>Ga0310690_10000326_pt1 | contig 107720 bp, 83 predicted proteins | sample AusTroGonzalo_MG_2_FD_207661 | JGI IMG/M metagenome (GOLD analysis project Ga0310690, IMG submission 207661) | Bovine rumen microbial communities from tropical cattle in Woodstock, Queensland, Australia - Gonzalo_04 (v2) (version 2) | ecosystem: Host-associated > Mammals > Digestive system >...
ACGTAAAGTTGAAAGATACGGTCGACACTATATGAACGGTTGGCAAAATAAAAAATATTATTTTATTTCAACTTTTGATGTCAGAATAGATGCTGAACACGAAGAAAGTCCTTACTATGGTAGAAATGAAAGACATCTGGTTTACTATAATAAGGAAACGAATACTTATGGCAAGGCATTTAAAATGGATGAGGCTCCAACAGAAATATTAGATGTAAGAGCAAACGACACCTATATTTTTGCAAGTATTCATTTTAAACGCGATGCAAGCGACATGAGAATTATGTACACAAAAATCGGAGAATGGGACAAGTGGAAAGAGTTGACTTATAAAAAAGAAACCCTTTACGGCAACGACAGGCGAGCCGGTTATCCTTCAATGATTGGGAGTTTAGTCACCTATTTTGATTATGATATTCAAGTGCAAGTCTGTGATTTGGATGTCGGTGATTCGAGCTGTTTTCAAGTTTCAAGAGCTGATGAATACGGCAGATACCCGATTTTCAAAGATAAAAACACAATAATTTACAGCTCACAAAAAAAAGGAGTAGATGGAAGAAGCCTTGTCGAAGCCGATATTTCGGATAAAAACAATATAAAATACAAAACTATTTATGAGTTGTCCAGCCTGACAGCCATACAAGCTGCTGATTTTGAAGGTGACCTGATGCTTTTTATGAGAAATTACAATAAAGATGGTGTCAGAATTGGGGACACATGTTTCTACAACTATAAAACCAAGAAAGTCGTTTGTATGGATGAAGATTTTGATTTGGAATTTCAAAAAGATGACGGATTTTTATATAAAAACTTCTATGTTTTTCGCAGTGTTAAAGATGTAGTTGTTCGCGATCTTGAGTGTTACTGCGACTTCTATCCTGAAAAATGTCCTTTAATTGACTATACGCCGAATCCGGAGAATCCGAAAGAACCGTGGAAACGGGAATGCGGGAAATGATAATCCCTTGTTTTCAAGTAATCCGACGGCTGTTCGATGCTGTTTGTATAAATCTGATTCTTTATAGTATCTTATAAAAATTTCTTTTTATCATTAAAAATAAAACTTGATTTTTTATCTTAGTTGTTGTTTTGTATTTCGTGAAAAGTTTCTTTTTAGTTTGAAATGGAAAATAAGATAGTGTTGTCAAAGAAAAGAAATATATTGACTTCCGTAATGTTTGATATTAAATTGCAGCTAAGAAAACCCCGCACGCCTCTTAACAATGCGCACCCAGCGGGGTTCTCTCTCTTTTTTTCCCCGGATATTCAGGATAATCGGCATGGGCAAGAAAACGTATAATAAGCCGCCTTTATCTTTGGAAGCAACAATATTCCTGCAAAAATAAGGATAGCCGAATATTTCGGTTTCAAGAAAGCCTCTGTCAAAGTGCTTGTGAGTTGGTTGCAGCACCTTAATCTTGTAAGGAATATATGTGCTCATTATTCAAGGCTGTTCAGCCGGAGCTTCATTGTCCGTCCGATGATTCCTACGACAAAACCGGAAAAATGGGTCTCTGTAATTCCGGCGCAGGACAGGATTTATATTTCTATCTGCATTATCACGCATTTTCTTGATATCTGCGCTCCCGAATTTGATTTCAGAAAAAAACTGAAAGATTTAATGAACATGGCAAGAAAAACTCAGCTTCCTTCCATGGGATTCCCAGTGAATTGGGAAGAAGAGGCACTGTTCCAGAAAGATTAGGTAAGGCTTTTCAGGTAAATCCTACGGCTGTCCGATGCTGTTTGTTTAAAATCGAATCTTTCTCAAATTTCAATCGATATAACCACTTGTTTTTAGTCTGTTTTTCACTATAATTTTTCGGTTTGACCTGAGAAGGAGGCGAATTATGAGTTATGAAAAGTTGTTGGAACAGATAAAAGCCGCACCGGAAGAGTGCCTTGATGAAATTTCAAACTATGTCAGTTATGTAGTGTACCGCTACGAAAAACAAAATGGGAAAAGTGAGAAAAAACCGACACAGCAGCTTTCATCCGCAATGCTCGAAGCCCTTCAGATAAGCGGTGATTCATCGGTAAAAGGCTTTGAATCCACAAAAGAGCTTTTTGAGGATTTGAACGCATGAGTTATACGGTAAAAGTGACTTCTCAGTTCAAAAAAAGCTACAAACTTGCAGTCAAAAGGGGACTTGATGCCGCTCTTTTGGAAGATGTTGTCAACAAATTGAAAGAGGATATTCCGCTTGAAGAACGCTTTCGTGACCATCAGCTTACCGGAAATATGAAGTTGTTCAGAGAATGCCATATTCAACCGGATTGGCTGCTGATCTATTTGAAGCAGGAATCTATTCTGACTCTTACGCTTGTTGATACTGGAACTCATTCGGATTTGTTCAGAAAATAGGTTCTTTATCAAAAATCACAAAAATGCAGATTCCTCAGCCGATAAAAGTGTGTATGTACACAAAAATATCGAATGAGTGTGGAAAATTTGCGGTAAATCCGACGGCTGTTCAATGCTGTTTGTTTAAAAATTGCAGGCGGGCAGTCCGCACTCTGGCAAAACAAATTGCCTCTAACCACTTGTTTTTAGTCCGTTTTCCGCTATAGTGCACAGCTGTATTTAGCTGGTGTCAAATGTGAATTACGCAGCACTTTTGGAATAGTAAACACAAGGGAGTATGAAAATGGAGAGAAAGCTCAAGAGGGACTGTGTTCCGCTTACCCAGTCGCAGATAGGCCTTTACATGGACTGGTCTGAAAACCCGGCATCGATGAAATACAATGTGCCGTTTTTCTGCCGGCTGCCGGAAGGGACCGACAAAACACGCTTTATCGAGGCTGTCAGAACGGTCGTGAAGCACCACCCTGCGCTATTCGCCGCTATACGCACGGTCCAGGGTAGCCCGTCCATGATCTACGCTGAAAAGGAGATCGCGATAGAGGAAACGGAGGCTGATTCGATAGAAAAAGGTGTTGAAGGTTTCCTTAAGCCCTTTGACCTCGAAAACGGCCCGCTTTTTCATTTCAGATACCTTCACACGAAAGAGGGCGACGCTTTTATGTCGGATATCCACCACATAGTTTTCGACGGCGCTTCCCTGCACACTTTCTTTTCGCAGATATTTGAAGTTTACGGCGGCGCTGACTGTCCCGATGAAGAGATCTCATTTTTCGACATAGCGTTCGATGCGGCAGGTAAAGAAGATCCTGAAAAAACGGAGAAATTCCGCAGGATGTTTGCGGAAAAGCTCGACGGTCTCGAGTGCGATCCGCGTCCTATCTCCGATCTGGTCGCGGGAGGAGGAGACGACTCGATGGGAAGAGTCTCTCTCTGCACTAGCGGCTGCACTCCTGAAGCGGTAAATTCATATCTTTCGGCACGAAAACTGACTGAGAACGCCCTTTTTCAGAGCGTTTTCGGCTACACGCTGGCAAAATTCAACGGAGCCAAGGAAACTGTCTACACAACGGCGTTCCACGGCCGCACGAAACCAGCGGAAGCCAATGTCATCGGAATGTTCATCAGGACTCTCCCGATGCGCTGCTCTTTTGACGAGAACACATCTCCCGAAGAGTTCATCAGAACGGTGTCCGATCACTACTATCAGGTCAAGCAGAACGACTGCGTGCCCTTTGCAGAGATCGCGGCGGACTACGGCGTTTCGACCGATATTTCGTTCATCTACCATGCAGATCTTTTGAACGGGATCCCATTCGGCGGCTCCACGATAGAACTTGAGGATATGAACGACGAACCGATAGCCGACATCGAGTTTCTGGTCATGAAAAAGCCCGACTGCTACAAAGTTACGGCAAAATACAGAAGGTCGTGCTACAGCGAAGAGCTGATGCTCAGTTTCATACACACTTACATCAGCGTCCTGCGCGGCATGATAACTGCTGAAAAGCTCGGAGACATAGAACTTACCGACACTGAAGGAAGAGCGCTTCTCGACAGTTTCAACCGCACCGAAAAGCCGTATGACACCGAGCACACAGTGGTCGATCTTTTCCGCGAACAGGTCAGAAAAACTCCCGATTCCCTGTGCCTCGCATTCAAGGAAAAACATTTCACATACGCCGAAATAGACAGGATCACCGATAATCTGGCGGCTCATCTGAGCAAACAGGGTATCGGAAAAGGAAGCGTCGTCGGAGTCCTCATCCCGAGATGCGAATATATGCTCACGGCATCGCTGGGCGTGCTCAAGGCTGGTGCTGCATACCTTCCGCTCGATCCTGGTTATCCGCCCGAAAGACTCAATCTGATGGTCGAAGACGCCGAAGCGGCGCTGCTCATCACGACTCCCGAGCTTCAGAACATCATAACCGATTCTTTCAAAGGCTCCCGCATGATGGTCTCCGAGATCGACACTCTGCCGGATGCTGACGAAATACCGCAGGCACCCTACAAAGAGGACATTTTCATCATGCTCTACACCTCAGGTTCGACCGGAAAGCCGAAAGGAGTCCTCTTCAAACACAGCAATACGATGGTCACGGCTGCATGGGAGCGCGATTTCTATGCACTCGGACCGGGCTGCAACGTCACTGCTTACGCAAGCTACGGATTTGACGCGAACGTATTCGACACCTACGCGACGATCACTTCCGGCGCGGCTTTGCACATCATAGCCGACGACATTAGGCTTGACCTTCCGGAACTTCAGAAATCTTTCAACGCAAACTCGATAACCCATTCGACGATGACGACTCAGGTTGGCAGACAGTTCGCTCTGATGGAGGGGACAAAGACTCTGCGTTCGCTTTCTGTCGCAGGAGAAAAGCTTACTCCGCTCGAACCGCCGAAGGATTTTGCCCTTTACAACCTTTACGGCCCGACAGAAGGCTCGATCCTGGCAACAGGCTTCAAAATCGACCGGCTCTACAAGGATATTCCGATCGGAAAGGCTATCGACAACGTCAAACTTTATGTGGTAGACCCGTGCGGAAGGCTGCTTCCCGTGGGGGCTGCGGGCGAACTGTGGCTCAGCGGCGCGCATGTCACAAAAGGATATAAGAACAATCCCGAAAAAACCGCGGCGGCTTACGGCGAAAACCCCTTCTCGAAAGAAGCGGGATACGACAGGGTCTACCGGACCGGCGATATCGTGCGGATGCTTTCCGACGGCAACATCCAGTTTGTCGGAAGGAGGGACGGACAGGTCAAAGTCAGAGGTTTCAGAGTCGAACTCACCGAGATCGAAGAGGTCATCCGCCGTTTCGAAGGGATCAAAGATGTTACGGTCGCAGCTTTTGACGAAGAGGGCGGCGGAAAATTTGTAGCTGCCTACATCGTTGCCGACACGCAGATCGACATTCAGGCTCTCAACGCCTTCATCCGCTCGGAGAAACCTTACTACATGGTTCCTGCCGTAACGATGCAGATCGAAAAAATTCCTCTCAACCAGAACCAGAAAGTCGATAAAAGAGCTCTTCCCTACCCTGTCGTCGCGGCTGCCGAAGATGCGACACCGCCTGAAACAGAGACGCAGAAGGCGATATTCGACATCGTTGCAGAAGTCATTGGACACAGCGCTTTCGGCATCGACACAGACCTTTTCGAAGCGGGTTTAACCTCGATCGGGATGCTCAAACTCAACGTCATGCTCGGAAAGGCGTTCGACCTTGCGATAAAACTGAGCGACCTCAAGCAGTACAGCACGGTGCGGCAGCTCGAATCGATGATCCTTTCTACTGAGCGCGCCCAGGATTACGGAATGCTTGCCGACTACCCGATAACCCAGACGCAGAAAGGGATCTTCACATCAAGCAGCCTTGAACCCGATTCAGTCACATACAACATCCCGCAGCTTTTCAAACTCAGCAGTGAGATCGATGTTCAGAAGCTTGTCAGTGCGATAAAGGCCGCGATAGACGCGCATCCCTACCTCAAGACGATACTTTTTGCAGATGAGACAGGCGATATCCGTGCGAAACGCAGCGACGGCGCCGAAGTTACGGTCGATATCATCGAATGTGAAAACATTCCCGACAAAAAAGAACTTGTCAGACCTTACACGCTGATCGGTGAACCTCTCTACCGCGCAAAGATCTACAAGACCCCGCATGACAACTACCTTTTCATCGATATGCACCACATAGTTTCGGACGGTACTTCGGCCGCGATACTCCTGACAGATATCGACAAAGCGTATGCCGGCACGATCCTTGAAAAGGAACGCTACGGCGGCTTCGAAGCCGCGCTGGATGAGGAAAAGGCGCGCTCGTCCGAACGCTACGACCAGGCCAAGGCTTACTATGACGGCATATTCAAAGGCTGCGAGACAGACTGTCTCCCGCCGAAATCACCTGAAGAGGACGGCTCAGGTTCTGCATCTTTCACGCTTACTTCGAAAACAGGCGCGGATAAGGCGAAAGATTTCTGCGACAAAAACGCACTCACGCTCAACGCCTTTTTCAATACGGCTTTCGGCTTCACTCTGAACCGCTTCTCGCTTGCAGGGGAAACAGTATTCGCGACGATATACAACGGAAGGAACAACTCGCGCCTCGCTTCGGCTGTAACTATGCTCGTCAAGACTCTTCCGGTAATGATACGCCCGGCAAACAACAAAAAAATAGTCGATTTCGTTCGCGAGACCCAGGAACAGCTTATGGGAAGCATGGCGAACGACCTCTATTCGTTTGCAGAAATTTCGGCGGCTTACGGAATACGTTCCGACATAATTTTCGCATACCAGGGAGACTCTTTCGCATTCGATACGGTCTGCGGCAAGCCTGCGGAATCGATAGACGTCCTGCCTGATGCGGCGAAGGCACCGATAGCAGTGACGGTAGACCTCAGAAACGGAAAGTTCGTTTTCAACGCCGAATACAGGCGCGATATGTACAGCGCTCCTTTCATAAAGGCTTTTGTAGAGGCTTTTGACGAAACTGTCGGTAGTTTTATAGAAAAAACGGCTCTTTCGGATGTTTCGATGGTCTCTGAAAGCGCGGAAAAAGAGCTCGCGAAGATGAACGACACGAAACGGGAGTTCAAAGTCGTTCCCGTCAACACGCTTTTCGAAGAGCATGTAGAAGCACATCCCGACAAAACGGCCGTCATTTCAGACGGGAAGAGACTTACCTACGGCGAACTCAACGGCCTTGCCAACCGTATTGCCAGAGCGTTGATAAAACGCGGAGTCAAAAAAGACACGATAGTTGCCATGATGATCGAAAGATCGGTCTATATTCCTGTTCTTGAACTCGGTATCATGAAGGCGGGAGGCGCATTCCTCGGAGTCCTGACTTCATATCCGGACGACAGGATCGACTTCTGCATGAGAGACGGCGAAAGTCCTTTCATTATCACTACGGAAGCGATAAAAGCCGAAAAAACGGAACTTTTCTCTGCTGACAAGCCTTATTCCGCACTCACTATCGAAGAGATCCTTGCTGAAGAGAAGGATGAAACCAATCCCGATCTCGATATCCCCATGGACAGCCTGCTTTACTGCATCTACACTTCGGGTTCAACGGGAAAACCGAAAGGAGTTCTTGTCGATCACCGCAGTTTCGCAAACCTTGTCCAGCAGGAAGGATTTTCTTACTCGTATATGTACGGGAAAGAGGGCGGAGACGTCTGCCTCGCACTCAGCTCGATATCGTTCGATATGTCGGTCATGGACGATCTTGTCATCATTCTGAACGGCAGGACCGTAAGCGTTGCGACCGAGCATGAGATCCACAATCCGGCGGAACTTTCACAGATGCTTATAGAAAACCATGTCGATATAATGTTCGCGACACCTTCTTTCATTGTAAGCTATCTCGATATTCCCGAGTTCAGAAAGGCGCTTGCAGGCTTCAGATCGATACTGCTCGGAGCGGAGGCATTCCCTGCAAAAGTATTCGATGACCTGAGGACTCTTGCGCCGGATGCAAATATCCTCAACGGTTACGGCCCGACGGAATGCACGATAACATGCAGCGCGAAGAGGCTTGACAGCAATAAAAACATCACGATCGGATCTCCTATCGCGAACTCAGCTTTCTATGTCCTTGACCGCTTCGGTCATGTCCTTCCGCCATATGCGTGCGGCGAACTCATCATCTGCGGCGAGTGCGTAGGACGCGGATACGTCAAACTTCCAGAAAAGACTGCGGCGGCATTCTTTACGCTCAACGGCATGCCGGCTTACCACAGCGGCGACACGGTCCGTCTCAACAAGGACGGCGAAGTCGAGTTCTTCGGCAGGATCGACAACCAGGTGAAACTCCGCGGATTCAGAGTCGAGCTTGACGAGATCGAAAACCGCATCCTTACTTTTACCGGTGTAAAACGGGCGAAAGTCGTCGTCCGCAACAACGGTTCAGAAGACTACCTCGCGGCATTTTTCACAGCAGATCACGCTGTCGATACGGTCGAACTCACGAATTTCCTCAAGGCTTCTCTCACATACTACATGGTCCCCGATGTCCTCATGCAGCTTGAGACCATGCCGCTCACGCCGAACGGAAAGATCGATAAAAAGGCCCTTCCCGAAGTCAGGATCGAGCGGAAACGCAGCGGGAAAAAGCAGGCGAAGAAGTCTCTCGAAGCACAGCTCTGCGAACTTTTCGCGTCTGTTCTTTCGCTTGACGAAGTCTTTGCCGACGACAACTTCTTCGAAATGGGCGGAACTTCTCTTTCGGCTTCGAAAGTCATCATGCGCCTCATGGCAAAGGGGGTAAAGGTCGAATATCAGAACATTTTCGACTACCCGACGCCCGAGACCCTTGCGATGTTCATAGAATCGAGCCGCACCGTTCAGAAGGAAGAGGCCGCTTCGAAAGAAAATGAAGAAAAACCGGCGGTTTACGAGCAGCTCAAGGACAATACGCTCAAAAAAGCTGCCGAAGTGAGACGCGAAAGCATCGGAGACGTCCTTCTTTCGGGCTGTGTCGGCTTCCTCGGCATCCACATCCTCAGGGAACTTATCGACAGGCGCGAAGGAAAGATCGTCTGTCTGCTTCGCAAAGGCGATGCTGCAACGGCTGAAAAACGGCTCAAAAACATGCTGATGTACTACTTCGACAAGCCATTCGACGCAGAGATCGAAGAGTTCATCACGGTCGTAGAGGCCGACATCACCGACGATTCGCTTTCTGAAAAGCTGAAAGGGATCCGCTTCGACACAATCATCAACAGCGCAGCCCTCGTAAAGCACTACGCAGCAGACGACAGCATCGAGCGCGTCAACGTCCACGGGGTCGAAAACCTGATAAAATGCGCCAAAGAGCACAATGCGAAAATGATCCAGATCTCGACGACATCGATCCCGGGCGCACATACTGCCGAGACCTATCAGCGCGGTCTCAGGATGCACGAGAACGAACTCTACGTCATCGACGCTCTGGACAACAAATACCTTCTTTCCAAGTATCATGCGGAACTCAAGGTGCTTGCGGCCGTCAGAGACGGACTTCGCGGAAAGATCATGCGTGTCGGCAACCTGATGGGACGCCACAGCGACGGCGAATTCCAGATAAATTCGGGAACCAACGCTTTCCTGAACGCTATCCGCGGCTTTGCGGCGATGGGAAAATACCCGATGAGCCACGCTACCGACCCGATGCGCCTCTCCCCGATAGACCTTACGGCCAAGGCGATCGTCCTTCTTGCAGGAACGAACGACAACTTCACTGCGTTCAACGTCGAAAACCGCTTCAACTTCGATTCCCAGCAGATGATCGATGCGTGCAACCGCTGCGGCATCGCTATCGAACCTGCGACCGATGAAGAATTCTACGCCGAATACATGCGCCTGCTCGCCGACGAGAAGATGAACTCCAAACTTTCGGGCCTCATCACGAACGACCGTCCCGACATGCACATGGCCGGAACGGACAACACCTTCACGACGAACGTCCTCTACCGCCTCGGTTTCTCGTGGCCGCTCGTGGACGATTCATACCTTGACAGGATCATCGAAAGCCTGAAGACCCTCGACTACTTTGATGACGGGGAATATTGATCAAATAAGGATATTCCGGATTTTTATCGGCTGAAGGTCAAAGGACCGTGAGTGAGCAGCCGGAGGATTTTTTCTTTGTCTCTGGGGTATCGGAGTCCGGTTCCGGCGCAACGTCTTCGTCCGTAACGGTTTCGTCTGAATCGCTCTCTGAAGTTTCATCGGAATCGGGGATGGTGTCGGAGTCTGTTTCGGGTTCAGCATCCTGATCGGGTTCCGTGTCGCCGGAGTCGCCCGAATCTCCCGAGTCTCCGGAATCTCCGCTGTCGCCCATATCGCAGGTAACGGTGTTTTCGCCGTTTTCAAGGACCTTTATTTCTCCGCCGCACGTCGCCTGTGAAACATCTCTGCCGGCTGTTTCCAGAGCCTTCTTTACGGCTTCGCAGGCGTTGATCCTGCCGTGTCCGTAGTAGCTGTTGAAGCCGTTTTCGTAGTCAACGTCGCCGATTTTGTCGCTCGTTGCGGCAAGGAGATCGTAGACCTCATCACGGGTCAGGCAGGGGTTGGCGTACAGGACGAGAGCGATGATACCGGCTGCCAGAGGGCACGCCGACGATGTTCCGCTGAAGTCGTTCGTGTAGTTTCCGTTCGGGTCACCGTAGTATATATCCTTGTCGTTGTAGCCGTCGCGTCCGGTGTTGTCCACTGTCCAGATACCGTCGTACTGCTCGTAGGACTCTTCGTCGTAATCGCTGCTCGGAGCCATGAAGTCGAGCGGTTCGCCGTAGTCGGAGTAGCTGCACCGCATGGCGTCGGCCCTTGAAGCGCCGATCGCGAAGACATTAGGGTTGCTGGCAAATCCGTCTGTCTCGATAGGTTCGTCGCCGTTCCCGCCCGCGAAGGTGATTATGATCCCGCGTCCGTGTCTGCCGCCTGTCGAGGTGATGTTCGCGACGAGCTCCTTCAGGGGAGCGGTCATGTCCTGCGGTTCGTAGTTGTCGGCAGGGCCCCAGCTGTTGGAGATGATGTCTGCGCCGTTTTCCGCCGCGAATTCGAAAGCGTTGAGTCCTGAAGTGTCAAGCTCATCGTAGTAAAAATCGAGGCGTATCGGGATTATGCTGCAGTCAGGGCACGCTCCTGCGACACCCTTGTCGTTGTCTGTAACGGCTGCTGCCACACCGGCACAGCAGGTACCGTGCATATCGTAGTTCCAGGGATCGTAGTCGGGTATATCGTCGTTGTCGCAGAAGTCGTAGCCCGGCAGAAACTTGTCCTTGAAGTCCTCATGGTCGAGGTCGAAACCGTCGTCGGCGATCGCAAGTCTGATCCCTTTGCCGCCGATTTCGCCCGTAAAGGCCTTGAGAAGTTCCCACGCCTCTGCGACATGCGCGTGGTCAGGGCCGGTGAGCGAAGTGTCCGTTCCGTCGTTGTGAAGGTGCCACTGCTTCGGAAAAAAGGTGTCGCTCGGGACGTAGGCGCGTTTTTGGAGCTTTACGAAGAAGCTCGGCTCTGCGGCCGCCGCCAGTTTCTCTTCAACGAACTTCGCCGAAAGCCTGACCGGGTTCTGTGATCCGGTCGATGCGACGAACCAGCCTGGAGCGTACTTGTAGAGCTTTATGAAATTCAAGTTGTTGTTTTTACACCATTTTCTGGCCGCGGCTTCGTCCAGTCCGCCTGCGAGCTTGACGTAGATCCGGCCGGTCAGATTGCGGATCTGTCCGTTTGCCGTGCGGTAAGCCGGGAAGAGGATCCCGTTTTTCTGCAGTTTTTCGCGGGAGGCAGTGTCAATTTTTTCAAGGATGAAAATGCCCTCCTTGGACTGTCTGACCTTTACCCCCGACGGGATCTCGAAGGTCGTCTTCACCTCGGTGTTCTTGATGAAGGTGTAGCTAGAAAAATCCTCCGAAAGCTCGATCTTTTTCCCTTCGGAATAGTAGTGGAGCGTTGCCGCAGAGAGTATTGCGGGCGACAGGATGAGTAGTAACAGGAATAATTTTTTCATCGTCAACCTCTATAACAGTGTCTGAATTTTCGGGAAGCCTTTGAACATCCTGAGGTGTTCGGAAAGGAGCGGCGACTGCTTCTTGAAGCGCTCGACCCTGGCATATGCGTTGTGAGCATGGATGCTTTCGAGGTGGAGCGTCTCGACCATGAACCAGCTTATCTTTGCGTTCTGCATCATCTTTTCGGTGACGTTCCGGACGATATCTTCGGCAAAAACAGGGTTTTCGTAGGCCTTTTCCGTGACGAAGCGCTCATCCTCCCGCTTTAGGAGCGGATAGATCGCGCAGCTCGCGCACTCCTCGATGTCGTGGACGAGATCTTCGATCCAGATGAAGTCCGAAAACTGGACGTAGAGCGTCACGAAGCTCCGCTGGTTGTGGGCCCCGTAGCTGCTGATCTCCTTTGAACATGGGCAGAGCGAAGTGACCGGCACGCGGACGCCGAGAATGAAGCTGTCTCCGCTCGTAACGTCGCTGAAGCCGCTGAAGAGCACCTGGATCGCGAACATCGAGTTTATCTGAGTCACGGGTGCCGATTTTTCGATGAAGTAGGGGAAGCGCAGTGCGATGATCGCCTGGGGCGACTCAAGCGTCTCCCGCGTTTTCTTTAATATTTCCGGTATGTTGGACATAGTTATCTCGCCCTGGACGCTGTTCAGGACTGCAACGAAACGGCTCATGTGAGTCCCTTTGAAGCGGGGCAGGAGCTGGACCGAGATGTCTACACTTGCGACAGTGCTCTGGGTCTTGTTTGCGCGGTCCTTGACGACTACAGGGTATTCGATATCCCAGATACCGACCTGGTCGACCGTGATATTGCGGTCGTCGGGATAGTTTTGAACGTCATGCATTGATTTATAAACCGATTGAAATCAGTGGGTTGGCTTTGCACAGTCGTAAACCGCCGCAGGAACTATCGGCTCGAAGCTTATCGCCTTTTTGTTGGATTCGCCGTCGGAGACAGTGACTTTGTAGACATCCCAGCAGGTGTCGGTCTTGTTCATCAGAAGCGATACGGATTCCGCCTCCTTCGAGTGGGCGTAACCCTTTACGACAGCCGTCGCCGGACCGTGCGAGAGGTCGTAGGCGTGGACCGTGACCTTGTATGTCCCGTTGACAGGTTTGTTTATGGTGATCGTTTCCGGACCCATTCCGGTGGTGTTGTCTATGTCGAGGTTCGGGTCGTCCTTGGGTTCTCCGATTTCGCCCCAGTCGGGTTTCTCACCTGAATACTGCGGTGAACAGTTCCAGTAATAACAGTCAGTTGCGTTGTCGCCGAAGCTGCCGTCGGGTGCGATGAGATGAAGGTCGAGATCTGCATCCTTGTTGTTCCAGAGGAGCTTCAGGGTGAGGTCGTCGTCGGAGACTGCCTCAACCGTGCACTGTGCCGGTTTGCTGGTGATCCCGCTTTCGTTGATGACGATCAGCCGGATGACGTATGTGCCCTTGACGCGGGCCTGGAAGGCCGTGGTCGATATCTTGTTCGATGAGTCGCCGTTCAGCGCTGAACCTGCTCTGTTCGCCTCGTCAACGATGTCGAGGGAGATCCCTCCGGGTGTCGATGCGAAGCTCCAGAGGTAACGGAGACCGTCTTTGGACTGACCGTCTGAGTCAACGCTTTCGCTGCCGTCCATGATCGCCCACTGGAGGACGGAGATCTTCTCTGGCTCGCACTTGAGGAGCGCTGTCGGCGATTTCTCGGCGTTCGGACCGCACTTCAGAGTGAGCTTGTATTCGCTGTTGACGCCGTACTCCGTCGGGTCGGTGTTGGAGATCGTCAGCTCTCCCGAAAGCGGCGTCGGGTACTCCTTGTCGTTGCGGCAGCCGATTTCGAGCGTGGTCGATTCGCCTGCGAGGATCTGTATCGTTGAGGTCGGCGCATCCTGAACGAAGAAGCCGAACTCGTTCGTGTTTCTGGACTGGTTCTCGGTTACCGCGACGGAGGATATACGGAGCGTCGTCGTGCCGACGTTCTTGACCTCGATGCGGTTGACAAGTTCGCCGGAGACATCGGAGAAGACCATTATGCCGTCGTCAGGGTCGCTGTCGTCGATCGTTTTGACGACGATCTTGCCTGAGGGCTTTGTCTGCGCGGTGATCGGCATGTCGTAGTTCGGTTTGCACTTGTCGTTGCTCTGGACGCGCAGGTAGCGGACCTGGTCGCTCCATGTCGTCGCCGTGACGAATACGCCGATCCTGAGCTCTTCATCGTGCTGGAGCGAAACCGGACCGTTAACGATAGGGTTGTCGCTGATTTCGAACGAGCCTGCATCCGGGATACCGTTTTCATCGACGATCAGGATGTTCGAGATCACGAGCGGGTTGTTTACGTTGCATTCGTAGCAGCGGTTCATGAAGTAGACATATTTCGTCAGCGACTTTTCACCGTAGATTATGCCTGAGAAGACGAGCTCCTCGTCCTTCGGCCTGATCCTGTTGTCGGTGCTGGAGTAGTTGCAGTCGCGCACCGCGTCGTCATCGTGCTTTTGCGACGGGTCTCCGTCAGGAACGGCGTCCGAGTCCGGCTGGTTCCAGCTGTCCTGATCGCCGTAGGGGTTCGGGTCGGAATCCGGATAGTCGTACGGGTCGTCTTTCTTACCGCCGCATGAGATGATCAATATTGCGAAAAGAAAAGATAAGATTGCGAAATAACTTAATTTTTTCATTTCATCCTCCTATTCGCTGACAGACTGGACGCATCTGAAACCAAGGTTGTAGTAACGATAGTTCGGGAACGCCTTGTCTCTTGCAAAGGTTGTGATTTCATCAGTAAGCGAGACCCAGCTCCCGCCCTTGATGACCTTTTCGCCGGTCGGTGATTCTGCCGGACTTACCGGGTCGCTGATGACTACGCCGTCGGTGCGTTTGTGGTAGTAGGTATCTATGTTGTGCCAGGTCGAGGTCCACTCCGCGACGTTTCCAGCCATGTTGTAGACTCCGTACGGCGAGGTGCCGTCATCGCCCCAGATCGCGATCGTGACGTCTCCGAAGATCGCCGAGTAGTTCGCGATCGTGGTTTCGATGTTGTCTGTCGGCCCTGTATCGCCCCACGGGAACATCCTGTACTCGGAACCGCGTGCGGCCTTTTCCCACTGCGCCTCGGTCGGAAGCTTTTTGCCTGCCCACTGGCAGAAGGTCTCGGCCTGTCCGTAAGTTACCCAGATCACCGGGAAGCCTGCGTAGTTCGCGTTGTAGAAGTAGTTCTGGTAGAGGATCGACGTCACATCGTAAGGTTCGGTGCAGACGCCGGCATCCATGCAGAGGCGGTACTGGCTGTTCGTTACCTCGTACTTGTCGATGTAGTACGACGAGAGGTAGACCTTGTTGAAGCCTTCGGACTCCTGAAGCTCGTTTTCCGATGTCGCTTCGGTCTTTGTGCCCTCCGGTGCGCCGAACTCGAATTCGCCTGCCGGGATCAGGACCATCTCCGCGATGCCAGACTGGCTGGAGCCTTTATCCTTGACGAGTTCCTTCGGGAAACCGATGTGGAAGTTGCCGAGGAAGTTGATCTCCATCTTTATCAGGTTGTTTTCGACGTCGAGCTCATACTTTTCGACCGGCTCGAAGTTCTGGCGGTCGACCGAGAAGTAGGGCTTGAGGTCGAGCTCGTCGAGCAGGTTCGGGAAGTTTGCTTCCTTATAAAATATGTTGACCGTCAGATCCTTTTTGAACTGGACCGCAGCCGGCGAGATCGAGTAGATGTTCGTGACCGGCTTGGAGACGTTCGTCATTGCAGGCGTGTCGAGCCTGTACGCCGTGATCGTCACCGTTTCGACTCCGTCTGGCAGAGCGTCGGGCGGGATGATGACCGTGACGCCTCCGTCGACGCTTTTGTAGACTCCGCCGGCGTTGTCGAAGTCTTCGCCCGTCTTTTTATAGAAAATATCGTTTTCGTTGCAGGAAACGAAGAGAAAAACGATCGCTAAAAACAGAGCTGATCTGTTGAAATATCTCATTATTCACCTCCAATCAACGTTGTGGAGCAGCCGCCGATCGATCCGACCTCCCAGCGCGGCTCGTCTCCTTCGATGACCTTCGTCCACTGGGTGTCGTCCTCGCTGCTGTAGCCGAAGAGCGAAACTGCGGTCAGCGGTTCGATCGGGTCGTTGCTGTAAATTTTGATCGCGCCGGTGTGGTCGCCCGTGTCGTACGGCTTGAAGAAGACCGTTACGATCCCCTTGCCGCCGGGTGCGAGGTTGAGGTGGTCCGGAGTGACGATGAAGGTGCCTGCGTTGTCAGAGACGACCTTCGCTTCGAGAGCCCTTTCGCCGATGTTCTCGACTTCGAACTCCCAGTAGTCCTCGTCGCCGGGGCGGGTGTCTGCAAACTGGTGGGTGCGGTTTTCAATGAAGATAGCCGGGAAGTAGAAGGTCGCGACCGTCGGTTCGCTCTTATCTTCGTTGTAGCGCCAGACCTTGTCTCCGCCTACGATCGGGATGTTTATCGGGATCGGGAAGTCGATGTCGATGACCTTGATCGTCAGCGTGATCGTGAGGGTGACGACCGTCTGGTAGTAGACCTTCGACTCGTAGAAGACGGGTACCTGCATGACCGTTCCGACTACCGGCGGATCGATGACGATGTACTGGTTGTCGGTGAAGATGCTGCGCTCCTGCTTCTCGTCGAGGGCGATCCTGTTGCCGAAGATTTCGACGTACATCTTGCCGTCAAGCTCGAATCTGAACTGGATCAGGCTGCAGATATCGCCGATTATCGGGAGCGAGAGACCGCACGAACCGCCTACCATGTCGGCAAGCGTTCCCTCGTAAAGTTTGAAGTGGTCGATGCTGTCCTCCATCGAAACCGGGTTGTCGATGTTGCCGTCGAGCAGGAAGGGCTGGAAGGTCTTTTCGTCCGAGAAGCTGAGGTCGAAGTTGAGCCACTGGCTGATCTCGTGCTCCTCACCGTTGCTGCACTTCTTCCATTTAGCCTCCATCTCGATACCGTAGTACATATCGGAGTGACCGTCGCCGTCTTCGCCCTCGAAGGAGAATTTTACCGCTTCGGGCCATCTGGCGAGTGCTCTGCCCTTCATCTCGGCACCCATCTCGGCACCGTATTCGACGTTGAACTTTACGCCGAGCGGCATGATCCCGCTGCAGCCGGGAAGCCATCCGTCCTCTGCCGAGCTCATGTTGTCGGTACCGTATTTTTTGTGTTCGATGAGGACGTCGCGGTGTGAAAAGGAGATCTCCTCGGAATACTGCTCGTCGTAGACGATCCACTCGTCGCCGTTTTGGACTATTTCAGCGGCAAGAGGAAGAATCGAGGTGAAAACAACTAACAGAATCAATGATTTAACTATATTTTTCATCTCTGCCTCCCTTACTCTGCATCCTTGGCGCATCTGAATCCGATCGAATTCGAATTGTACTGCGGATTGACGCCGCGCCTGTAGGTCGTTCTGATCAGCTTCCTGGATGTGCTCCAACTGCCGCCGCGGACCGCACGCTGGTCACCGATCGGCAGCGGTACGCCGCCCTGGAAAAGGTCTGCGTAGTAGAAGAAGCGCGTCTGGACCCACTCCTCCGCGTTGCCGGATACGTCGTAAATACCGTTCGGGCTGATGCCGTCCTTCGAGTTGAAGTTGTCGTAGCGCTGACCGTTGAAGTAGCCTACCGGGGTTACGTGCGGAGCCGGATATGCGACCAGCAGATCCTCTTCGGAAAGCAGCTCCTGAAGTTCGCGGCTAGGCTCGTAGGGGTCGCCGCTGCTGTGGTAGTTCGCACGGTACGGGGTGTACATGCTGGAGAAGAAGTTCTCCTTCCACGGCATTTCGTAGCACTCGCTGACCGAGTTGCACTCTTCGCTCCCTGCGGTGCACGTGCAGCTGCTGTCGGCTCTTGCCGCGTATTCCCACTCCTCTTCGGTCGGGAGCCTTCTGCCCGCCCACTTGCAGTATGCGTTGGCTGCGTACCAGCAGACGCTTGTTACCGGCATCAGATCCTTTGCTCCGCCTAAATATTTGTTTTTGCTGTACATTCCGAACCATTCCTCGAGGTATCTGCTGTTGCCGTAGCACTTCTCGAGGCCGAACTCGTCGTTGGTCTTGCCTGCGTTTTCAGGCAGCCACGCCTTGTTCGCCGGATCGTTGAGGAATTTTTTGTACTGAGCGACGGTGACTTCGTACTTGTCGATGTAGAAGTCCTTGTCAAGCGTTACGACGTGCGTCGGGCTTTCGGTCGGAAGGGCGTCGCTGGAGTCGCTTCCCATCTTGAAGCCCCTGTTCTTCGAGTTGATCCTGACCATGCAGCCGTACATGTCGCTTACCGATTCGCAGAGACACGCCTGCTTCGTGCAGACATTGGCGTCGGTCGGGTACGGGTCGGGAGTCTCGTCGGGATTGTCGGGATCTTCCGGGATCTCGGGAACGGTCTCGTTGAAGTAGTAGATATCCTCGCCGGTATTCTCCTGGTTGAAGATCTCGTCGGTAAAGTCGATTATCGGGCTGTCGATGCCGCGGAAGAGCTTTATCGTGTCGACCGGAGTCAGCTTTTTGAAGAAAAGATCGGTGACCTTCTGCAGCTGGAGGATGTATGACTCGCTCCCGGTCTGCGTCTTGATCTCGTTCAGGAAGGCCTTGCTGCTCGTGGTTTCTGCCGAGAAAGAGCTTACGATGACGTCCATGATCTTGATGTAGAGGTCATCCTTGTAGAGCGCGGTCGAGAAGGCCGATTTGCGCGATTTCATGAAGTCGTTGACCCTCTGGCCGATACCGCGTTCGCGGATTCCCATCGCGACGACGTTGACCGGATGGCTCGCAAGACCCTTGCTGACCGCCTTGTCGTAGTAGATCAGCGATGAAAGGAAGTTGTCGTTGACGTCCGCCGTGATCATCACGAGAGGAAGCATGATCTGCGAGAAGTAGGTCGCCCAGATCGGATCCATCGCGCGGTTCAGGAGGTTCCCGCTGTTTTCAGCCGGAACGTAGCTCGCGATCAGACCCTCCTTGAGTTCGTTCCCGCCGTAGCGCAGCTGCGTCTTTTCGGTCTCGGTCGTCTCGGTGAAGTAGTTGAGTATGTCCGCCTCGAGCGTATTCGGCTGACCGTCGGCGATCAGTTTGCCTGTGAGGTAGTCGATGTTCATGCGGAGGAAGGTCAGCGTGTTGTACTTCAGGGTCGGAGAGACGTAGTAGGTCGGCGGCACGATATTAGTCGGCATGGCGTGTTCGTCGATCCCGTCGTCGCCGATATCCGTCGGCAGGACAGGCTTCGTCGGCATCGCGTCGACGTAGATGTATGCCCAGCGCGGCATCGTGTTGTAGGTTTTGATAGCCGAACCGCTCTCGTTGTAATATTTTACAAAGACCTGATCGATCTCGTCGTCGCTCGCCTCGAACGGAAGGTCGCGGAGGACCGAGTGGTGGAAGGTGTCGGTCCTGTCATCCTGGGTGACGGAGATGTCCGCCTTAAGCGAGAAGCCGCCCTCGGATGCAGCTGACGGCTGCTGGTTCTGGTCGTTCGTATTTTCGTTACCTGTGACGATGACCTCCGGCGCGGAGTAGAGCTCGTTGACGGCCGCCGCGATGACGTTCTGGATGTCGAGGTCGCCCGAAACGATGATGCTCGGCGAGACGTTCGCCATCTTGTCCTTCAGGATCCTGGTGAGCGTCTTTGTTGCCTTGAGGTTGCGGATCCTTTCAAGCATGACAGCGTTGTACTGCGGGTTGATCGTGGTCGCGATGCCCGGCTGAAGGAATATGAGCGCCGCTGCGGTCTCTCTGGCGCTGAACTCGATGTGCTTGCGCTTGAAGCTGTTGCTTGCCGGGAATACCGTCAGCATGACAGGAACGTTTTTCGACTCGTCTTCATAGTTCGTCCTGAGTTCGAAAAGCGTCGTTCCTTCGACGTTGGATCTGACCCAGAATGTCCCGTTGACCGGATCTACGCTCTGGACGATGTTGTTCCTGCCGTAGCGGACCTGAAGGTTTTTATACTGGAGGACGAAGCCGTTAGGAAGGCTCACGCGGCCGTTGAAGAAGACCTTGTCGGTCTCGTAGCTGATGCCGCCGAACTCCTCCTTTTCGCGGAGCATGTTTTTCGGCTCCATGAGGCTGTCAACGCACTGGGCATCGTAGCATTTTTCGCCCAGTTCGCAGTCCTCGAAGGTGCTGCACTGGATATCAAAGTGGCTCATGTCGGGCGTGCATGCACCTGAAATCATTGCTAATCCTAACATTAAAGCCTTAATAAAACTCTTCTTCATAGCCTACCTCAAGACATTGAACATCAAACTAAGGTGAGCACCGCCCTGATAAAATTCCTTTTCAAGGTTGAAGCTCGATGCGGAGCCGTAGAACTTGGAATACTGAAATTCTCCGCCGACACCGATGACGATATATTCCCAGACGCGGAAGTAGTAGTCGAGCGAGGTGTTGACGTAGGGACCGCCGAAGACTCTGTAGCTGACGAGCGAACCCGAAAGCTTCTCTACACCGCCGATGTATCCGGCCGATGCGGAGATCGCGCTTCTCGTCTTTTTAGTACGGAGCCCGTGTATGTAGTAGCGGAGCATCAGACCGCCGCCTGCGTACAGCGAATCGTGGTCGAGCGAGAGCCCGCGCCCCTCGATACCGATGACGAAATCCTGGATGACCGCGACGTTGAGGCGCAGCGCGTAGCTTCCGATGACGTCGAAGTTGTTGAAGTCGCCCTTTCCCGAGCCGGCGCCGCCGACAAGCTCGAGCGAAAGCCGGTAGGTGTACCATTTTTCGAGCCTGACGTCTTCACGCGGGACCCAGCCCTCCTTTCCGAGGAACTTTACCTTGTAGAATTCGCCCGACTCTTCGATCACCTCGAGATCGTCGCCCTTGTAGAGTTCAAAGAGCTTTTTGGACTTGACCGAAGCTTCGGTGTAGAGGTATGTCGCTGCGGAAACCTTGCAGATATCCGGCGATTTGTACTGATGTTTGACGCCTTTTTCGCGTTTTTCGACTACGAAATCGTCCTCTTCGGGATTGGCGTAGATGCTGTCGTCGGACTTCTTCTGGAAGAAATCGTCCTCACTCTTCTTCGCCGGTCTGGAGCTTTCCAGAAATTCGTCCTTCTCGACAGGAGCGGGCTTCGATGTGGTGAATTCATCCTCTTCTTCGGCCTGTTCAGCCTTCTTTTTGGACTTCTTCGACTCTCTGCCTCCCTCATCCTCGAACTCGAACTCGTCGTCCTCATCGTCGTCGTCTGAAGCGGCGAAGACCGGATCAAAAAGCGAGAGCGGGAGCGTAGAGGCGGAAAGCGCGAGCGAAAGGCTCAAAAAAAGAATAATCAATGCTGTCTTTTTCACGTTGTCCTCTTTTACACTTAATAAATTAAGCACACAATCGGACCATATTACGGAGATAGAACTTTTTTTCAATATGCGGAGTGCCTAAAACGGCGGTTTTCCGCGGTTTTTAGCGACAAATCGGAAGGGATACCAGTCTGAACGGGGCTTCTGAGGCTCTAAAGCTCGGATTTCAGAGTGTCGGCAAGGTTCCTGATGGAGGGAAAGATCGGTGCGCCGGAAGTCATCAGCTTCTCCGCGGTGTTATGCCCGCGTGAGATCAGGGCCGCACGGCAGCCTATCTCCCTGGCCGTCTCGTAGTCGTGGTAGGTGTCGCCGGCGAAGAGAATCCGCTCCTTCGCAACGCCCGACTGTGCAAGGATCTTCTGGCAGAGATGGGTCTTCGTGCCGCCTGAGAAATCTTCAGTTCCCTGAATGAAATCAAAGTATTGCGCGATCCTGAGCGCCTTGACGTGGCGGTTCAGCGTGTTGTGCTCCATGACCGAGAGGATGCCGAGCTTCAGGCCCGATTTTTTGAACTCGTCGAGTACCGGGACCACGTCAGGAAATAGCTTGACCTTGTCGGCTCCGCTCTCGTAATTTTCGGTGAACTCTCTCACTATATCATCCCAGTCGTTGTTGACGTCGAGCGATATCTCGCGGTAGAAATTCACAGCCGGGAAGCAGAAATGCTCCCTGTAGAATTCCGTGGTCAGCGGTTTGAGCCTGCGCTTTTCCATGATCCCGTTGAGGGCGTTCACGCTGAGCCAGACATCGTCGATCAGAGTGCCGTTCCAGTCAAAGATAACCAGGTCTATGTTCCGTGCCATTTTTTACTCCTTGTTTAAGGTGTAGCTGATGAGCTCCGTGACGGTCTGGCGCGTCTTCTTCGCCTCGTTCAGATCCTCCAGCACCGTTTCGATCTTGACTATACCGACCTTCGCGACGAAGTAGTGGTAGGAGTGGAGCACCTTCTTTCCGGGCAGTGCGACATAGGTGTGGACCTTGATCGCCCCCTCGAATTTCCCTGCCGGAACGACGACCTGTTCGTCAACGCCGACTGTCTTTCTGATCTCGCGGGACTTGTTTCTGAGGATCGCCGTCCACTCTTCGCGCTGGAGCGGGAACATCAGGAGATAGCGTTCGTCGTCGCGTATGCCGTGGCGGTCGATCTTGAGCCTGCCGCCCCGGTTGTCCGTGAACCATTCGCCGTCCGATGCGACTATCGTGACATCCATCTCTCCCGAGGAGCCGAAGTAGTTTACGCGGTATTTCCAGCTGTTTCCCATGGCAAGCGGGAAGTATTTCGCAGCCGAAGAGCTGTAGTCCGAAAGGTGCGGAGATTTCTCCTTTTTTTTGTTTTCACCGCAAGCCGCGAGGGAAATGAGAAGGAGAAAAGCCAGCAAAACGAGAAGCACTTTTTTCATAAAAACCTCCGATTCATGTCGATTCAAAAAAAATTGCCGAAATATACCAAAAGTTGTTAAAAAGACCACAGAAAACGAATTTTTTTTGGAGAGAGATGTTTTACGATCCGGCCGGATATCTTGATTTTCTGCGCTCGCTCGAGCCCGATTTCAACGGCGCAGGCACGCTGCCGATGTGCCGGGACGGGGCGGTCGTAGCCGTCGGAAAGTCGGCGGCTTTCATGTACGGAAAGTTCGTCGCGCATTACCCTGAAGCGGCGCAGCTTCCTGTTTTTATTGTGGTTCCCCACGGCTCCGACACATTCGGGATCCCGAAGGAGCATGTCGTTTTTTCGACGCATCCGCATATCACGCAGGAGAGTTTCGTGGCGGCGGAGAGGCTTCTTGATTTCCTGACGCGGCTTGATCCCGGGTTGGTCTGCGTCCTTCTGAGCGGCGGGAGCTCGGCGCTTCTGGAGAGGAGCGGCGACCCCGGAAACACAATGGAAGTCAATGACCGGCTGCTGAAAAGCGGTCTGCCGATCACTGAGATGAACCGGATCCGCATTGAAAACTCGCTTATCAAGGGCGGGAAGCTGGCGGCGCTCTTCCCTAAGACGGAATGGCGGGTGTTCGTGATGAGCGATATCCCGTTCGACAGAGGCGAGAGGCTTGTCGGAAGTATGCCGTTCTATCGAGAAGATCTTGAAAATACTGAACTTTATGTCTCGGCCGACTCCGATACCCTTCATGACGCGCTACTGAAAATGCTGCCGCGTGAAACACTCTCCGTCCGCAGGTTTACGGGCGGCGTGGATGAACTCGTCTCCATCCTGGCGAACTCAGTAAAGAGCTCTCTTCCCTGCACGCTCGTTACCGGAGAGCCGCTTCTGAAGATCGCTTCAGGAGCTGAGGGGTGCGGCGGAAGGATGAGCCATCTCGCGCTTTCGTTTTACAGGCATCTTCCTGAAAATGCAGAGCTTTTCGCCCTTTCATCGGACGGCGTCGACGGAAATTCACCCTTTGCCGGCGCGATCGTTTCAAAAAAGAGGAGCATCCCGGAAGAGAAAATCGCCAGGGCGCTCGGAGAGTTCGATTCGGCTGCACTTCTGGACGAATACGGCTTCGAACTCCGCAGCGGAGCGACCGGGATCAACCTAAACGACTTCGTGATCCTGAAGCTCAAAAATTGACAAAACGGCGTAAACCGGTAGCATATCCCGTTTTTTTGCCGGAGTGGTGAAATAGGTAGACGCACTGGACTCAAAATCCAGCGGGGGCGACCCCATACCGGTTCGATTCCGGTCTCCGGCACCATCTTTTTTCGGATCCACGTCAGCTTATTTGTTTTTCAGAAAACTCGAACAGAAGAGAAGAAACGCCGTTCCGAAGACTATTCCGGATGCGAGCGTCGCGTTTTTGTTCTCCGTCAGGCAGAAGGCCAGTACCGAAGCCGACATCAGAAGTGAAGTAGAGAGCCTCGTGACGAGGCGCGAAGTGAACCTCTTTTCGCTTTCGGAGAGGAAGTGGAGCAGCTGGTGACGGATCTCGCCAGCCTCGAGCTTCGTCGTTATGTCGTTTACGGTTACCGGGAAGTTCTGCAGAAAATCCAGGAATTTTATCATTATCGTGAAGGAATCGCCGGCGATCCTTTCCGGTGTCATGCGCTGGATCAGGACCTTTTTCGAGAGCGATTCCGCAGCTGTGAGGAGCTTGAAATCGGGACTCAGCCTGCGGCAGAGCCCTTCGAGCATCGTGAAGCTCCGCAAAAGCAAGGTCAGCTCCCTCGGGACATGGAGCCTGTACTTGAAAAAGAGTGCCGCGAGTTCGCGGTAGAGCTGGTTCGAATCGATCTCCGAAATGTTGTCTGGCAGCGACCTGAACAGCCTTCTGAGCTCTTTCACGAAGAGTTCGCGGTTCTGGATACCGGTATTCCCGCTGAGCTCGAGGTATATCCTCGCGACTCTGTCCCAATCCTTGGCTGCGAACGAAATGAGGATGTCGGCGATGCTCTCGCGCAGGTAGCGGTCGAGCTTTCCGCAGAGCCCGCAGTCGATCAGGACGATGCGGCCGCCCTGCTGGAAAAAGAGGTTCCCCGGGTGAAGGTCGGCGTGGAAAAAGCCGTCGGTCAGGATCATCTGCATCAGCATTTCGGCTCCGCGCCCGGCTATCAGGTTGCAGTCAAAGCCTCCGGCGGGTCCGGCCTCGATGACTTCATCGAGTTTCTTCCCGGATATCCGCTCCATGACGAGCATCTGTTCCGTGCAGTACTCGGCGTACATTTTCGGGAAGGAGAGCCAGCTCCACCCGTCGCCTGAAAAATTCTCTCTGAACCTGTTCGTGTTGCTCTTTTCTATCAGAAGGTTGAGTTCGGCGTTCATAGACCAGAAAAACTCTTCCGCGATCCCTTTGAAATCGAAATTCTCTCCGTACGGGCTCCTTTTCAGACCTTCGGCGATCCAGAGTATGATCTCCATATCGGTCCTGATCGTCTCGACGATCCCGGGTTTACGGATCTTCAGGACCACCTCCGATCCGTCGGCGCGGAGCTTTGCGGAGTAGACCTGCGAAATCGAAGCGGAGGCGAGCGGAGTTTCGTCGAAATCCTCGAAGATCTCACCGATAGGGGCCGAAAGCTCCTTTTCGATTATCGGTCTGATCAGGCTGAAGTCGATAGGACTGACGTTGTCCGTGAGTTTCTTCAGCTCGTTCGCAAGCGATTCGGGGATTATGTCGCTCCGAAGCGACATGAGCTGCCCAAGCTTTATGAATGTTGTTCCGAGCTCCTCGAAGGCGAGGCGGATCTCCTCCTCCAGCCGGATGCCTGAAGTGTCGTCGTTCCCTGCGTTTTCGACCCTGAAAAGGTTGAGGAGAGATTTCGGAAAGTAGGCGGCAAGTCTGTGCTTCGCTATGATCTTTCCGATTTCATGCAGGCGTTTGAGCTTGTCGAATTTTGTCATTTTGTTCAGTGAATATAAGCTCTTACAAAAATTTTATCCCGGTGGGTCTCGTTTCTCAGCTCGGTAACCATGCGTTCAAGCTGTTCGATCGAATAGGTGGCCGAAGCCTGAGCCGCGGGGAGGTATGCGTGGTCGCTGACAAAGCGCTGGAGGAACCAGTTCGCCTTTGCCGGAACGAACTCCGCGAGGTGGTAGAGCCTTTCGTGGCTTTCAACTACCGGCGGATACATCGTCGTCCGGTATTCGGCCTCGACGTCGCTCTCTCCGATCAGGGCAGCGGTAGTCTTCAGCAGCTTCTCAGTCTCCTCCGCCGTGTAGGGCGAGCCGAGTTCGGCGTACTTGTCAGGAGTCGTTTTGATGTCGATAGCTATGTACGAAATCAGCGGGAGGGCCTTTTTTATGAACTCAGGCCTGAGCCCGTTGGAATCGAGCTTTATCGCCGCCTTTGTTTCGCTTCTGATCTCCTTCATGAGGTCGATCAGCTCGTCGTAGAGCGACGGTTCCCCGCCCGAGAAGACGACGCCGTCGATGAATTTGGAGCGCTTTTTTATCTCCTGGATCACCGATTCCCGCGAAATGAGCGATTCCTTTTTTATCTCGAAAAGCGAACTGTTGTGGCAGAACGGACAGCGGAGGTTGCAGCCCGCAACGAAGTAGATCGAGGCGATTTTCCCCGGGAAGTCGACCAGCGAGGTCGGAAGATAACCTGTAATCGGCAGCATTTTTTACCTCCGGCGTTAAAGCAACTTGTTGAACTTATTTGATGTTTTCCGGATTCAGGCACTCGAGTTCCGGCAAAACGAAACGGCCGTCCTTTCTTATGAGGACATCGTCGAAGTAGATCTCGCCGCCGCCGTATTCCGGAGTCTGGATCATGACCAGATCCCAGTGGATGGCGGACTGGTTGCCGTTGTCGCACTCCTCGTAGCAGCGTCCCGGCGTGAAGTGGATCGAGCCGCAGATCTTCTCGTCGAAAAGGATGTTTATCTGAGGTTCGATGATGTAGGGGTTGACGCCGATGGCGAATTCCCCGACGTATCTTGCGCCTTCGTCCGTGTTGAAGATCTCCTCCAGCTTATCCGGATGGCTGCCCTCGAACCTGACGATCCTGCCGTTCTCGAAGGTCAGCGCGATGTGGTCGAATCTGGTCCCGAGGTAGGCTGTCGGCGTGTTGTATTCGATGACTCCGTTGATCGAGTCGCGTACCGGCGCCGTGTAGACTTCACCGTCTGGAACGTTGCATTCGCCGGAGCATTTTATTGCCGGGAGCCCCTTGATCGAGAAGCGCAGATCCGTCCTTCCCGGGCCGAGCAGGCGTACCTTGTCCGTGCGCTCCATCAGAGCCTTCAGAGGATCCATGGCGCGGTCCATTTTTCTGTAGTCGAGAGTCGTGACACTGAAGAAGAAATCTTCGAAAGCTTCGATCGACATGCTTGAAGCCTGCGCGAAAGCCGGCGTCGGGAACATCGTGGTGACCCACTTCTTCTCCATGATGGCGTCACTCACGTCGCTGCGGTACTTCTGAACGACGTTCATCATCTGTACCGGATCGACATCGTTCGTCTCGAACTTGTTTTCAATTGCGCGGATGCCGATGAATGCGTCCATCTCTTTGATGAGGTCGAGTTCGTTTTTCCTCATTATTTCAAGCATCCTGTCGTTTGCGCCTCTGTAGAGTTTCCGCTGGACGGACTGAGCGGTGAAGAGGACGAACGGGTTGGCCTTTGCGGCGTATATCGCATCGATCAGCTCTTCTATCATGGGCATCGCGGCTGTGTCTACGGCGCTGATGAGTATGTTTTCGCCGGGCTGAGCCTTGACGGAGTAGTTGACGAGCAGCTCTGCAAATTTCTTTACTCTCGGATCCTTCATGGTGTTACCTCTAAAAAATTAAAACGGTATATTTTAGTGATGTCCGGCTTTTAGGCAAAAAAATTGCCCCGTATCCCCTTTACCGCGTTTACGATCTCCTCAAGGTCTTCGGGACGCGAGAATGGCTTCCCTGCTTTCGGCTGGTAGGGGGCGTCGGTTTCGGTCAGAATACGTTCTACGGGAAGCATTTTTATGCATTCGGCAGCCCTCTTGTGGCCGTTCAGGAGCGCGTTGCCGAAGCTGAAACAGGCGTTTACGCCGTGTCTCAGAAAGGTCAGAGCCTCATCGGCGGTGCCTGAATATGAGTGAAAGATCACCGAAGAGTTTTTTTTGAGGAGGTGTTCCAGTGAAAAGAGCTGCTGTACCGCCTTCCTGATGTGCAGGACGACCGGAAGATCATGCTCCGCCGCGATCTCGAGCTGCCTTTTGAAAAGTTCGGACTGAAGGCTGAAGGTCGCCCTGAATTCATCCGAGAAGAGGTCGAGCCCGATCTCTCCGACTGCTTCGATCCTCTTTTCGCCGATCAGCCGGAGCAGTGTCTCCAGCTCCTCTTTCTGCGGATCCTGCGGGTGTATGCCGAACGAGATCTTCAGCTTTCCAGCAGCCTTCGGATGCGCCGCCCTGAAGGCCTCGACGAACTCAACTTCGCCGATGTTCCGGCACGAGCAGAGCGCGGAGTAATCTCCGGCATTTTCAAAAAACTCGGCGGCATCGGGAGCCTTTTCAAGGGTCTGAAGCAGATGTAGATGGTTGTCGCGCATCAGTTCAGCCTGATGGAGTAGGGGTCGTTCTGGTAGGCGATGAAGGCCTTGAAATCCGCGCTGCTGTTCTTTTTGAACTCGCGGACGAGCGTCTTTACCGTGACCGGCGTGTTGTTCTCTTCGCTCAGGTGGGCGAAGACGACAGTTTTCGGCTGCCTTTCGAGGCGGCTCAGCGCATCGATGGAACTTTCATTTGACAAGTGCCCGAATTTGCTGTGGATCCTTCTCTTCAGGTCGGGCGGGTAGTGCGGGTTTTTGTAGAGCATTTCGACATCGTGGTTGGCCTCCAGGATGAGGTGGTCGCACCTGTTGAAGTAGCTCAGCATACGGTTTGTGACCATGCCCGTGTCGGTCGCGAGGCAGAAGCTCTCTCCGCTCGGCATCTCAAGGAAGAATCCGACAGGATCTGCGGCGTCGTGCACTGTTGAAAAGGCTGTGCAGACGAACTTGCCGACCCTAAACGGCTTGTCGGGCAGGAGACTTTTCGAGTCGACCCGGTATTTCCCGTCCGAGCAGATCCTCAGGAGCGTCTGCGATGTCGAAAAGATCGGGATGCCGAGCTTGCAGGCGGTGTAGGCGACTCCGCGGATGTGGTCGGTGTGTTCATGTGTGACGAGTATTGCGATCGCGTCGGAAAGGTCGATCCCGAGTCCGTCGGCGGCGCACTTGAACTGCTTGAAGCTGAGTCCCTGGTCGATGAGGAGCGAACCCTCGTCTGACTGGATGATGTATGAATTCGCTTTTGATCCGCTTGAGATGATATGGAGCGTTTCAGTCATTTAGACTCCGAGGAACTCCTTGAATTCATTTATGAATTCCTTTGTTTCGCGCTCGAGCAGGAATGTGTTGAAGAGTGCCTTGACTATCAGTTCAAGCCTCGTCATCGAGAGGAGCCTTGCCGAGATCATCGTGTCCTCGTCCTTTTCGCCCGTGATCGGCAGTTTGACCGCCGTCACCTTGAAGGGGGCGGCCTTGATCTGGAAGAGCCACTGGAGCTCGCCGGAGGAGATCCGGATCTTGGCCTCTGCCGGCAGTCTTCCTATTTTGATCGAATTGCGGACGGAGACGAGGTCGCTGATGCTCATCGCCTTGATCGTTTCGGAGTAGTCGTCGCCCGTGATCGAAGAAAGCGTTATGGTCTCCTCGACGCTGATCGTTATTTCGCCGATCCCCAGGTTGTGGAGGGAGACTGTGTTGTCCGTGCAGCTTTTGTAGTAGAGCCAGAGCAGGAATTCCGTGCCGAGATATCCGATTCCGTGTTTTTCCTTCGTCATTTTTCATCCCCCCATATTTTTGAGAAAATCGGCTCGAGCTTTTCGGCTCCGCCGAGCTCCCTGACCGAATCAAGGACCGAGACCTCATCGATCGTCGTCTCGAACGTGCGCTCGAAATGCGGGATGAACTTCGCTATCAGAGTCGCCGACTGCGAAAAGAGGTATACGAGCTGGGTCTCCATGTCCCAGGCGACCTCCACGATCGTCGTTTTCGGATACGAGTTGGTCTTCATGTGCTTTATCGTCTGTTCGCGAAGCTCCTTTTTCTGGTGCGCGTTGAGGTATTCGAGGTTGTTTTCGCGCTTGAAAACGAACTCCGTCTCCTCGAGGTAGGGCCGCATCTGGGACGCAGAAAAGGCGTATTTGTCGAGTCTGAAGCTGAAGACGAGGAAGTTGTCGTGCATCAGCGAGTCGAAGTTTTCGTTGTCGAAGCTCAGCTTCGCGTCGATCCAGCCGCATGATTCATCGCGCATGTCGAACGGATCTAGCCGCTGAAACGCGTTTGCCGCGAGGCTCTCGCGGAATTTCGAGATGTCGTCAACGCCTTTGCCCGGTCTGAAAACGGTAAACGAGACGTTGCCTTTGAGTAGTTTTGTCATTCGGTTCTCCAATGGTCGTCATTTGCTTCACGAATTTAGCCGCTTGTATTTCTGTGTCAACTCCCGGAACTTGATTTATGATCCTCCGCTTCAGATTATCGGAATCGAACAGGTCGTTTGAGGTTCGAAATCACTGCAGAATATCCTGGATTATAAGATTCAGATGGGCGCACTGCGTATCCGTCAGGCCCGTGGTGTCCAGTGAGCGGCGGTTGTCGCGCTCCAGCAGAAAGTCGGTCGAAACTCCGAACAGATCGGCAAGATTTATAAGCATTTCGATGGACGGCATTATGTTGTTGTTTTCCCAGTTCGATACTGTCTGTCTTGAGACATGAAGCATGGTTGCAAGCTGCACCTGACTGTAATTGTGAGCCTCTCGCACCTGCTTTATTCTGTCTCCGAACATAACTGCACCTCTATTCAAACCTTAACCAAATCAAACTAAAGCAATACTAAAGTATTTGTAAAATACAAAAGCATTGTTTTGTTTGACACGAGTAGGATTTTAAGAATACTATTGTTTTGCGATTTTTGCTTTTTGGTAAATTTATTGGTTAAAAAAACAACTTTTTAAGGAGAAAAATTATGAGTGCAAATGAACTTTTGAATGAGTATTTGAACCAGTGCGGAAATTCACCCTGGAACAATCACAGTGATCACGATCAGTATTATGATGATGAGGGAGGTAGATATGTTCATGTTGATCGTGATTAAATTTACTGAAGAGAACTATCACGACATTTAAGCCATAGAATTATCATAACAATTAACAAATGAGAGGATCGGTTTAGAGATATTATCTTCATTTTAGGAGGTTTTTGTGTCATCAGAGAGGATAAACCTTTTAGTCATGCCAACAGATATTTGCAACATGAACTGCCTCTATTGCTTTCACGAATCATATCATGAAAAAGAAGGGAAAATGAGTTTTGCAACATTGCAGAAACTCTACGAAATTACGTTCAAGCATTATTCTGAGGTCGCGATTATCTGGCATGGCGGCGAACCTTTGGTAATGGGTTTGGATTTTTATAAAAAAGCATTGGAAATGCAGAAGCAGTTCTGCGGAGTTAAAGTAAGGAATTCCATACAGAGCAATTTAACTCTTCTTACTGATAAATTTGCAGATTTTCTTTGTAAAAATGATTTTGGAGTCAGCACATCTTTTGACGGTTGCAAAAACGATGAAACTCGCGGTAACAGTGAAGAAATTCTAAAAGGACGGGAAAAAATAATTGCCCGTAAAAAAAACTGCGGCGTAATCATGGTCCTTTCCAAAATAAATATTGATTCTCTTATTGAAAGCTATGAATACTTTAAGTCAAAAAACATAAATTTTACAATAAATCCATATAGTTCCATTCCGTCGCCTGCCGATGAGAGATTGAAGCTGGATGCTGATTATACGGTAAAAAAAATATTGGAACTTTTTGAATACTGGCTTCATGATACATCATGCAAAATACGTATTTCCTATTTCGAGCGTTTTCTTGATTTTGTAGTCTATCAAAAAAAAGATCTTTGTGTTTATAACTCATGTCTTGGAAAATGGATGGGTATAAGATATGATGGCACGATTATGCCTTGCAATAGATGGTTACCCGCCGAATATTCTTACGGCAATGTATGGGATTATGAAGATTTGTCCCAAGCTTTTGAGAGCTCCGGATTTAAAAAACTGATTTCCGAAGCAATAGAACGCAGATATAAATGTCAATCATGTATCGCGTTTCCACTTTGTTCAGGTGGGTGCAACAATGCAGCTTTCAATGAAAACGGTATTGCAAACAATGGCGGCAAAACCTGCATCATGATGAAGGCAATTTATCAGCATATAATAGAAGTGTTTAAAAATATTCAAGCCGCATCTCCAGAAAATGACTGCAATTATAATCCAAGAGTTATTTCAGAAATACGCAATTCGAAGCAGTAGAATTTCTTTTAGAATGATTCACTGCTTTGTTCTTTGCCAACCCGTTATTTGCAAGTTAAACCGTCACTTTTCCAAAAAATCACAAAATTGTGCCGCTAAGCGGCATGATCTGTCGAAAATCCGCCATCGAACTCTTGGAAAAAGCCTATAATAAGATTGCGAAAAAATAATTTTAACGATCCGTCCGCAAACTGCTTAAAACTGCTTTGTTCAGTATTTTTAGTGAGTTATATCATTGACGTCAATAAGATGACCGTTGCCGAACAAAAGCTGACTTGAAGTCGAAAATTTCGGCGTCAAGTTGGTAATTGCCTGAATTTATTGGGGTATGTGTTCAAGGTCAAAAAAAATCGGCCTTGAAAATTGAAAATATTTGCTTCGACTAAGCTCCGCAACCAATTATAAATTATAATTAATAAAAATTTTTTATGTTTATTCTAAAAATTAAGACGCATTTGAAACTTTATTCAGTATTGCAATTCAAATATTCTTGCTTTCAATTCTTAAACTTGTTATTGTTACATTCGGAATTTTTTGTTTTATTTGAGGGGGACTGCATGACAAAAATTACAGTAAAAGAAACCATTGTTAAAACTATCAAATTTAACGGCGATGATTATTTATCCATTACGGACATCGCCAGACTGAAAAATCCTGTAGAACCTAAGGATGTGGTAAAGAACTGGATGCGTTCAAAAAACACTTTGGAATATCTGGGGTTATGGGAAATGCTTAACAATCCGGACTTTAGGGGGGTCGAAATCGACCCCCTCCTAAAAGAAGCCGGCAGCAATTCTTTTACAATGAGTCCAAGTCGTTGGATAGAACTTACAAACGCAAAGGGGCTCGTATCAAAAAATGGATAAATAGCGGTACTTATGCTCAAAAAGATATAGCTTTTAAATTTGCCAGCTGGGTATCGGCAGAATTTGAATTATATTTGATAAAAGAATTCCAACGCTTGAAAGAAGATGAACAGAAACAAATAGGTTGGAGTGCAAAACGCGAGTTGGCAAAGATAAACTATCACATTCATACGAGCGCAGTCAGCCACAATCTTATTCCGCCGAAACTTACAGCCAGGCAAAAATCATTTGTTTATGCCGACGAAGCTGATCTGCTTAATGTGGCAATGTTCGGCATGACTGCTCAGGAATGGAGAGATTCGAACCCTGATTTAAAAGGCAATATCCGAGATTACGCCTCAATAAACCAACTTATCTGCCTTTCGAACATGTAAAACCTGAATGCTGTTTTTATCAATGACGGACTTCCGCAGTCGGAACGCCTTGAAAGACTGAACCAAATTGCAATACAACAGATGGAAGTTCTGGAAAATATAGAAAACAGAAAACTTTTGATTGAAAAAAAGGAATGATTAAAAGCCCCGACTTCATTCGGAATCGCACCTATCTCACACCTTTTATCGCCATTCACATTCCAATGGGCGAGCCGCCCGCGCTCCGACACAGCCACGAGTTAAATAAATTTTAAAATTTTTTCAAATCAATATTGACAAAACCGAAAAAGCGAGTATCGTCTTGGCTAATAGTCCCTCTCACGCTTCCCGTAAGATCAGCGCACCAGAGAGGGCTTCGATTTTTTTGGAATCAGATTTCAGATGAAATACACAAAATCCCCGATTTCAGTTGAAGAACAAATTGAAAAGTTGCCGAACAAAAGCTGACTTGAAGTCGAAAATTTCGGCGTCAAGTTGGTAATTGACTGAATTTATTGTGGTATGTGTTCGAGGTCGCAATTTGCGACCTCCAATTTTCAACTTCCTCTTTGTTTAACTGAAAGCAAAATTCTTCAGGAAAATAATCAGGCGAGCCGACCGCAAACTGCTTAAAATTGCTTTATTCAGTTTGACGGCCTGATATTCATAATACTGTCTTGCGGTGTCGAAGCCGAATTCCCAGCGTGCGACTGCGCCGAAGAACATGATCCCTTCGGGGTTTATCAGCGTGGAATCCCAGTTCTGCATGAATCCGAAAGTCAGAGCGACCTGCGGGATGAAGTTCTGGATAGCTTTTTTGTTCAGTCTCTCCTGGATCTCGTTCTTTTTGTTGAGCATAAGCATTTCGGTGCGGTTGCTTGCCTGCGCTTCGATTAAAAAGTTATCTTGAGCAACGCGAAACATCTGAAGAAGACTACTATCATCCCGACAGATGTCCTTACAGCGATTGCACGCCCAATCCGGATAATCCCAAAGTTCCGGTGTGGAGAAAAAAGTAATCTTTAGTCCTACAGCTCGCTTCCGGTGATTATCGCGAGTTCGTCGAGTGCGGTTTTGTATTTGTAGAGGTTTGCGATCTCTTCGGTTTTCGATTTTTTGACCATGAGCTGGGCGTTCAGGAGCTCGGTCTCGGTGGTCATCTGCTTTTCGTATTTGGCCTCCTGGATCTTGCGGGTGACCTCAGCCGATTCGATCTGGGTTTTGTTCTGCTCTATCGCCTTTTTGAGGACGTTGATGTCGGCCATGAGCTTTTTGACCTGGAGCGTCATATCCTTTTTGAGCTTTATGTTCTCAAGGCTGGTCGAAACGGATGAAGCTTTGACGGCCTGATATTCGTAATACTGTCTCGCTGTGTCGAAGCCGAATTCCCATTTTGCGACTGCGCCGAAGAACATCACTCCTTCGGGGTTTATGATCGTTGAATCCCAGTTTTTCTTGAATCCGAATGTCAGCGCGACCTGCGGGATGAAGTTCTGGATGGCTTTTTTGTTTAATCTGTCCTGAATTTCGTTCTTTTTGTTGAGCATGAGGATTTCGGTGCGGTTGCTTGCCTGAGCCTCGATGATCTCGTCTTCGCTTTTGGTGATCTCGCGGAACTCGGGTTTGGAGTATTTGACCTCGAAACTATCCTCGTCGCGGTTCATGAACATGGCCAATGCCGCCTTGATGACCGACTGGTTGCCGAGGTACTTCTCTTTTTCGACTTCGAGAGAGGCCCTTTCGACCTTGATCTTGTAGAGCGCGGTCTCGTCGATAAGCCCGGCTTTGTGGAATTTTTCCGCGTTCTTCTCGTAGCGGTCGAGCTGCTCGAACGATTCGTCGAGAAGTTTCAGGATGTCGCTCAGCATGTTGTACGAGTTGTAGACTTTGACGATCTCGAGTTTGATTTTGTCCTTGGTGAGCTCGGATTTCAGCTTCGAGATCTCCGATTTCAGTTCAAGCGCCTTGTAGCCCTGGTAGATCCCCCAGAGCGGAGTGAGCGGCTGAACAAGCGTGAGGTCGAGCGTCCTCTGGTGTGTCGGCACGCCTAGGTCGATCGTCATCGGAGGAAGCTCTGTCGGGAGCGTGATGCTGATGGGAAGTCCCGCCATCGATTCGTCGAGAGACTGCTGGAGCATGCCGAGTACCGGCGAAAGATCGACGGTGAGCTTTTCCGGTTCCGGGAAGTACTCTAGTTTGAGCAGTTTCGCTTCGAGCGAGATCGTCGGGAAGAAGCGCATGAAAACGGCTTTCTTTTCGTATTCGTCCTTGCCTGATTTGGAATCTTCGGCCTTTATCGCCTCGCTGTTTTCGATTGCGATGGAGATTATCTCGTCGATGCCGAGCTCCTCCGCACAAAGGGCGGAAGAGATCAAAAGTGATAAACAAAGTATCGTAATCATTGATTTTTTCATCTTATGCCTCCTTCTCTTCATCGGAATAGACATAATCTTCGCATTCCCACGATGCCGCAAGGATGCGCTCGTTTTCGTTGACGATCTCCCTGTTCATCCTGCGGACTGCGTCGAGCAGTTCTCTGCACTTTTCGGGCGTCACCTGCAGGAATATGACCGCGTTCGTGCCCGGCCAGACCGAGGTGTTCATCCTCGGATTGCCGTGTTCAAAGGACCCGGCGGTGTTTTCGACGATCTGGAAAGTCTTTATTCCGAGTCCCTTTATCTCCTCTGTCAGCTGTTCGAGTTTGGAGATGTTGCAGCTTACATATATGAATTTCATTCTTCGCCTCCTTCTTCTGCAGCCGCTTTTGCAGCCTTCGCCTCTTTTATCATCTCTCTCGTGTGCATTATCGCGTAGATCGCCGGAATGAGAAGCAGCGTGACGGTAGTCGCGACCGTAAGTCCGCCGATTACCGTGATCCCGAGCGGCTTCCAGATCTCGGAACCCGCACCGTTGTTGAGTGCCATCGGGAACATACCGACGATGGTGGTGATCGCCGTCATCAGAACGGGTCTGAGTCTCGATCTTCCGCCCTCCTTGATCGCATCGACTATCGAATATCCTCTGCCGCGCAGGAGGTTCGTGTAGTCAACGAGGACGATACCGTTGTTGACGACGATACCCAGGAGCATGATGATGCCGACGAACGTTACCGCGCTGAGAGTCGTCCCGGTGAGGATGAACGCCCAGATGACGCCGATGATCGAAAGCGGAACGGTGAACATGATGATGAAGGGGTCTCTAAGCGATTCGAACTGGCTCGCCATGATGGCGTAGATCAGGAAAAGGCTTATCAGGAAAAGAAGTTTCATGTCGCCGAAGGTCGACTGCTGGTCAACGACCTGACCGCCGAGCTCGATGTAGACATCTGGGTCGATCTCTTCGTTTTTGACGATCTCCATGACGTTATTCGCAGCCTCGCCGAGTGAAATGTTGTTGAGGCTGAGCTTCAGGTAAACGATCCTCTGCTGCGCCTCGTGCAGGATCTTTATCGGTCCGCTTGTCTCCTCGATGATACCGACAGCGCTCAGAGGAATGAGCTCTCCTGTCGCCGAAGTGAGCATGATGTTCTTCAAGTCGCTTATTTTGCTGCGTTTTTTCTTGTCGTAGCGGATGACTATCTTGTATTCGTCGTTATCCTGTTTGTATTCGCCTGAATCGGCACCGTAAAGGCTTTCACGCACTGCAAGTGCCGCCATTCCGGCGTTTATCCCGAGACGTGCGAGTTTGATCCTGTCGAATTTTACGGTGATCTCCGGTTTGCCTCGGTCGGCTGTCGACTCGATGTCCAGAAGGTAAGGCTGTTCTTCAAGTTTTTTCTGAAGTCTGTCGCTTGTTTCGGCAAGTTTTTTGAGGTCGTTGCCCTTGATCTTGAGTTCGATGGGCTTGCTAGAACCGAGTATCGCGCTCTGGAGCAGCGAACCGGCCGTCATCGAGAACGAAACGATCTCCGGGATCTCCTCGGCCTCTTTTCTGATCTTAGCCGCGACCTCCTTGACGTGGTAGGTCCTGTGGTTGCGGTTTACGATCCTGACCATGACTGTTGCGACGTTTTTGCCTTCCGAAAAGCCGAAGAGCGAGAGAAGTCCGCTGTCTGTCTGACCTGTGATCGAGTAGTAGGTCCTTACGTCGTCCATTTTGACGTTCCTCTTGACTATCTCCTCGATCTTCTGAGCCACTTCGACAGTTCGGTCGGGGTCAATGCTCGTTTCGAGCTCGGCAGTCGCGACCATATCGCCCATATCGAATTCGGGGATGTAGTCGGTCCCCGTGCTGAGCCCCGCCTTTATCGTGAAGAAAAAGATGGCAGCGACAGCGACGACGACGAGCCATCTGAACCGGATGTTGAGTCCGAGCAGCGCCTTATAGACATTTTCGACGTAAACGAAGAGCTTCTCGGAAACGTTGTATAAAAATCCGTGCTTTTTCTCTTTTATCTTGCGCTTCATGAGGACCGAACTCAGCATCGGAGCAAGCGAAAGCGAGACGAGGAGCGATGCCGCGATCGTGACTGACGCAACGAATGCGAGCTGTTTGAAGAGCAGACCGACGATCCCGCTGACGAATGCGAGCGGGATGAAAACGGCAACTGTCGTTAGAGTCGAAGCCGAGATCGCCGAGGTCATCTCTCCTGCACCGAAGATAGCCGCCTCCGCCGGACGTGAACCCTCTTCGATATGCCGCGTGATGTTCTCGAAAACGACGACCGTGTTGTCGACGACCATACCGAGCGTTATCGAAAGCGCCATGAGCGAGAAGATGTTTATCGTATATCCGCAGACATACATGAAGATGAGACCGATGACGAGCGAGAAGGGGATCGTCAGCGTGATGATGAGGCTCCCGCGCCATTCGCGCAGGAAGACCAGGATCACGAGAATGACGAAGACCATCGCGTAACCCGCGGTCGTGCCGAGGTTCTTGATAGACATCTCGATCATTTCCGAAGTGTCGTTGAGCTCTTCGATCACGACGTCGCTGGGGACGTTTTTGCGGATCTCCTCCATCGCCGCCTTGATGTTTTTCGCGACTTCGAGAGTGTTCGCGCCGCTCTGCTTCTGCGTCATGATGACGGCCATCGTCTTTCCCTTTGCGCGGGCCGTGAAATCCTGCTCCTTCAGTTTGTCCTTTATTTCGGCGAGCGAGGAGAGCTTGACCATGCTGCCGTCTTTCGCGGGGATCTGTATCTCGCCTATTTCATCGACCGACTCGAATTCGGCTGGGACACGCACGGAAAGATCCATCCCGCCCGTTTTTATGCTGCCGCCTGGAACGGAAATATTCTGTGTTTCCAGCAACTTGGCTATCATGCTGACGGAGATCCCGCTAGAACGGAGCTTTATCGGATCGACCACGATCTCGATCTCTCTTTTCGGTGCGCCGAGGGTGATGAGGCCGCCGAGCCCGTCGACCTGTTTCAGCCTTCCTTCGATCCTGTCATCGATGATCTTCGCAAGTCCCATCGCGCTCTCTTTCGCAGAGATACCGTACATGATGACTGGGACCATCGAGCTGTCGACTTTGACGATCATCGGATCGAACGCGTAGGAGGGGAGGACTTTTTTGACAGGGTCGATCCTGTCGCGGACATCGTTCGTGACCTCGCTGATAACGGCTCCGAAGTTGAACTCAAGCATGATGAAGCTGACGTTTTCCTTTGATACCGACTTCAGCGATTTGATTTTGGGAACACCGGCAAGCTGTTTTTCAAGCGGTTTCGTGACCTGCTGTTCGACATCTTCCGAGGATGCGCCCGGAAGGACCGTGACGACCGTGAGCGACGGATATTCGACTTCGGGAAGGATGTCGAGCTTGAGCGCGTAGAATGCGAGCAGACCGAAAATCAGAATACCCGTGAATATCATCGATATCGTTACGGGTTTTTTTACTGCAATCTGTGACAGTCTCATGGCTTCCCCTACTTGTCGCTGACCGTAACAGAAATGCCGTCTCTGAGTTTGGTTTTGCCGGCGCTGACCACCTTTTCGCCGCTTTCAATGCCTTTTACCGCATAGAATTCGCCTAAGTCTTCAACGATTTCGACCTCTTTTCTGATCGCGACGCTGTTGTCCACGACAAAGAGGTAGCGCTGGTTGGTTCCTGCCTGACGTATGACCGAAAGGCGCGGGACCATGACAGCCTTGACTTCGGGAAGAGAGATCTTGACTCTGCCGAACATACCGGGTTTTATCAGCTTTTTCGCGTTGCTGATCTCTATTTTTACGACTGCCGTTCTCGAGATAACCGAAACGAGCGTTTCGGTCGAATAGATCTTTCCCTTTATCTTCGTGTCGGGATATGCGTCCGCAACGACCTCGATGTCCTTTATCTTCTGAATGAGCGGAAGCTCCTTTTCATCGACCTGGATCTCAAGAAAGAGCCTGTTCAGATCCATGAAGCGGATGATACCGTTCGCGTGGGAGAAACCGGGGGTAAGACCTGGGTTGATGAGCATGAACTCTTCTCCTTCGCGGAGCATGTGTTCCGCGATCATACCGTCGAAAGGAGCGATTATCTCCATGTTCTCCTTCGTCATTTTGACTTTCGCCTTCGACGCGTTGAGTTTTGCCTCGAGGTGGTCGAGCTGCTGCTGCGGAAGAACGCCCGAATCGACGAGGTCTTTAACTCTTTCGTAGTCTTTTTCGACAGCTTCGAGTTCAGCCTGAGCTGCATCGGCCATTTCGCCGGAAAGCGTTACGATGACTGATCCTTTCGGAACGGTCGCACCTTCGCGGTAGTGTATTTTTTTGATCTTTCCGGGCATCCTCGCCGAAAGGTTCGCCTCCCTGAAGGGCTTGAACGAGCCGCCGAACTCAAGAACGGGTGAGTAGGTCTCCTCTTTCGCTTCGACGACCGCGACTACCGGTTTCTTTTCCGCGGCAGGCTGTTTCTGCTGCTGTTCAGCCTGTTCTTCTTCGCCGCAGCCAGCCAGTGCGGTCAGGAAAAACATGAGAAGAATGATCTTTTTCATTGTACGCTCCTATTTAAAAATTCCTAAATTAAATACAGTGGTTACAGTCCTTTTTACATCTTCGTAGTTGTCCGCTTCGGGCGAGATCTCGTCCGTGAGGAAGAAGAGGTTCGAGACGACGTCGATCATCTTGACGAGGACTTTCGTGTCTATCTCCTGTCTGATTTTGCCCTTTTCGGCATTCTCTTCGAGCTTTCTGCAGATGTTCTGCATCTTCTGGGCATGGATCGTGTGAAAGAGCGAAACCATGCGCTCAGGCATCTCGATGATAGCCTTGGTGACAAAGAGGTAGGTCTCCTTATGCTCCGAATAGTAATCCTTGTGAGCGTCAAAAAGGGTTTCGACGAACTGGTCCAGATCGGTGTTTTCGAGCTTCGCCGAGATGAAGTCGTACATTTCGTCCGTGCAGAACTTTACCGACTCGAAAAAGAGCTCCTCCTTGCTGCTGAAATAGCGGTAGATCGCACCTTTTCCGACGCCGGCCGTTCTGGCTATCGCACCGATGTCCGAGAGATGGAAACCGGAGTTGGCAAAGCTTGCGATTGCAGCCTTGAGGATCTTGAGCTTTCTTTCGATCTGGTTCTTTGTCATCTTGAAAAACATTTTTTACCTCACTTTTTGAAACTGGCGGGTTCCAAAAAAAGGAACTCGCGGGGTCCGCTTTTTAGTACTGCACGGTCAGAAGTCAAGAGAAAAAAGGGAACTGGCTGAAAAGACTGTCTAAAAATTTTTTTGGAATGTTTCTCCTGTTCGGAGCTAGTCGGCGGAGTTCTCTCCGGAGCTTTTTTTCGATCTGCCTTCCGTCGTGAAACCCGGATCTTTTTCGGTCTGCTTGAATTTATCGCGGGCGTTTTTGAACATGCCGTTGAGGCGCTGTCTGTTCGACTTGTCCGGTTTCGGTTTTTCGAATCGCGGGAGCGTCTTGAGCCTGATTCCCGGGTTGCTCATCGGTACGACCCTTCTGGAGTTCTGCTCCATTCGTCTTTCGTTCATTATCCGGATATCCTCGTTGGTATAGACACGCGGCTCGAGAGAGCGCTGCGCCTTTTTTTCGTCGGATCTCGGCTGAGCCTCCTCCTTTCTGACAGGAGGGGCCGATGCTCTTTTTTTCTCGCCTTTCGAGAAAAATTCGTCGACCTGCCGGTTCAGATCCGAATACTTTTTTTTCTGAAGCTCTTCGATGCGTTCGCGTTCCGCTTCGCGGTTTTTCACATATGCCGAGCCGATCTGCCATGCGATAAATAGCAGAATGAAAGCCGCTGCGATTATCACTATCTTATTTACCTTCAAAAATATCCTCCTCTTTCACGAAAAACATCAAATAAATCCCGATACCTGTGATCGCTATGTCCATGAACTGGCCCAGTGTGAGGAAGTTGAAAAGGATAGTCTCCTCCCTCAAAAATTCGATCAGAAAGTTTGCGAGTCCGTAGCCGGAAAGGACTGTCCCCGCAATAATGTTTTTTCTGACGCCGAGGTGGTTCATCAGAACGACTGCTCCGTAAAGCAGGAGCATCGACGCGATTATGTAAAGCTGTGTCGGGTGGACCGGAAAAGACTCCAAAAATCTGGATTCACGGTGATATTTTGAAAAATGGACCCTCGAAGCCAGACTGCCGGGCGGATAAGTTATTGAAAGTAGTGACGGTTCCGTGCGGACGCCGAAACAGCAGCCTTTAAGAAAGCAGCTGATCCTTGCGAGTGCGGCGAAGAGCGGGAAGGGATAGAGGATCGCGAATGTCATCTTTTTTGCGTCCTTTACGGCAAAAAGTATCAGGATCGCTAGGAACAGCAGCCCTCCCGTGATGGAAAATCCCTTGAAGACCGCCGAGATCAGACTGATAAACGATCCGAAACCCGTTATCGATTTGAAAACGGTGCCTACTCCCGAGAGAAAGTTGAAGAGCCGCCCAGTCAGGATGATGATGAACAGCGGTGCCAGGGATGCTGCAGTTATGGCGCAGATGCCTGTTTTTATTAGCACTCTTCTGTTCTTTTTGATGCTTGTGTTTTTCTTTACGAAGTGCAGCCAGACAAAAAAGGCAGATAAAAATACGAACGGGCTTATGAATTTCGCAATATCAAAATAGCCTTTTGTCAGCCAGTTCAGCATAGTCACCTCGGGTCAAAACATATAATTTTACATAAAAGTAAGGTGAGGGCAAGTAGAAGGTGCGCAGGTGCTCCCTGCGAAAACTTTGCGGGCTGTTAATTTTAATTGATTTAAAAGCTCTAAGTTTTAATATTACTGCTCGAAGGTGAGGCCTGCTTCGATTTTCGGTTCTTTCGGGGTTCGGCTTCCGCCTTGAGGCTGAACTTTTTGGGAGGAGACATGAGAAGAGAGATCATCGCCGGCAACTGGAAAATGAACAACCTTACGTCTGAGGTTGAAACCTTCTTTAATGATTTCGGCAGTTTATCGCCAGATACAAAACGGCAGGTAATTATCGCACCGGCCTATCCGTATCTCAAAACGGCAGGCGAGCTTGCCCGCGGGCGCGGTATCGAACTTGCGGCTCAGGATCTCTATCCTCAGCCCGAGGGGGCCTTCACCGGGATGATCGGCAGCAGAATGCTGAAGGATCTCGGCGTTTCGGCTGTCATTATCGGCCACAGTGAGAGACGTCATATCCTGCATGAACCGCTCGATCTCATCCGTGAAAAGGTCCGCTTCGCCCAGGAACAGGGCTTCCATCTGATTTTCTGCGTAGGAGAGACTCTCGACGAGCGCCGGAGCGGTGAGATGCTGAACGTCCTCACGACGCAGATAACTTCGGCTTTTGACGGCAACCTGACTGCGGCGCCAGAGATGGTGACGATCGCATACGAACCTGTCTGGGCTATCGGTACGGGCGTTGTCGCTACTCCGGAGCAGGCAGAGGAGATGCACAGCTTCATCCGTAAGCTGATAAGCGGAAAATATGGTTACGGCGATTCGAGGATCCTCTACGGCGGAAGTGTAAAACCGAACAATATCAACGGCTTGATCTCGCTTGAAGATATCGACGGAGCTCTGGTGGGAGGTGCAAGCCTAAAGGCTGAATCCTTCCGCGCACTTGTAAACGCTTAAATTTTACGGTTTCAGAATGACAGGAAGAGTAAAAATCAACAATCTAAACCCGGGCGAGATAATCATTCCCGATTCGAGGCTTTTTCTGCTTGTGAGACGCTCTGCGGTCCGCAGCAGCAAGAACGGCCAGCGCTACATCGACCTTGACCTTTTTGACGGTGAGACTTCGGTCAACGGCAAGATCTGGGAGGTCGACGACGACAACGAGGCGGCTGCCCAGTCGGGGAACATCGTTCACGTTTTGAACGGCAAGGTCTCGCTTTATCAGTCGCTCAAGCAGATTTCGATCAACGATATCGAGGCGCTTCCTTTTGACAAAATCGACGAGCTCTGCCCCGACATCCTGCCGGAATCCTTTTACAAGACCGAACAGCTCCGGCAGTACTGGGACGACCTTGTCGGACAGCTCGATCCCAAGCACCGCCTCCTTGTCGAAAAATTCATGGCTGACGAGAGGATGTGGTCGCTCTTCACGACGATCCCCGGCGGGAGGAGTATGCACCACGCCTGCCGTCACGGGCTTTGGGAACATTCGATCTCGGTCGCCGAGACGGCTATGGCGGTTTCGCAGCTCTTTGCCGAAAAGTACGACGTGAACGTTTCGCTCACGGTCCTTGCGGCGCTCCTGCACGACGTCGGCAAACTTTTCGAGTTCCAGATCAACCGCTCGACTTCGATGGTCGAACGCTATACCGACCGCGGCCGCCTGCTCGGGCACATCTACATGGGGGCTTCCTGGATCGAGAAGTTCGTCGCCGGCTGCTATCCGGACGATGAGGATCTGAAGATCGACCTGATCCACATCCTGCTGAGTCACCACGGAGAATACGAGTTCGGCTCACCAAAGCTTCCGTCAACGATCGAGGCGCTCATCGTTTCGACCTGCGACAAGCTTGACGCCGACTGTGACGCTATCCGTTCGGAGATGGTCGGCGGACAGCCTGACGGCAACTGGACGAAGAAGGTCTTCATGCTTGACAGAGAGTTCTTCAAACGCAGGCCGGATGCGGGAGAGAGCCTTCCGCGACCTGATGATGAATAACAACAACCAACTGATAAAATAGGAGAAAATCATGACAAAAATTCGTGTTGCAATCAACGGATTCGGTAGAATCGGCAGGGCGGTCTTCAGGATCGCCGAGGATGATCCGCAGGTAGAGATCGTTGCGATCAACGACCTTACCGACCCCAAAACCCTGGCTCACCTTTTGAAGTACGACTCGGTCCACGGGATCTGGTCCCACAACGTAAGCTCAGGCGAGGATTCGATCTACGTCGACGACCGCGAGATCCACATTTTCGCGGAGAAAAATCCTGAGGATCTTCCGTGGAGAGACCAGAAGATCGACGTCGTTCTCGAGTGCACGGGCAAATTTACAGCCCGCGAGAAGGCGAACCTTCACATCGAGGCCGGTGCCAGCAAAGTCCTCATCTCCGCTCCGGCAAAGGGCGAGGACATGACGATCGTACTCGGCGTCAACGATTACCTCTACGACAAGAACAAACACCACATCATATCGAACGCAAGCTGCACGACAAACTGCTATGCGCCGATCACATACGTCCTTCACAAGCATTTCGGGATCAAATACGGCTTCATGACCACGATCCACTCATACACGAACGACCAGAGGATCCTCGACCTTCCGCACAAGGACCTCAGACGTGCGAGAGCAGGCGCTGTCAGCATGATCCCGACCACAACGGGTGCCGCGAAGGCTATCGGACTCGTCATCCCCGAGCTCAAGGGCAAGCTCGACGGTATCTCGATCCGCGTCCCCACGCCGAACGTAAGCGTCGTCGATGCGACCTACATGATCGAGACGGAAACCACGGCTGCCGAGATCAACGCGAAGATGAAGGAGTATGCTGAAGGACCGCTCAAGGGCATCCTCAGATACTGCGACGAGCCTCTTGTATCCCACGATTTCAACGGCGATCCGCACTCGTCGATCCTCGACGCGCAGAATACCGCAGTCATGCAGGGCAACATGGTCAAGCTCCTCAGCTGGTATGACAACGAGTGGGGCTACAGCAACAGGATGTTCGATGTTCTGAAGAAACTTTTTGAATAGCCGGAGGGGTTATGGGCTTCCTTGAAACTCTGAATGTTAGGTGCATCAACGAGCTCGCGCTGAGGGAGAAGCGTGTCTTTTTGAGGACTGATTTCAACTTTCCGACCGATCTGCAGGGCAGGATCCTCGATATGGACCGACTGGACCGCTGCGTCCCGACGATTAAGTACGCGATCGACCACAACGCAAGACTGATCATCGCTTCGCATTTCGGCAGACCGTCGGGCCCGAAGGATACCGGGTACACGCTCGAGCCGTTCGCTGCGAAGCTCGCCGAGCTTCTGGATATGGATATCTACTTCTTCGAGGACTGTTTCGGGATGGGCGCGCTGCAAATGGTCAAGGATCTCAAGCCGGGGCAGATCCTGGTTCTTGAGAATCTGCGTTTCAACGAGGACGAGAAGAAGAATTCGACGGCCTTTGCCCGCGAGCTTGCCAAGATGTGCGATGTCTACATCAACGATGCATTCGGAGTTTCACACCGCAGGGACGCATCGATCGTTTCGCTTCCGAGGTTCGTCGATACCCGTGGTGTCGGACTCGCCTTCAAGGACGAGGTCGAGCAGCTTGCCGGTCTGGTCAGCCTCCAGCGCGGCGACGGTTTTTACGCAGTTATCGGAGGGACCAGAGTCGAAGAGAAGATCGGCATAATCAGGCCGCTTCTTGAGACCGCCGACAAGATTTTTCTCGGCGGTGCGGTCGCGAATCTTTTTCTTGCCGCGAAGGGCTGCTATATCGGCGGCCAGAGCTTCGACAGGGAGAAGCTTTCGCAGGCTGAAGGCATTCTGAAGAGCGCGAAGGCCAGGAACGTCAGCATCGTTCTGCCGACGGACTGCGTTACGGCGGAGAGCGTCAACTCAACGGAGACGGTACTCTGCGATGCAGACAATGTCCGCGAGGGGATGCTCGTACTCGACATCGGTCCGAAGAGCCTGGATCTGTTCAAGTCCGAGCTCGAGGGGTGCAAGACCCTCTTCTGGAGCGGTTCGATGGGGCTTTACGAGCTTGAGCGCTTCTCGCAGGGCAGTCTCGGGCTCGCCCGCATGGTCTCCGGGAGCGGCTTCCGCAAGATCGCAGGCGGCGGCGATACTGCGCTTGTCATCAAAAATGCTGGTCTTTCCGGAAGCTTCGACATGATCTCGGCCGGAGGAAGCGCAGTGCTCGAATTTTTGAGGAACGGCGGGATGCTTCCCGGCATAGAGGCTTTAAAGTAGGTGATCGAAATGGGAGAAAAGCTGTCACTCAGACCTTCTCATCGTGAAAGAAAGGTCCGCAATACACTGAATCTGAACTCGGATCTTAGCAATTCCGGGCTCAGGACTCAGCCAAGGGATTCGAGCGCTCCGAAAGCCGACCCAGTGCGCAACAGCCGTCCGCAGATGCGGGCAAAGCTCTCGATAAGCGACCTCAGCACGGACATCAGGCTTCTCGAGGAGTCGTCAAGGCAGGAGTACAGACGCTTTGTCCTTCTGATGGTCCCGGTCTTTTTGGCTGCGTTATACGTTTTTTTCATCAACAGCGGGATATACGGCGAGCTTTTGAAGTGGCTGATGAATTTTTTTTAGGAATTCTTTAAACAACATCCAGATTGTCAGACGGAGATAAAAATGGCAAAAATCGTAGAGTGTGTTCCAAATTTTTCGGAGGGCAGAGACCTCAGCGTAATCAATAAAATCACGGCGGAAATCGAAAAGATCAAAGGCGTAAAGCTGCTTGACGTCGATCCAGGCTACGACACCAACAGAACAGTCGTGACCTTTGTCGGCGAGCCCGAGGCGGTCAAGGAGGCGGCGTTCGCTGCGGTAAAAAAGAGCCACGAACTGATCGACATGCGCAATCACAAGGGCGCGCATCCAAGATTCGGCGCCTGCGACGTCTGCCCGGTGATCCCGGTTAGCGGCGTAACGATGGATGAGTGCGTAGAGATCGCCCGCGACCTCGGCAGGAGGCTCGGCGAGGAGCTCGACTATCCGGTCTATTTTTACGAGTATGCGGCGACATCTCCGGAGCGCAAAAACCTTGCGAATGTCCGCTCCGGCGAATACGAAGGGCTTGAAGCGAAGCTAAAGGATCCGAAATGGAAACCCGATTTCGGCCCTGCAGAGTTCCGTCCGACCAAGGGGGCTACGGCCGTTTCTGCCAGAGACTTCCTTATCGCCTACAACATAAATCTGAACACCTCGAACGCGAAGAAGGCCAACGCGATCGCGCTCAGGCTTCGCGAGCAGGGCTATCCCAAAAAGGACGAAGCAGGCAATCCGATCCTTGATGAAAACGGAAAAAAGATAATGATCCCCGGGCTTTTCAAAAACTGCAAGGCGATCGGCTGGTACGTCGACGACTACAAACGCGCCCAGATATCCATCAATCTGACGAACTACCATGTGACCAACATGTTCCATGTCTTTGATGCGGCGACAAAGCTTGCGGCGGAGAAGGGGCTCCGCGTTACCGGCAGCGAGATCGTAGGCGTTCTGCCGAAGGAGGCTCTGCTTCAGGCAGGCGTACACTACCTCGAGGCTCAGGGCGGCTGCGCCGGTCAGAGCGAGAGCGAACTTATCCGCATCGCGGAACAGTCTCTCGGACTGAGCGACATCGTTCCGTTCAAGCCGAACGAAAAGATCATCGACTTCATGGTCAGCGATGCAAAACTTATGACCGATTCGACGGTCTCAGACTTCGTCGATCTTCTGGCAAGCGATGCTCCGGCGCCGGGCGGCGGTTCGGTCGCAGCTCTCTGCGGAACGCTTTCGGCATCTCTCGGCAGCATGGTCGCGAACCTTACCTTTAATAAAAAGGGTTACAAGCAGCACAACGAGACGATGAACCGCGTCGCGAAGGAGATGCAGCTCAAAAAGGCGGAACTCCTCCACCTCATCAACGAGGATACCGACGCCTTCAACATCATGATGGCGGCGATGAAGGCTCAGAACGCGGCACGCAAGGGCGGCAACGATGCGGAAATCGCAGAAGCCGACAAAAAAATGTACGAGGCGAACAAGTACGCGATCTCCGTTCCGATGCACATCCTCGAGACAAGCTTCTCGCTTCTTCCGAACCTCAGGACCGTTGCAGATTTCGGAAACGTCAATGCGGCAAGTGATGCCGGAGTAGGCGCGCTCCTCGTCCAGTCTGCCGTCAAGGCTGCGGCTCTGAACGTGAAAATCAACCTCAAAAACTTTGAGAAGAGCGATCCCTTCTACTCGGAGACTAAGAAAAAAATGGATGATATCCTTGCAAAGACAGATCCTGCTGCTGAGGAGATCATTGCGGTAGTCGAGGGAAAGATCGCCTGAGATGAGGCTCGTTTCGATCTTTGAATCCCTTCAGGGCGAAGGGCGCTTTCAGGGCTATCCATCGACCTTCGTCAGGCTTTCCGGCTGCAATCTCAGATGCCGTTACTGCGATACGCAAAATTCCATAACCGGCGTTAATTATTTTGAAAAAACTCCGTCCGAGATCGCCGGGACCGTGAATCCTACCGGTATTTTCGATCTCTGCATCACGGGCGGGGAGCCGCTCTGCCAGCAGGATGAGCTTTCGGAGCTCCTCAGGCTCCTCAAGAATAAACGGATCGATATCGAAACCAACGGAAGTATCGATGTTTCGCCTCTTTTTGAGGAGTTCAGGGCGCACGGAGGCTCTTCGGAGGTATATTTTTCGATAGACTGGAAGTGTCCCGGCTCGGGTAATCCGGTTTTTGACCTGAACAATGCCGCTTTCCTCAAAAAAAGCGGTGCCGGCTGGCTCAAGTTCGTTGTCGGCGATGAGGAGGATCTGCGGTTCGTAGAGGAGAAACTGCCGCTTCTCGAAGGCATCGAGACATTCATCAGCCCTGTCTTCAGTGACGGCAGGATCTTCAGGGGAGCTGTCGATTTCGTCAGAAAACACGAAAACGTGAGGCTCCAGCTCCAGATGCACAAAATCCTCGACATCGAATAGCGGAAAACGTCGTTCCCACGGTAAATTTTAAACTGGAAAAACGATAGAAAAAGTGGTATATGCTTCCGTCCTTTTTTTAAGAGGTTTTTTGTGGAATACTTCGACATAGACGGTTCATGCACGATACACGGCGAAATAACGCCGTCGGGCAACAAAAACGAGGCTTTACCGGTGATCGCGGCATCGCTTCTCTGTTCGGAGCCGGTCCGGATCGACAACGTCCCCGACATCCTTGATGTCCGTAATATGCTGAAAATAGCGGCTGATCTGGGCGCCGAGGTTTCGTATCTTTCGAAAAACAGCATCGTGATCAATGCGGAAAAGGTGCACTCCAAACCGCTTGACCGCGAACTCTGCGAACTTGTCAGGACCTCTATTCTCTATGCCGGACCGATGGTTGCCAGGTTCGGAAAAATCATCCTTCCTCCGCCCGGAGGCGATGTCATTGGCAGACGAAGGCTTGATACCCACTTTCTGGGTCTCCAGCAGCTCGGCGCGACTTACGATTTCAACGGATCGGTCTACCAAATCGAGGCTGAGGAGCTTGCCGGAGCCGATGTCTTTCTTGACGAAGCGAGCGTAACGGGAACCGAAAACATCGTTATGGCGGCGGTCCTCGCGAAGGGACGCTCCTTCATCCGCAACGCTGCAACCGAGCCGCATGTCCAGGGGCTCTGCCGGTTCCTGAACAAAATGGGGGCTAAAATCGGCGGGATCGGCACCAATCTGCTTGAAATCGAAGGTGTCGGGGAGCTTCACGGCTGCACCCATACGATCGGTTTCGACTACATCGAGGCAGGCAGCTATATCGCTCTCGCAGCGATGACGAAGGGCGAACTCCTTGTCCGCGGGGCGGCGGCTGACGACACGCTCAGGTCAGTTTTGAATACCTATAAAAAACTCGGGATACGTACTGAAAAACGGGGCGTCGACCTCTTTGTGCCTAAGCATGAGAGGCTTGAGACCGTTAAGGAGATGAACAATGCGATCCCGAAGATCGATGACGGGACATGGCCGTCGTTTCCGTCGGATCTGATGTCCATCGCCATTGTTGCGGCGACTCAGGCGGAGGGAACGATACTGTTCTTTGAAAAGATGTTCGAGAGCCGTATGTTTTTCGTAGACCGGCTGGTCGGTATGGGGGCGCAGATCATTCTCTGCGATCCGCACCGTGTCGTCGTTTCCGGATCGACGCAGCTTCACGGCTGGAAACTGGATTCGCCCGACATCCGTGCCGGAATGGCTCTTTTGATGGCGGCGGTCTCGGCAAAGGGCCGGAGCAGGATTTACAACATCCGCCAGATAGACCGGGGTTATGAGTCTATTGAGGTAAAATTGGCAAGCATTGGTGCTTTTATAGAGAGGAAAAATGACTAAAAGAGTAGATAAAACAGCTCTTTTAGGCAGTAATGATATAACAGTTATGTGTTAATTATGTTAATTTTGCGTTTTTTTTGCAAAAAAACTTGATTTTTATGTTGAATGCCATTAATTTAGCGCAACTTTTTTGATTTTTTATGGAGAAGAAGATGGCAAACAACCTCAGAAAAATGAGAGAAAAGCTGCTGATGAGCAAGTCTGAGCTTGCACGCAAGGCCGGTGTTTCCGTACTTACGATCGACAGGATCGAAAAGGACGGAAAATGCAGAATGGAGACTAAACGCAAGATTCTGATTGCTTTGGGACTCTCTCTTGATGAGAAAGATCAGATATTTTCAGATGATAGTGATGAAAATTAGCTCAGGAGGTGGGTATGTTTTTCTATAACAAGCAACTTCTTGGACTTGACATGGGTTCGTACTTGATCAAGGCTGCCCAGCTCCAAAAGAAGAGGGGCAGGTACCAGCTCAAGAAATTCGGATCCATACCAATTCCTGTGAACACAATCGTTGACGGCAGCATTATGAACACCTACGAAATGAACGACGCCGTAAAGACGCTTATGGCGAAGGAACATTTCAAGGATAAATACTGCTCGATCTGCATCTCCGGTCACGGAATCATCAACAGAGTCATCAGCGTACCGAAAGTTGCCGACAACGAGTTCTTCAACGCCCTCAAGGTCGAAGCGGAGACTCACATTCCGAATGACATCAAGGATATATACCTTGACGGCATCAAGACGGGCGTTGTCGAGGACGGACGCGACAGAGTTATCCTTATCGCTGCAAGAAAGGATCTCGTAGGCGACTTCTTCCAGGTTGTCAACGATGCCGGCGTGAGACCGATGTCTGTCGAGATCGATGCGACGGCTCTTGCGAACATCTTCAACGTAAACTATCCGGAGGAGCGCGATAAAACGGTTGCTCTCCTCAACGTCGGCGCCTCTAAGACGAACATCGTTATTCTTTCAAACGGCGATCTCCGTTTCTTCAGAGAGGTCATGACCGGCGGAAACTTCATCACAGAGGAGATCACCCGCCGTCTGAAGGTCAGCTTCCAGCAGGCCGAGAGCCTGAAATCCGGTTCACACGCAGCCGGCGACTCGATCCTTCCGAACCAGGTCGAGGAGATCGTTGCCGACGTGGCCAAGGGAATGGTTTCCGATATTGCCAGAGTCTTCGACTACTATACCAACTCCAACCCGGAGGGCGCTGTTTCGAAAGTTTATATAACGGGCGGCGCGACAAAGAGTTTCACCTTCGTCGAGGCGATCAAATCCAACCTCTCGATCCCGGTTGAAAAATTCAATCCTTTCAAGGAGATAACTGTTCCGGGCCAGGTCATGACAAGAGAAGAAGTTGAAAATTGCAGTCATATAGCAGCAATCAGTTTAGGTTTAGCATTACGGAGGATGGACGAAGAATGATAAAAATTAATCTGTTACCCGTAAAAGAAGAAAAGCTCAAAACGGAGGCCAAAGGTTACCTCGCTGTCTGCGTCGTCGCCATTGCGGTTGTCGTTGTCCTCATTTTCCTCAACAGCTCCGTTCTCGAGGAGCAGGAAGAGGCGAGCAAAGCCGAGATTGCCAAGATGGATGCAGAGATTGCCAAATTGAAATCGATCATGGGCGAAATCAAATCCCTCAAGGAGAAAAAGGCGAAGCTTCAGGAAAAGATGGATATGATCGTCAAGCTGCAGGAACAGAACATCGGTCCGGTAAGAGTTCTTGACGAGCTTTCTCTCAAGCTTCCCTCCAACAAGATCTGGGTCGAAAAGCTCACAATCAAGGGCAACAAACTCGATCTTGATGGCAAAACCTTGGAAAATCAGGAAGTTGCCGGTTTCATGAAGCAGCTTGAGAATTCGACCTTCTTCTCAGGGATCAACCTCAAAAAGGTTACCAAGGACAAGGCGGTTCAGGGTGTCACGATGCTTTCCTACGGCTTGAATACGACAGTTCATTTTGCGGGCAGGGAGCCAGATCCGGCGGCTCAGCCTGCTGCGGGAGCACAACCTGCTGCAGCTGCGGCACAGGCAAATCAGTAGGAGGTCAAAGATGAATCCAAGCAAACTTTTGATAACTATCGGAAAACTGAAATCATCCTACAAGTACGGTGCTTTGCTCGTGATTTTGGTTCTTATTACGGTTGCCTATTACTTTACGGTATATCAGCCTCACGTAGAGAGGATGGAACAGCTTTACAGAGAGTTCTCCTCCAAAAAGGCTGAATTTTCGAAAACGGTTGTTCTTGTCCGCGATAAAGGACAGTTCCTTGAGGAGGTCGAGGCTCTCGACAGAGATCTCAAGGTCGCGATCAGTATGCTTCCGGACAAGAGAGAGATCCCTTCTCTTTTGAAAAAGCTTTCCGACGAGGCTGAAAAGTTCGGACTTGAGGTCTATTACTTCGAGCCGCTTGCGGAAAGAAGACAGGAGTTTTACGCAGAGGTCCCCGTTTCGATCAAGGTCAGAGGCAGCTTCCACGAGGTTCTCGGCTTCTTTGACAGCGTCAACAAGCTGGCAAGAATCGTCAACGTAAGCGACCTTGACATCAAGGCTGACGCGAAGAGCCAGCAGCCCAAGGCAAAGGATCCGAAGAAGGGGAACGTTACTACTTCGTCGGCGTTCAGCGGCTTCCAGCCCAACAAGACGAACCTCGATATCGCTTTCAGGGCAACGACTTATCGTTTCCTTTCACAGTCTGAGATGGGAGGTCAAAATGGTAAAAAGTAAGATGCGCCTGCTGTTCAGCCTTGTTTTGCTGGCTATGCTTGTCGGCTGCGCAAACGAATATCAGATCGAGCCTTTTGATTTTAAGGCGGAATACGACAAGATCAGCAAAACCAAGACGACCGAAACCAAAACGAAGGAGATCAATATCTCTGATATCGCGCAGAGAAAGTCCAACTACCGCTACTCTGCAGTCGGAAAAAAGGATCCCTTCAGAAGTTATTTCGGCGATATGGCTGCGATGAACAAGGAAAAGAAGATTGTCAGCGAGCTTCAGAACTTCGATGTTTCCGACCTGCGGCTTACTGCGATCGTTTGGGGTATTTCCGAGCCGAGAGCAACGATCGTCGCTCCGGACGGAAAGAGCTATATCGTTAAGACGGGGAGCTTTATCGGCAAGAACTGGGGAAAGATCAGCCGAATCCTTCCCGACAAGATCGAAATTGTTGAAACTTACAAGGATCCGCTCGGAAGAAAGATCATCAACAAGCTTTATCTGGAGCTTCCGGTTAAGACCAACCTGACGAAGGATGAAGATGATGAGGCTGGAAGCGCTGCGGACTTTGAAAGCGAAAACAGCGGTTCAACTAAGAAAAATTTGAATAATAACTAAGCGACGGAGCTCGGAATGAAAAGTCTCAGAGTTACAATTGTTCTTTCGTTAGTCTTTGCGGCATTCTCAGTTTATGCTGAATCGTTGTCGGTAGAACTTAACGGGGACAAAATCGTTTCAGAAAGTTTGAATGGGATCTCCTTCAATTTGGCTGAAGATCATCTTGAAATTTTAGGTCTCGGCGAACTTGATTCAAAAGACCTTGCGAATGCAGATCAGGGCACGCTCAACGGCAAAAAGGCTGCGAAACTGCAGATCCCGTTGAGTCAGAACGACATTGTTTTTGAGTCAGCGGCTGATAACACGACCGTTAAATTCGGCAGCTTTGAAAATCTCGCTACGCTCAGCGATCAGAAACCGCTCCAGGAGAGCAGCGTTAAGATGAGCATGAAGGGTTCAAAGATAAGCTTCAGCTTCTCCAGAGAGCCCGAATCGGCAAGATTTTTCACACTCAGAAACCCTGACAGGCTTGTATTCGATTTCATCGGCATCAAGGGTTCGATGAAGGCTCCGAAGAGCGTCAGGAGCGCTAACCATCCTTCAGGTTTCCGCGTAGTCGTCGAGAGCAAAATCCCGCAGTTCTTCGCAATCGACAGCACGAACGGTTACGCGTTCAACGGCGGAGAAGATAAGCGTTTTGCATCTTTTACGACTGAAAAGAACGCCGGACAGGCTGTAGCGAAAGAAGAAGCTGCTGCCGGCAGCACTGAAATAACAGAGATCGCGTTTGTCGGCGAGGATCCTGAGATCCTTAAAATCGTTGCTGACGGCAAGCTTGAGATCTCCAGAAAGGTAAGCGGAAAAGATGTAGAGGTCGTTATCGCCAATGCAAGGATCGCCAAGGATAAGGAGCAGGTCATCGATGCGACATCCCTCAACGGCCCCGTTTCCGAGATCGCAGTTTTCAACGACGGCGGTAACGTAAAGATTGCTGCAAAGCTTAAAGATGCGAAAAACAGCCTCAACATTGAAACGGCAAGCAACGGCACAGAGCTTGTCTTCAATTCAAATGTTGAGAAGAATCAGGGCGTTGCAGGTTATTCCGAGGCTCAGATAGTAAGGCTTCCGCAATCTGCTGTCGCTCAAGAGGCTGAAGAGAGCGGTTCGATCAACGTTGAAGATGCTCCGGTACAGTATACAGGCAAGAAGATCAACCTCGATTTCAAAGAGGTCGATATTCTCGATATCCTTCGACTCATGTCCGATATCAGCAAGCTCAACATCATTGCCGGTGACGACGTTAAGGGCAACGTTACCGTAAGGCTTGTCGATATTCCTTGGGATGAAGCTCTTGATGTTATCCTTAAGAGCAAATCGCTCAGCAAAGAGAGATTCGGCAACATCATCCGCGTCGCAACGACCAGAACGATGCAGCGCGAAAAAGAGGAGCAGCTTGCGAAAGAGAATGCTCAGAAGAAGTTGGAGCCGGTAAAGGTCAGACTTGTTCCTGTCAACTACGCTATGGCAGACAAGCTTGTTCCGCAGATCAAAGAGCTCCTTACCGACAGAGGTACCGTCAGCTTCGACCAGAGGACCAACGTCCTCATCGTTAAGGATGTCGAAGAGATCCTCGACAAAACCGAGCAGCTTGTTGATTTCCTTGATGCTCAGACTCCGCAGGTACTTATCGAGTCCAGAATCGTTGAGGCGACATCGACCTCCGCTCTCGGTCTCGGTATCGAATGGGGCACGACCCACACATACACTGATGCCAACGGTCACCCGACAAACGCAATATTCCCCTACAACCTGGGTGTAGGCGGCAGCGTTTCGGTTCCCGGTCCGGCAGATCCGACAGGTGCGCTCGGCTTTACGTTCGGCAGCGTCGGCATGATCAACGACCTTCACCTCACGCTTAACGTCATGGAGAGCGAAGGTAAGATCAAGATCGTAAGCTCTCCGAAAGTCGCGACACTCGACAACAAAGAGGCTATGATCCAGCAAGGTACGAGTATTCCTATCACCACGAGAGGTACATCGGGCGACGTTACCACGAAATACATCGATGCAACGCTTATTTTGAAGGCGACACCTCACATCACGGCTGACGGTTCGATCCTTCTCAACATCGAGATCAACAAGAGCGAGCCCGACTGGTCGAATGCCAACTACCTCGGCGAGCCTGCGATCATCAAGAAAGAGGCAAAGACGGAGATCCTTGTCAAGAGCGGCGACACTGTTGTTATCGGCGGTGTCTACACCAACAAGACATCCTACACAAAGAGAGGAGTCCCCGGCATTTCGAAGGTTCCGGTACTTGGCTGGCTCTTCAAATCAGAGGATCACAGAGTCGAGAGAAGCGAACTTCTTATCTTCCTCACTCCGAAGATCATGAACAGGGTTAAATCGGCAATGCCGCAGGAACCCGAAGAGTAATGGATTTCGTTTCGGCCGGTGAATCCCACGGGAGCGCGCTAGTTGCGATTCTCAGCGGGTTTCCGGCGGGTTTGAAGTTTGATAACGTTCTTTTTAAGTTTGAATTAGGCAGGAGACGCAGGGGCGAGGGTCGTTCCGGGAGGCTGAATCTCGAGGATGATGCTGTTCAGGTAGTCTCCGGTGTTGTCGGAAATGTTACGACGGGGGCGCCGATAGCGTTCCTGCTGAAAAACAGAGCCGACAGACAGCTCTTTGAAAACGGATTAACAGATTCAGGGTTTCCGCGTCCGGGGCATGTCGATTTCGGTGCATACCGGAAGTTCGACTATGATGCCGTAACGCTCGGAGCGGAGAGATCAAGCGCGAGAGAGACAGTGATGCGGGTCGCGGCTGGAGCCTTATGCAAGATGCTCCTTGCCGAATTCGGTATCGGTTTTTTCTCGGAAACGGTCGAGATCGGCGGTGTTCCGTATGCCGGGTTCGATTCACGGAAGGCTCTGGCTGACCGTGAAAGGGGAAGCTACGGCGGTGTCGTCCGGCTGCAGGTCACAGGACTTCCGGTCGGACTAGGCTCGAATTCCCAGTGGTTTACACGCATCGATTCGCAGCTTTCTGCGGCTCTGGTTTCGATCCCGTCGGTGAAGGGGATCTATTTCGGCGATACGGACCTCCACAAAATGCGTGGCGGTGAAGCGCTGGATTCTTTCACTGACCGGTTCGGAAAGAGGAGCTCGAACAGGTGCGGCGGGATCGAAGGCGGCATAACCGACGGTGAGCCGATAGAGGCTACCGTCTATTTCAAGCCGATACCTTCCCAGCCGTTCGAGGTCGCTTCGATTTCTCCAGAAACCGGTGAACACGGCGTATGCCCGACAGGCGTGAACGACCTTTGGTGCATCGAACGGGCGGAAGTTATCGTGGAAAGTGCGGCGGCCTTTGTTGTCGCTTCGGCATTCTGCGATAAATTCGGCTCTGACTGCATGAGCGATATCAGATCTGCCTATGACGCCTACATCGCGAGGATCTCAAAATGAGGCGGCTGGCACTCATCGGCTTTTCTGGAAGCGGCAAAACGACTCTTGCCGGAATGGCCGGGAGTCTGGGCTTCAGAAGCGCTGATTCCGATACCGAGATCGAGCGTTTGTGCGGCAGAACGGTTGCCGAAATGCTCGGCTCGGGCGATGAAGACGCTTTCAGGAAGATTGAGAGTGAAGTGATCAGCGGGCTTTTGTCTCAGGATTTTTCGTTTCTGGCATTCGGCGGCGGCGTTCATGCCGCTCATCCGGTGTGGAGCGAGATTCTGAGAAGTCAGGTGATGACTCTCTACCTTCGCGGTTCGTTCGACGAGTTGCAGGCAAGGGCGGCGGATCGGCCGCTTTTCAGGCGGCTCGGTATCGACGGTTATCGCGATTTATATGAAAAACGGCTGCCGCTCTATGAAAGAGCCGCTAACTTCACGGTCGATGTAAGCCATAGGACACCGGATGAAATATGGAGTGAGATAAATACGTTATGGAAATGCATTTCCGAGTAGATTTTTCTTCCCGTGTGACATTTTCGGGTTCTTTGGCTGAACTGAAGGGGCTCTTCGGCGAAGATTCGCTCTTTGTTATCGACAGCTCGATAGCTGACCTTTTCTCGCATCTGCCGGCTGAGAGGTTTTTTTTGTTCGGCGGCGAAAAAGAGAAGGATTTCGAGACTGTCGGTCACTGTCTGACCTGGCTTTTGGGCTGCGGGGCTACCCGCAAAACGAAGCTTGTGGCGGTAGGCGGCGGCGCAACGACGGATTTCGCGGCCTTTACCGCCTCGATTTTCCACCGCGGGATGCGGCTGGTTTTGGTCCCGACAACGCTTCTGTCGATGGTCGATAGTGCGGTCGGAGGCAAGACCGCGGTAAATCTGGCGGCGAAAAACACAGTCGGAACTTTTTATCCGGCTGAGGAGATCGTCATTGTCCGGGAGTTCCTTTCGACGCTCGGTCTGGTCGAAAAGGCGTCAGGCAAGGCTGAAATGGTCAAGCTTGCGCTGATTCGCGGCGGAGAGCTGGCCGAAAAGGTGATTCACGGCGACGATCTGACGACGGACGAAAGTATCCTGCTCGCGATCAAAGAGAAGTTCGAGGTCGTGAGCGGAGATTTGACGGATACCCTGGGAAAGAGAATCGTTCTTAACTGGGGGCATACGTTCGGTCATGCGATCGAGCGCGCCTACGGTCTGCCGCACGGTCTGGCTGTCGCGGCGGGAATGGTTCTCGAACAGAGGTGGGCGAAGACGGCTGGAGCAGGCGATCTTTTCCCGCCTGAAAAGGTTGAGTATCTGCTGGCTCTGCACGGAGTCGGCACCGATACCGGGACCTACATAGAAGATAACTTGTGGAAAAAGTTGGTTTTTATGGATAAAAAAAGAAATTTTGAAAAGATTTCAATAGTTTATTTGATTGATTTAGGAAAAACAGGCATTATTTGCAGAGACTTGAACGACATATTAAAAGATTTGGAGGATTTGAGATGAAAAGGATTTTCATTGTTACCCTGATGATCGTTTCGATGATGATGGTAGCTTGCGTCGAGAGGAGAAATCGTGTTATCGTTGAAAAGTTTATTGAGATTTCCGATAAGGACGATTGCGAAGTCAAACCCGGCGGCGATACCTACATTACGACGGGAAGCATCGATCTTGCACTGACGTCAAGATACCAGCTTGCATTCCAGATGACGAACTATATCGCGTCGTCGAAGTCCGGATCTGCAGGTTCGTCGTCAGCACCGATCGAAGGCGGAGAGGCTAATAATTTCTACGTAAAATGGGTCGAGATGAAATATGAATGGGATCCCAGACCTCAGCAGCCGAGCGGAGAGCAGATCAAACTTACCCAGGATCTCTGGAACAAGACTAAGAGAACCGAGATCCACGGCGTCGTTATCGCTCCGGAAGGCGGTCGGGCGGCTGCAGTCGTCGATATCTTTACGGATGCTCAGGCAAGAGATCTTCTCGCAAATGTCAAGGATCATCCGAAGTTCGATTGGATAGCAAGTCCCATCCTTGTAAAGATCAAGGTTTTCGGCGAGCTTTCAAACGGCGAGGATGTTTGGACAAACACGCTGACCTTCAATGTCGTTCCGAATTACGGCGGATCGCTTCAGCAGGGTTCGGTTTACCTTATTCCGGCTGAGGGCTTCGGTGATTTCGACTCAGATGATAAACAGAAGGTTTATGAGGCTCAAAAGGCAGAATATGACACCATTATGGCTCAGTGTGCATTCCTTGATTCTGTTGTCAACGGCTGCCTTGCAGGTCAGGACAATTCTCTTTCAAACTGCTATGCCGGAGATTCCGACTGGCAGAGAGAGATCGTTGAGAGCGAAGGCATGACATATATCCCCGGCTATGCAGCTGCGGGTGTCATCGAGGCTATTTACAACAATCACAAGAAGGATTCTTCAGAGAGCGGATATTACGCATGCTGCCCGGGTTCGGCACCTGAAGAGCCTGAGAAGCCGGAAGAAGAGAATGAAGACGCCTCCAACGGAACAACAGGTGGAGAGTAGATCTGAAGGCTTGTTCAGTTTTCATTGATTCTTTTCCGAATCTAAAATTTTGCGATATTTCGTTTGTCTGCTTTCATTGACTGTATTCAATAAATCTATATGCTATAAAAGATGAAGGTCTTTTTTAACAATGTTTTTAGGAGGTCACAATGAGATTTTTATCAGCAGTTCTCGCTGTTTGCATGATTTTCATGGTTTCCTGCGGAAGTAGTGAACAGAAGGGCAAACAGTCGCTCATCGAAAAGAAGATAGAGATGGTTAAGACGGACAACCAGAAAAGACCCGTCGCGGCGATGGCGAAGCTTCTCGAGCTCAAGGGCGAGGACGAGGCTCTGGTCAAGAAGAACATCCTTGGTATTTATAAGGATATTACCTCCAAGGTACAGCCGCACCACCTTTCGGATTTCAAAGAGTCTCCGAACAGAGACATCCAGATCCCCGGCGGCGTTTCCAGGATCCACATCAAAAGCGACTACGTTCAGAGTGCAAACGTAATGCTCTTCCTCATGAAGGGTGACGATGCTGTCGTTTGGGACGTTCTTGAGTTCAACACGGAGAAAAAATATGACTTCGCTCCGGGCAGCTACAACTTCATCATGGTCGTTGACAGACCGGATAACGAGAATATCTATGTTTTCCGTTATGACGGCAACTTCCAGGGCGGAAAGCTTTACCTCGGCGAATTCAAGATCATCGGCAAGTACAACAACTCCGGCGAGTGCCAGCAGGGCTACATCCGCGATGACGCAGAGACCTGCATCGCTCCGTCGTTCAAGATTTTCGACAACTGCAACACGGGAACACACCTTGTCGAGCACCTTTGCTGCGAAGAGGGCTTCAACTTCATCATGGACGGTCAGTGCTCGAGATACAGCGACACCGTCGAAAACGTAATCTGCCCGGCCGGATACCACGAGGGCGGAAAAGGCAGATGCTGCCCGAACGGAACGCTCTTTATCGATGACAAGTGTCAGGTCCCGCCGAAAGAGGATACGGCGAAATAATTTTCCATGGAAAGTTGTTTCAGTCCTGACCTCAAATCCTTCTCAGACCGTTTTTTCGAACTCCTCGAGGAGGAGTCGGAGGTCAACGGAAAGTTTGTCGTCAAGGAGGTGATTTATCACTTCGCAATGGTTCAGTTCCGTAACACGCACGGTTTTGAATCAGGCAAAGTTGAGTATAATGAGAAGGTTTTTGAGGAGATTCAGAGCGAATTCGGCAGGATCTTCGAAGAATTTGCCGGTTTCTGTCTCCGAAACGGCTGCGACGAAACTTATATCAACTCGGTGATGAGGGAATGGCTGATCGAATTTTCAGAAAAACTGGGGCTAAACGATTTAGATTAGCAGCCTTTCTTCTGCTCTCCATTCTGTTCCACACTCTGCTTTTACTCTTCAAAGTCGATCTGACAGGTGATCACGACGAGGATGAACTCGTTTCGATCAAATACTACGACGATTCCGCTTTTGCCCAAAGCTCTGAAAAGAGGCTGGAGGAGGCTCTCCCTGAAAAAAAGGAGGAGGACGAGCTAAACAAGACCGGCCAGATCGTAGATATCGCCAAGCCGAAAGTCGAAAAAAAGCCTAAGAAGAGCAAGTTCCTTTCCGAATACGACAGTTCGGTCGAGAAGGAGACTGCCTCTGATTCCGATCCTAACATCACCGAGAGGGGTGAGCGTCTGCAAAAGAAGCTTGCGGAGAACATACCTCAGAAAAATGTCGATGCCGAGATCGATTCGCCGGTCCTTTCAGACGAAAGCGACAGGATGAACGACGCTGAAAAGACGCTCGAGAAATTCAGGAAGGGTGCCATGAAGGGCTTTGACGGGACTGACGGCAAGCTCGCGGCGGGCGAAGAGAAGGAGAGGGCCGGTAAGCTTACGGGCAAGGATGAGGTCGACCGTACCGGTTCCACTTTTGTCGGCGGAAAACGGATCCCGAAGCGTTTTCTGCCCTACTTCAACGGGACTGACATGGCGCTTATGACGCCGTCGAGCGACTTCCTGGAGGATGTTAAGCGCGGAAACGAGACATATCTTAATACTAAAAAATTCCTCTACGCGGCATACTTCAACAAGATGAAGCAGGCTGTTTCCAGGAACTGGTCACCGGGCGCGGTGATGCTGATAAACAATCCGGGTGGAAAAATCTACGGCAGGGAGGACCGGTTCACCAAGCTTCTTGTCCATATTTCGGCTAAGGGCGAACTCGTGAGCGCCAAGGTCATCACCAGCAGTGGTGCGGACTTTCTCGATAAGGAGGCGATCAACGCATTCAAAATGGCCGCTCCCTTTTCTCCGCCGCCGGAGATTTTGTTGAATGATAAGAAACTTTTGGAGATCCGTTTCGGATTTATGGTGACGACGAGCAATGAGTGAGAAGTGTATCGTTTTATTCAGCGGCGGACTGGATTCGACTACGGTCCTGGCTTATGCGCTTAACCGGGGTTATGATGTCTGGCCGCTTACATTTTTGTACGGGCAGCGGCATGAAGTAGAGGTCGCTAAATCAGAAAAAACGTTGGAAAAATACGGGCTTACAGAGCGAAGGCGAATCTTCAGGATGGATCTTTCGCTCTATTCGAAGTGTTCGCTCACAAACAGCGAGCTGGAGATCCCGGAATACGATCCGTCGCATATCCCGACGACTTACGTTCCTGCCCGCAACATAATTTTTCTTTCGATCGCGACAGGTTATGCAGAGACGATCGGCGCAAAAAAGATCTTTATCGGGGTAAATTCAGTCGATTATTCCGGCTATCCCGACTGCCGTCCGGAGTTTATCGAGGCATTCAACAAGACGATCTCGGTCGGTACGAAGCAGGGCTGCGAATCAAAAATAGAGGTCGTTTCGCCCATTATGAGGATGTCAAAGTGCGAGATCATCACGCTCGGGACATCTCTCGGTGTCGATTATTCGCTGACCCACAGCTGCTACAACCCGACTCCTGACGGACTGAGCTGCGGTGTCTGCGACAGCTGCCGGCTTCGTCTGGAGGGATTCAGACAGGCAGGTCTGAAAGATCCGATAAAATACTTGCAAAAATAAAAAATCGGCTAAATTTGAATGTTATTTATTTTCTTGCAGGAGAGGTATATGAAAAAATTATTTGTTCTGACATTTGCGCTGGCGATTGCATTCTTTGCAACGGCTTGCGGCGGCAAAAGTACACACAGCGAAGAATCCGAGCCGACGGACGGCGAGCCGGCTAGTGACACGGATCAGGCGGAGGAACCAGCCGAAACGGATGAAGAGCCGGTCGAGGAACCTGATGAACAGCCGTCTGAAAACACGACTCCCGAAAACTTCAATCCTGAAAATCCCGGATATTTCGTTGAGTTCATAATTGCAGACATAAACATGGCGAACCAGCCTCAGACGCTGGCTACCGGTTATTTTATGAAGGCGGCACGCGAGGATCTCAACCCGCACGCCGGCGTAGATGAATCGACATTCGATACCTGCACCTTCGGCGAGTCGATCGAGAATGTACCGCAGTGCACTTCCAAAGCGGACTGCGCTCCTGAGCAGGATTGTGTCCCCAGCTATGACAGCAACAGCGGTCAGGCTATCGCAAACAGCGAACACTGCGAAACTCCCGGAAGGGAATCGCTTGATGTCGGTCCTATCACGGTTTCCGGTTTCAACGGCGGTCCCTACCAGTTTGCCTACGAGCCCGGCGATCAGGCTTACAAGCTCAACGGAACAGGCGACGGTACGATCCCGGCAGAGATGATAGCCTATGGTGTCGATTATACGATCAGCGGCGAAAATATGCTCCCGGATGATCTTGATTCACTGTCGGCAACCTTCTCAATGCCGCCCTCTTTCGCTATTCTGGAGCCGGTCCCGCAACCCAACGCAAGCGGCGGTTTCGGCGACATCATCAACGTAACTCCGGGTCAGCCTCTTACGATCAAATGGGTAGGAAACAACGGTCTCGGCTATATCGATGTCAACTTTATGGTAATGAAGAGCCTTATGGAGCAGGTCGCGATCACATGCAGAATGGTCGATGACGGCGAGTTTACGGTCCCGGCCGAGTTCACGGCACAAATGCAGCTCTCTCAGGGCGATTCGGGAAGCCCATTCGGCGATATGCTCGGCATGATGAACATAATCACCGTAAACCGTCACGTCGAAGCTCCCATCACAGGCAAAGGGATCACGGCAGGAACCTTCTCTGCAGAGCAGATGGTTCTCTACACGCTCGGCAACAACTAACAGTTCTAGTCTGTCAAATATTTGAAATCAGAGGGCTTTACCCTAAAGTGCCATGAAAACTGAAATCATAAAAATATCTGATGAACTCTGCCTGAGGCCGCTTGAACCCGGCGACGAAAAGCATATTTTTGCGGCACTGGATTCCGATCGCGGATACTTCGGAGAGTGGCTCCCGTTTGTTGAGTTTACGAAGAGCGAGGCAGATTCGCTTGACTTCGTGAAATCGGTCCTTTCCATGCCCGAAGCCTTTTTCGAGCCTGCCTTTACTATCTGGTTCAAATCTGAATTCGCAGGTCTGGTCGGCTTCAAGGAGACCGATTTTCTTAACAAAAAGAGCGAAATAGGCTACTGGCTGTGCAGAGAGTTCCAGGGGCGCGGGATAATGACGGATTCGGTCAGGGCTCTCGTGAAATTCGGTTTTTCGGAGTTCAATCTCAACAGGATCATGATAAAATGCGCTCCAGGTAATATCAAAAGCAATAATATCCCGAAGAGACTCGGATTCTTTCTGGAAGGTGTCGAGCGCGACAGCGAACTGGTGAAAGATGGCGTTTTTAGAGATGCCAATGTCTGGAGTATGCTGAAGCGGGAATTTACCGATTAGTTTTTCTGCATAATCGCCAGGCTGGATTTCAGCTCCGGCCAAAGTCCGGCGGCTGTTCGATGTTTTCATCTAAAAGTTTCTTTTTTCCTCTTTTTCCTTATCATAATTCGTTCATTTGCCGAAACGGAGGCTAACATGCGGAAACATTTGAGTTTATTTCTGGTGTTTTTAGTTTTATTTTTCTTGGTTTCCTGCTCTTCGTTCGGTTCGGCGAACGATTCAGACGCTGTTTCTGATGCCGATAGAGACACGCAGGAACCACCAACCGTCGCTGATGAAGATGAAGACAAGGACGCTGATCCTCTCGACGATTCGGATAAAACACCGGATGAAGATCAGGACAACGATTCCGATGCACCGGAGTCGGTCGAATGTCTCGATCTACGCTACAACGAAAACACGATCAAAACACCTTTCCCGTTCAAAGATGCAAACGGCAAGCCCACTTTCTGCCGTCCCGGCTGTGACACACCGACAGAAAACGACCCGCAGTGTGTCCGCAATATCTGGGATTGGGAAAACTGGGAGGAACAGCAAGCCTATATGAAAGAGCAGGAAAAAGATCCGAACCAGACAAAAGAACGTTCCTGTTACCCCTGGCCGTGCAAACTGCCGGATATGCACGCAAAAACAAAGGCTGAACTTAACACCTTTATCAGCAGTTGCGACCGGTTGCTTACTGTAAATGACTTTTCAGCCAGCATGCTGACAAATTGGTCGCATGGAATGTACGACGGAGTTGCCGGAATGCGCTTCCTGCACAGCAACATGATTGTGGAATATAACCCTGAGAAAGATGAATATACAACTATTGGACAATCCCGTCTGCTCTCTTTTAATGAAAATCGCTATATCACAGAAGTCTATGACAGCTATCCTGGAGAAAATCCGGATACTTTCAAATCTTTTACAGTATCGGTTTCAAGGACAGAAAAAGGATATTTTTATGAACTGATCCGTAATAATCATGAATTTAAAGATACTTTTTTTGGTCCGCCGTTTGCAGGAAAAAACTGGGTTCTGTTGCGTTTAACCGGTAACAAAACAGTTTATGCTTCTGCCAAAGACTGGGAATGGCATGAACTTTCAGGAATAGAAAACCTCGCAGGGGAAGGCAATATTGTCGGAGATCATCTGACTTTTATCACCAACAACAGGGAACTTTATTACTGTGATCTGCGCAAATATCCCAAACATATTGACGAGTGCTTTAAACTTAACCGTAAAGATGAATCTGGCAATGAAGAGCTCGGTCACAGCCCGAGAATCGACATTGAAAATGAATATCGTGTTGTCTACAATGTTTACAGAAAATCAGTGCTTGTTGAAGTAGATTTGAAAGATTTGGATAATCCAAAATACACAGAGTATGCTATAGAAAAAAATAAAGAAACGGCATACAGTCAGGAAATAGATATGTTGCAGGGAAATAAGGCATCATATCAGGAATTTTTCACTTTATCAGATGGAACTCCTGATGTTATCGGCTGTTTCTACCGCTTTGATAAGAAAAGGACTTATTGTCCTGTAGACAAAACTACTTCAACGCTACCTGATAGCATAATGGGATATAATGTCTTTTGGGGGAAATGGCATTTATGGAAAGAAATTGCCGCCACAGATGCAATAATGCGAGACTGGGAATGTTACTGTAAAGAAAATAATGTTTGTCCGTTGGAACCTGCGACAGAGGAAGAACTGAACCGCAAACCGCCGCTTGCACCTCATGCACAAAAAACAAGTGCCGAAATTCTGGCAAAAATCGAGCAGGAAAAGATTCTGCCGAAATTTGACGGAAACGAAGTATATTTCTGCACCATCACAGAGCGTGAACTTCACAATTTCGGCAAAGCAGGTTCTTGTCTGACAGCCGCGCAGGTGAACAGATATCTGAAGCATCCGGATAAAAGCGATCAGCAGCTTAAAGATCTGATCCTTGCTTCCAAAAGACATTGGAAAACTGAAAAATCTTTCGAAGATCTTGTCAAAAACCACGAAAAAATCTGGGATGACTGGTACGGATGCCAGTTCCACAAAGAGCATTTTGAATGTGAGTATGATGAAATGACTTCGACTTTTGACAGCGACAGCGTGATGTTTGCCACCGTGATCGACCGCGGCAAAGCGAAAGACGGCATCTTTTTCAGAGACAAATTCTACGAAGCAAACGGTAATTTCCATAAAGTTATCAATGAGTTGCGCAAGAAATTCGGGGCAAGCCTCAGAGGAAGACCGAGGATAGAAGTTAAGGAAAATAAATAAGGAGACACGAATGAAAAAAGTTTTGAATTTAATGGTCATTTTATTGATTTTCCTTCTTTTTTCCTGCTCATCCTCCAACTCTTCAAACGATTCCGATATAATTCCGGATGATGATTCTGATGACATCGAAACAGTTGACGACGATTCTGATTCGCAAGATGCCGATATCATTGATGATAAAGACCAATCCAATGATTCGGATTCCGATTCTGAAAAATCAGATTCAGCCGAATGTAAACCGCCTTTAAGTGAAGCACAGTTCCCATATTACGATGCAAACGGCAAGATCACCTTCTGCCGCCCGGGTTGTGACACGCCAACAGCGGATGACCCAATCTGCATCGGCAACCTGTGGGATGAACAAAACGAAAAACTGTGCCACGAATATCCTGAATACGCATGCTGCGGAACTCCGTGTGTTCTCGAAAGTTTGAAACCTTGGACAAAGGAAAGACTAGCTGAAGAGTATCCGACTCTTGTTGAATTTATACCAATGCACAAATGTGATCTGGAGATTGGTCAAATCAACTGGGGCCTAGATGGTTCAGCTGGGGTGGTCAAATCATGGAATATGAGTGATGGTAAAATCGGATTTCATATGTATCCATCTAGACTTAGTCCTGAAAAATGGTCTGTTGGTAGAAAATATGTAACTTACGACATCGCAACTCAGAAATATTCTTTTGTTATTCCTTCCCGACATCAGGAACTGGCTTACCACAAAGGCAAAAGGCTTGCTTTGATTTCTGACAAGCGAACTTATGCACTTGATAACGAAAACATCTTCCTTGCATATATCAGTGATGACGGAAAGGTTGAAATCGTTTATGACAAAAAAGTCAAAAGCATTTCCTATGAACCGGCACTTAACGAAAAATGGGCGTTCGTCAATCTTGTTGAAGCCGGTAGCAAACGAATGATGTATGCCAAAGTTGGAGAATGGAAGTGGACTTCACTTGGTGACGGATTAGGGTGGATACCATCAATTGTAGGAAATAGATTGGCTTTGTATAGAGATGATTTGAAAGGCTATATATGCGATTTGGACAAATATCCGAAAAGCCTTGGCGAGTGTTATAATGTCAATGACGAGGATAAAATCCGTTATCTTGTTTTAGATAAAGAAGACAGTAACAGAGCCGTGTATAGTGCCAATCAAGGGAAAATTGTTTTGATGGAATATAAAGAGGGAAAATGGAATTACAGCGATTTGATAACCTCTTATTCCGACGAAATAACAGGAAAAGTAAATATATTAGGTTTCATAATCAATATGTTCCGTGGAAATATGCTGCTTTATGAAGAGGCGTTTAATATGGGCAGTCAGTCTCAAATAATGGCTAACAAACTTTGTTATTACAACCTGACATCAAAAAAATCTTATTGTATGAAGAAAATGGATGATGATTCTGAGTATAACGGTGTTCCTATTTATCCTTACGGCGATGCCGAGTTTGAAGAAAAATGGCTGTTATATCAGAAGGTTAGTTCAACACCATTGATACTTCGGGATATGGAGTGTTATTGCAAAGAAGAAGGCGTATGCCCGTTTGAGGAATAAATTCGGCGCAAGCCTCAGAGGCTGTTCGAGGCCGCTGACGTTCCGGTTACTCTGCCGCCGGAGCCTTTTTGAACGATATGAGTTCGACTTCGAAAATGAGTGTTTCGTTCGGTTCGATCGGACCAGCGCCGCGCTCGCCGTATGCAAGTTCGCCGGGGATGAAGAGTTTGAACTTTGCGCCCTTGTTCATGAGCTGAACGCCCTCTGTCCAACCTTTGATCACGCCGTTGAGCGGGAATTCGATGGGTTTTTCGCGCTTGTACGAGCTGTCGAATTCGGTGCCGTCAAGGTGTGTTCCTGCATAGTGGACCTGTACGATATCCGTCGGACCCGGGTTAGGACCTTCGCCCTCCTTTACGACGATGTACTGAAGACCGGACTCGGTGGTTTTTACACCCTCTTTCGTCTTGTTTTCAGCAAGGAATTTATCGCCCTTCTCTTTGTTCTCTGTAGCCTTTTTGGTAAGTTCAGCCTGCATCTTTTCGATCATTTTGGTCTGAAATTCCTGAAGTGCCGTGCCGATCTCTTCATCGGTCAGGAGAGTTGCTTCACCCTTGTAGGATGTCTTGAATCCTGCGATGAATGCGTCAAGATCGAAATCGAAATTTCTCTCTCTGAGGTTCTTGGCAACGTCTGTTCCGAGCGCGTAGCCGTACTTTGCGGATTCGTTCGAAAGTTTTTCTTTAGTGATCCCGGAAGTCTGGCAGTTCGACATATCGCCGCAGGCAACAAAAACGAGTGCTGCCGCCGCAACTACCGCGAAAAGGATTTTTTTCATTTCGTACTCCATAAAAAAAGAATTAATAAGCGTGAGAAGGTAACCAAAACCGAACAGATTGCAACCAGAAACGACAATAATCAAATAGTTTTTTACATTTTTGTTCCGGGAATTAAGATGCACTGTTTTTTGAGTTATTTTGAGGGAGACTGATATGAACGAAAAGAGAGTCAGAACAAGATTCGCGCCGAGTCCGACGGGCTACATGCATGTCGGAAACCTCAGGACAGCGCTCTATGCGTGGCTGATCGCCAGGAAGTATAACGGTACATTCGTGCTCAGGATAGAGGACACTGACCAGGAGCGCAAGGTAGAAGGTGCGGTCGACCTGATCTACAGGACACTGGCCGAGACAGGGCTCACGCACGACGAAGGGCCGGATATCGGCGGAGATTTCGGACCTTATGTACAGAGCGAGCGCATGGCGGCGGGGATCTACATGAAATATGCCGAGGAGCTGATCGAAAAGGGATTTGCATACCGCTGTTTCTGCACGAAGGAGCGTCTTGACGAGCTTCACAAAGAGTGCGAGGAGCACCATCAGCAGACAAAATATGACAGGAAGTGTCTCCATCTGACGAAGGAGGAGATCCAGAAAAATCTCGATGCCGGGGTTCCGTACGTCATCCGCCAGAAGATGCCGGATACCGGTGTGACTGGCTTCCACGATGAGGTCTACGGGGATATCGAGGTCGAAAATTCGACGATGGACGACCTTATCCTCATCAAATCGGACGGCTATCCGACCTACAACTTCGCCAACGTTATCGACGACCACCTTATGGGGATCACGCACGTCGTCCGCGGCAGCGAATATCTTATTTCGACGCCGAAGTACAACCTGCTTTACGATGCTTTCGGCTGGGAAAAGCCGGTCTATGTCCACGTTTCTCCCGTTATGAGAGACGCTCAGCGCAAGCTTTCGAAGCGTGACGGAGACGCGAGCTACGCCGATTTCATCAACAAGGGGTGCCTGAAGGAGGCTCTTCTCAACTACATCGCGCTCCTTGGCTGGAATCCGGGCGACGACCGCGAGAAGTTTACGCTTTCAGAGCTTGTCGAGGCGTTCGACATCTCGAGGATCAACAAGTCTCCCGCGATTTTCGACGAGGCGAAGCTGCGCTGGCTGAACAGCGAATATATCCGCGAAATGAGCCAGGAGGAGTTCCTCAAAAATGCGATGCCCTTCATCAGAAAGGCTGTGAAGCGCGAGGATGTGAACTTCGACGTTATTGCCGCCGGACTTCACAAGAGGACCGAATACTTCAGCGATGTTATTTCCCAGCTCGACTTTGTCGACGAGCTGCCGGAGTACACGAAGGAGCTCTACATCAGCAAAAAGATGAAGACAGACCCGGAAAATTCGCTCCAGGCTCTGAAGGTCCTGAAGCCCGAGCTCGAGGCTTTTGACGAGTGGGAGCACGAAAAGCTTTACTACAAGGTCCTGGATATCGCTGAAAAGAGCGGGATCAACAAGAAAGTCCTGCTCTGGTCTCTGCGTGTCGCGCTCAGCGGAAAGGAGCTGACTCCCGGCGGCGGGACCGACATCGCTGCGATAATCGGCAAGGCCGAGTCGCTGAAACGGCTCGAAAAGGGTATTGAGATTCTATCGGCTTAAACTTTGAAAATGGCGCTGTATTCCTATAATGCGGCGTTTTTAAGGAGGTGAATAGATGGCAGAAGAGAAAAAATCGGCGTGCGCTACCTGTTCAAGCAAGACGTGCAGCGCCAAGAACAGGCACGAAAACGAGAACGACGAGCAGTTTGTCACAAGGCAGCAAATCGCTGAAAACCTGTGCAAAATCAAACACAAAGTAATTGTTATGTCAGGAAAGGGCGGCGTAGGAAAGAGCTCGGTCGCGGTGAATATCGCGATGTCGCTTTCGCTCGACGGCAAAAATGTCGGCCTTCTTGATATCGACCTTCACGGTCCGAGTGTCCCGACGATGTTCGGGCTCACCGACGGCAAGATCGTCTCGAAGGACAACAAGCTTGTTCCGATAACATTCGGAGGGCTTAAAATCATGTCGGTCGGTTTTTTCCTGCCCGACAGAGACGATGCCATAATCTGGCGCGGACCTTTGAAACACGCCATGATCCAGCAGTTTTTCAAGGATGTCGACTGGGGGACCCTCGATTATCTCATCATTGATTCGCCTCCCGGAACCGGCGACGAGCTCCTTTCGCTTGTCAGCACGGTCAGTGATCTGACGGGCGCTGTTCTTGTGACGACTCCTCAGGAGGTCGCGGCTGCCGATGTCAGAAAGTCGGTGACATTCTGCGAGAAGGCTAACGTCAGAGTCCTCGGGATTGTTGAAAATATGAGCGGCTATGCCTGCCCGCACTGCGGTGAGATCACGCAGATCTTCAAAGTCGGCGCTGGTCAGAAAATTGCCGAAAAATACGGTTTCCCTCTTCTCGGAAAGATTCCGATCGACCCCGCTATCGGAGAGTCTGGTGACAGCGGTGTCCCCTTTGTTTATGCAGACAATCATTCGGCTTCGGCTAAGGAGATCGAGTCGATTACCAATAAAGTGATAACTATATGCGAGCAGTGAAAGTAATATTTTCAATCAGTCATATTCTTTTTATCGTTTTTGCCATTTCGGTTTCCTTTCTCTCCTGCAGCAGCGGGAAGACGGAGCCGGAGAGCTCTGTTCTGCAGGTCACGGTCAGTATCCCGCCTCAGGCCTTCATCGTTAAAAATATAGGCCGCGAAAAGGTCTCGGTTTCAGTCATGATGCCGCCGACAGCGAGTCCTGAAACCTACGAACCGGGACCGGCAAGGATGGCGGAGCTGAAAAATTCGGCGGTCTACTTCACGCTGGATGTTCCCTTCGAGGATGCATTTATCGGAAAGGTGAAGGGTGAATATCCTAATGTCAGGTTTGCTGAAATGCGCAAAAACATTCAGCTTTTGAAAATGTCCGGACACCATCACCACCATGAGGCGGAAGGCCGTGAAGAGCACGGCGGTCATCACCATCACGACGGCGAGGAGGATCCGCACGTCTGGCTGGACCCGGTGAATCTCAAAATCATGGCGGACAACTGCGCGGAGGTCCTGATCGCGGCTGACCCGGAGAACGCCGGGAGTTACCGTGCCAATCTGGCAGATCTGAAGAGCCGTCTCGACGCCCTGCACGAGAAGCTGAAAAACGAGCTTGCCGATTCGGCCGGAAAGGCGTTTATGATCTACCATCCGTCGTGGGGCTACTTTGCGAACAGGTTCGGTCTCAGACAGGTCACTGTCGAGGTCGATGGCAAGGAACCGAGTGCGGCTGAGATGGCTAAGATAGTTGATTTTATTAAAGAAAACAATGTAAAACGGATCCTTTCGCAGGTCCAGTCTCCTGAATTTGTAGTCCGCTCGATCGCAGAGGCAAATTCCGTGCAGATCCACGCGCTTGACCCGCTGAAGGAGGATGTCGTCGAAAATCTGCTTGACGCGGCGGCGGAGATAAAAAATTCGCTGGTCACACTTCATGAAACGGAGAAAAAATGAAAAAATTCACGCTTTTGCTTTTAGTTTCGGCATCGCTTTTCTACTTTGCGGCATGCGGAGATTCAAAAAAGGATGATTTACCCGTATCTGATTCCGATACCGGTTCGACGGAGGAAGAGGATTCGGATCAGTCCGCCAGCACGGACGGTGAACCGCAGAGCGACGGTGATCCTGCAGACGGTGACGAGCCTGTTCCGGATGCAGACGACCCCCAGGATCAGGATCCTATTCCTGACGGCGATACGGGACCGGTCGAAAACTGCATCGAGATCGATGTCCCGACTATCACGTCGGCCGGATACTACGATGAGATCAACGGTTTCTTCTCTCCGAGCATGGGAGACAACACCATCGACATAGTAAAGATCTTTATCCTGGATACCGATCAGTCGACAGCTGAATACGATATCGAAACAGGGACTTACGATCTCGGTGACTATCCGAATTACACCTATGAGCAGTGCCGTCAGTGCGTGATGGTCTGGATCGATGTCGCGCTCGGAGAGCCGGCTGAGGCATATTTCCAGACCGAAGGGACGCTTACGATCACGGCTGTCGCAGGCAGCGGCGAGGAGACCAGGACCGACGGATATATCGAAAATGTAAAGCTTATGAAGGCGGAATTCCCCTATTTTACGCTTATTCCCGATGCAACCGAATGCATCCGCATCCCGTACGCCGACTGGTCGCTGACTTCGACGGTAGCCGTTCCGGATTCCGACGTTATGCCGGATGAGGATTCCGAACCTGTTCCCGCTCCCGATGCCGAGCCTGACGACGAACCGGATACCGACGCGGCTGAAGGCGCTCTTGACGACGAACCCGACAGCGACGCTGCGGATAACGATACAGACACTGAGCCTGACGAATAGAGATGTCGCTTCTTTTCTGTCTTCTTTTCGCGATACAGACGCTGGGTTCCGACGGCGAGATCTTTCTTCTGCTGAACGGAGACAGCGATTCGATCACCTTTTCATCGTACCGGCTGACAAATCCCGACCGGATCGTCTTTGAGGCTGATTCAGAGTTTCAGGAGTCTGCCGAGACTATCGGAGAAATGGTGAAGTCGGTCAAAAAGAGCAGAAAAAACGGTACGACGCGCTTCATCTTCTATGTCGAACCCGAGACCCAGTACACGATCCTGAACAGAAAAAATATCATAATCGTAGGTTTCAGCCGGCAGATCTTTGCGAACAATATTGAGTTCGATCCTCTCTATGCCAGCTTTATTGATAAGCAAAATCAGGAGCTTATGGCAAAAAAGCAGGCGGAGGAGGCTCGTCTTGCAGAGCTGAAGCGCATAGAGGATGAAAAACGTCTCGCCGAGGAGAAAAGGCTCGAGGAGGAGCGTCTGGCGAAGGCAAAGATCGAGGAGGAGAGGCGTTCGGCGGAAGAGCGGCGTTTAGCGGAGGAGAGGCGTCTCGCCGAGGAAAAACGCAAAAAAGAGAACGAAAAGGCGATGGTCGCAGCCCTTCTTGACAACCTTGAAACCGAAGAGAAACGTGCTGCCGAAGAGAAACGCATCGCCGAGGAAAAACGTCTAGCTGAAGAAAAGCGCATAGCCGAACAAAAGCGCATCGCTGAAGAAAAACGTATAGCTGAAGAAAAACGTTTAGCCGAAGAAAAGCGCATAGCCGAAGAAAAACGCATAGCCGAAGAAAAGCGCATAGCCGAAGAAAAACGCATAGCTGAAGAAAAGCGCATAGCCGAAGAGAAGCGCATAGCTGAAGAAAAACGTATAGCCGAAGAAAAACGCATAGCCGAAGAAAAACGCATAGCCGAGGAAAAACGCATAGCTGAAGAAAAACGCATAGCCGAAGAAAAACGCATAGCCGAGGAAAAACGCTTAGCCGAAGAAAAGCGTATAGCCGAGGAAAAGCGCTTAGCCGAAGAAAAGCGTATAGCCGAGGAAAAACGGTTGGCGGAGGAGCGTTCCAGGATCGAGAGGAAAAAGGCGGTCGCTACAGAGAACGGCGAAGTCAGGAGTCTGAAAGTCGTCAAAGCCGAGAAGGAGAAACCGCTCTCCGAAACGATGGCTCACCTTCCGGTAACGAAGCTTGAAAGAAAGGGGCAGCTCAAGAACATCTTCTTCCGCAGATTCCCCGAGTTCAGCCGGATCACGGTCGAGGTCGACGGCGATATCGACTACCAGTTCCGTGAGATCATCGGCGGTTTTGTCATCGACGTGAACAACTTCTCTAAGGTCCCGAAGCGCCTTCTGAACATCATTGACGCCCGTGCGTTCAAGGCTGAGGTGACCTATATCTACCCGCAGAAGACAGATGAAAACCGGCTCAAAATTTACATAAAAACAAAAGACGGAATGGCTGTCCGCAAGAGCGAGGACGGAAAATTCATAAACTTCGATTTCTTTAAGCCGACGCTGGAATAGATCCAGCAGGATCGCTTAATAAATTCAGTTGTTTACTAGTGGCGAGCGGCCTTTTTATCTGAACTTTATCGTCATTATCGCGAGTGCGGCCGTCATGATGCTGATGATCCAGAATCTGGTTACGACCTTCGCCTCGGCGAGTCCTTCGTGCTGGAAGTGGTGGTGTATCGGTGCGCGGTAGAGGATCCTGCGTTTCAGGAACTTGAAGCCGATGACCTCCTGAACGAATGTCGAGGTTATTTCGATCACAAAGATCGCTCCGGCTATGATGAAGACGACCTCCTGACGGATGAGGACGGCGGCGGTGCCCATTATGCCGCCGAGGAAGAGGCTCCCTGTGTCACCCATGAAGACCTCGGCAGGGTGCGTGTTGAACCAGAGAAAGCCTATCGCCGCGCCGATCACCGCTCCGCAGAAGACTGTGATCTCACCGCTTCTTGGGATGTATTCGTAGAGAAGGTGCTGCGAATGGCCTGTGTTTCCGATGATATATGCGAAGGTCCCGAGGACGATGAAAACGCAGATCGAGGGGACCGTCGTCAGGCCGTCCATGCCGTCTGCAAAATTCACGGCGTTGGCTGAATAGACGATTATGAAGACGATAAATGCCGCTGTGAACGGCGTAGAGTTGAAGAGAAATCCCTTGAAAAACGGGATCTGGAAGGAATTCGCCACTTCCGGCGGAATCGGAGAAACTGCCGGATCGAGCACGAAAAAGGCCAGAAAAATGCCGAAACCGATCTGAACTGCGAACTTGAAGGTTCTGGAGAGCCCCTTGTCCGGGTCGCGGAGCTTGATTTTGAGGAAATCGTCGATAGCTCCGAAAAGGGCGAACCAGACGCCGGCGGCGGTCAGGACCAGAACGAATGGGTTGGTAAGGTCGCACCACATCAGAACGCTGCCGATCCCGGTGAGGAAGATGATTATACCGCCCATCATCGGGGTGCCGGTCTTCTTCTGGGAGTTGATTTCGCCGTAGCTGCGTTCAAATGAGCGGAGCCCTTTCCGGTAGAGCATGTTTATGATCGGTCTGCCGATCATCAGCGATATCAGGAACGCGGTCAGGAAGGCGATCAGCGTCCTGGATGTCAGATATTTGAAAACCGCGAAGCCGCGTGTGTTTTCAAAGAGCGAACTTAAGAGTGCGTAGATCATTTTTTCTCCGTTGAAATGGCGGTTTTTACGGTTTTGTAGACCTGCTTCAATTCATATTCGGTCGTGTAGCCGGTGCTTGTGATCAGAATACTGTCGATCTCCTTCAGAGCCGTTTCCTGCGTGACGGCCCCGCTTTCATAGAGGTGCTGAAGCGCCTTCATGACCGAGATCCTGACTTTCCAGCAGGAGTCGTAGTAGCATTTCCGGAGCTCGTTCAGGATCCTTGCGGAGTCCGTGTCGATGAACGATGCTGCCGAAACGGCGTCGGCTCTTACCTCGAACGCCCTGTCTCTGAAATTTTTGTAGAGTGTTTCCAGCAGTCTGCTTTTCTCTTCGCCGCTGAATCCGAAACGCTTTTCAAAAACCGGTATGCACTGTTCGGCGTTGAATCTCGTTTCGTAGTAACTGTTTGATATCCCGAGAGTTATCGCCTTCAGGATGTCGCCCCGGAATCTCTCTTCGCAGCTCTTCGTAAGTCTGCTCAGAGCCCAGAAGGCATCACGGCTGGTGAAGGGCCTGCTCGACGGATCCTTTGCGAAATCAAGGATCGAAGGCATAAGGTCGCAAAAGCCGGCGATCCCCGCGATCCTGCACGCTCTGGCGTTGAAGACGGGATTTTTCGAGACAAAAAGGAGGCGGATCTTTGTCCGTATGAGCCTCTCCTCGTCGGGATCGAGCGGTTTTTCAGCCCCACAGGCGACTTTCCGCATGAAACTTTCAAGTGTCACCGAGTTGAGACCGATCAGGCGGTCATTGAAAAGAAGGGCGCACTCAACAGGCTCGGGTTTCGGTGAAAGCCCGACCATGTAATTGATATTGCTGATTATTATCTTTGCCGGATCTCCGGGGAAGATGTTTTTCGCCTTTTCTGACATCCGCTTCAGGGTGTCCGGATCGTTTTTGAGCTCGAAGATCGTCCCTGCGAAGTCGTCCTTGTCGGCGGATGCGACACCTGTCGGACTCAGCGCTTCCGGCTCCTCGTAGACCACCCTGGCCGCTCCGAGCTTTCCGATGAATCTGGCGTTCCCGACCTGATGATCGTTCGCCAGGTTCGTTATCGGGATGATGACCGAGGGCTTTCCCTGACGGCAGACCTCCATGATCGAGCCTGCGCCGGCACGTATGACCAGAAGGTCGCTCGCGGCGTAGTAAAGCCCCATGTCGTCGATGAAATCCTTTAGCAGATACCGGTCGTTACCGGCCAGACCCTCCCTCTCGAGGATCTCTCTTACATCCCTGCAGCCGTCGTATCCGCCGGAGCTCCCGAAGGGTTTCCCGGCGCCGTTGATGATGAAAATGTCGGGGTCTTTCAAAAGCTCGGGAGCCGCTTCGGCAAGTACGCGGTTGATAGTCCTTGCCCCCTGTGAGCCGCCGAAAGCGAAGATCACGAAGCTCTTTTCCGGGATCCCGAGAGCCTTTCTTGCCTCCGTTTTGTCGTGCTGCGATATCGTGCTCCTGACCGGATACCCGGAGTAGAAGCTCTTTTCAGCCTTCAGGCTCTTTATCGTTTCAGGGAAGGAAACGGCAATAAAATCAGCGGCATGCGCCGCCATTTTGTTCATTTTGCCCAGATCTACGTTCGATTCGTGAAGCAGGATCTTCGTCTTGAAAAGCCCGAATGTGATCTTTCTCAGGATCCATGCTCCGAAGACTGTCGGGGCGCTGACGTAACCTCCGGTCGCGAAGACCAGATCTGGACGGAACTTCAGCAGGATCCCGATCGCCTTGAGTATGCCTGATGATAGTGTGAGTGCGAATTTTGCCAGCTGGACCGGAGACTTGCCGGCCGGCATCGGTGCGCTTTTGACGAGCTTCAGCGGCACTCCCGCCTTCGGGACCATTGCGCACTCGGCCTTGCCAGCCATTCCGATGTAGAGTATCTCGGAGTCTGGCATTTCCCGCTTCAGTTCGGTTATCACTGCCAGCGCCGGGCTGACGTGTCCTCCGCTGCCGCCGCCGGTGAATATGAATCTTTTTCCCATTTTTTCCCCGCGAAAAGATGAACGAAAAACGCTTTACTATAAATAATTTTGCGGAAAAGTAACCATTTTATACTATATTATGGCGTTTTTTGTAGTTCGATAAGGAGATTTTTCCTAATGGCGAGATATTTTTACACCGAAGACAAGGGGCTGCAGCTTGAAGTCCGGCCGATCCCCGAGATAGGCGCCTACGACTTTCCTGCGCTGAGCGACGAGGAGAAAATGCGTTACCAGCGGCTTCGCTCGATCGTTAAGGATGTCGAAAAAATTCAGCAGAATCAGTGCGACAGCCGGGAAGAGGGCGAGCTGGAAAGGTTCTATCGGACGCAGCTTAACCCCGAGCAGTGCGAGGCGGCGTTCGCGCTTTCCGGGCCGACGCTCGTCATCGCCGGTGCGGGCAGCGGAAAGACCCGGACGATAGTCTACCGGACGGCATACATGCTCCAGAAGGGGATCCCGCCCGAGTCGATACTGCTTCTGACCTTCACGAGACGGGCTGCCGGCGAGATGGTCGAGCGCGTCAGGAGCCTCGTCGGCTCGGATACGGCCTCCAGGATCACGGCGGGGACCTTCCATTCGTTCGCCAACCTCCAGCTGAGGAGATACGGTCGTGCGATCGGCGTCGGAGCGAACTTCACGATCTGCGACGAGGAGGATTCTGCGGACATCGTAGACCTCATCAAGAGCGAACTCGATATCAAAAGTCTCGGCAAACAGTTTCCGAAAAAGAGCGTCGTCGTCGAGATGATAAGCCGTGCGAGGAATCACGGGATGCCGGTCGAAAAGGTGGTCTCGCTGCACTATCCGAAGTATGCCGACGCGATCCCCGAACTTGAAAAGATAGCTGAACGCTACGGGGCCTTCAAGAGCGAAAGGGGGATGCTGGATTACGACGATCTTCTGGATAAGTTTCTGGAATTGCTCGAAAATTCTCCGCAAACTCTTGAGGTGCTCCAGAGCCGTTACCGCTATATAATGGTCGACGAGTATCAGGATACGAACCTGGTCCAGGGAAGGATCGCGGACAAGATGGCCGAAAAGAGCGGCAACATCATGGTCGTCGGAGACGATTCGCAGAGCATCTACGCCTTCCGCGGGGCAAACTTCGAGAACATCCTGCGCTTTCCGGAACGCTGGAGGGAGTGCCGGCTGATAAAGCTCGTGCAGAATTACCGATCTCAGAGATTACTGCTTGATTTTACTAACGATATCGTCCGGAATTTCTATGTGTCGTACGAAAAGAGGCTCTTCTCGGAGATGGTTGACAGCACCCTCAAACCGAAGATATTCCGGGCGGGTTCCCAGGAACAGGAGGCGGAACTTATCGTAAGTAAAATCGAGGAGTTGTTGGATAAGGGGGTAGAGCCGAAGGATATCGCCGTCCTCTACCGCTCGAGTTTCCACGCCAACGCGCTCCAGACGGTACTTCTGCGCCGCGGGATCGACTTCGCGATGTTCGGCGGGGTGAAGTTCACGGAACGGCGCCACGTCAAGGACCTTCTGAGCTACCTGAGGATCATCCAGAACCCGAAGGAGGGTGTCGCGCTGAACCGCGTGGTCAGGCTCATGCCGGGTGTCGGCGCATCGACCGCCGCAAAGATCGCGAACGCCTTCGTGGAGAGCGGGAAACTGCCGCTTGAAAAGTATGCCGGAAAGAAGTTCTACCAGCCGTTATGCGAGCTTTCTGAACTTCTGGACGAGGCTTCGAAAGAGGAACTTCCGGTCCGCCAGATCGTTGATATCGTTATTGATTTTTACAAACCGATATTGAAGGAGCTTGAAGAGGATTACGACGACAGGCTTGAAGATTTCGCAGTTCTCCGGACAGTCGCGGCGGGTTACAGGACGCTTGAGAGCTTCCTCACCGACTTTTCGCTCGATCCGCCTAATTCGCAGCTGAACGGCTCGAAGATCGACATCCGCGACGCCTCGAAGTCGGACAAGATCGTCCTTTCGACGATCCACAGCGCCAAGGGGCTCGAGTGGGATACCGTTTTTGTCATCAACATGGCCGAAGGGGCCTTCCCGAGCGAGAAATCGACGGGGAATCTCAGTATGCTGGAGGAGGAGCGCCGGCTGTTTTACGTCGCCTGCTCCAGGGCGAAGGAGCGCCTTTTCATCTCCTATCCGGAGAAGCTCGCCTTCTGTCAGGGGTTCGGTCTTGCGATGCCGAGCCGCTTTCTGGCCGAGATCGACGGAACGCTTTACGATTTCGGAAGGTGACGTATTTCCTCTTTTTGGCGACTAAACCCCTGAAAACTTGAAATAAAGGGGAATTCGTAGAAAATTAACGGCTTAAAAATTATATTGATTATTTAGGTAGGTGATTTTATAGTTTGACGTTTCGGAGATGAAAATGAGAAGGTTTTTGCTTTCGGCACTTGCCGTTTTCGCGGTTATTCTGCTTGCGGCCGGGTGCAGTTCAAAAAAGGTTACGGAAAATCTGCCCGACGGCGATCTCGATTCGTCGGATCTCGATGCGATCGAGGTCCAGGATCAGGACGGCCAGGAGCCTGACAATGATTCGGATATCGAGCCGGACGCTGATTCGGAGAACGATGAGGATCCTGTCACGGATCCCGAGGGTGTCGTTTCCGGAAGCTATATGATGCCGGATGACGCAAACGGCAAGAAGGCTGTCCTTTCCGAGTGCGGAGAGGGCGCGGAGCTTGCTTCTGCTGTTATCAAAGAGGGCGGATACGAGCTCAAATACGACCTGGAGGACGGTAAAAGCTACTGTGTCGAGGCGAACGGCTTCAGGAGCTGTTTCGAGGGCAAAAGCTACAAACACGGCAATATTTCGCCGATGACCCACCTGGTCGCGGTCTCATCAGGCGACTTCTGCAAGGATCTCCGCAAGTCCGAGACGGCTGTCAGATCCTACCTGAAGGTCGTACCCGGGACCTGGCTCGGCGAGCTCGACTACAGTAATTTCAGCCAGATCTCTTCGGGGTTCCAGAAGGTCAAGTCCGTTCTGCCGGAAGGCAAGAACTCGACGAAGGAGATCCTCGAGGCCGTCGGCGCCGATATTTCGGCTGAGGAGCCGCTCTACCGCGATTTCTTCAACGGTTTTGAGATCAGAGGCGACAAAAAGGAGATCCACATCACCGGAGAGAGCAGCGAGGAGGAACTTACCGCCAGCTTCGAAGTTGCAGGCGGCAGCACTTCGGCCGCACCTGGCTTCAAGGTCGTCTGGACGGCGATGAACAGGAGCTCCGAGGGGCTTAAAACCCAGATAATGAGCCCTGTCGCCGGGCAGTTCGCGGTCAGAGCCAGACTTTTCGAGACCGGAAGCGAAGATACGATGCTTGCCGAAGCTTCGGAAACGGTCGTATATTTCAAGGTCAGAGAGAGCGGCACCATCGATGTCAGCGATATGTCGAAAAACATTTCGCAGCGCGTCGCGAACGGCATCTACGCGATAATCCCGCACGGCACGGAGATCACGAACAACGGCGCCAGACTTGACACGATCACCTACAAAGTGCTTGCGTCGGGAGACGGCGACAGCGTCGCGAAGATCGACTTCGGTCCGGACGGGACTACATTCACCGGCGATTCGATGTATCTTCTCTTCGATGCCGGAACGCTCTACGGCGGCGATGCGACGATGCTTTCAGCCAAGCGCCAGGAGGCCGACGGCTCGGTCTCGGTGCTCAATTCCGCGATGGGCGACCCGATCATGATGTCGGCGATGGGTGACCCGATCATGATGTCGGCAGGCGGCGAGCCGATCATGTCGATGGCGATGGGCGACCCGATCATGATGTCGGCGATGGGCGACCCGATCATGATGACTACCGGGATGGGCGATCCGATCATGGGCGCTGCGATGGGTGACCCGATCATGGGTTCCGCGATGGGCGACCCGATCATGGGCGCCGCGATGGGCGACCCGATCATGATGGGTACCTGTTCGAGCGCGGCTATGACCCAGACCCAGCACTATTCGAGCTTCCTTCTTGACGCCCAGACTGCTGTCCCGGCTGTTTCCGCGATCATCGAAAAGTGGTGCAGCGGTTCGTATTATCAGGATTTCACTCCTCTCAGTTTCGTAGCCGACGCGATCCTCAGGAACAAGGCTGACGGCGACGAGAAGAGCGATCTTATTTCATATTTCGAGGACTGTTCAAAGCTCGCCTCAATAGGCACGGAGCTTTCGACTCTGCTTCAGAAGAGGGTCGGAACGAAGTCGAACCTTGCGGTTTTCGAGAACCTCTACTATATCACGGAGCTGCTCAGCCGTTTCGAGAACAGACACGCTCAGAACGGTGCGGTCGCGATCAGGAACGGTCTCGATCTCAGGGCTGCGATGAGCGGTCTCTATTCGCAGACCTTCGCCTTCAACCGCGACTCGACGATGAACAACCTCTTCGATCCGGCGCTCACTCCGAGAGCCTTCCTCGAGAAAAATTCTTCGAAGATATCGGATCTCAGCGGTCTTGCGACGGGTGCTGCGGCGTCACTTTCGTCTGACAGCTTCAACTCCGGCTACATCGCTGAAAAGAAGAGCGTCCTTGCGCTTATGAACTATGTCAGCAACACGCACGGTCCGGATTTCAGAAACGTTTCCGGCGCCCTTACGGCTGACCAGCTGATCTGCGCTTGGCTCGAGCCCGACAGCGATCCGGCATCCTGCAGCACGGTCTACACTGTCAATGAAAACGGCAGAGTCGCCGGCAACGGCACCGAGGTTACGGTCGACGAAGCGAAGCACATCTTCGAAAAGCATCTCACAATGATGAATACGAGGCTTACGGACGACGAGCGCTACGAGCTCCTCAGAACGCTCTACCTCGTTCTGAAGTACGCCGGCAACCTTTATGAAAACGCTGACGCGGCGGCCGAGCTGAAGGGCGCGATCCTCAGGAACATTGCCCTGATGTTCGACGGCTTGAACCTCAGCGGCAGGGCGATCGCGATCATCGACGATTTCGACACGACGAGCCACACCGTCGCGGTCAAAGAGGGCGGAAAGATCGGCGAAAAACGCTATGTTTCTGATCTTGCCGAGCTTGCGGATGCTCTTGCGATAAGCATCGCCGATCCGGCAAATACGAAGTTGAACAACATAGTCTTCTCGATCGAAGGCTACGAATACGATCTCGAAGAGGGCGACACCCGTCCGGTCTACATGCCGAAGGGCGAACTCAGGAGCCTTGATGTTGATGTCACTCCGGCTTCGACCGGCTCCGCTGAGGTGATCACGCTTTCGGAGCTGCTCGAGGCCTCCGGCAGGAACCTCAACGAACTCGGGAACATCGTGGCGCGTGTATCGCTCATCATAAATTCCGAGGCAGGCGGCAGGAAATCGATCGCGGAGAAGAATTTTGAAGTCGTCGTCGACAACGGCGAGCACGTCGCGGTCAACACGAAGCCGGTCGTAGCTGACGTCTCCATCAGGCTTGTCGACAGCGAAGGCGCTCCGGTCGATCCCGAGGCCAACCCGGCGCTTATAGTCAATCCGGGCAACAAGGTCTTCTACCTCGGTTCCGACGGCATCTTCTCTGTCAGCGGCGTCACTCCGGCGACCTACACGATCACCGGTCAGGCTGACGGATACTACACCGCGAACGTTTCGATCAACGTCTCCGAGGGTTCGACTCACGATGTCGAGATCAGGCTCGACCGCGAGGTCACGGGCTCCGGCACGGCTGATCTGACGATCAACACGGTCATCAACTCGCTCAAGCGCCCGCAGATCGTCTACATCCAGCTCTACAACGATGCGATGGAGATGGTCGCGAACGCTCAGGCACAGGTCGACAGCTACGGCGAATACCTGCCGGTAGTCCTGAGCGGCATCGGTTACGGCCGTTACACGCTGGCAGCCGTCGGTCAGGAGATGTACAACTACGTCTCCGCTGTCACTGTCTCCGAGGAGGGTGACAACGAATTCGATATGCTCATCGTTGCCGAAGATGCCTGCGGAAACGGCATCATCGACGGCGGCGAGGAGTGCGATCCGGGCTCAGGAACGACCCAGTCGCTCACCTGCGGAGCGCTCTTCCCGAACACTCCGAACAAGACTGCGGCGGTCACCTGCGACCCGGTTAACTGCGTATACGACAAGTCGGGATGCGGCAAAGAGCCGGTCTGCGGCGACGGTGTCCTCGATGCGGGCGAGACCTGCGACGGCGGTACGAAGAACTGCAGCGACGTCATGGGCGAGATAGGCCTCAGCGGCAGCGCGGCATGCAGCTCCGACTGCTCCGGCTGGAACACCGAAAACTGCGCGAAGCAGGCTGCCTGCACGGTCACGGAGCTTCCGGACCACGCTCAGCCGATCATCGTCGAGGAGACACTCACACGCACCGGAGACGGCTGGTCAGAGCCTTCCGTCTGCGAGTGGCAGTGCATGAATGAATTCGAAAAGGTCGACGGCCAGTGCCTCTGCCCCGACGGTCAGCACGAAGAGGGCGGTGTCTGCGTATCCGACGCCGGCGAAACCATGAACTGCGGGAACCTTCCGGCAAACGCTGAGTGGGTGGCTGCGACCTACACTCCGCAATGGATCGACGACGCATGGACGGCTGAACCCGCTGCGACCTACACCGGAAACGGCGGCAGCGAGTGCACCTTCGACTGCCTGGATACCTTCCACTTCGACGGGACGGGCTGCGCCTCCGACAACGGCGGCACGCTCTCCTGCGGAACGCTTCCGGCAAATGCGGAATGGGTGAACGGCGATACATACGAATCTGTCTGGACGGGAACGGAGTATACGACCGCGACGGCGAACTACGCTGAATCTGGCGACTGCGCGTTCAGGTGCAAAAACACCTTCATCTGGCTGGATAGCGACGGTGTCTGCAACTGCCAGGAGGGAGAACACGCCGAAGAAGGCATCTGCGTCTCGAACACCGGCGATGCCCGGAACTGCGAGAACCTTCCGGCAAACGCGGGCTGGACTAACGGCACCTACACGCCTCACTGGAGCGGCAGCGCATGGTCTACCGAGCCGGCTGCAACATATTTTGAAGACGGCGGCGACGAGTGCACCTTCGACTGCCTGGATACCTTCCACTTCGACGGCAGCAACTGCGCTTCCGATAACGGCGGCACAGTCTCCTGCGGAACGCTCCCGGCAAACGCATACTGGGTGAACGGCGAAACCTACGAATCTGTCTGGACGGGCAGCGGTTACTCGAGCGCATCGGCACACTACGCCGAAGAGGGTGACTGCGCGTTCCAGTGCGACTCGACATACACATGGACTGGTTCGGCCTGCTCCTGCACGGATTCAGAGCACGTCGAAAACGGCGTCTGCACCTCGAACACCCAGGCTGCCGCAAGCTGCGGAACGCTCCCGGCAAATGCGGAATGGGTGAACGGTTCGACCTACATCCCGACCTGGACGGGCAGCGGTTACTCGAGCGCAACGGCTAATTACGCCGAATCGGGTGACTGCGCGTTCCTGTGCAAAACGACATACAGCTGGATCGATCAGAGCTGCACCTGCACGGGCGACGAGCACGTCGAAAACGGTGTCTGCACCTCGAACACAGGCGAAACGAAGAGCTGCGCAAATCTTCCGAATAACGCCGTATGGGTGGTTGCGACCTACACTCCGGTCTGGAACGGCGACTCATGGTCGACGGAACCCTCGGCTGTCTACTCCAACGACGGCGGCGGCGAGTGCACCTTCAACTGTATATCCAACTTCCACTACGAGGATGGGAGCTGTCAGTCCGATACACAGGCCGCTCAGTCCTGCGGAACGCTTCCGGCAAATGCTGACTGGGTAAACGGCAACACATACATCCCGACCTGGAACGGTACGGCTTACTCTAGCGCAACGGCTAATTACGCCGAATCGGGCGACTGCGCGTTCCGGTGCAAAACGACATACAGCTGGATCGATCAGAGCTGCACCTGCACGGGCGACCAGCACGTTGAAAACGGCGTCTGCACATCCAATACAGGCGCAGCTCAAAACTGCACGAACCTTCCGGCGAATGCGGCTTGGGTAGCTGCGACCTACACACCTCACTGGATCGATGAAGCCTGGACGGCCGAACCCTCGGCTGTCTACTCCAACGACGGCGGCGGCGAGTGCACCTTCAACTGTATATCCAACTTCCACTACGAGGATGGGAGCTGTCAGTCCGATACGCAGCCCGCTCAGTCCTGCGGAACGCTCCCGGCGAATGCGGAATGGGTGAACGGTTCGACATATATCCCGACCTGGAACGGTGCGGCTTACTCGAGCGCAACGGCTAATTACGCCGAATCGGGCGACTGCGCGTTCCGGTGCAAAACGACATACAGCTGGATCGATCAGAGCTGCACCTGCACGGGCGACCAGCACGTCGAAAACGGCGTCTGCACATCCAACGTCGGTGAAGCGCAGAACTGCACGAATCTGCCGGCAAACGCTTCGTGGGTCGCTGCGACCTACACTCCGACGTGGAACGGCAGCTCATGGTCTGCAGAACCTGCCGCTACCTACTTCGAGGATGAGGGCAGCGAGTGCATCTACGAGTGCGTTGCGGACTACCACTACGAGGAGGCCAGCTGCCAGTCCGACACGAGACCGCCGGAGTCCTGCGGCGACCTTCCCGAGAACGCTGAATGGGTTAACGGTTCGACATACATCCCGACCTGGAACGGCAAAGGCTATCCGTACATGACCGCTCACTATGCCGAGGAAGGCGACTGCGCGTTCAAGTGCGCCGAAGGGTACGAGTGGGATCTTGACACCGTCTCTTGCCAGCCTCTGCCCTTCTGCGGTGACGGCACTATCCAGAATGCCGAGTGCGAAAATATCCAGGACTGCGTCACTGCTGAAGGCACAGCCGAAAGATGCGACGACGGATCGGATAACGGCACCTACGGGCACTGCAACAGCGAATGCACCGGATACATCGGCTGCGGCGACGGCATCATCAACGGCAGGGAAGAGTGCGACGACGGAGCGGACAACGGTCAGTACGGATTCTGCAATGAAGGCTGCACCGGATACGTCGGCTGCGGCGACGGCATCATCAACGGCGATGAGACCTGCGACGACGGAGCGGACAACGGCACCTACGGACACTGCAACGCCGAATGTACCGATACCCTCAGGTGCGGCGACGGGCTCCTCAACGGCGACGAACTCTGCGATGACGGCGTGAACAACGGTCAGTACGGATTCTGCAATGAAGCCTGCACTATCTGCACCGACGACGAGTTCCACATCGAAAACGGCCACTGCCGCTCGAACGCAGGAGAGTTCGTTGAGTGTGAGGGAGATATCCCCGAATATGCATACTGGGTAAACAAGACATACTACACTTACTGGACTACTACCGGCGAACTTGGCAGCGGAGACGGTTTCTGGTACACGACTGAACCGAGATTCAGCGAAGAGGAAGAGGAGTGCTCCTTCAGATGCCTTGACGGTTTCGTCTGGAACGAAGAGGAAGAGAAGTGCGAGTGCCCGGAGGATAGGCCGCTCAACAATGACGACATCAACGATCCGTACTGCGAACTCGTCGGAGAAGACGTGGCTGAATGCGGACAGAAACCCGAAAATACGGTCTGGACGGACTACGGTCAGCACGGTATGTATATTCAAAATCCGACATTCATAGCAACAACGCAGTATTGCGGCGGTGATATCGGTGACTGCTGCTATGACTGCGCACCGGGGTTCCACTACCTTGACGACCAGGGTGTCTGTGAATCCGATACCCGTGATCCTGTAGCCTGCCAGGGCCTGCCGGCCAACGCCGAGTGGCTGGGAAACGGTTACTACACGCCGTCCTGGACTGCGGAGGCGGGCTGGACCCAGGCGTCCGCCACATACGACGAGTCGGGTGAGTACGACTGCGCTTTCAGATGCAGCGACGGCTTCCAGTTTATGGCGACTAACGGAATGTGTAAGTCAATAGCAGAATAATTATTGAGAATAGGAGGATAAATGGCTAAAATTACTGCTGAAATCTTTGTTTTGAAGGATAAGGGCGGCGATCTCGTCAACGACATCGACACCGACATGATCTTTCACAACAAGTACCTTTCGATCGTCGATATCAGACAGATGGGTCAGTACGCGCTCGACAACCTCGAGGGCTACGAGGACTTCCCGAAACGCGCAAAACCCGGCATGATAGTCGTTGCGGGCGAAAATTTCGGTGCTGGCAGCAGCCGTCAGCAGGCGGTCGACTGCTTCATTTCTCTCGGGCTCCAGGGGGTCGCGGCGAAGTCGTTCGGTGCGATCTACAAGCGCAACATCATCAACAGCGGCTTCCCGATGATCGAGCTCCAGGATACCGATCCTGCTTCACTCGAGACGGGCAGGACGCTCGTTTTCGATACCGTATCTGGAGAGATCTTCGACGGTGCGAAGCTTGTCGGGCACTTTAAGAAATTTTCGGCTGTCCAGCGTGACATCATCGAAAAAAAAGGACTTTTAAACTGTTTTTAGGAGTAACAATTGAAAAAGATCAACAAAAATCCCCGTGCGGCCGGCGTGATACTTCATCCGGCATCGCTTCCCTCCCGCTTCGGCATCGGTGACCTGGGTGAGGAGGCGCGCCGCTTCGTCGACTTTCTTGCTGAATCGCAGGTTGCGGTCTGGCAGATCCTGCCTCTGACCCCGACAGGCGGCGACGGCTGCCCATACAACTCGTGCAGCGCCTTTGCCGGCAACGAGATACTGATAGATCCGCTCTATCTGGCCGATCTCGGTCTGCTCGATGAAGATCTCCATGTACCTGAGTTCAGCGATATCCGCGTCGATTACGACGCCGTCATCAGGTTCAAGTCGGAGATCCTTGCACTGGCTTCGGAACGGTTCTTCGCCGGCGACAGCGACAAGTCAGCCTTCGATGAATTCGTCGCTAAAAACAGCTACTGGCTTGATGATTACGCCTTTTTCATGGCGATCCGTGCGGAACACGGCGGTGAATCGTGGGTGAACTGGCCGGAAAGGCTCAGAAACCACGACGGGCGCGTGCTCAAGACCTTTGAAAAGAGCCACGCGAAGGAGATACGCCGCTACAAATTCGCCCAGTGGATCTTCTCTCTCCAGTGGAGCGGACTGAAGGCGTATGCGAACGCAAGAGACGTCGATATAATGGGCGATATACCTATTTTCCTCTCGTTCGACAGCGCCGATGTCTGGGCGAATCAGGATCTTTTCCTGATGGAGGACGGAAGGCTTTCCGACGTTGCAGGAGTACCGCCGGATTATTTCAGCGAGGACGGTCAGCTCTGGGGCAACCCGCTCTACAACTGGCGTCAGCTCAAAAAGAGCGGTTTCGGCTGGTGGATCGACAGGTTCCGCAGGAATTCGGAGCTTTACGACATCATCAGGCTCGACCACTTCAGGGGCTTCAGCGCATTCTGGGCAGTCCCGGCTACCGAGACGACGGCTAAAAACGGTGTCTGGAGAAAGTGCCCGGGCGACGAGCTCTTCAAGACGCTCAAGGCCAAGCTCGGTGATCTCAGGATCGTTGCGGAAGACCTCGGAAATATCGACGAGGATGTAGTTAAACTCCGCGAATCCCACGGCTTCCCGGGGATGAAGATCCTCCAGTTCGCGTTTGCCGAGGGGACGGATCACCCGTTCCTGCCGCACAACTTCACCGACACGAACTGCGTGATCTACACCGGGACCCACGACAACGACACGACCGTCGGCTGGTACTGGTCATCGGATTTCAACACGAAGGCCTTCGTGAACAACTATCTCGACACAGACGGTCAGAACATCCACAAGGCCTTTATCCGCCTTGCTCTGAGCTCGATCGCGAAGCTTGCGGTCTTCCCTCTTCAGGATGTTCTCGGCTGGGGCAGCGACTGCCGTCTCAACGTTCCCGGAACGACCGGAAACTCCAACTGGACCTGGCGTTTCAGAGCCGGTGACCTCAGAAAAGAGCACTCCGACTGGCTCCGCGGCGTTATCGTGGCATTCAACCGTATGCCGCTTGCAGAAGCTGACGATGAATGAATAAAATAGTCTCTATCGTCAGCATCCTGGCGGTTTTTGCCTTTGCCTTCGCAGTCCGCTGGTTCCTGAAGCCGGCCCCGGTCGCGGGTTGCAATATCGCGCCGGAGTACGTGGAACAGTTTTTTGCCAGCTTTGAAAAAGTGGAGCAGATCCAGGGCGACGCCTGCTTCTTTGAAGTAACGGGCAAAGGCGGAGAAAAGGCTGGGCGCATCCTCTACGCAAAGCCGGACGAAGAGAGTCTTATGGGTTACGGCGGCCTTGTCAGGGTCGTCGTCGCGCTGACTCCGGACAACAGGATCATCGGCACCGGACTTGCCGAAAACAGCGAAAGCAGAGGCTACATCGCACGCGTCAGGGATTCCGGCTTTTTCAACAGCTGGAACGGTATGACCGCCGGAGCGGCTCTGGATGCCGGGGTCGATGCCGTCGGCGGCGCCACGATGTCGAGCACGGCTTACCGCGAAATGGTGAAGCAGAACCTTGCCGGCTATCTTTCGGCCGCGCCTGCTGAAAAATCTGCGGGAACCGATATTTTCATGCTGGTTTCAACGCTCTGCCTTGCTGCGTTCGGCCTCTTCTCGGCGTTCTTCCCGAAAAAGGCGGCGAAATTCCGTCTTTTCCAGCTTGCCGCATCGGTCGTGATTTTAGGCTTTGCCGGCGGGCTCGCATTTTCGGCTGAATCGTTCAAAAACTGGCTCGCCAGCGGAGAGATACCGCTGATTTCGATGATCCTGCTCGCCGTGGCGGTACTTGTACCGGTCTTCTCCGGCAGGAATGTCTACTGCCGGCAGCTCTGCCCCTTCGGCGCAGCTCAGGAGCTCTTCGGTAGGATACCGCTTCCCAAGTTCACGCTTCCGGCCGTTCTGCTGCGGATAATGAGTGTCGTCAGGATCTGCGCGGCAGCCGCACTTTTCATCCTTGCGATCCTCAAAATACTTGAAGATCTGACTCCGTTCGAGCCCTTTACCGTTTTCCAGTTCCAGACTGCGGGGGCTCCGGCGTTCGTCCTCAGCGGCGTCATCCTGGCAGTCTCGACAGTAGTCTCCAGACCGTGGTGCCGGCTGATCTGCCCGACGGGAACGCTCTTCGAGCTGCTCAGGTTCAGAAAGTAGGAGTGAGTCATGAGTAAACTTTCAGCACCTTTAAAGGTGAATCTTACGATCTCGGTGATGTTCCGCGATCCCCGTCTGCTTGAGGAGGTTAAGAGCATCCTTGAAGAAAAGTACGGAAAAACCGACGCCGTTTCCGAGGTCTACGACTTTTCTTCGATCTCCGGATACTACGATCCCGAGATGGGGAGCGGCATCAGCAAGGTGATATTCAGCTTTGAAAACTGCATCGGACGCGACGAGCTTGCGGATGTCAAACTCTTCTGCGCCGGGCTGGAGGGGCGCTACACCGAGGCGGGTAACCGTTCGGTGAACCTCGATCCGGGGCTTCTGAGTCTCGAAAACTTCATCCTTGCGACGGGCAAGAACTACAGCCACCGGATATATCTGCGTGACGGCGTCTTTGCCGAGGTGACGCTGATCTTCGGCAAAAAGGGGGTGATACGCGAGCTCCCGTGGAGCTACCGCGACTACCTTTTCGAGCCTGCAAGGTCGTTCCTGCTCAGGGTCCGCGAGCTTTACCGCGAAAAGCGCGGGAGGCTCCTCGGAAAGGGGGCGCTTTGAGAGTCCTATTTTTTGCGATGAAGGCGGAAAACCCTTTCCCGGTCAGGGTTTCAGCAGGTGAGACGGTCAGGATCTCCGAAAATCTCGCCGTCTGCTGTACAGGCATGGGAAGTGCCGGTGCCGCGGTCTTCGGGAGGGTCCTTGAGGAGAATCCAGACTTCACGGAGATTTACGAGTTCGGCTCCGCGGCGGCTGTAAAAAACGCGGAGACTGACGAGATCTACGAGTGCACTCTTTTTTTCGACTGCAGCGGGCTCCGGATGGCGGAATCGCCGAAAAGGACAGCTTTCAAGGCTGCCGCCGTTACGGGCGACGACAACATTTATACAGGCTTGAAACCTGCATGGACAGAAGGTTTCACGATGCCTTTGCTCTATACCATGGAGAGCCTCCGTTTTAAAAAAACCGCTGAAGGAGCGGCCAGAGAGTTCACTTCGGTCAGGCTTGCGACCGACTGCGGGGAGGGCGATATCCGTGCGGCTGTCAGGCTGAGCCTCGAGCGGAACAGGGCCCGCGTTTTCAACTTTTTTAATTCCCTGAAGTAGGTGCTGCATGGCTTTATATGTTCACTACGGACTTAGCGCGGATTCGTTCGTCGATCCGATAATCGGGATCTTCGAGTCGATAGAGAGGGAAAACCCGCTTGCGAAAAAGGATATCGTCGCCCAGAACCAGAGCATCGCGACGTGGATATCGCTTGCGGTCGCGGAAAAAAGGGGCGTCTGCGTCTCAAAGCGGCAGGTCTCGCCGGAGGCTTATCTCAAAAGCTTTGCTTCGGAGCATCTGGGGCTGGATACGGAGGGCTCGGTTTTTGAAAAGAAAAGGCTCGTCTGGGCGCTCTACGGCATCCTTGAGGAGCTCCGGCACGGTGACGATCCGGATTTCGCCGCGATCCGCGGATACATGGCTGAGAGTAACGTAAAGCCCTTCCAGCTCGCCGGCAAGATCGCCTATCTTTTTGACCAGTATCTCGTCTACCGGCCCGATCTGATCGCCGGCTGGAAGAACGGGAGGCTGACCGACCCGTCTGACAGGGACGAGATCTGGCAGTTCAGGCTCTTCCGCAGACTTTCGGAGAGCCATCCGGATTCGCTGACGAAGTACGATTTCCATGAGCGTTTCGCGGAGGGTTGCAGGGAGCTGAAGAGGAGGGGCTTCAGATCCTCCAGGCACGTGATCCTGCTCGACGTCTCGCTCGACGAGTATCTTTTTTCGCTCTTCCAGAGCCTTTCGGAGCTCATCGATGTCTATATCTTCTGCTTCTATCCCAGCTCCGAGATGCTCGACCGCGAGATTGAGAACCCGATCGTAAACCGCTTCTCCAAGGGCGAGCGCTACTTTTACGGTCAGACCTGCGGGCTCTGCTCGAGCGTGCCGGAGAGCGCTTCGGACGGCGTTAGCAGGCTTTCGGCGCTTCAGCGTTCGGTTTTCAGCGATGAGAAACGTTTTTCGGGATGCGCTGCCGGTGACGACGGCTCTGTCAGGGTCAGCGCCTGCTGGAGCAAAATGCGTGAGGTCGAGGAGCTCAAGACTGAACTCGTAAAGCTCTTCAAATCTGATCCTTCGCTTCTGCCGGAAGATGTCGCTGTCGCCGCTCCCGATATTTCCGAATATGCCGTCGAGCTCGAGACTCAGTTCGCCGGTTTCGACGAGATACCGGCTGCCCTGCCCGTCCTGAGAGGCTCCGGTGTGCGTGAGACCTTCCTTCTTCTGCTCGATCTCTGCGGCTCTAATTTCGAAAGATCGCGTGTCCTGGAGATCTTTGAAAACCCCTCCGTCCTGAAACGCTTCGGCGTCAGGCCTGAATCGTGCGGGGAGCTCTTCGACCTTATCGCCGAAAGCGGCGTAAAGTGGGGGATCGACGGCGCCCACCGTGAAAGAACGGGCTGCAGCGAAGGATTCCAGAACACCTGGGAAACGGGGCTGAAACGTATCTTCACCGGCTGCGTCATGCCGTTTACCGACAACTTCGACGACTTTAACGGCGCGATCCCGGTCGGGGATCTGACCGGTGAAAAGGCGGAGGATTTTGCGAAGTTCTCGCTCTTTTTCAGCGCGCTCGCCGGGTTCGATGCCGTCTGCTCCGAACCACGCTCTCTCGCTGAATGGCAGAGCATCATGCAGCAGTCTGCGGTCGACGGCTTCTTCTTCGAGGATGAAACCTCCTACCGCGAGCTGAAGCTTTTGAGAGAGAGCATCGACGGGCTCTCCGCGGGCGAGGGCGTGGCGCCGGAAATGGTCCCCTTCGAGACTGTCCGCGACTTTTTGAAACGCCGGCTCGACGGAGCACAGGTAACTCCGCGTGCGGCGAAGGGGCGGGTCACCTTCTGTTCGATCCGTTCGCTTTCGATGATCCCCTTCAGGACTGTCTTTCTCATCGGCATGAGCGCCGAAGCCTTTCCCAGAGAGGACGGCAGCCTTGCCTTCGACCTGACGCGGAAGGGCGGCAGGGCTGTGAGGTCTCTCAAAAACGACGACATCTTCATGTTCCTGAAGGTGCTTATGACCGTGCGGGATTCGCTTGTGATAAGCTACGTCGGAAAGAGCCAGAACTCCTTTTCGGACGGCAGGGAGCTGCTTCCCGTCTCGAGCGCCGTTTCTGAGCTCTGCGAGTATCTGACAGGCACGCTTTCGGGCTTTTCCGATACGGTCTCCGTGAAGCCGATGAACTCCTATTCATTCATCCCACTCGGTACGGACAGCCGTCCGGCGGAGGTCCGTTTCGAGGAGAAAAAGTACGACTCCGGAACGGTCGAGGTCTCTCTTGACGAGCTCGCCGCCTTTTTCAAGGATCCTGCGAAACAGTACCTGACGAAACGTGCCGGGATCGTGCTCCCCAAGCTAGACAGCGGGGAGGGGGACGATGAAATATTCGATTTCGATTCGCTCGGCACATGGAAGCTGCGCGAAGGGTTCCTGCACGAGCCTGACGAGGATGAGATCATCCGCCGTGCAAGGCTGACCGGAAATATGCCGTTCGGCGAGTTCGGAGCGGTGAAGATCCGCGAGGCGCTGGGTGAACTCTACGGGCTCCTCGAGGCCGCAGAGGCTGCACGGGGCGGGCTGGAGGCGACTCCGCAGGATATCTCTCTGAACTACATTGTCGGCGGGAAGGATGTCCGACTCTACGGAAGGATCGACCCGGTCTACGGAAAAAATCTTGTCTACCTCACCGCCTCGAAGTGCAAGAAGATCGAAAACAGGTTCAGACCGCTGATTTACGCCTTCGCTTTCGGTATGAAACAGTTCGACTGGAGGCTGACCGTTATCTCTCCCGACGCAAAGAACGGCACTCTGCTTGATAGTCTGCAGTGTCCTGACTATCCGGTCTATCTCCGCACGATGCTCGAGATCTACTGCGACGCGCTTGACGAGCTCCCGTTTTTCTCGCCCAAGAGCGTTGAGGCGGCAGAGAAGGAAAAGGAAGATGAGAGACTGCGGAAGGCGGTCCTCGAGCTCCTTTCGGCTGGCTCTGACGGCGTAGCATTTGACTTTTCGTCCGAATACTCGCAATTTATCCAGGAGCACTGGAGCCTTTTTGCTCCGCTCTTTGATTATGAAAGGTTGGAAAAGACCTGCGGGTATTCACGAAAACTCGCTGAAATTGTTAGTGTTTTATTTGGTAAAAAAACGAAAAAGCAAAAATGAGCGATAAAATCAAAAGCAGCAGCGGCAACCTCAGGCCGGCGGTCAATACGGGGTCTGTCGTTATCTCGGCGCCGTCCGAGCCCTCCGAGGCGGTCGAACGGTCAAAAAGCCGCGTGACTCCGGAGACTCCCGGACGTTACACGCCGAAAGTCGAGTGGGGAAGAGGCGGCGCAGGCAGAGTCATGATCGTCGCCGACAAGCATACCGGACGTGAAATAGCGATGAAGGAGCTCCTCGTCGATCTTCAGAAAAAACCCCACGGGGACGTCCTTTCCGACGTCATCCGCAACCGTTTCCTCCGCGAGGCCAAGATCACGGCCCAGCTGGAGCATCCGTCGATCGTTCCGGTCTATGAGATCGGCTGCCACGATGACGGCGCCTTTTACTACACCATGCGGTTCGTAAAGGGAAAAACGATGTCCAAAGCTCTCAAGAGCTGCGCGACGCTTGAGCAGAGGCTCGAGCTGATGCCGCACTTCATCGACGTCTGCAACGCCGTGGCGTACGCCCACAGCAAAGGGGTCATCAACCGCGACCTGAAGCCGTCGAACGTCATGCTCGGAGAGTTTGGGGAGACGGTCGTTCTCGACTGGGGTCTGGCTAAGCTCAAGAGCGAGAACGAGATGATCGTTTCGCGCAGCGGCGACGGAGATGTCGGTCATACGGTCGTCGGACACGCGATAGGAACTCCTGCCTACATGTCGCCGGAACAGGCTCAGGGCAAGATCGGCGAAATCGACGAAACTTCTGACGTCTACTCCCTCGGTGTCATGCTCTACCAGATCCTGACCGGACTGACGCCCTTCAGCGGCCACTCCGCGGAGGAGATCATACAGCAGGTGCTTTTCGTCGTCCCGCAGGATCCGCGTGAGATCGATTCCCAGGTCCCGCCGGAGCTCGCGGCTGTCGCCATGAAGGCGCTTTCAAAGTCGAAGGAGGACCGCTACCGCTCGGCGACCGAGTTCCGCGAGGAGCTCAAGAGTTACCTGACCGGCGGCAAGGTCGGAGCCTACCGCTATTCGACTTTCGAGGATCTTAAACGCTTCGCGTCGGCCCACAGGACTGTCGTTTTTTCATCGATAGTCTCGTTTTTTGTCATCCTTCTGGCTGCGGTCGCGATCGGAATCGCCTTCAGACTGGAGGTCAAGGCTCTCGGGGATGCGCAGGAGGCGCGTTACTCGGCACAGTACAGGATGGCTCAGGCCTACAACGAAAAGGCGAACAAGCTCGATTCCGAAAAGAGTTTCATCACCTCCCGCGTCTATGCCGCCGCATCGATGTACTACAATCCGGCAAACCCGAACAGCCCCGAGTACAACGAGGATTTCCGGCTTCACAACCCCGCTGCGGATACGATGCTTTCGGACGCGATTTCAAAGTTCTTCGTCATGAATTTCCATCGCGGTGCCGTCTTTGAAAGCGGGAAGAGATTCAACTGCCGCATAGTCCGCGCCGCGTTCTCTACGGATGAGACCCTGCTCGCGCTCGGCTGCGAAAACGGAGAGCTCATATTCGTCGATTACCGCGATCTCCGGGAGCTTTCACGCTTCAAAATGGAGAGCCAGGTGGCCGATATCCGCATCGACGACTCTAAACGGCTCTGCTATGTGATGGACAGCGCGAACCGCAGCTGCATCATAAATTACGATAAAAATATGATCGAGTCGTGCGGAAACTTCAGCCTGGACGAGCAGAACAGCGAGGTCGATCTCAAGAACAGCCTCAACTACAAGACTGAAAGCGAGATCGTCGAAATCGCGGCTCCGGCCGACGGTTCGATGATAATCGCAGGGGCGAAAAACGGCGAGATACTGGTATTTTCAGGAAAAACCAGAGAGATCGTCCGGACGCTGGCATTCCAGACCAGCCGGATAAATTCGATCAGTTTTTCGTCAGACGGAACGCTCTTCGCCGCTTCGGAACAGGCCGGACGCACTGTCATCTGGGACGCCAGACTCCTGGAGCCGCTCTTTGCGATAGAGGGACACGAAGGCGAGGTGACGAGCGTATTTTTTGCAAACAACGACCACGATATCGTTACGACCGGACGCGACGGGCTCCTCAGGATTTGGAAAAGAAAGGCGAAGCCGACTTTCGAGCAGTACGCCTTCGGCCAGCAGGCCCTGAAGAGGATCTCTATCGCCGAAGACCGCTCCGTGGCAGCGCTTTCCGCCGACAACTCCGTGGCTGTCCTGAATGCCGCCAAAAAGGAGATCTTCCGCATCCTGCCGCAGGTCCCGGTGCTCGACATCAGGCTGTCCCGCGACGGAGCGACGCTCGCCGCCCTGGAATCCGGCGCATCTATCCGGATTTTCGACGTCAGAACGGGCAGTCAGAAGAACCTCTTCGCCTCAAGCAAGGAGTCGATACTTTCATTCGACGTCACTCAAAACGGACAGGTCGCCGTCTTTTCTGAAAATGACGGCAGCGTAAGGCTCGTTTCGGAGGCGAATCCGGTCGGCGCGACCTATACCTGCGGGTCCGGTACAGCTGCAAAGGTCGCCTTTGCGCCCGACGGCAAATCACTGGTCGCGGTCTGCGATAAAAGGCAGATCGTCCGCCTCTCGATCCCTGATCTCTCGCTGCTTCAGAGCAGGGATTTTGAAGGAAGATCGATCGAGGCGTTCGCTTTTTCTCACGATTCGAAGGGGGTCTTCGCAGGATTCGACGACGGAAGGCTGTCGTTCGTAAGTCTCGCCGACTTCTCGGAATCTCTCATCAAGGGTCAGTACGATCCCGAAGGCGAGTTCAGTGTCTCCTACGACAGCAGATTCGTCGCCACAACGACCGGCAAGGACACCATAAAGATCTGGAACGCCGACCTGCGGAAACTCTTCTATTCGATTTCGGTCGGGACCGAGGCGCCGTGCCTCTCCTTCATGCCCGACGGGAATTTCGTCGGCATCTGCTCCGGCGGAGCTTTGATGCTCTACCCGCTGGACACCTCGAATTTCAACTTCAACTCGCTGAAACTGCTGAGACAGATGGAAAGCGAATCAGGAATGAGGCTCCGCGACTTCTATCTCGAGGTCAAGGAGGAGGATCTGGAAAAGTAGATCCTTCCTGCGGATCGCTAGGACTGGGACCTCTCTTTTTTTGATTTTTTACACAAAAACTCATTGCTGACTTGAAAGTGTTCCCTAACTGTTGAAATTCATTGTTTTTTTTTTTTTTTTTCTTGGTTGCAATCTGCCTGTTTCAGGATACAATATCCCTGTTTTATTGATCTTATTGGAGGCTGACAATGACTAAGAAATTTTTGATTTTTGTCGTTATACTTACTTCGGTAACAGCAATTTTTGCTGAAAACGAAAAGGTTTCATGTGAATCAGACTACGGAACATGTTCCTTGGAACTTTCAGACGAGGCATTAATAACAAATTGTGTCTGCTATGACGGACGCGATTTTGAATTTACTGATCCTGTTATTGAAGGATTTAACGATGGCCCGCTGACTGAAAAATGGTGCCTGGCAACAAATGATGATTATTGCAAAAAGATTCCGGCGCAGTGCAGCAACGAAGCAGGAGCTTGCGAATTGGATAAAAACGGCAACTATAAATGCCATTGTCACTACATCGGAGGGGAAAAAACGGGTAGCGGATATTTCGGAGAAGAAGAATGCAACGAAATCCTTGTCGAAATCTGCGGAACTGAAACTCCGACTCTGAGAAAAGTCTGCGCTGAAGAAATTCTCAATGAGTGCGCTTCTTACTTAGAAAGGATCAAAAACAACTGTTCCAAAGAACCCATCAATGATATCAATGACATTCTTGATCTTCCGATTGATGGTTCAGGTTCAGTTGAATTAAGCATAACGCTGCATGATTTCGCGGATTGCTGCCGCTCTGAATATTGGAGAAATGAATACAAAAAACAATCCGACTGTTTAGAAACATACGAAACATGCGAAAATCAAGAATGTTGTGTATGCACAGCCATGATGCTGGGAGATGGTTCTTCGGAAACCGGCGATACAGGCGACAGCGAACCTGCTGACGGCGCAGCTGACTCCGGCGATACAGAAAATTCAGAAGCACCTGCTGACGGCGCGGCTGCTCCTGCCGAAAAAGAAGAAAGCAAATCCGACGGCTGTTCGCTGCTGTTTGTCTGATTTCTGAGGCTCGAGGTCCGATGTTCGGAAAGAAGGAGCGCCGGAATCGAGAAAATATTTCTTTTACCTTGACATTTCCGGCTTTCTGACTATACTCCCGCAGTCGTTTTTTTGGGTGAGAAAATGCTTGTAAACATAAGCGAAATTACCGAATCGATAACGTCGAAGAAGGTCGAGTACGAAATCGCCGGCGATGAGCTGAGCGAACCTTCGGTTTTGAAGGGGCTTGACCTCACGCTGAACTACTACCGTGCCGGCGAGACGGTCTGTTTCAGGTTTACGGGCACAGTCACGGTGGATTCGGTCTGCGACCGCTGCCTTGACGAGCTTGAGCTTGAGCTCGAAATCGATGAGGATTACTACATTTTCCCTGAAAATACGCCAGATGTTGACTATTTCTACTCAGGCGAGTTCATCGATGTCGATGAATACGTGAGGGAAATCGTCGTTATGAATATGCCGGGTAAGGTCCTTTGCGACGAAGAGTGCAAGGGGCTGTGCTCAAAATGCGGCGCCAACCTCAACTACGGCGACTGCGGCTGTGATTCCGGCGATAAATTTTAAGATAGGAGGATTCAATGGTTCCGAAGAAAAAACACACGAGAGCTCGTTCAGCAAAGAGAAGAGGCGGGCATCTTAAATCAACACCGGTTGCTACTATTACTTGTCCGAAGTGCGGAGAGCCGATGCTTCCTCACCGCATTTGCCCGAACTGCGGAAATTACAGAGGCAAAGAGATTATTGCTGCAACCGAGCAATAGCACTTCATGCCATCAACAATAATAGTTGATGCAATGGGCGGGGACAATGTTCCCGCTCTTCCTGCCATATCGTCTTTAGAGGTTTGTCGCGAAAATAAGGATATTTCTATCCTTCTGGTCGGTTACGAAAAGGAGATCTACGAGCATATAGACCGCGCGGAAATCCCTGAAAATCTCAAGGTAGTCAACGCCGACAGGGAGATCGGAATGGGCGACGCTCCGGCGAAAGCCTTCCGCGAAAAGGGCGATTCATCGATCCATGTCGCGTTCGATCTGCTTGTTTCAGGCGAGGGCGACGCCTTTTTTTCGGCAGGGAACACCGGTGCCGTGGTGACGGCCGCCTACTTCAAAAGCGGAGTGATCCCGGATATTTCGAGGCCTGCTCTTGCGACAAGTTATCCCTCTTTCGACAACCACAAGCTGATCATTCTCGATCTCGGCGCGACGCTTGACCCCAAGACCGAAAATCTGGTCGATTTCGCTGTCCTGGGCGAGGCCTACAAGTTCTTCCTTTCCAAGAATTACGGATCGAGGATCTCGATTTTGAATATCGGAGTCGAAGAGAACAAAGGCAACAAACGTATACTTGAAGCAAACGAGATCCTGAAAAAATCTCCTTTAAATTACACCGGTTACGTCGAGGGCAACTCGCTTTTTTCGCACCCTGAGACGGATGTCGTCGTAACGGATGCCTTTACCGGAAACGTTGCTCTCAAGACGATCGAGGGGCTTACCGAGACGATCTCGCTCATGGTGAAATCGAACACTTTCCCGCATTTCAAGCCGATACAGAACTTCGTTTTCAACAGGGTCTTCGGCAATGTCATGCACCAGTTCCAGTACAACCTTTACGGCGCGGCTTTCTTGCTCGGAGTCAACCATCTTGTCGGCGTCGGTCACGGCAGAAGCGACAAGACAGCCTTCAAAAACGCGATACTGCGTCTCAAACGCTACTCCGAAAGAGGTTTTGTCGAAACCTTCAAAAACCGTGTTGCCGAGGTCAAAAGGGAGTTCAAAGCCTAGCCGGCTTTCAGTTTTGAGTCTTTAAATCCCGATTTATCCCAGGATCCTGAGCACGAACGGCAGAGCCGCGAATGTGCCTATCGAGCTTCCGAGCGAGGATAAAACCGCGACGAGAAGGGCGCGTGTCAGTTTGTTTTTCCACCAGCCGCTGAGTTTTGTCGTATCCTGCGAAGCGTTCTGGAGATCGCGGACGACCGGCCTCACGAGGTAGAGCTGGACAAGCCCGGTGACCACTCCGACGCCGATAGTCGGATTCAGGCTCGTTATCGGGGCGGCAAGGAATCCGGCGAGGGTCGTCAGCGGGTGCGCGGCGGCGATGAGACAGCCGAGAGCCGAGAGGACTCCGTTGATGAGGATCCACCAGATCCCGGCGTTCAGAGCCTTCGAGGTGTCTCCGACAGCGAAGCCGTAGACGAAGATTCCGATGATGATCGCGGGAATGACCCACGGAAGCGCCTTCGAGAGCTTGCTTGCCGGCGGGACGACGCTGATCTTTTCAAGCGTATCCTCACCGCAGTCGCACTCCTGCAGGTGTTTCAGGATGCCCGGGACATGGGCCGCTCCGACAACGGCAACAGTCACGTTGCCGAGATTATTTGCAATATTTACAGCAAGATAGGTGTCGCGCTCGTCAAGGATGTGAGTCTTGAGCGAAGGAAAATCCTTTCCCATCTCGCCGATCACCTGCATCAGCATGTCGCCCTTTTTGAGCTCTTCGATGCTTTCGGTGTCGATATCCTTGTCGTCGCCGAAAAAGAGGCTTGTAAAGAACTTCACCTTCTCCGTGAAGCTCATCGAGCGGAAGGTGCGTTTCAGCGTTACCGCGATGTCACGGTCTGCATTGATAAGCTTCGCGTCCCGCTCTTCGGCCAGCTCTATTGCGCGTTTGAACTCGCTCCCCGGGGCAGAGCCGGTCTTTTCCGAAATCTTTTTCTGGTAGCTCGAGAGCATGAGCTGAGCTGCGAAAAAGAGGAATTTTTTTTGCTTGAAGATGTTGAAAATATCGGTCTCTTCATACTTTTTTCTGTTTTTGAGAGCCTCCATTCGGTTTTTATCGAGCTCGACGGCGACGACATCGGGGTTCTGCTCGTTGATGACATCCTCGACGAACTTCACGGAATCGCCTGAAACGTGCGCCGTACCGATGAGATAGAGAAGCTTTCCGTCCTCGAACTCGACCCGGTTCAGGTTCGGAGCCGGTGAGGTGACAGAGAGAACTTTTTGAGACATGGCAACCTCTTCATTTAAAACAAAAACGGGTGATTGTAGTGATAATTTTGCGAAAAAACAGTTTAGAAAACCGATTCGAAGAATGTTTGCCGGATAATGCGCAGTTTTTCGCGTCTTTGCGGTCTCTCCGGTGTCGGATAGGTCGAATTCGTGAGGAGCGCGGCGACGGTTTTTCGGCTTCGGTCGACCAGAAACGCCGTCCCCGTGAAGCCGAGATGCGCCAGAAATCCGGGCTTTGCGTGCCTGCCGTAGATCGAGTTTTCTCCCTCCGGACGGTCGAAACCGGGAAAGTCCAGAGCTTCGCCGACCTCGGTGAACCATGGTTTTGCGATAAGCTCTGAAAGGTATCCTGCGACCTCACGTGCCGACCCGAAAAGTCCTGCGTGTCCTGTCGCTCCGCCGAGATAGAAGCAGTTTTCGTCCTCGACCTCCTGCGTCGGATTGAGCCCGCGCAGAGTTGAGAAGGCGGTCGCCGGAGTCCGGTGCTTCGGGCGGAAGGTGATTGCGCCGCAAAGCGACTCTTCGGCCTTGAACTTTTCAAAAACAGTGTCAAACGGTGCGCCGAGGAGCCTTTCCGCGATAAATCCGAGCAGGATGTAGTTCAAATCGCTGTAGCAGTAGCTTTTTTCGTGCCGTTCAGAGGCGAAGATCGTCTCTGTGACAGCCTTTTTTCTCTCTTTTTGCGTCAGATCCAAGCCGCATGTTTCATAGAACGGCAGCCAGTTCACAAAGCCAGACCTGTGAGAGAGAAGCTCGTAAAGCGTTATCCCGGCTTTTGGATATCCCAGCAAAATCCCGCAGTCGTCTTCCGCATTTACGATCCTGTCGCGGATCATGCGGTAAAAGAGCGGAGCCGTAAAGAGCGCCTTTGTGAGTGATGCCAGATCGAACTGCGTCGAGTCGTCGATCCTGTCTGAAGATTCAGTATCGAATGTGCCGAAAGAGGCAGTTTGAAGACGGTTGTCTCGGAAAACCGCGTACTGAGCCGCCGTAAATTCGCCGTTTTTGACTGATTCCCCGAGAAACTGCATGGAACTAGACGAGAGAGAGTGAACAGCCGCTGCTGCTCTCTTTCTTTTCAGATTTCTGATCGTCGTCGAAGTCGACTCCGCCGTCGGGATCGCTGTCGGAAACTGCGTCGCTGTCGGGATCGGCGTCGCTCTCCGGATCCTCGTCAGGCTCGGTGACGATGCACTCTTCAGCGGAGCTCCAGGAGAGTGTGGTCCTCGGATTGTAGACATAGCCCGGAGCGTCGGTGTTGATGAAGTGGAAGTAGTATCTCGTGCCGGGTTCAAGATTTTCGACGGTGTAGACGGTGCTCTGATTCTTCTTTATGTAGTCGGTGATCTTGTAGTCGTAATCCATCGTGGTGATGTCGCCGTCTGAGTGATGCCAGATGACCGGTTTCTCCTTGCGGACGAGGAGCTGGAGTTTCGGGTTGTAGTTGTAACCGTACTCGCCCATAAGTCCGGCAGAGAACTCGAGAGTGTCGACGCACTCAGGAACGTCAATGTAGAGCTGCATGTACATCGGGGAGATCTCCATGATCCCTTCGTCCTCGTCCTCGATGTAGACTGTATCGGTGCTTAAGTATCCCGGGATCGTTCCGCCGACCATATAATATTCGGCTTTTCTGGTGATATCCCTTGCGCGGATCTCCTCGTAGAAACCGCGGTCTCTCAGGATCTGCTCGAAATCATCCCTGAGCTCGGCAAATTCGCTCTCTTCAGCTGTCGCGATGAAGACTTCGGCCCACTCCTTGAAGCCGATGTCGTTGTGCGGAACGTTGAGGAGCGCGCTTACGAAGAGCTTTGCGACCTTTTCGATTGTGAAGCCGTGCTCGAGCGCCTTCTGGTAGATCGACCAGTGCGCCGCGAGTGCCGGAAGCCCGTCGTTGTGGCTCTCGCCGACGAAGTCTTCGACCGCGATATTGGGGTTCGTCGCTCTGCGGATGCACTCCTGCCCCATCGAAAGCTGCGAGGTGTACTCGCCGAGGCACTCGTCGTCGGTGATGAGGAACGAAAAGATGTCCGCCATTCCCTCGTTGAGTGCGAGAGACTCGGCGCTGAAGCCGTAAATATCGGGCTTGCTGAGATAGTTGAGGTGAGTCAGACCTTCGATGATGCCGTGGCCGAACTCGTGGTAGATGACATCGCCGTCGTATGAAAAATCGGCGTTGCTGCCCTGCCCCATGACGAGCATGTCGCCCTCAAGATCGGTGCTCGGGAAGTAGTATTCGTTGAACATCGGGTCGTATGCCGCATAAAAGGCGTTGTCCATCGGCTGGAGCGTGATTTTCCCGCCTGCACCGTAGTTTGCCATCTGGAAGTTTACGACGCCGATGAAGGGATATTTGCCCTCATGGTCTGGCAGAACGTGGTTCGGCAGCTCGGTGAAGTTTTCGAGTCCGATGTTGAGGATGAAATCGTAGATCTTCTGAAGGTGGTAGTATGCCGAAACTTCAGGGTAGATGTCGTCGATGTCGAACTTGCCGCTGAGTCCTTTTGTCCAGTCCTCGTAGACAAAGTTCCCGTTTTCCTCCTTGTTTGCCCTTTGTCTCAGCGTGCAGACGGGCATTTCGCCGTAGTAGTCGCCCATGTCGATCGTTTCGCCTTCATCAGGACAGGAGACCGCCATGAGCTTTCTGTAGCCGTCCTCAAGTTTCGAGACCAGGTAGCCGTCGGCATCGTCCGCGACCCACGGAAGTTCAAGAGTCTTCGGGTCGGGAGTGCGGATCGGGTTGAACTCGAAGACCTTCGCCTCGTTTGTCGATCTGAAGATGCTGGTCCCGCTCCTCAGAACCTTGCCTGAATTGGCGTCGACGAAGAAAAACCTTCCGTCTGTCGGATTTACCGGGGCGAATCTGATTTTGTAAGCCAGCCTGTAGGTGCCGTTGAAATTGATGATCATAAGCTCGGAAGCGAATCTCGGAGTAAGATCCTTCGAGTTCGTGAGACGGGCGTAAGCCGCCTTGGCAGCCGCGTCCTCGCTCATCTTCGGGTTCGTGTCGAGAGTGAAGCTGTTCATTCCGTTGAAGAGGCTGACGACTGCGCCGTCCTTTTCACGCAGAACGGTGAATCTTCCGTAGACCGGGATGCCTTTGTAGCTCCAGGAGATACGGTGGGTCGTCACGCCGGAGAGCGTGTTCGAGCTCATCAGCCGGCCGCTGAAATTTGTCTTGTCAAGCGAGATCAATGCAGGCAGATCTTTTTGGATGAATACCGGCAGGTTGCTGATTTTGATCGGTTTTTCAAGCTTGAGCTCGCTGAACTTGTCATAAGCCGAAAGCGTTGCAAGCATTAAAACCGAAAGGATCAGAAGAAAGAGTTTTTTCATGGTTCCCTCATTTTTCAGTTATTTAAGTGGTCTGTTTCATTGACTAAAACGTCGTAGATCTTTCCAAAGCTCAAGCCTTCGAGGTCGCGCAGAGCGTCAAGCGGACCGTGCGTCGAAAAGGAGTCTTCGATGCCGATGATCTTTACCGGCAGGCAGATCCCGCGCCTGCTCAGCTCCTCAAGGACTGCTGATCCTGCACCGCCGGCTGCGATCCCGTCCTCGACCGTGACGATCCTCTGGATCTTCTTTTCCGAGATCAGGCGGAAGAGCTCTTCAGGCAGCGGCTTGATGAATTTCAGGTCGTAAAGCGAGACCGGTCTGCCCTCGCCGGCAAGTCTTCCGACCGCATCCAGAGCGGTGTTGGTCATTGCGCCGACAGAGACGACCAAAAGCGGGAGCCCGCCCTCGGAGAGCAGTTCTCCCGTCGGCTCCTTCAGCGGGATCATGCGGTTGTATGCACGTTTCCCGATGCTTCCGCCTCTCGGATAGCGGATAGCGACGGGTGTCGAAAAGTGCGAGACAGCGTATTCCAGCATCCTGATCATCTCGTGCTCGTCCCTCGGAGCCATAAGCGTCATGTTCGGGATGATGCGGCAGTAGGCGATGTCGAAAAGACCGTGATGCGTAGGTCCGTCCTCGCCGACAAGCCCGGCGCGGTCGATCATGAAGATCACCGGCAGGTTCTGGAGCGCGACGTCGTGGATGATGTTGTCGTATGCCCTCTGCAGGAAGGTCGAGTAGATCGCGACGACCGGACGTTTGCCGCCGACCGCCAGCCCCGCAGCGAATGTGACGGCGTACCCTTCCGCCATGCCGACATCGTAGACCCGCGACGGACAGATGCTCTGCAGGTTGGCAAGTCCGGTCCCGTCGGGCATGGCCGCTGTGATGGCGACGAGCTCTGGGTTGCGCCGGAAAAGCTTCGGCAGGTAGTTCGAAAGGTAGCTCGTGAAGGAGGGCGAAACCTTCAGGATCTCGCCTGTCTGCGGGTCGAACGGTGAGATCCCGTGGAACTTCTGCGGATCGCGCTCGGCCGGCTCGTAGCCCTTGCCCTTGACCGTGTGGATGTGCAGAAGCACCGGTTCGCTGTTCGATTTTATATCCTCGAGCGTCTCTATCAGCTCGCGGAGATTGTGGCCGTCGATCGGGCCGACATACTGGTAGCCGAAACCCTCGAAGAGGATCCCCGGAGTCAGCAGAGACTTCGACGAATTGAGCGTTTTTCTAATAATATCAATGATTTTATCGCCGTGGAATGCGGGCGGCAGCTTTGAAAGCATCTGCTTGATCTCGCGCCGCGCCGAGGAGTATTTCTGCCCCGAAAGCTTGCGGCTGAACCACTTGGAAAGCGCACCGACCGAGGTCGAGATGAACATTTCGTTGTCGTTCAGGACGGTGATCGTGTTTTTGCCGTTTCCGTCAAGGTTGTTCATCGCCTCGAGTGCGAGTCCGCTGGTGTAGGAGCCGTCGCCGATGACTGCGATGACCTTCGAGTCGCCGGAGTGGCTGCGCTGGGCCTCCTGGATGCCGAGTGCCGCCGCGATCGAGGTGCCGCCGTGGCCCGTTCCGAAGAAGTCGTACTGCGATTCGGAGGTCTTCGGGAAGCCTGAGATCCCGCCGAACTGCCTGAGCGTACCGAACTTTTCAGCGCGGTCGGTCAGGATCTTGTAGGGGTACGACTGGTGTCCGACATCCCAGATTATCTTGTCCTTCGGCAGGTC
>Ga0310690_10000327_pt1 | contig 107569 bp, 88 predicted proteins | sample AusTroGonzalo_MG_2_FD_207661 | JGI IMG/M metagenome (GOLD analysis project Ga0310690, IMG submission 207661) | Bovine rumen microbial communities from tropical cattle in Woodstock, Queensland, Australia - Gonzalo_04 (v2) (version 2) | ecosystem: Host-associated > Mammals > Digestive system >...
TGAATGCCCGCGCAAAAAAGATGATTTCCATCAACACAAAACTGGTGGAAAATCAGAACATATTGCTGGAACAGAATGAGTTGCACGAAAGTGAATTGGAAAAACGAATCGACGAGTTGGAGGAGCAACTGAAGCAACACATTGAGGATGAAGTAGCCTTGCTGCAAGAGCAGACACGCCAACACCGTGAGCGCATCGAATTGACCGCCAACATGAGCGACGAGGAACTGATGACTTGGGTGGACCAAGAAATGGACGAGCGGCTCCTCTACACCGATAGCAACCTGACGCTGAAAACAATGGCCAAGTCGCTCGGCTTGACGCAAAAACGCTTGGGCGATTTGTTCAAGAACAACGAGAGGTACAAAAGTTTAAACGATTATTTGAACGAGAAGCGTTTTCTTTTGGCTTGTCGCCTCCTACGCGAAAAACCCAATTGGACCATTGAAGCCGTTGGAGCGGAGGCGGGGTTCGGCAGTCGCCGCACTTTCCAGATGGAAGTGAAACGCCGTCTCGGCATCACGCCCTTGCAATACCGACAGGGCATGGAGGGTGTGATTGAACAAGAAACGACAGCACAAGTTTCAGATTAATACCCTTCGCTGTGCCCAAGCATAAACAATAATGACGGCAATGGTGGGAATTTCCATCGACAGGTTGGCCAAGCCACTCTCTGGACCTACAAGCAGGAAAGAGACGACAGGGATAATACTGGAAATCAGGATGTAAAGCACCATCCAAAGGCCTACTTGCCGCAGTTTCCCACGATAGTTAAAAATGATCGCACTACCCAAGGGTATATAAACCAGAATCAGCGACACAGCCACAGGCAAACCAACGCTATACATGACGGCGGGTATCAGCTCCGTCACAAAGCCGACGAGGTTCAGCGCAACAACCAGCCACCACCACACCGTGAACGGACGATAAAGCGGTTTCATTCCACGCATTAGACCGATATACATTACAACGGCACCAAAGGTCTGGACGATGCCTCGCACCCACGAAAGATGTGCGTCATTTACCCAATGCAAAAACGGTGACCAGTTGAGAACAGCCTGCAAAAGATAGCACACAAAAGCCATCTCGATGAGCCAGCGCGGCAAGCCACTGTCCACATGATTCACAAGAGATTGGCTTTCTATGCTTACCGCTTTTTCAATATGGGTTTGTTTTTTTGTTTCCACGGCACAAAAACACTCTTTTTTTCTTGTTCCAAAAAAAATCCGCCCCACAACGAGGCGGATTTTTTAAAAATGTCTAAGGTTTTAATCCTTATCTGTCCAGGTCTTTTCACCAATGGTCTCAACAGTGACAAAAGAACCGTCTTTTTCTTCTTTTCTATTAAATTTTACGGTGTAGAAGTCACCAGGTTTCGTAATATTAACTTGAACGTTTTCAACTGCTTTCAGGAACGAATTCCATTCAGCAACGGCTTCTTCCTTGGTCAGAGTGTACATCCCTTGAGCAAGTTTAGGTCTAAGTATCTCGGTCAGTGCTGAGACATCGTCGAAACTGCTTTGGGTTTGTTCGACAGTAGTGTAAGAATAATAACCTTTGGCGCTAGGATTGTCTTTCGTGCAACCCGTCAGCATCATGCCACCGAAAACAACCAAGATGGCGAGCAAAAATGTTACTTTTTTCATTTTTCTAGTGTTTTGGTTAAACAATAAGTTTGAATAAGCGGTGCAAATATACGATTAAAGCAACGTCGTACGACACTGGTTTTAGTACACAAGACAAAAACTGTGCTTTCTGCGCAAAATCGGGTTTTCTGCGCAACAAGCCAAAACAAACCGGGCGACTGACGTATGCATTAATCTCTATTTAACCTATATTTGCTTGCAATTTATTTGAGTTGAACTATTAAACAAAACACATTATGAACAAAAACAAAAAGCTTCTGTTGGCAATGGTTGGAATCCTATTTGCGGCATCCGTGTTCACATCTTGCGGTGCCTCCTACTCCGCCAGCGGCACAAATGTTTCTAAAATTGACGAACTTGCTTTTATTGAGCCCAAGTCGCTCATATATTATTACGATTCGCCAAAATCAGGCTATCTTGATTCATCATTAGTTGCTGCTTCTGAGCAACTAGTTACCGAAATAATAACGTCCAATCGCTACCCTTTCACCGATCCTGTTGCAGCCGACTACACAGGCGAGGGCACTTCCATCGCAAAATGGATTGACAATTTCTCCGACCTCGAATCCTCCGACATTAAGAATCTTAGAGTGCCTAAAGCGCTTACTGAGCTGATTAAGTCCACAGGACACCGCTATGGCATCGTTGTACATGCATACGGCTATTTTAAGAGCAATGAAATCTATAATCAGGAAAAGTTGGGAGAACTTGTGGGCAATATCATAAGAACTGTTTTCGATGAACCAAAACGCTACACCGCAGGCGACCAATTTGGCAACGCCCTTTACACGGCCGTCATTGACACACATACCGACAGGGTCATTTATTTCAACAGTGTTCTCTCTAATGCCGATCATCCGTTGAGCAGAAAAAACGTCGGCAATCAAATGAAGCGCCTTCTCAGGAAGTTTAATTGAGACAGTGTAGTAAAAACATTTCAATCCTCCGAAATCTCGCTCATCATGGCGCGGTAGGCCGAGAACACATTGGCGCGCGAGATGTAGCCCAGATACTTTCCGCCTTGGATGACGGGAATGTTGTATTTGCCCGATTTCTGGAACTTGTGTACAATCTCCTCCATCGGCTCCTCAGGGTGGATGACATAATCGGGAAGGACGGCGAAATTCTGTATGGACTGGTCGTAATACGTCGCGTCGAAGAGGATGCCACGCACATCGTCGAACAACACATGACCGCAGAAGAAGCCTTCTTTGTCAACCACAGGGAAGATATTACGCTTCGAAGAGGCCACCAGCGGCAGCAAGTCGCGGAACAAGGCATCGGGGTGAATAGGGCTGAAGTTGGTCTCAATCAACTGGTTGATAGCCATCATATTGAGGATACTCTTGTCTTTGTTGTGGGTCACCTCAACGCCCTTCTCGGCGACGGCATTGGTATAAATGGAATGGTTGAAAAACAGCCTGTTGATGGCGTAGGCCAAGGCCGAGACAATCATCAGGGGTACGATGAGCGCATAGCCGTTGGTGATTTCGGCGATGAGGAAGATGCCCGTCAAAGGCGCATGGAGCATACCCGCTACGAGGCCGCTCATGCCCACAAGAGCGAACTTAGCAGGGTCTAAATCCGCGATACCCAAGTAGTTGACCAAAGTAGCAAAAAACAATCCCGTGAACGCCCCGATGAACAAGGCCGGAGCGAAGGTGCCGCCCACGCCGCCCGCACCAAAGGTGAAAGCCGTGGCAAAGGCTTTCAGTAAAATCATGCTCGCAAAGAGGAGGATGACGACCAAATCGTAGTCCTTGAACTGCGCAAACCAGGCATTGCCGAAGACGGGGCTGTAGTCGCCGCGTAAGGCTGAGTTGATGGCCTCATAACCCTCGCCATAAAGCGCTGGGAACAAGAAAATAAGAACGCCCAACAGCGTGCCTCCAACGAGGAACCTTATCCATGGTGACTCCACTTTCTTAAAGCTTTTCTCCACGCTGAAGGACACCTTAAGGAAATAGGCCGACACTAGGCCAGCAAAGAGGCCCAACAGCACATAATACATGGCATTGCTCGGAATGAAGCCCTCCGCGATGACGGCAGGATATTCCACCGTCTGACCGAGGAACATATAGGCCGTAAGGATGGCGACGAAAGAGGAACAGATGATGGGCACCAAGGCGTTGAGTGACAGGTCAATCATGAACACCTCTAGGGCGAAGACAATGCCCGTGATGGGAGCCTGGAAGATGGCCGCCAAGGCCGCCGCGCCACCCATTCCGATAAGCTGGATGGTATGCTTATAGTCAAGTTTTAAGGCCTGTGCGATGTTGGAGCCGATGCTGCCGCCTGTCGACACGCTAGGACCTTCCAATCCCACCGAGCCGCCAAAGCCGACCGTCAAAGCGCTGGTGACGATGCTCGACCAAGTGCTACTGCGACTGACCTTACCCTTGTTTTTCGAGATGGCATAGAGGATGCCTGGGATGCCATGTCCGACATCTTTCTTCAAGATGTACTTGCAAAACAGAATGGTCAGCAGGATGCCGATGGCGGGGCAGATGAAATACAGGATGTGGGAGTAGTTAAACTGTGCGTTGATGACCACATCGCGAATGCTATGAGCTAACTTCTTGATGATGACAGCAGCCGCACCGGCGAGGAAACCCGTCGGGATGCTGAGCAATATCATGAAACGGCGATCCGTCATGTGGGTCGCACGCCATGCGTTGAACTGGTCAATCCATCTGTCAAGCTTGTCTTTGAAGGCCATCTTGCTTTATTTAGGCCGCTAAAATAGGAAAAAGTAACAAGCAAATGGAAAAGAAACATCTTTTTCCCTATTTTCGCAGTCTCATGGACACGGGACACGAGACAATTGGTCCCGTAGTCCCGCGTCACGCAGTCCCGCGTCAAAAAGAAACACCATGAAAATAGTAAGCTATAACGTAAACGGCATCCGCGCGGCCATCAACAAGGGCCTGCTGCAATGGATCAACGACTACCAACCCGATGTGCTCTGCTTCCAAGAGCTGAAAGCCACGCCCGACCAAATCCCCTTGATGGACTTCGAGATGATGGGCTACCACCATTATTGGTTCCCGGCACAAAAGAAAGGCTACAGCGGCGTGGGTCTCATCACAAAACAAGAACCCGACAATGTCGTTTATGGCATGAATGAGCCTCTGTACGACAATGAGGGCCGCTTCCTCCGTGCCGACTTCGGTGACCTGTCGGTGGTGAGCGTCTACCACCCTTCGGGCACCACGGGCGACAAGCGCCAGGCTTTCAAGATGGTTTGGCTCGACTTCTTCCGCAACTATGTCAACGATCTGAGGAAAGAACGCCCCAACCTCGTGCTCTCCGGCGACTACAACATCTGCCACGAGGACATCGACATCAACAACCCGAGGAAACACGACACCGCGTCGGGCTTCCTGCCCGAGGAGCGCCAGTGGATGACCGACTTCCTCAGCGATGGCTACATCGACACCTTCCGTCACCTGGTGAAAGAGCCTAACCGTTACAGCTGGTGGAGTTTCCGCGCTGGCGCCAGACAAAAGAACCTCGGCTGGCGCATTGACTACCACATGGTGACCGATAGCCTTGAAAGCCGCATTGCAGGTGTAGACATCCTCCCCGAAGTGATGCAGTCGGACCACTGCCCTATTGTGCTGGAGCTGAAGTAAAATTCAGCCGTGCATGTCATTCCAACGCAGGCATGTGCGATAGAGAGGAATCTATGCACGGCGGTACAAAAAGCAAGAACCATATAGAACGGCCCTTGAAACCATAGATTCCATGCCACCGCACCGCCCACTGCAGGAATGACATGGCTTCAAGGGCCTTCCTATGACATACCCATTGAGGCCTGCGAACAACCTTTTTCAAAAACACTTGCCTTCATTACAGAAAAAAGTACTACCTTTGCAGCGGTTTTACGGCCTAATAGTTCAAGGGATAGAACGGAAGTTTCCTAAACTTTAAATCTAGGTTCGAGTCCTAGTTGGGCTACAGAAAAAGCCTCCAACCTGTTGAAAGACAAGCTGGAGGCTTTCTGTTTGTATATATTACTGTCACTTTACTGAAACTTTTCTTTCAAGAACCTTTCCATCGGCAGTGGTTATGTGCAATACATACATGCCTTCCGTCCAGTCGCTGACGTTGATCTCAGTTGCGTTTTCAAAGGTATTCATCTGTTGGCCAAGCATGTTGAAGACCTGAACCTTTGTAGGCTCAAGACCCTGAACGTAAAGCACTTCCGAAACCGGATTCGGATAGACCATTAATGTTTGAGCCGCTTCTTCAACGCCATCGTATTCCGTAGTGAAAAACATGAGGCCGCTATCCATCCAGCTGCCGTCTTCAAACACCAGACTAATGCCGTATTGGTACTCCGTTTCTTCCTGCAAGTCTTCAAGAACAACCTCTACATAACCATCGGTAGCCACCTCCACCTCGGTCATTTCACCTGCGTCTATAGCAGCGTAATAAAAATAGGCCCTCGCCAGTTGGATGTTGCCTTGGTGAATCCAAGCCGACAATTTAGCAGAGATGCTGCTGACATCCGTAGCCGGCATCAAGACACAGCCGAGAAGTGAATGGATGGGGTAGCCGTTGTTGGTGCCGTCATCCATCACGAAGACATGAGCACTTTGGTCGATTTGATTCTTGAACTCTTCGGTCTTCATTTCGTCGGCGGTCATGCCCGTGCCGTAACCGTTGTTGCCACCTGCCGAGGTGAGAAAATAACTATTAGTAACTTGCACTGCGTTCTCAGCCTTGGTCGGGTCGATGGGGCTGACCATGCCGAAGATGCCGCCCGAGGTGCCACCACTGACCTGTCCGACATTATAACAATCAGAAATAGAGACCTCTGCTGACTCTACCGTTGCGGCCAAGATGCCACCCGTGATACCCATCAGCATGGCACTCGCATTGACAGTACCCGTGTTGTAGCATCTCGAAACCGTGGTGATACCACGTCCAAAACACACCACACCGCCTGCGACGGCAGCACCCATGAAGTTGCTGTTGATGACGGTGATGCTGGCTGACGATGAACATTCAACCACAGCGCCGTTTTGCACACCCGCCACCACACCGGCAGCACCGCAGAACGTACCACTGTTGGTGACGCTAACCGACCCAGAGAAGCTGCATCGACTCACCACGCCATCACCAGCCACGCCGCCTACCACACCCGAGGCACCCATGCCAGTAGAAGTGACCGATCCGCTGACCGAAAGGTTGCAGACACAGCCCTCGTAGCCACCCACAGCGGCAAACAAGCCCGTGAGGTCTGCGGAGCTTTGTATGTGCAGGTTCTCAATCTGATGGTAGCCGCCATCGAAATAACCTGCGAAATAGAAGCCATTCATGCTGTAGTCCACATTGCCGATGGGCGTCCAGTTGAGGTTGTTGAGGTCAAGGTCGTCGGTGAGCAGGAAACGCTGGCCGGCAAAAACACCCTGCCCCGTCGACTGGTAGCCCTCGTTGACCTTCTCAGCGAGATAGGCCAGCTGTGCCGCCGTCTCAATGCGGTAAGGGTTGTACATCGTGCCGTCGCCCTGAGTCCATGGCTCCGACGAGCCGTCCCAAACATTGGTAGCCATCACATTGAATGTCAAAACAATGGACAAGAGGAAAAGTAGAGATTTCTTCATTTTGTTCAGTTTTTCACCGCAAAGTTATAAAACATTTCGTCGAAAACCTCGTTATCATCCTATAAATTCGTAATTTTACCGCCCAATATCTTTACTATGAATAAATTCAGACTTACCCTCCTCATAGCCGCCTGGCTTGTATCGGCGTTTGCCTTCGCCCAAGACGGCGTCGCCATCGGCAACTGGCGCACCCATCTGCCCTACCAAAAGGTCATCGCGGTGGAGCCTGTCGGCAACAAGGTCTATGCCGCCACGCCGTATGAACTGTTTTTTTACGATACACAGGACAACTCCATCCATATCCTCAACAAAATCAACGGCTTGTCGGACATCGGCATCAGCACCATGCGCTACAACACCAGCCAACGCAAGCTCTTTGTGGCCTACACCAATGCCAATGTCGACCTCATCGATGCCGACGGTAAGGTCAAGAACATGAGCGATATCAAGGATAAGAACATCGTGGGCAACAAAAACATCAACCATGTGTTCTTCGACGACGACTTGGCTTATGTGGCCTGCGGCTTCGGCATCGTGGTCTTTGACTTGAAGAAAGAGGAAGTGAAAGATACCTATTATATTGGCAACCAAGGCGATGCCGTGAATGTCACCGATGTAGCCATCTTCAACAACCGCATCTATGCCTGCACCGACGACGGCGTGTATTACGCCGCCCTCGATGCCCAAAACCTGGCCAACTACAGCGCCTGGCATTTCGACACCAGCCTCATCCATCCCTATCTGGACTACACCGAGATGGAGGTGTTCCGTGGAAAGCTGCTCCTGAACTACGACGGCGGCTTCAATGCCGACACCCTCTTTATGCACGACGGCAACCATTGGGGTTATTTCGACAAGGAGAGTGTCAGCCAGAAGAAGGAACTCCGTGCCTACGACGACTGCCTCATCATGACCAATCGCTATGCCGTGATTGTTTATGATGCCAACCTCGTCCAGCAAACCAACATCTACTCACCCGGTGGCCGCATTGAACCTCTCTCGGCTGCCAAGGACAACAACGGCAACTATTGGATTGGCGATACCAAACGCGGCCTCGTCAGGACCTCCGACGGTTGGAACAACATGGACGTGATGCCCAATGGCACAGCCTCGAAAAACGTCTTTGAGTTGAAGGCCTGCGGCGACCAAGTGTGGATTGCCACGGGTGGTCATGCCGCCAACTGGGGTAAACGCTATATGAAAGAAGGCGTGGCCCGCTTCGACGGCCTGTGGACCATCCTCAACAGTTCCACCTTGCCCGATTTCACGGGCTACAGCGACTTTGTGTGCACCGCTACCAACCCTAACGACCTCTCTGTCACATACGTGGGCACTTGGGGCAACGGCATCCTGAAGTTCAAAGGCGACGAATTGGTGGAGGTCTACAATGCTGAAAACAGTACCCTCGATTATTGGATTCAAGACCAGAGCCTTATCAATATCAGCGGCTTGGCCTTCGACAGCAAAGGCAACCTTTGGGTGGCCAACACGGGTGCCAACAACCTGCTCTCGGTGATGGAACCCAACGGCACCTGGCATTCCTACAACCTCGGTGGTAGCTTCAGCGGCATCGACATAGGCATCATGCTCATCGACCACAACGACTACATCTGGATACTGAGACGTGGCGGCGAGGTGCTCGTTTTCAACTGCAACGGTACCTTGAACGACCCCACCGACGACCGCACTGTCAACCTCACCACGGCTTCGGGCCATGGCAAACTGCTCGGCTCAGTCAACTGCCTCACCGTCGACGATAATGGCGCGGTATGGGCGGGTACCGACAAAGGTCCATGCCTGTTTACCGACACGAAGAAAATCTTCAGCGGCGAGAATTATGACGCGATCCAAAAGGAAGTACCCCGCAACGACGGCACCAACCAAAAAGACTATCTCTTCGATGGGGCCAATGTGCTTTCCATGGCGGCCATGAAAGGTGCCGACCTGATCTGGTTCGGCCTCGAATCAGGTGTCTACCTCATGTCGTTTGACGGCACACCCAAAGAAATCCATTACTTCAACACCGTCAACAGCCCCTTGCTCGACAACGCTGTCACCACCATGGCCGTCGACAAGAGCGGCGAGGTGTTTTTCGGCACCGACAACGGTGTGATCTCCTATCGCGGCGAATATGCCACACCCGATCCCTACATCAGTGATGTCATCGCTTACCCCAACCCTGTCAGGATGGGCTACAACGGTTTTGTGGGCATCAAGGGCTTGGTAGCCAACTCCTTGGTGAGAATCACCACCGTCGATGGCGCTTTCGTCACCCAGCTGATGTCGGATGGCGGTCAAGCCGTTTGGGACTGCACTAACATCAACGGTGAAAAGGTGGAGCCTGGCGTCTACCTCATCTTCGTCAGCACCAAGCAAGGCACCAACAAATTTGCCACCAAGATCCTGCTCTTGAACTAATGGACGACTTGATCCAAGGCATCGTCCTGCAATCCATCCGTTATGGCGACACCAGCCTCGTCGTGAAGGTGCTCACTCGTAACCAAGGTTTGCGCTCCTACATGGTGAAAGGCGCCTTCAACCGCAACGCCAAGACAAGGGCTGCTTTGTTTCAAAACCTACACCTTATTAATTATGTAGAGGCCGGCAAGCCCAACAAAGGCAGTCTGGGCTACATGAAAGATGTGCAGCTCACCTCGGTCTACCAAAGTCTTCCTTTCGTCATGAACAAAAGCGCCATCCTGATGTATATCAGCGAGTTGCTCACCAAGACCATCACGGAACAGGAACAAAATGAGGCTTTGTTCGACTTCATCGTCCGATCATTGTTGTGGCTTGATTTGGTGGAACAGGATTATGCTAACTTTCCTTTGTATTTCACCTTGGAACTGACCCGACATCTCGGTTTCTATCCCAAGGCCAACCATCAGCCTGGTTATTGCTTCGACATGATGGAAGGCAACTTCGCCCATGACTATCCTTTGCATCCTTATTACTTTGATGCTGCCGCCGCTACTTTGCTTGCCACCCTGATTAATGCAGGCATAGATGAAGCATGCCACATTCCTTTAAATGTGAGTCAACGGCGCAGCATGCTTGATGGTCTGATTACCTTCATGCGGCTGCATGCGCCCGTGATAAAAGACTTCCATTCTTATGAAGTGCTGAAGAGCGTTTTGGAATAACAAAAATCGCCCACCTATAGATTCCCCGCCAACGCACTTGCTCGCGCAAGAATGACATAGATGGGCGAATTTTAAAATGATAGAATTACGAATGACTACTTCAAATCGATAGCGGTCTGGCCGATAAGCTTGCCTCCTTCTTCGTAGACATCAATGAAATAAGTGCCAGGCATCATTTCATAGGCATCGGACTTGGTGTAGTAGGCGCGCACTGGCGTCTCGCTGCCGTCGTAGTTGACCCTCACCTTCTCGGTGAACTGGAGCGTCTCGCCGTTCGACTGGAAGGCATATTCGTCGCCCGTTCCCTTGCTGATGATGGCGCGGTTGGGGCTGGCGATACGCACATAAAACAGCTTGGTGCCAGGATCAATCAGTTCATTGGCGGCCAAAGTGAAGTCGATACGGATACGTTCGGCGCGAGCGGCACGGTCAGTAGGCGTTTCTTTGCCGCTGCCCTTGAAGCGCACGGCTTGGGCCGAATAGTTGAAGAGCTTCATCGTGGCAGCCTGATTCACCTTGTTGGTCAGTTCTTCCTTCTGACGGGTCAGGTTAGTGTTTTGACGACGCTCAGCTTGGAATTCCTCGCGGATGCGTTCATTCTCTGCCACCAACTCACGGTTGACAGTATAAAGCGAATCCATCTGGCGGACATAATGCTGAGAGATCTCCTGCAAGTTTGAGAGTTTCTTCTTGATGTAGTAGTAATCCCATTGTGAATCCAGCAGTTTCTTAATCTCGACGGCATCGGCTTGGATGATGCTGTCTTTCTCGGCCAGCTCCTGACTCAGCTCACCGTAGCTTTCTTTCAGCTCGTTGTGAACCTTCATCAGGCTGTCGACCTCGGCCTGAAAGTCGACGCGTTGCATCTCTTTCTCGGCCTCAAGCTCCTGTAGGTCACTCTTCATGGAGTTGTTGCGTACCAAAAGAAACACAAGGGCAATCACCAGCACGCCAAGTATGGCATAAAGCCATATTGGTTGTTGTGTCTTTTTCTTGTTGTCAGAATCCATGTCTTATGTTTTTAATTGTTCTACAAAAATACAAATATTCTTGAAAGGAAATCCGTTTTCGTTGCATCAACGTCAGGCAGGCTCCACTTTCGCCCTCGGGATATGCACCGGGATATACTGCCCCACCACATCGATGTAGACAATAAGATGGCGTTTGTTGCGGATGGTGTCGAGCCGCCCTGTGAGTCCTTTCATGGGACCGTTGATAATCCTCACGGTCTGACCCACCTTCAGCTCTTCGTCGTTCTGCATCTTGAACTCTTCGCCGTTTTCGTAGTCGTTTACAAATTTCTTGATGGCTGCGATCTGATTCTCGGGAACGACGACAGCCTCTCTTTCGAAACAGACGAACCGAACCACGCCGTATACATTAAGAATGGGTATATATTGCTTGTTGTTGGAACGGACAAACACATACGATTTGAACAGCGGCTCCTCTACCTTCATGCGACGGTCACTCCACTGCCTGACCACGGTGATGAGGGGCAGATAGGCTTCCACGCCCATATCTATAAGCTGCGCCAGCACTTTCTTCTCTGAGCGCGACCTGACATATAGGGCATGCCAACACTTTTCGTCGTGACTGTCCATCGGTTGACGTGCAATTATTCCTTCTCCTTCTTTTGTGAATGGTGATGGTGGTGGCGTTTCTTCTTCTTGCCGTCTTCATCGGTCTCGCCATAGTAGTCGCTGCCATAACCGTAGCCGTAACCATAACCGTAGCCGTAACCATAGCCGTAGCCGTACTTCTTGCCGCCATAACGGTAACCATAGCCCTTCTCGGCTTGGAGACCGTTGACCACGATATTGAATTTCATATCGCGATCCTCAAGATCCTTGATAATGCTGCCAAAGGCGTTCTTGTTGGTCACGCCCTGACGCACGATGAAGATGTTGGCATCGGTGAAGCGCATCAACAGCAAAGCATCGGTGACTAGGCCAATTGGCGGGGTGTCGATAACGATATAGTCATAACGTTTCTTCAGCTCCTCAAACAACTCGTTACACTTCGTCGAGGCAATCAACTCGGAGGGGTTGGGTGGGATGGGGCCGCTGGTGATGATGTCGAGAGTAGGAATCTTGCCCGAAGGCTGGATAACGGCATCGATGGCTTCCTTATTACCCAGATAGCTGCTTAAACCCACATTGTTGTTAAGGCCGAACTCTTGGTAAAGTTTGGGTTTACGCATGTCGAAGCCAAGAAGCACGGTCTTCTTGCCATACAAGGCATAGATGGAGGCGATATTGATACTGTTAAAGGTCTTACCAATGCTCTGCACATCGCCTGTGACGAGCACCGTGCATGGCGTCTTGCTCTGCGTGACGAATTCAATATTGGTGCGGATGGAGCGGAACGACTCTGAAATCGGCGACTTCGGATTGTTGATGACCAACAGCGGGTCTTTGGAGGTAGTCTGCGCCACTTGGCCGATGATAGGATAATGAGTCAACTTCTCCACATCCTTGCGGTCGGCAACCGTGGTGTTGAAGAAATTCTTCAGGAAGAGGTACAAAGCCGGAATCATCAAGCCCAAAATGATGGCGATGAGATAGTTCATCGAAGTGCGCGGGGCGATTTTAATTGTGCGTTCCATGCGAGCCACGTCGAGAATCTCGTTGTCGGGTGTGTTGGAGGCGCGTAAGATTTGTGCCTCGGCACGACGTCGCATCAAGTACTTATAGGTGTCGTCAGTGAATTGGAAATTACGTTGGTAGTTGATGAGCTCTTGCTGCTTGCCTGGTAACTGACGGGATTCAACCTCGAGAGCTGCTATACGGCGGTTGATTTCGCTAAGGCCCATCTCAGCGTTATTGACGATGTTGTTGACATTCTCCAACAAAGCCCTCTTGGTGGTGACAATCTGCTCGTTGAGTTTCACGATTTCCGGGTGCTGCTCAGTCAAAGTCAGCATCTTTGTGGCTTTAGTTTGTGCCAACAAGACCAAGTCTTTGGTCAGCTGGTTGAGCAACGGGTCGTTGATACCCATCGTGCTGGGGGCGGCCAGGTTTTCCGGGTCGTCAATCCGCGATAGGAAATAATTCTGTAAATTCTTGTAAATCTTAAGATTGACAGACTTCTCTGCCTTTTCCTTCTCCAAGGCACGCAGATTGGTATACACCTGATTGGCTTGTAAATCGAGATTCATTAAGTCGTTTTGCTGACGGAAGTCTTTCAGTTCGGTCTCAGCCTGACTCAGCGAATCGCGGATGCCCATCAACTCGTGGTCGATAAACTCAATAGTGTTTTCCGAAACCATGTTTTTCTTTTCCAAACCGCGTGATACATACTCATTCATCAACAAGTTCACAAACTCCACAATCTTCAGTTCGTTGGTACCATGCATCACGACGGAGGCCACTGAAGACAGTTTGCCGGAACTGACGCTAAAGCTACTCATCTGTTTGACAAGGGAAGAGTAGCTATTGAGCCAGAAAGAAAACTTGCGGCTGTTTATGGTTTCAGGATTGAACCTGTCTGTTTCAGTGATACGGATGCGGTTGTAACCATTGTCAATCCACTCGCCCTGCTTGTATTCGCCTGTGATGTCGATTGGGGTTTGATTGCGTTCCATAGACTGACAAAGGATATAATCATACTTGTTATAACCCTCGCTCTTAGCATGTAGCCTGATTTTTCCATTGTCGAGGAAACTCACTTCATAGACAAGGCCTACGGCCTGAGGAACACTGCGGTCAATCTCAACAAGAAAGGGGGAGTTCTTGTACATCTCCGTGGCAGCAACACGACCTTTTTCCATATAGGTTATCTCTATGCCCATCTTTTTGACCACGCGTTCGGTAAGGGTATACGACTTCAAGATGGCAATCTCGTTTCCGATATTCTGATTGTTGCTAAAGTTCATCGAGGTCATGATGGCCGTGGCATCATAAGTGTTGCGACCCTCTTGGATCAAGACCGTACCCGAGGTCTGGTACACCTTGGTAGAAAAGTGGTTGACGACAAAGCAAATGGCCAAAGCCACAATCACAAAGATTGCGAACAGATACCAATGATGTATCGCAGTGAAAATCAACTGCTTGATATCCACACTTTGTTCCTCGTTGGCTTGCTGGGAAACGTATGTTTGTTTTTCGTTTGCCATGATACTCTATATTTTTTTATATTGGTTGGACAAAACTAGTATTTTCTGATTGCCAGATACAATGTTACGGCAAGGGAAATAATGGAAATCACCGTTGAATATGGGAAGGTAGTGAAGCCCCATTGCTTGATCTTGAGCGGCTCAACATAGATGATATCATTGGGCTTAAGATAATAATATGGTGAGGAAAGTATGTCGGCATCTCCCATGTTGACAGTAACGATTTTGGAACCATTGTCCGTCTGACGAACAATCTTCACATTGTCCTTCTTGGCAAAATTGGTCATATTGCCAGCCAACGCGACAGCCTCAAACAGGTTGATTTGTGACTGGTAGACCTTGTACATGCCCGGATGGGTCACTTCGCCAAGTACGGTCAGGTTGAAGTTGGAGAGTTTCACGATGACTGTGGTTTGGTTGATATATTGGTTCAAGGAGGTCTGCAATTTGTCTTTAGCCTGGTCAACAGTCAAATTTTTAAGTTCGATGACTCCCACTAATGGCAGCTCGATGCAACCTTCTTCGTTCAAGGTATAAGAGCGCAGATAGATGCCGGCATCCGAGGACATGGAATTAGAACTATTGCCGACGTTACCATTCAACAAGGTGGCGCTCCGCTCGTCAATCGTGTTGATGAAACGGATGTAGAGGTTGTCGCCCGGCTGTAGTTTGTAGTCAATCGAACGCTCATTGATGTAATTGATGGAGGTGTTCTCCGTGGCCATCTGAGCTTCCTTCAAATAAAGCATCTTCTTTTGGGGCACGCAAGAAGCGAACAATACAGCAAACAAAGCTGCAAGCATCCCAAGTCGTAAAGTCTTACTCATATTTTTATCGTTTTTCTATTCATTATTCAACAAAACAAGCGATTTCACGCCTACCAATGGTGTGATGGGCTGCTTCTGCTCGATCATGAACTGGTATTTGCCAGGCTCGGTAATCGAAAGCCGTTTGTTGATAGGCAAGATAAAGGTATAACCATCCTCGGACTTCTGTGCTTTCCACTGGCCGTCTTGGTCCTTCAGGGTAAACTTGTAGCCTTTAGCGCGATAAGGATTGCCCTCGTCATCGAAAATGGTGAAGTTCATCGAGAAGGCGTCGTATGGATAATCATCGGTGAATATGATTTTCATGCTCAAATCGAAAGTCTTAGCCTCCTTGATTTCTATGTCGTTCGTTACATAATCAAAGCGCTCCCAAACAGTATTGTAGAAATCGCGTTGAAGCAACTCCTTGTTGTCCGCTTTCTGGCTGCACCCGAAACAACCGAGCAACACGGTCAAGACCATAAAGGCAAAACTTTTTTTCTTCATTTTATTTTTTGCGCATAGAAAATCGCGCAAAGATAGGAAAAAAAAGTCATTACTACAGCATTATTTCAAGGTTTTTGAATAAAGCACACTTTTTTTCAAAAAATCGCCATCCCCCCTTTCCGACTAACAGAAAAACTTATACTTTTGTAAACCAGAAAACGAGCCATGAGAACCCATATTAACAATCTGTCTACGAGGAAATTACTGATAATGGGCATCTTTATTGCCATAGGTGTGGTGTATATTATCAGATTGTTTTCATTGCAGGTGCTCGACAAGCACTACAAACAATTGGCCGACAACAACGCCCTCCGTTTCGTGACACAATACCCCGCCCGAGGCAAGGTTTTCGATCGCAACGGACAGTTGTTGGTCTTCAACGAAGCGGTCTACGACCTCATGGTCATCCCGAAGCAGGCCATGCGAAAAGACACTCTGAACCCCTTCGACACCTTGGCCTTTTGCCAGCTTCTGGAAATCGACAAGGCATCGTTCATCGAAAGGATGAACAAGGCCAAGAAAGAGTCGTACCTTAAGCCCTCACCTTTTATGACGCAGGTCTCGAAAGAGAACTACGCCCACATCGCCGAGGTGCTTTACCGTTTTCCGGGCTTCTATTTCCAGACCCGTACCGTGCGCCACTATCCCAACGCCATCGCAGCCCACACTTTGGGCGACATCGGCGAAATCAGCGCTGGCGAACTGGAGAAAGACGAGGAAGGCTACTACCGCCAAGGTGACTACATCGGCAAGTCGGGCATCGAGAAGTCGTATGAGAAAGAACTGCGCGGCGTGAAAGGCTTGAAGGTGATGATGGTCGATGTGCACAACCGCGAGATGGGTAGCTTCATGGACGGCGAACTCGACCGCGAGCCGGTGGCCGGTAAAGACATCTACCTTGGCATGGATGCCGACCTGCAGGCCTACGGCGAACAGCTCATGGTGGGTAAGATAGGCTCCATCGTGGCCGTCGAGCCTTCCACAGGACAGATCCTGGCCTTCGTCACCAGCCCCACTTACGACCCCAACCTGCTCGTGGGTCGCGAGCGCGGCAAACACTACAAAGAGCTGCAAGAGGACCCGATGAAGCCCCTGATCAACCGCGCCATCAGCGGCACTTATCCGCCTGGTTCCACTTTTAAAACCGTCGTGGGCCTCATCGCCATGCAAAGCGGCAGCATCACGCCCGCCACATGCTTCCACTGCAACGGCCCAGGCTCGTTGCCCATCAAATGCACGCACTCGCACGGCCCCAGTCCAGACTTCGCCAACGCCATCATGAACTCTTGTAACCCCTACTTCTACGAGTCGTTCAAGGCTACCATCAACAACCCGAAATTTGGGGGTATCAAAGAGGGCTACCAGTATTGGAAGGACATGACCTACAAGATGGGCCTCGGGCATAAGTTCAACACCGACATCCCCTACGAACGTCCAGGCAACATCCCCTCCAGAGAATATTACGACCGCATGTACAACGGCCAATGGAACTCGGTGACTATCCGCTCGTTAGGCATCGGCCAAGGCGAGGTGCTGGTGACGCCCTTACAACTCTGCAACATCGCCGCCTTGATCGCCAACGAAGGCTACTATTACCCGCCTCACCTCATCAAATGCTTCGGCGACACTACGGCCATCCCCGAGGTGATGACCACCAAGGTGGACCCCGGCATCGACCCGAAATATGTCCGCACCATGAAGCAAGGGCTACGCACCGTGTTCAGCGGTCCCGCAGGCACGGCACGGCGTTATGAGATGAAAGACATCCCCCAATGCGGCAAGACCGGTACGGCCCAGAACCCGCATGGCAACTACCACTCCAACTTCATCGCCTTCGCGCCCGCCGACAACCCCAAAATTGCCCTCGCCGTCATTATCGAGAACGGCGGTTATGGCGCCACTTGGGCCGCTCCCATCGCCAGCCTGATGATTGAGAAATACATCCGCGGCTACACCGTACGCGAAGATCTGGAAAAACGCATGATGGAAGGCAGAATCTCTTATAAGAACGAACGATGAACGAAAGAAACAGCATCATAGGAAAAATCGACTGGATTACCTTGCTCCTTTATTTCGCACTGGTGATGATCGGTTGGTTCAGCATTTTCTCGGCCCGCTACAACGAGGCGCACCCCAGCATCTTCGACCTGTCGCAAGTGTATGGAAAACAGCTGATTTGGATCGGTGCTTCCCTGCTTGTGGGCTTCGTCATCCTGCTCATCGACGCCAAGTTTTTCAACGCCTTCTCGCTATGGATTTATGTCGTCATATTGGCTACACTGTTTATGGTGCTCGTCTACGGTAAAGCCACCAAGGGCGCCACATCGTGGATCGACCTCGGCGGCGGCGTCAAGTTCCAGCCCTCCGAGTTTGCCAAAATGGCCACTGCCTTAGCCTTGGCAGGCTATCTCGGGCGTTTGGATGTGGACCTGCAGAAGCGTAAGAACCAGATTGTTGCCATCTTGCTTGTTCTGATACCCATGGCACTGGTGCTGTTGCAAAACGACACTGGCTCGGCCATCGTCTTCGTTTCGTTCATCTTCATTTTCTATCGCGAGGGACTCCCTGGTGCAGGATGGGTGATGGTGGCAGGTGTAACGGCTATCCTCTTGTTTGTCTTCACCTTGGTCTGGAGCCAAAAGGTGATGTATATTATTTTAGGATGCCTGCTTGTGCTGACCCTCACCTATTACCTCTTGACCAAAAAGAGAGGCATCGTCAAGATGCTGGCGGTTTTCGCGGTGATGTTCGCCTTCGTGTTCTCCGTCGACTATGCTTTTAATAAGGTGCTTCAAGAACACCAGAAGAACCGTATCTTGGTGCTGCTTGGCCAACTCGACGACCCAAAAGGCGTAGGCTACAATGTACACCAATCTAAGATTGCTATTGGATCGGGCGGCTTCGCCGGCAAGGGCTTCCTGCAAGGCACGCAGACAAAATACGACTTTGTGCCCGAACAGCACACCGACTTCATCTTCTGCACCGTGGGCGAAGAAGGCGGCTTTCTCGGGACGGCTTTCGTGGTGTTGCTTTATATAGCGCTCTTGGTACGCATCATTATTCTCGCCGAGCGACAAAGATCCACCTTCAGCCGGGTCTACGGCTACGGCATCGCGGGCATCTTGTTCGTCCATGTGGCCATCAACATCGGCATGACCATAGGCTTGGTGCCCGTCATCGGCATTCCTTTGCCCTTCTTGAGCTATGGCGGATCAAGCATGCTGGCTTTCACCATGATGCTGGCTATCTTCGTGAAACAGGATGCTAATCGATTGAATATTTTGTAATTTCCGATTATTCGTCGTAAACCGACGTAATCCCAAATTTCGTGACGTCAAACAACCCCTGGTCGCTAATCTTCAGCTCCGGGATGACCAGCAACGCCATGAACGACAAGGTCATGAACGGCGCAAAAAGCTTTGAACCCAGACGTTTGGCCAAAGCATCGGCATTTTGATAGGCTTGGGCCACCTCATAGCCGTCTTCATTGCTCATCAGCCCCGCCACGGGAAGCGGCACCGCCACCATCTCCGTGCTGCAGTAGGCCGTCACGCCGCCCTTGTGCTCAATGAGCAGGTTGACGGCATGAAGAATGTCCCTGTCGGTGACGCCCACGGCCACGATGTTGTGGTTGTCGTGCGCCACACTCGATGCCAAGGCTCCACGTTTTAAGCCAAAGCCTTTGATGAACGCCACCGCAGGCTTGGCAGGTTGGTAGCGGTTGACAACCACAATCTTCAAGATGTCGCGTTCCACATCGCTGACGATGACCCCGTCCTCCACCTTGGGCTCGGCGACGAAACTCTTGGTAATCAGATGCCCGTCTTTGCATTCGATGACCTTGATGTTTTTGCCCACATCAGGCAGAAGGATGTCGGCGGCATTGATGAACTCCGCTTTAAAGATATTGGGTGTCTCGGTTTCCTTGTAGTGGATATTCGACACACCATTTTCGGACACCAGTTCGCCCCGGATATAGGTCTGCTTGGCGACAGGGGCATGCAGGTCATCGACCACGATGAAGTCGGCATCGTCACCTTGTTGCAACAAGCCCACGTTGAGGTTGTAATGCCTGATAGCGTTGAGCGAGGCAGCTTTCAAGACATCCATAATGTCGTAGCCTAACGCGATGGCCTTGCGCACCAGCACGTCGATATGCACGTCGTCTAACTCGTCGGGGTGCTTGTCGTCGGAGCAGAACATCAACTTGTCGGGATGTGTGGCCATCAGCGGTATCAACGCATCGAAATTACGGGCGGCGCTGCCTTCGCGGATGAGGATCTTCATGCCAAGACTAATTTTCTCCAAAGCCCCTGCCAGACGGAAGCATTCATGGTCGGTGGAGATGCCTGCGCCCACATACTTCTGCAAGTCGTTGCCCGTCACCGCCGGTGCATGGCCGTCGATGGGCTTGCCGTGGCGTTTGGCGGCCGCGATTTTGCGCATCAACTCAGGGTCTTCATGGATGACTCCGGGGTAGTTCATCACCTCTGAGAGGTAATAGATTTCAGGGAGAGCCATCAGTTCCTCGATGTCATCGGCATTGAGAGTGGCACCCGTTGTCTCAAAGGCCGTGGCAGGCACACAACTCGGTGCGCCAAAATAGAACTTAAACGGCACTTTCTTTCCATTTTCGACCATATAGCGGATGCCTTCCTTGCCTAGCACGTTGGCGATTTCGTGCGGGTCGCTGACCGTGGCCACGGTGCCGTGACAAACCGCCAGACGAGCAAACTCCGAAGGCACCAGCATGGAGCTTTCGATGTGCACATGCGCATCAACGAAGCCTGGCATGATATACTGCGTGTTGCCTACAGGCTGTTGTTCAATCTTAGTGATTTTGCCGTTTTCGACGACGACGACACCCGAAAAAATCCTTGAGTTGACAAGGTCGACAATCTGACCTCCGATGGTAAAGCTGTTGTTCATGGACGATGATATAGAATTCCGTGGCAAAGTTAGGGAATATTTGATATTTCCCTATCTTTGCACCAAAATAAAAAAAACATCATGCCACAAAAACCACTTTATCCCGTCATCCGCCTCAATCCCGGCAAGGAAGAGGCCTTGAAACGCTTTCACCCATGGGTGTTCTCGGGTGCCATCCATGACGCTGCCAAAGGTCTGCAGGCCGGCGACACCGTCACCGTCACCGACTACGACGGCAACGTCCTCGGTACCGGCTTCTGCGAGTCGGAGAGCATCGCCGTGAAGATCTTGAGTTTTGAGAATCGCCATATCGACGAATGGTTCTTCCTCGAGCGCCTCAAACAAGCCTACGAGGTGCGTCGCGCCATGGGTTTGACTAGCAACCCGTATACCAACTGCTTCCGCCTCGTCCACTCCGAAGGCGACGGCTTGGCGGGCCTTATCATCGACGTTTATGGTCACACTGCCGTGGTGCAGGCCCAGACCGAAGGCATGGCGCTGCACCTGAAGGAAATCGTCCGCGCCCTCAAGCTCGTGCCCGATCTTGGCGTGGAGGCCATCTACAACAAGAGTGCGGAAGCCATGCAACGCATGGGTAAGGAAGACGCCATCATCGACGACGGCTACCTCTTCGGCGAAAGGCTGGATGAAGTCATCTTGGAAAACGACAGCCGTTACCTTCCCAACTGGGAGGAGGGCCAGAAGACCGGTTTCTTCCTCGACCAACGTGAGAACCGTGAGATGGTGCGTCGTTTCGCCGAGGGCAAGACCGTGCTCAACGCCTTCGGCTACACGGGCGGCTTTTCTGTAGCGGCCTTGAAGGGCGGTGCCCGACGCGCCGTCACCGTCGATGCCTCCAAGCGGGCCATCGCCATGGCTGAGGCCAACCTTGAGCTGAACGGCTATTCGAAAGAAGAGAACCCTTGTTATGTGGCCGACATGAAAGAATATGTGAAAGACATGCGCGACGGCGCCTTTGACCTCATTATCCTCGACCCGCCCGCCTTCGCCAAACGGCACCAAGACCGGCATCGTGGCTTGGGCGGCTACAAGTTCATCAACGCGGAGGCCATACGGCGCATCGCCAAAGGTGGTTTGCTATTCACCTTCAGTTGCTCGCAGGCCGTCGACAAAGCCACCTTCCAAGGCATCGTCACTGCAGCGGCAATAGAAGCCAAACGCAATGTAAGGATTGTCGACCAGCTATCGCAGCCAGCAGACCATCCCATCAACATCTTCCACCCTGAAGGGGCGTATTTGAAAGGTTTGATGTTATATGTTGAATAAAAAAATCGGGCTGACGGCCCGATTTTTTTGTTTAACTATCTACCTAAGAACGACCCTGGTTTATGCGGATGCTTCGCTGCTTGTCGATTACCCGACTTCGTGGGCTTGTCGCTGAGGCGCTTCATATAAGCCCTCTCCATATAGTCCATAAGGTACTCGTTTTCATAAATGAACGAATTGTCGGTAAAGTCGCTGATATACATCCTGAAGGTGCGCAATGTGGTCCCATAGTTCATATTCATATACAGAATATGGTCGCTATTGTCGTATGAATAGGTAAATGGGTAAACCAGGGTTGTATCAGGGTTGTAGATATAGTCATCATACTCATGTGTTTCCTCATTCTCAATCCAAATGGTGTCCACATCGTTGTCGCGCATCTCACCAGATTTGTCTTCCTTGAAAACCAGCTGGATACCGTTTTCGATATCGTTCGGGTCGTAGGTGTAGGTCGTCATTGATGCCGGAATCGGGTTACCCGCATAGTCGATGTTGTAATACTCGATTTTCTTGACACCCCAAGTGCCTACAAAACTCTTGTAACTGGTCTTGTCGCACGAGGTGAACAATAAAGCCATCATGGCGACAGTTGCTAAAAAAGCCAATTTTTTCATTTTTATTCTATTTTATAGTTATTCAATTCGTTTCAAGAAAAACCGCTCAAAGAACGGCGTGGGTTCCGAGAAATAGTTCGTCCACGAAGCCTGAATGGTGTTGTCCGTCACTTCCTCGATGACCATGTCGGCACTGGTAGCATCCGAAAAAACGGAGATAATCCATGCAGTATTGTATATCGTTAAAATTTGGCTGACCGAGTCATAGTCGTAATTGCATTTAAACTTCTTGATCATGGCGGGGCTGGCGTTGAGATTGAGTTTGCCCGAGCCATCAGCATAGAAAAACACCTCATAGCCAAGCCCAGGCCCCACTTCGTATTCAAAAGTCTCCCATTTCTCGTAGCCAGTGCTATCGGTGCGACAGCTGACATACTGCTCGCAACCCCAATGCCCCAAGAGCGGACAATCGGCATACTTCTCTTTCTCGTCCTTGTTCTTGCAGCAGGAACTCAACATGAGCAACAAGGCAGTCGCCAAAGCCCAAAAAACGATTTGAAGTTTCTTTCCCATAACTAATTTCGTTGCAAAAATAGGATTATTTCAAATATCGCGCCAAATTTTCTAATTTTGCTGCACAAATTCACCCCTATGAATGTAAAATCACGCTTTCTTATTATAGGTTTGCTGTTGGGTTTCTTGGTTTCAAACGCCCAAGACGTCCTCACCGTGATGCAATACAACCTCTTAGAATACGGCAACCATAACAGTGGTTTCGCCGACTGCTACGAGACCAACAACAACACGCAACGCAAAGACGAATGTATCCGTACCCTCGTGGACTATGTGAAACCCGACATCTTCACCGTCTGCGAGTTTGGCTCCACGCAGCAGCTGCTCACCGACTTCTTGCGCCATAACCTCAACATCAACGGGGTCAATTATTGGCAGTCGGACAACATCATCAACTACGCGGGCAGCAACATCATCAACCACATCTTCTACGACTCGCGCAAACTGGGACTGAGCAAACACGTGGCTTTGCGCACCAACCCACGCGACACGGATATCTATGAGTTATATTTGAAAACCAAGAGTTTGGCTGCTGGCGACACCATCAAGCTCGTCTGCATCGTGGCTCATCCCAAGGCGGGACAAGGCTATGAGGCATCGCGCCGTGCCCTGATGCAAGTCGCCATGGACTATGTCAACCAGCACTACTCCACCGACAATGTGCTTATCATGGGTGACTTCAACATGTACGGCGCCAGCGAAAGCGGCTACCGTCTGCTCACCCAGACCTACAGCAATCCCAACATTTGCTTCATCGACCCCTTGTCATACGTGGGGGGTGTGGGCGAATGGACCAACAACAATCAGTTTAAACTATTTCACACACAGTCCACGCGCTCCTATTCCGAGGAGTGCTTCTCGGGCGGCGGCTTAGACGACCGCTTCGACTTCATCCTCATGGCCGACGAGATTGCCTTCAGCTACAACCACATGCGCTATGTGCAAGGCTCCTACAAAGCCATCGGCAACGACGGCAACCACTTCAACCAAAGCGTCAACCAAGGCTACAATTCTTCCGTGCCTGTCGAGGTCGCTGAGGCCCTCTATGACGGCTCCGACCACCTCCCCGTGACGATGAAAATCGCAGTGGATGTGCAAGTTGGTTTAGAAGACCACGAAGCAGAGAGCCTTATGGCCAGCGTGGCACCTAATCCGGCTTCAGATAAGGCCTTTGTGCATTTCTACAACCCATCCCAAGGGCAAGTGGGATTTGAGCTGTATTCGCTACAAGGACAGCTGATGCTGAGCCAAGCAGCCATATTTGGCGAGGGTTCACAACAGCATGAACTGTCGCTGGAAGGCTTGACTAAAGGGCTTTATTTGCTGAGAATTAAACAAAAAGACGGATCCTGCCAAGTGTTAAAGCTTGTTGTTCAGTAATTGTAGGCCTCAACAGGTATGTCATCCCTACGCTGGCTGGTGGGCAAAGGCTTGGGATCTATAGCTGTTGAGGCCGTCTGTTAAGGTTTTTGCCTTCACAACCGCCTCCTATAGATTCCATGCCCACGCACATACCCATGTTGGAATGACATAGGAGGCTAACTTTTATCTACTGCTCGAACAAATCCCTTCTTTCAGGATTCATAGTATCTATCAGTCTTTCTTTTTCTACTCTAGATAGACTCTTTATCACCTTTTCTCTTTCTATCGCCTGATCTATCAACCCGAAATCTTCATAGTATACCAACTTATGGCATTTATATTTTGCTGTAAAAGCAGACCCGCTACCTTCCTTGTGCTCTTTAACACGTCTATCAAGGTTATTCGTAACACCTGTGTATAAGGCTCTGCCATTAGCACTTTGCATCATATATACCCAATACGTCTTCATTCTTATCATCTTTAGACCGCCTCCCATAGATTTTTATTCTACCTCCCTCTGCTCATAGATTCCATGCCTACGCACATACCTCTGCAGGAATGACATGAGCAGCGGGGCTTTGACATGGGAGGCTTCCTCTTTTTATGTTCTTGCAGGCTCTTGAAGTCATGTCATCCCTACGCTGGATAGTGCGGTGGCTTGGGATCTATGGCTTCAAGAGCCGTTCCAATTGGTTTTTACATCTTTTAACCGCCTCCCATAGATTCCATGCTCGCGCACGTGCCTACGTAGGAATGACATGGGAGGCTAACTCTTACTCTCCCACAACAACTCGCATTCCATCCGAATATGCACTGAACTCTGGCGCATACTGGCACTGGATCAAGGCGTAGCCGTTGTTGAGGTGGCCTTCCTTGGTGACGAGCATGCTATACTCCAGCTGGTGCGTGCCCTTGGGCAGACGCTCGATGAAGAACTCCATGTCAGTGTCGGTGTTCGTTTGATAGTAGCACATACGGTCATTGTACTCGTAACGCGATATCTGCTCTATCGGCTCAAAACCAGCGGCGCGGAGGTCCTTGACGAAGACGAAGCTCATGTCCTGCTGGCTGGTGAAAGTGATCTTCACAGTAAGTTTGTCGCCGACCTTCAATGTCCGTTTCTCGGCAGGCACCAACACCTTTCCTTTTTCCGTCACCGTCTCCACGAACAGCTCACGTTTGATGGTGAAGCCCGACTCGTCGCTCTTGACTTCATCTATCGGAACGAAATACTGGCGGAACAAACCGCCCCAGACCAAGTGGTTGGTCGAGTTGTTGACGGTGAGCTGTTGCATGTCTGGGGTCACTTCGTTGGCGTTCCAACGGTGTTGGATGAAGCCCGTGCCGGCCACGCCTCCCTCAGTATTAATAGGTGTGTTGCTGAAACGCAGCGTGACTTCCTTGCCTTCTTCGAACCAGTCGCTGCCGCGCATCAGCAGGGTGTAGATGGCATCGGCGGTAGAGGCTGAGTTCTCCCATTTGTTGGTCTGCTTCTGAGTGAGCAGCCACACGCGCAATTCGTCAAGCATCTCCTGGTTCTGGTCAATCTCGGCAAAGGCCGCCATGATGTTGGCGTGCGTGGCGATGTGCGATTCGAACGAGAAGTATTTCTTCGGCCAGTACATTCCGATTTGCTCGTTCTTCTGCGCGCACTCCTTGAACGATTGAATCATCAGTTTGGCGGTTTTCTCGTTACCGTTGCGGTAAAGCACCAAGGCCCCCTTCGAGCGTTCGTTGAAGTTGAACGAGGTCCACTCCTTGTCGAGGCTCTTGAGGTAGTAATCTTTGGCTTTGGCGAAGTCCTTGTCGGAGTTCTGCTCCTTGAAGAAACTCAAGGCGTAAAGCTCGTTCAAAGTGCCGGAGCCGATAGGCCAATCCTTGCCTTTGCTGTGGGCTTTCATGTAGCGATAGGTCTCGGCCACCTCATATTCAAGGTAACGCACGGCCTTGTCACAGATGCTTTGGGCCGCGTTTTGGTCGGCCTTGCTCAGCGAACTCCAGGCACCCATTTTCTGCAATTTGCCAAAGCCACTTAAAATATAAGTGCTGATGTAAGGACTCTCGGGCATGCCGTCCATCCAAGGCCAGCCGCCGTTGTACTTCTGCTTCTGCTCAATGAGTTGCAAGGCACGAGTCTGTTGACCTCGGAACGTGTTCACCTCGAAGAGGGTGGCAATGCGGCTGCGCTGCTCGGTCTCGCTCTTGGCCTCGAGCACCCACGGCGTCTCTTGCAGCATAATGGCCTTCAGGTCTTGGTCTTTCTCGAGTTGCGAGAGCAGGGCATCAGGCGTTTCAATCTGCCATTTCTTGATGTAGCTCAAGAGGTTCGGGATGTGGTCGGCGATGTAGGCCGAGAGCGTGTTGGCGTAGAACACATAGAAGGCGGTCTCGGCGCGGTCAGTCTGAATGTTGGCCAGATACGGAAGGGCCTGCACGGCGTACCACACGGGGTTGGTGCTGAAATTGAGTGTCAGGCTGTAGTCGCGCTCGTGATTGTTGTTGTCCCTTGGCAGAGATTGCGGGTCTTCGCCCGCAATGAGGCTGCCAAGAGGGACATCAAAGGTCTGCTCGGTCTCGGCCTTCACGGTGATGGGCAGGGTCTGCGTCATGAAGATTTCACTGCTCAGCACGGGCAGAAGGTGCTGCTCAGCGTCGCTGAATTGTCCCGCGTAGGCCGTGAAGCGGAAGGCTAAGAGGCTCAAATCATATTGACCTTTCACCTTCCAACGCACTTCCTTGCTGCGACCGGGTTGGATAGTTTCCATCTGAATAGTGCAGGTCCCTGAGCCTGTCGAAGGGCCGGTTACTATCATGTTAATGGGCTGCATCGTGCCTGCATCAAAGATTTCGAGTTTCGCCTTAGGCGTGACAGGCTCGTCGCCCGTGTTGATGACGTTGGCCACGAACCACAACTCGTCGTTGTCGTACATATAGCGCGGCATGTCGGCCATAATCATCACAGGCTTCGAGGAAGTAAAAGTGTATTCATTGTGGCCCGTCTTGCGGTCCTTGGTATAAGCCATCAACATCAGGCGCCAACGGGTGAGGGCGTCGGGCATGGTAAAGCTGAAGGTCGCGCTACCGTCTTTGTTGGTGCGCAGTTGCGGGAAGAAGAAGGCCGTCTCGTTGAAATTCTCGCGGAGGGCGGGCTCGGCGGATTCTTTTGGCTTTTCGCCTTGGCCTCCAGATTCATAAGGATACGGGGATTCTTGTTTCGATATTTCAACTATCTCTTCCTCAGTAACCACCTCTCTCATCATCGAAACATTGGCTTCTCCAACCACCATAGGGGCAGCATATTCTTCCACCATGTCGTATAACACGCGCCCACCTTTTCTATAGCGGCGTACACCAAAGCCATAGCCAAAGTCAAAGAACGGTGCGTCGGAGGGCAGGCTAAAATTGAAAAGTTCGACAAAAGCAAAATATTCCGACCTTGTGTTGGACGAGGTGAAGCCATGATTGTCAGTATTGAAACCAGGATCGTAAACTCCCGAAGGCGACATGCTGAAAGTCCAGTAATTTTTGGCAAATTCGTCCAAAGAAGCGTCATACATCCCTGCCAGTAAGGAGGCTTCCAAGGGCTTGTCCTTGTAGTCGCGGACGGTCACCTCCCAAGTCTCTTCGGCGCCGGGACTGAGTTTGTCACGCATCGTTGCCAACTTCACATCCAAGTCGTAATTGTCGAACGGCACGGAAACACTCAAACGGTCAGCATTGAAGCTGTTTTCCTTCACAAAAACATAACGCCAACAGAGGCCACCACGGTCGTTTTCAGCCACCTTATAAGATAAAATCTGTACATTATTGTTGACAGTGATTCTCTTGTCCAAGCGGATTTCATCGCCGTGCATCAGCTGCACCCAAATCTCCACCTCCTTGGCCGAGCTGCCGATGCTGAGTTGGATTTCGTCGCCGGGATGGGCGGTCTTCTTGTCTTGATGAACCCATTCCATCGTGGTGACAGGCATTTTCTTGGCGTCTTCCTCAAACACGGTGAACTGCTGTGAAATCTTCGCCAAGGGGTCATCCAAACTCGTCAGTTCCACGACGTATTTTCCGGGCTCCAAAGCCTTGCCTTCATAGAACTTGGCCTTGTCGTCCACCATGATTTCTGCTTCTTCGACCAATGTCTTGTTTTGCTTGTCGTAGAAACTGAATTCAGGGAACAACCTTGCCAGCTCCGCATCACTCAGCATCTGCCTATCAAGTTCTTCAGCATATCCCATCGCCTCGAAATAGTTTATCTTGGCAGCATTCTCATAGCGGTAAATCTTCCTCAAGATGCGGCTCTTGGCGGGCTGCCAGCTGAGGTTACTCACGGTGATTTGGTACTTCCCGATGTCAGATTTCTCCACCTCGGAAGGCAAGTCCGTACTGATGGCGATTTCGTTGTAGCCCGCGCGGATGCTGTAGGTGTCGGCATGGGTCTCACCCTGCTTGCTCGTGGCGGTCACCTCAATTTCGTAGGTGAACACGGGCTGTTTCTCGGGCGCAATGCTCAGCGATGGCTTCAGGTTGAAGGTAATGGCAAACTTACCCTCCGCATCGGTGCGAGCCTTGCCGTAGGTGATTTGCTCGTCCTCGACGGTCGGGTACCACCACCACCAGCAACGCCATGGGAAGGAGGTCTTGCGGACGACGCGGTAGCTGTATTCCACATCGTCCAAACCGAAACCAGCGTAGGCCTTCACATCACCGTACACCGTAACTTCTTGGTTGAGTTTATATTGCTCCTTCGGACGCTCAAATTTGACCTCGAAGGTCGGGCGTTTGTATTCTTCTACGCGAATGGTGGTACTGCCTTGGTTGGCGTTAAGATGGAACACGCCGTTGAGGCGGTCTGTGGGGATGACAAACGAGCCGCTAAATGCGCCGTACTCGTCGGTGGTGAAGTTAGCCGAACAGATTTCCTGCCAGTTGGCATCGCGGAAGGAGACTTTTTCCGAATAGCCGTTGACAAGGCTCATGTCGTCGTCTAACCTGCGTGTCACGATGCCCTGGAAGTAGACGGTCTGACCGGGACGGTAGATGGCGCGGTCGGTGAACAGCTGGGTGTTATAACGCTCCATGGTGCTCTTGTAAGGCTCATAAAGGCGGAAGTAATTCTCCGACAGCAGGTTGTCGTCGCCCTTGCGCAAGTTGATGTTGAACGAATCGCTGCTTTTTCTGGTCAGCATCACCTTGCCTTTGCGGTCGCTCACAGGCGTTTCAATGATAACGGTCTTATATTCGCGAGCCTTATAATCCCATTCGCGGTGGTAGACCTCCACGGTGACGCCTTCCAAGGTCTTTCCCGTCTTGCGGTCGACAGCCACCACGGTCATCTTGTCGCCGTTTTGGTCGGTGATGAAGCCGAGTTGCGAGACCTGGAAGCTGAGCACCAGCGTCTTGTCTTCTTTGGTGATACCTTTTTTAGTAGTTGCTGTCAGGTAATAGAAGCCGCGTTCCAATGCAGGAAGGGCTATCAGCGTGCTATGGTTGCGGTAGTCCGTCTCTGGAGCCAAGGTGAGTTCTTGCTCTGCAATGGCTGTTTTTTTGTTCAATTCTTTGAGCAGGTCTTCCTTTTGCATTCTATTCAGTTTACCCAACTCCTTCTCCTCAACTTTCACAATCCTATAATAAGGTACGGTCGTGTTACGATACTCCAAAACAGCAGGGATGGCCTCGTTGGGCAGCAGCACTTCGCTCAAGGTTATGTTGATTTGTGGCTCCTCGATGCGTTTGATGAGGCTTTGGCAGTTCTTCGCGCCTTGCGATTTCGGGAACTTGGCGATGGCTTCCTCACACATCGCTTTGGCTTTCTTGTAGTTGTCGAACAAGGTGCTGTCGCTGGAGTTGTTCTCCTGTTGGTTCATCAGGTTACGTGCTATCAGCGAGGTAATCTCTGCCGACAGCGGATTGTCCTTATGCTGAGCCTTCAGGTCCTCCATAGCGGCCCGGTATTGTGCATCCTTCCCTAAGATGCCGTTGACGAACTCAAAACGCTTGAAGTCGTTGTAAATCAGCACATCCTCGTTGTCGTTTTTAAGGTTAAAGGCGATGAGGTCTTGATAGATTCTCAAGCATTTGACGAGGGATGTCTTGGTTTGGCCTAAGTCGGCCTTCACGAAGTCCTTGGCCGGCAGCCACCATGCCTCGGTGTCGCCTTCCACGTCGTCGGCGTCAGCCTGTTCCTGGTAGTATTTGGCTACACGGTGAAACATGAATTCGAACAACGATGCCTCATATTCAATATATTCCGCGTTGTTGTATTTGTTTTCATAGAGCACCATGAAATCCTCGGTCTTCGCCTTTTTCAGTGCCTCGACGGGCTTCAACGCCTCGGTATAATACTGGTTAATACGGGTGCGGAAGCTTTCTGTGTCCCAATATTTCATCTCAACTTTGGAAATGTCGCCGTCGATGAGTAGGTTCTGACTGATGCGCCACTCATTGTCGCCCAAATAATCGGCGTAGGCCTTGGCGATTTCCTCGTGCAAGAGGGCGTCGTGCACCTCGTCCAATTGCCCGACTTTGGTCTCAATGTACTGGATATAGTCCTGCTCGGGGTCTTCCTCCACGGTCATTCGCATGATGTTCTGCCGATAGAGCCAGGTCTTCAGCAGCTGGGTTTGATTTTTGTCTTTCTGAGCTTGTTCCTCAATGGCAACAAGCTCTTTTTCAGCCGATTCCGGCAAGTCTTTTTCCAAGTTTTCCTTTACTTTTTTCCACATACTTTCATAATTGTTTTTCGGGGTTTTGGGGTTGACGGGAGTCTTGCTTGGCGAAGCAAAAGCAAACACGCCGATAGCCACAAAGGCAATGATTCCGATGATGATTCCGAGGTGTTTCATGGTTGAAGGGTTTACAAACAATAACGGAGATTCAACAAATATCGTGCATTTTTTGTCATGGGACCACGAAAAAGACAGGAAAAAGAGTATCTTTGCAAATCAAATTCTAATCGAAAAATCACGCAAATGTCTACAAAAAATCTTCATGCAAATCCATTTGACGAAGGAACCATTACGAAACTCGATATATTCGAAGCGTATACTAAAGAATGGTTGCCTGTATTTGTTATGAGTCCTTATAAACACATTTGTATCTTCGATTTGTTTGCGGGCCCAGGCTATGATAAAAATGGGATTGCCGGAAGTCCCATTCGTATTTTAAGCCAGGTCAATACGATGTTGAGTGATATTACTGCAAGAAGCAAACGAATCTATATTTGGCTTAACGAATTTGACAAAGAGAAGTTTACCTTGTTACAAGACAATTGCAACCATTTTATTGACAACAGCATTCAACTCAAATCTGCTGTCGAAAATGGAATCATCAAGATTAAATATACCAATCTGGATTTTGCAAAACTGTTTCCTGAGATTGTCAGTATCATTAGGAAATTCCCGTCTTTGGTGTTTCTTGACCAAAACGGCATAAAATTTATATCCGACCAGTATTTCCAAGATCTTGTGACAACTTCCACCGTTGATTTTTTGTATTTTGTATCATCCTCATACTTCTTCAGATTTGGAGACAGACCAGCATTCTCGATGAATGTTAAAATTGACATGCAACGTGCAAAGGAAAACCCATACAAATTCATACATCGCAGTTTGTTGGAGCAATTTAGGGAGAAGATTCCGTCTGACTCTAATGTAAAGCTTTATCCGTTCTCCATCAAAAAAGGAGCTAATATCTACGGTATCATTTTCGGAGCCAGCCATCCGCTCGCTGTTGACAAGTTTTTGAATGTGGCTTGGAAGAAAAACACCATTAATGGAGAAGCCAACTTTGACATTGACGAGGATGCATCAAAATCGCAACTATCTTTGTTTGATGGCAAAAAACCAACCAAAAAAGAGGCGTTTGCCGCATTATTAAAAGAAAAAGTATTGAGTGGCGAATTGCAAACTAACGAGGATGTCTATCTATTTACCCTCGACCACGGACACATCCCCTCTCATGCTGCTGAAGTGTTGAAACAACTTAAGAAAGAAGGTCTAATATCGTATGACTCCACATCGCCATTGGTGACGTATGACCAGATATTCAAAAATCATCACATTGTAGAATACAAAATAGTCAAATAATATGAAAACCACAAAGATAGAATGGACTGATAAAACTTGGAATCCTGTCACGGGGTGCACTAAGACATCGCCAGGATGCGCGCATTGCTATGCCGAGGTGATGTCGCGAAGACTGAAAGCCATGGGGTTAGAGAAATATGCCAATGGTTTTGAGGTGACGCTTCATGAGGAGTGTTTGGATGAACCATTGGAATGGAGACATCCACACACTATCTTCGTTTGTTCGATGAGCGACCTGTTCCACCAAGATGTGCCTTTCAGTTTCATTGACAGAGTGATGGACACCATTCGCCGCACCCCACAGCACCGTTACCAGTTACTCACCAAGCGTGCCGAACGTATGGCTGAGTACTTCTTGATGAATGATGTTCCCGACAACGTATGGCTCGGTGTAACGGTAGAGGCGCAAACATCAAAACAGCGCATAGATTGCTTGCGCGTGCTGGATGCTCCGATACGTTTCCTCTCGTGTGAGCCACTGATAGAGGATTTGGGCGAGTTAGATTTGACCAATATCGACTGGGTGATTGTGGGTGGCGAAAGTGGCCCGCAGGCACGACCCATGCGCGAGGAGTGGGTGCTCAACATACAGGAGCAATGCCAGCAACAAGATTCAGCCTTCTTCTTTAAGCAATGGGGCACTTGGGGCAGCGACGGCGTGAAGCGCAACAAACATAAAAACGGAAAGTTAATCAACGGCAAAGTGTTTCAGGCAATGCCGGTGTAAATAAATAATTGTCATTATGGCTCAATCAGTAGAACCACAAATAGCAGACCTCGCACATGGTTGGCTCAAACAATACAAACTCACATACTACATAGAGCAGGATGCTCCCAATGCTGAAATAAAGAATGCACTGCTTGAATACGAGTCGAAACAAGGAGGCAGCGGCGGTAATCGCCCAGATTGCAACCTGCTACTGAAAGACAGTCGCGGCGATTGGTGGCCTGTGCTTATAGAATTCAAAGGCTACAAAGATAAACTTGTTAAACTCGATACCGAAGGTCAAGTGGCCAACCGAAATGCTAAAGGCCAACCTGAACACAAAAATATAAGCCAATTTGCCGTTAACGGTGCTGTACACTATGCCAATGCCCTGTTGCATTACACTTCCTACGAACACGTCATTGCTATTGGTATTACTGGATATCGCGATTCAGCAACCGACGAATTACATCATGAAATAGGCGTCTACTATGTCGGTAAAAATAACTTTGGTGTAGGGCAACGTGTAGGTGATTATACAGATTTATCGTTTCTCGCCCCCAAACATTTCGATGTTTTCGTGGAACAAGTACGCAGCCTCAGTCTCAGCCCTGACGAACTCGAAAAACTTAAACAACAACGCGAACAGGAAATAAACGTTAGTCTTGTTAAACTAAACAACGACATTTACCAAAACGAAAAGGGAATCTCGGAAAGTGGGCGCGTTTACCTTGTTGCAGCCACCATTATAGCCACACTTGGTATTCCTGGTAAGGTGAAACCATTAGAAAAAGCCGATCTTGCATCCAGCACCGAACTTGGCAATCGCGACGGCGACATCATCGTGCGAAAAATCGAAGCCTTCCTCAGCCAAAAGAACATTCCTGAAGACAAGCAAGCCCTTATCGTACGCACGCTACAAAACACCCTTACCACTGAAAATATAAACCGTCCTGTTGGCGGTGAAAGTCAACTTAAACGTGTGTTCTGTAAGATTGTTGATGATCTTGGCATCTACTATAAAATAGGCCTTTCCACCGACTTTACGGGGCGTCTTTTCAATGAAATGTACCAATGGCTCGGTTTTACACAGGATAAGCTTAACGATGTCGTACTTACCCCGTCATATGTGGCAACTCTTTTGGTTAGGCTGGCCCGTGTGAACCGAAACAGTTATGTATGGGATTTTGCTACTGGTAGTGCAGGCCTACTTGTTGCCGCCATGAATGAGATGCTTGCTGACGCCAAAGCCAATATTCATTCGCCTGAAAAACTCCTCATTAAGGAAGCGGAAATCAAAGCTAATCAATTGCTTGGTCTTGAGATATTGGAGAATATTTATATGCTTGCCATCCTCAACATGATTCTAATGGGTGATGGCTCCTCTAATATTCTTAATCGCGATTCGCTAGTTGATTTTAATGGAAACTATGGATTTGGCAATACATCGCGTCCATTCCCTGCCGATGCCTTTGTCCTTAACCCGCCTTATTCCGCGCCTGGTAACGGTATGGTCTTCGTGGAACGCGCACTTTCCATGATGAATCATGGCTATGCCGCCATTATCATTCAGAACTCAGCTGGTAGTGGTAAGGCAGCAGAATACAATCGCCGTATTCTTCAACACTCCACGCTTTTGGCAAGTGTCAAGATGCCAATCGACCTTTTCATTGGCAAAAGCTCAGTACAAACCAACATCTATGTATTCCGAGTTGGAGAAGCCCACCAAAAGAATGATGTCGTTCGTTTTATAGATTTCAGCAATGATGGATACACTCGTTCCAATCGCAAGAAAGCGTCTGTCAACTTACGCGACACCGACCATGCACGTCAACGCTATGAAGAGGTTGTCGATCTGGTTCGTAATGGCAGCTCAGCCCTCCATTACCTGTGTCCCGAGGACTTCTACGAAGGCCATATCGACCCCGCGAAAGGAGACGACTGGAATCAAACCGCCCCTGTCGACACTCGCCCAACACTTGAAGATTTCAAACGCACCGTAGCCGATTATCTTGCATGGGAGGTCTCTAATCTCTTAAAAAATCAACGTGAAAAGGAGAATGGCTTGGGAAAATTCTAACCCCACTTGACCAACAACTAAACAGTGTCAAGTGGGGAAAATACAAGTTGGGAGATTTATTTGATATAAATCCCACCAAATGGTACAAATTGACCAATGAAGAAATCCTATCAGACGATGGCATCGTACCTCTAATAACGAATTCTTCAATTGATAATGGTGTGATGGGATTCTCAAAATTGCCTGCAAACAACAAAGGCAATTCAATATCATGCTCGGACACAACATTAGGTGCGGAAACAATGTATTATCAAAAAGACGATTTTATTGGTTACCAGCATATTCAGCATTTTGTTCCTAAGTTCGAGCCATTTAATCGGTCAATTGCTTTAATGATTATTTCAGCAACACGAGTTTCAACCTCTAATGCCGATTACGACTATGCACATAAATTCAATCGTGACGCAATGAGGAGCACGGTAATACAACTGCCACAAACCTCCTCCGGCGAAATCAATTTTGTTTTCATTGAGGACTTTGTGCGCGAACTCGAAGAGTCGCGCTTGCGCGAACTCGAGGCTTACTTGCTCACCACAGGCCTGAATGATTTTGAACTCACTGACGACGACCAAACTTCACTTGAACAATTTGACAACATATTATGGAAGGAATTTAATCTTCACGACCTTTTCGGCAAATCCACCCGTGGCAAGCGACTAAAAGGAGAAGATCGCACACCGGGATTATTACCTTTTGTCACGGCAGGTGAGGCAAACACGGGCATTTCTGCCTTTATTGGTAATAAGGTGGATGTTTTTTCTCAAAATACGACAACTATTGACATGTTCGGTTCCGCCAAATACCGCAATTACAACTATGGAGCAGACGATCATGTAGCGGTAGTCCACACTGAGAATCTTACCAAACATGCGGCCGTATTTGTTACCACAGCTTGTCATAAAGCAGCTCATACTGGCAAATTCAATTACGGACACAATTTCTATGCGAAAGATGCCGATGACTTAAACATCATGCTTCCTGCCAAAACTGATGGTCATCCCGATTTCATTATAATGGAACGGCTGATTGCCGCTATACAGAAGATGGTCATTGCAGATGTGGCAAAATACACCAACCGCCGTCTTGAAGCCACGCAGCAAATTGTCGAATCCACCCCCGTTCCATATGACACCAATGATGTTTCCGACTATTGGTTGGCAGCCGACCCCTTCGAATGTTACAAGTGGAATCGTTTTGACCAAGACATCACAGATTTCTTCGGTGGCGACAAAACCATACTTGTTGGCTGCTACAAAGGGAAAAAACATTACGATTGGATTCGCGCCCACAACATATACAACATAAGACTAGGCAAGACAAAAGGCTCGATGGAAGAGAAGCACAGCCTTTTCGGGAATACTTCCTTATTGGTTCTTTATGAATATGGCAAACCCAACAAACTATCAGCATATAAGATAGTTGACCACCAAGAAATGAGCAAGGAAGAGTTGTTAGAAATGGATTATCCAAAAGAGAGACCAAGAAAAAGCTATATGACATTTAGCATCACACCTGCTGAGATGGATTTAGAGCCATTGGTCAACCAACGCTTTATAAAAAAACTCATTGAGATTGACTCATCCAACGCAAAGGGAACGCCTGTGTTTATTGAGCCATAATAATTAAAACAGCACAAACAGAAAACAATTAATTACCTACCTTTGCGCCCGTGAAAACCTTAGAGCAAATCATCTTTCCCATCGCCGCTGAATTGACTCGGTTTGAGGCCTTTTTCGGGCAGACCTTGAAGTCCGACACCGAGCCTATGGACAGCGTCATGCGCTATGTCGTCGACACGCACGGCAAGCGCCTACGGCCCATCTTGGTGCTGCTCGGCGCGAAGCTGTTCGGCAACGTCAACGAGCAAACGCTGCGTGCCGCCACCTTCGTGGAGATGGTGCACAACGCCACACTCCTCCACGATGACGTGGTGGACGATGCCGACCAACGCCGCAACAAAGCCTCGGTGAAGGCACAGTTCGGCAACCTGTCGGCGGTGCTGGCCGGCGACTACCTATTAGCCAAGGCCATGCTGCTCCTCACGGAGCCTGACGACCGCGCCATCCTACAAGAGATGCTCCGCACCACCGCAGCCATGAGCGAGGGGGAATTGATGCAAAACCTTTCCAACAATGAATATCTGGAAATCATCACAAGAAAAACGGCTTTGCTGATGCGTTCCTGCTGTGCCGCAGGTGCGCTCTCGGTGGGTGCCACGCCCGAAGAGGTTCAAAGAATCGCTGATTTTGGGCTGAATTTCGGCATCCTTTTCCAACTGCGTGACGATATTCTTGACGGCGAGAACATGGAGCAAGCCAGGGCGTTGTTGCTAGAATACCAGCAAAAAACGCTGGATTCGCTGAAGCATTTCCCAGAGTCGGAAACGCTTGAATTACTGCGGAATTTGACAGTTTTTTGCGCAGAACGGGAGATATAAGATTCCCGCAAGCGGGAATGGAGAATCCCCATTTTTTATAACAGCGGCGGCTCGTAACACTTACAATACGTAGAGTCTCTCTGCCGCCGCATTTTACATAAATACAGACTCTCCATTCCCCATAGGGGAATCTCCTATGGTTTTTTTCATACTTATGTCAGTATTCCCCAACTTTTCGTATTTTTGCACCTCAATTCAGAATGCATCATTTTTTATGAAAGACAACTACAGGGAATATAAGCAGCTGAATCTCACCGAGACAGCCAATGAAATCCGTGAGTTTTGGGAAGCCGATAATACTTTCCAAAAAAGTTTGGACAACCGCGATAAGGACAATTCCTTTGTGTTCTACGAAGGTCCGCCGAGCGCCAACGGCACCCCAGGCATCCACCATGTGATGGCCCGCTCTATCAAAGACGTGGTGTGCCGCTACCAGACCCTGAAAGGCAAACATGTGGTCCGTAAGGCCGGCTGGGACACCCACGGTCTACCCGTGGAACTCGGCGTCGAGAAGAAACTCGGCATCACCAAGGAAGACATCGGCAAGAAAATCAGCGTCGACGACTACAACCGCGCCTGCCGCGAGGAGGTGATGAAATATAAGGACATGTGGGACGACCTCACCCGCAAAATGGGCTATTGGGTCAACCTCGACGACCCCTACATCACCTTCACCAACGACTACATCGAGACCCTGTGGTTCCTGCTGAAAGACCTCTACAAGAAAGGCTTGCTCTACAAGGGCTACACCATCCAACCCTACTCGCCCGCTGCCGGCACCGGCCTCAGCTCACACGAACTGAACATGCCCGGATGCTACCGCGACGTTAAGGATTTGACCTGCGTGGCGCTCTTCAAGCTGAAGCCTTCACAATTCGAGCAAGGTAAGGATGGCTTCAACAGTGAAATCCCCACCTATGCCATCGCGTGGACAACCACACCTTGGACGTTGCCGAGCAACACCGCTTTGTGCGTCGGTCCCAATATCGACTATGTCCTTTTGAAGACCGTGCATCCATACACCGAGGAGCCTTGCCAGATTCTGATGGCCAAAGCCTTGGTAGAGACCATGTTCAAGGAAGCCCCCGAAGTCATCAAGGAATACAAGGGTGTGGAACTGATTGGCCTTGAGTATGAACAACTGATTCCGTGGGTCAACCCGGGTGAAGGCGCTTTCCGTGTCATCGGCGGCGACTATGTCACCACCGAGGACGGTACGGGCATCGTCCACATCGCCCCGACCTTTGGTGCCGACGATAAGCGCGTGGCCGCCGCTGCGGGCATCCCGCCCTTGCAAATGATCGACAAGGACGGCAAAGCCCAGCCTATGGTCGACCGCACCGGTAAGTTCTGGCTCGTCGAAGACCTCGACCCCGACTTCGTCAAGAACTGCATGGACGTGGAAGCCTACCGCCCCTATGCCGGTCAGTTCGTGAAGAACGCCTACGACCCCACCAAGACCGAGAAGGACAAGTCGTTGGACGTTGAGATCGTGATGCTCCTCAAGGAACAAGGCAAGCTCTTCAAGAGCGAGAAACATACGCACAACTACCCGCACTGCTGGCGCACCGACAAACCCGTGCTCTACTATCCTCTCGACAGCTGGTTCATCAAGACCACGGCCCTGAAAGACCGCATGATTGAACTGAACAAGACCATCAATTGGAAGCCCGAAGCTACGGGTAGCGGCCGTTTCGGCAACTGGTTGGAGAACCTCGTCGACTGGAACCTCTCGCGTTCGCGCTACTGGGGCACACCGCTGCCCATCTGGCGCACCGAAGACGGCAAGGAAGAGATCTGCATTGGTAGCGTGGAAGAGCTTCGCAACGAGATTGAGAAGTCCATCAAGGCGGGCTTCATGACAGAAAACCCGTATGCCAGCAAAGACTACACCAAGTTTGACCTGCATAGACCTTATATCGACGGCGTCATCCTCTGCTCCGCAAGCGGCAAGAAGATGTTCCGCGAACCCGACCTCATCGACGTGTGGTTCGACAGCGGCGCGATGCCTTACGCCCAATATCACTATATGGGGAAGAAAAGTGCGGATGGAAAACTCCTCACTCCTCACTCCTCACTCTCAACTCTCCCCTTCCCCGCTGACTTCATCGCCGAAGGCGTCGACCAGACCCGTGGTTGGTTCTTCACGCTGCATGCCATCGCCACGATGTGCTTCGACAGCGTCGCCTACAAGAACGTAATTTCCAACGGCTTGGTCTTAGACAAGAACGGCAACAAGATGTCGAAACGTCTCGGCAATGCCGTCGACCCGTTCGGTGCCATCGAGAAATACGGTGCCGATGCCGTGCGTTGGTATATGATCACCAACTCGCAGCCTTGGGACAACCTGAAGTTTGACGAGGCTGGTGTGGACGAGGTGCGCCGCAAGTTCTTTGGAACCTTGTACAACACCTACGCCTTCTTCGCCTTGTATGCCAACATCGACAAGTTCGACTATAAGGAAGCCGACATCGACATCAAGGATCGTCCTGAAATCGACCGCTATATCCTCTCCGAGCTGAACTCACTGATTCTCGAAGTAGACAACGCTTATCAGAGCTATGAACCTACCCGTGCAGGTCGCGCCATCGCCAGTTTTGTGGACATCCTCAGCAATTGGTTTGTACGCCTCTCGCGTCGTCGTTTCTGGAAGAGCGAGGACAACCAAGACAAGCTGTCGGCCTACCAGACCCTCTACACCTGCCTTGAGACCGTGGCCCGCCTCATGTCGCCCATCGCCCCCTTCTTTAGCGAGCAGCTCTACCGTGACCTCAACAATGTCACAGGAAAGAACAAAGCCGAGTCTGTCCACCTGACCGACTTCCCCGTTGCTGATGAGCGCTGCATCGACAAGGACCTGGAGCAACGCATGGAGATGACCCAACTGGTTTCTTCTTTAGTGCTCTCGCTGCGTAAGAAGGCCAACATCCGCGTGCGTCAGCCCCTGTCAAAGATTATGATCCCCGTCAAGGACGAGAATATGAAAACGCAACTCGAGAAGGTGTCGCACCTCATCAAGAGCGAGGTCAACATCAAGGAAATCGAGTTCCTCTCGCCCGACAACAACATCCTGGTGAAGAACGTGAAGCCCAACTTCAAGACCTTGGGTAAGAAGTACGGCAAACAGATGAAGCAGATCCAAGCCTACTTCGCCAACATGAGCCAAGACGAGATCCACCAGTTCGAGAAGAACGGCGGCACCCACTTGAACGTAGACGACGTCGACGTCGAGCTGACGCTCGAAGATGCCTTGATTTCGACACAAGACATCCCTGGCTGGGCTGTCACCTCCGAAGGCGACATCACCGTGGCTTTGGATATGACCATCACCGAAGAGCTGATGCAGGAAGGTCTGGCCCGTGAGATCGTGAACCGCGTGCAGAACCTCCGCAAGACCGGTGGCTTCGAGGTCACCGACCGCATCGAGCTGCTCATCGAGAAGAACGAGAAGATTGACGCTGCAGTGAAAAAATACGGCGACTACATCTGCAACGAGACCTTAGCCACCATCACCATGGTAGATGCCTTGGACGGCGTGGAGACCGAGGAACTCGTGGAAGGTGTGTCTGTGAAATTGATGATTAAGAAGAAATAACGCTGTTGGCTGTTAGCAATTAGCTGTTAGCCGTTAGCTTACGGACACCGAAGCTAATAGCTAACAGCTTACAGCTAAAAGCCACTCAGCAACTGAATAACTATTCTAACTCAACAACTATTATGGAAAAACAAGAACCCCAAGTGCGCTATTCCGACGAAGACCTTGAGGAATTCAGAGCACTGATACTCGAAAAGCTCGCGCAGGCCAAGGCCAACCTGGAGACGCTGAAAGCCAATCTCTCAGGTGGCGAGCACAGCACCGACGACACCGCACCCACCTTCAAGATTTTGGAGGAAGGCTATGCCGTGGCTGAGAAAGAAGAAAACGCTCGCCTCGTGGCCCGTCAAGAGAAATACATCCGTAACCTCGAACTGGCCCTGATGCGCATCGAGAATAAGACCTACGGCATCTGCTGCGAGACCGGCCGCCTCATCCCCAAGGAAAGGCTCCGCTGCGTGCCTATCACTACCCGCTGCCTCGACGCAAAACTGAAGAAAAAGTGAAAAAGCAGTACAACCGCGGCCTGATAGGGTCGTTTGTGGTGATTTTTCTCGTCTTGCTCTTCGACCAAATCCTTAAGATTTGGGTCAAGACTACCATGACCCTCGGACAGGAGACCCCTGTCCTTGGGCATTGGTTTAATTTGCTGTTCATCGAAAACAACGGCATGGCCTTTGGATGGTTGGGCGGTGGCGGCTTTTTGAAGCTGGCTTTGAGCCTCTTCAGGATTGTGGCCATTGTCGCTTTGTTTTGGATTTTGATTCGCCTTTCGAAGCAAAACACCAAGTTCGGCGTACTGTTCGGCATCGCCCTTATCACGGCGGGTGCCATGGGCAACATCATCGACAGCGTGTTTTACGGCCGCATCTTCAGCGAGAGCACCTACACCCAAGTCGCGACGCTCTTCCCCGACGGCGGCGGTTATGCCGGCTGGCTGCATGGTCGCGTGGTCGACATGCTCTATTTCCCCATCATCGACGTGGCCCGCGAAAACGCCACGTGGCTGCCCAACTTCCTCTTCGGCCCCGATGAGCATTTCATCTTCTTCCGGCCCATCTTCAACTTCGCCGACGCCGCCATCACCGTTGGGGTGTTCTATATGCTGATTTTCCAATGGAAGTGGCTGAAAAACCTGAAATAACATAAAAACAACAAATAAAACACTATGAAACGTTACCTAAAAAGCGCTACGATTCCCCTGTGGATCGTGGCGGTCTTGTTTTTGGCAAACGCCTGCTCGGATGATTATTTCAGAGGAGACGGAAGGGTCTTCGGCGAGGATATCGACCTCGGAAGCAACTACGGCAACGATGCCCCCATCTCCACTAGAAGTGATTACTCCACAACCAACGACCTCGCCATCGGAAACTCCAACGGAAGCTTCTCCTCCGACACCTACGCCTTCACCTATCCGCAGATAGACAACAACTACAGCGGCGGGAGTTCCTCGTATGGCCAATCCAACTACTCCGCATCGGGCGACAACACAACGCCCACCCTCCAACTGAACGGGTTCAGCACCATCGGCAGCATCACTTTCAACGAAGTGCCGCAACGCTCCTACCCTGGCAACAGCTACGCCGTCGCCAACCAAGATTTCGTTCCGACTGGCAGCAGCGATGACGGCTTCAATTTCATCACCCAGGAATTCGGAACGCCACTTTACACGCCCTTGGGCAGCGGCTGGCTCATCCTTGTGGCAGCCGGTGCGGGCTATGCCCTCGTCAAACGCAGAAAAAAAGACTAAAAACCATCGACCATGAAGAAACTTAACACCATCCTCATAGCTTTGGCACTGCTGCTCACGCTGGGCCAATGCAAAAAACACGACATCATCGAAAACAATTGGGTGCATATCACCGTGAAGGTGAACAACGGCGGCAAGCACATCGTCTATCCCGGAACGGGTGCCTACACCTTCACCACCGGCGACACCATCTATGTGGGCAACAACCGCAAGTATGTCGGCTGTTTGGGCTACAAAGACGGAGCCTTCAGCGGCGGCATTGATCCCACCTCCTGTGACGAAGAAGACTACCTGCATTTCTACTTCATGGGCGGGAAAGGCCCTCTCACCAACACGCTGACAGCCGGAGAAACAACCTCGTTCACCGCAGACATCAGCGACCAAAGCACAAACCTGCCCATCATCACCTACGGACACTCGACCCAAAAATACACATCAGGGTCCACATCCTACACCTGTTTCCTCTTCAACGAGTGCGCCTTGGTGAAGTTCAACACCAATGTGGCTTCGAGTACAGTGACGTTGAGCGGCATGTTTACTCAGGCGAAAGCTGACTTTGAAGCAGACACGATAGCGCCTACTGAAACGACTGGCAACATCACCTTTAATACTGATGCCGAAGGTGTGGGCTGGGCCATCCTGCTGCCGCACGATGGAGAAATCACCGCCACGGCCTCTACCACAGCTGCTGGTTATAATCCAGAGACTGTAACAGTTCCGACTATCAACAATAACGACTATTTGAATGAGGGTATTGCGGTGAACCTTTTCAATCCTCTCGCTTCGCCCCTCACCTTTGAGGCAATGGAGGCTGGTGCTTCGGTGACGTTTACAAAAGCACCAACCATAGCCGAACTTCCAATTGAGTATAGCTTGAACGGCGGAACATGGACTACTTACTCAACGCCCATTCCCCTCACCAACATTGGTGATAAGGTCTCCTTCCGAGGCGACAATGCCAGATATGCTACAGGTGCATCTTCCAACAATTACAGTTATTTTTCCTTCGACAAGGACTGCTCTGTCTATGGCAACATCATGAGTCTTGTCGATAAAGAAAGTTTCGCCACAAACACAACGCTGACGCAATGGTTCACTTTCTGCCACCTGTTTGGAAATTTTGATTCTTCAACCAATCAGAACGCCCCTAATCCACACCTCTATAATCATTCCTCCAAAACGCTGGTACTGCCCGCCACAACCTTGACCAGAGGCTGCTATTTTGATATGTTCAATGGTTGCACCAATTTGACCACAGCACCCGTACTGCCCGCCACAACGCTTGCCCAATCTTGCTACGAGGGAATGTTCTCTGGTTGCACAAGTTTGGCCGCTACACCCACACTATCTGCCACGACGCTTGCCCAATCTTGCTACAATAGCATGTTCTCTGGCTGCACGAGCTTGACCACAGCACCCGAGTTGGCTGTCACAGACTTAACTAATAAATATAGCTGCTATAGGAGTATGTTCTCTGGCTGCACGAGCTTGACAGCAGCACCCGCATTGCCCGCCACAACGATTGCCATCGAGTGCTATAAGAACATGTTTAAAGGCTGCACGAGCTTGACCACAGCACCCACGCTACCCGCCACAATACTCTATAATTACTGCTATGATGGTATGTTTAGTGGTTGCACCAATTTGACCACAGCACCCGCCTTGCCAGCCACTACGCTAACAGAGTTTTGTTATCGTGAGATGTTCAAAAATTGCACCAACTTGACAACAGCGCCCACACTGCCCGCCACTACGCTGACCATTTTTTGTTATTATGAAATGTTCAATGGCTGCTCCAACCTAAATAGCGTGACCTGCCTTGCCACTAACATTTCCGCAACTCAATGCACCCTTAATTGGCTTTCCGGCGTGGCCTCTTCGGGCACGTTCACCAAAGCCCCATCTATGACGAGTTGGACGACTGGTGCCAGCGGCATCCCCTCGGGCTGGACGGTGGTGGAGCGTGATCCGGAACTCACCTTCGAGGCAATGACGGCTGGCGCGAAGGTAACATTTACGAAAGGTTCTTCTGTTACTTGGACCAATCCCGTTGAATACAGCCTAAACGGCGGCGCATGGACGACATACACATCAGGAACAGCCATCACCCTCGCTAATGTTGGCGACAAGGTGATGTTCCGAGGCAACAACGCAACGTATAACGGAAGCAATTTCGCATGTACCAATGAATGTTATATCTACGGCAACATCATGAGCCTTATTGATGCCACAGGCTACGCCACTACCACAACAATGACATCAAGTAATAACGGGGCATTCAAGTCCCTTTTTGCCAATAACACAAATATTAAAAATCATGCGTCAAAGAATTTGGTGCTTCCAGCCACAACGCTGGCCGCGCAGTGCTACATGGGGATGTTCAATGGTTGTACTGGCTTGACAACAGCACCTGCACTGCCCGCGACAACACTCGCCCCATCGTGCTATTTCGGGATGTTCTCTGGTTGTACTGGTTTGACAACAGCACCCGAACTGCCTGCCACAAACCTTGACGAATATTGCTACACGATGATGTTCTTCAACTGTACGAGCTTGACCGCAGCTCCTGCCCTGCCCGCCACGACGATGACCACAAGTTGCTATCAAGATATGTTCGCTGGCACCGGATTGACCGCAGCTCCTGAATTGTCTGCCATGACATTGGCTTTTAATTGTTATTCTGGTATGTTCGTCGCATGTACCAGCTTGACTACGGCTCCCACGTTGCCAGCTACAACACTCGCCGAAGGGTGCTACGAAAATATGTTCAGCAGCTGTACCAGTTTGACATCAGCTCCCGAATTGCCAGCATTAGTACTGGCTCCTGATTGTTATAATACTATGTTTGAGGATTGCATCAACCTGAATAGCGTGACCTGCCTTGCCACTGACATCTCGGCATCGAACTGCACTTATAATTGGCTTTTCGGCGTGGCTGCAACGGGAACGTTCACCAAGGCCTCGACAATGTCAAGCTGGCCGACAGGACCAGACGGCTCTGGTAATGTTAACGGCATCCCCGAGGGCTGGACGGTGCAGGACCAATAAAAACACGAACTAAAACCACCACGACGACAATGAAAAAACACATCATATTCCTCCTCATGGCAGCGGCGATGCTGCTCACGCTGGGCCAGTGCAAGAAAGAAGAGGCCGACTTCTACTGTGTACACGTCACCCTGAAAGTAGCCGACGGCGGCAAACACGACATCAACACCGTTTCGGGTGCCGTAAACTACACGGACGGCGATGTCATCCATGTGACCAACGGCGGCAAGTACAGGGGTTCGCTAACCTATTCCAGCGGTGCCTTCAACGGCGAATTGTATTACAACGATGACCACCCGATGAACACCGACGACTACCTGCATTTCTATTTCTTGGGCAACTATGACCCCTACACGCTGCAAGATTGCCAAGCAGGAACGCCATCGACCAGTTTCTCCCTGGACATCAGCGACCAAAGCAGCGGCAACCTGCCCGTGATTTCCTACGGACAATCCGACAGGAAATATATGGACAACGGCCCCGCCACCTACACCTGCGTGCTCGAAAACAAATGCGCCATGGCGAAATTCAACGTGACCACGCCCTCCACCGCCGCGATTTGCATCACAGGCATGAACAACATAGTTTCCGTGGACTTCGGAACCTTCACCCCATCATTCTCTTACGGCCAAAATGTCGACGGTTTGATAAAAATGGCTCCCAAAAACGATGACAATGAGACTTGGGCCATTCTGCTCCCACAGGCTTCGGTGCTAGCAGGGGATGCCTATACGGACGATGGCTTTTACACGGGCACGCATCCCGCCATTAACGGCGGAATCGCTGCCAACCAATATCTCAACACTGGCATTTCCATGACTGTGAACACACTCACCCCTCTCGGCACACCCCTCACCTTCGAGGCAAAGAAGGCTCCCGCCACGGTGACGTTTAACATTTGCACAAGTACTGCCACGAACCTCGTGCAGATTAGCACCAACGGCGAAAATTGGAGCACCTACTCCTCAGGTAATCCCATCACACTCACCAATGTTGGCGACAAGGTCTCCTTCCGAGGCAACAACGCCACGTATGCCACAGGTACTGGCTCCAATCAATACAGCAATTTTTCCTGCAGCGACAGCTGCTATGTTTACGGCAATGTCATGAGCCTTATCGATGCTAACAACTACCCCTCTGCAATGCTATTGACCAATGCCAACAATTATGCATTCTGTAATTTGTTCAGAGACAACAGTAAAATTGACTGTCATCCAACCGAAGCGCTGATACTGCCCGCCACAACACTCGCCGAAAGTTGCTACGAAAGCATGTTCTATAATTGCACAGGCTTGAAAAACGCTCCCGACCTGCCCGCCACAACGCTCGCCAAAAGATGCTATTGCAGCATGTTCAACGTCTGCTCGAAATTGACGGCAGCTCCCGCGCTGCCCGCCACAACGCTCGCCAAAGACTGCTACAGAGACATGTTTCGCAGCGACTCTATCTTAACATCAGCACCCACATTGCCCGCCACAACGATGGCAGAATTTTGTTATTACAATATGTTCCATGGCTGCACGAGCTTGGAGGAAGCCCCCGCGCTACCCGCCACGACGCTTGCCAAAGCTTGTTATTCTACAATGTTTAAGGGTACAGGCTTGACGGCAGCACCCGTGCTACCCGCTACGACGCTCAAAAACCGTTGCTACGAATCCATGTTCCAAGGCTGCACAAGCTTGACGGAAGCACCCACGCTGCCCGCCACAATGATAGACACAAGTTGTTATCAATCTATGTTCCAAGGCTGCACGATCTTGACAACAGCCCCCGCACTGCCCGCCACAACGCTCTACAAAAGTTGCTATTCATCTATGTTCAACAGTTCGGGTTTGACAACAGCCCCCGCACTGCCCGCCACGACGTTAGCCAACGCTTGTTATCAAGCTATGTTCCAGGACTGCACGAACTTGACAACAGCCCCCACATTGCCCGCTACAACACTCACCGACTACTGCTATAGGAATATGTTCGATGGCTGCACCCACCTGAACAGCGTGACCTGCCTTGCCACTGATATTTCCGCATCAAACTGCACCGATGATTGGCTTGACGGCGTGGCCGCTACAGGCACATTCACCAAAGCCCCGGAAATTATAGTCGGTATAGGTGGTTGGACTTCCAATAGTATCAGCGGTATCCCAACGGGCTGGACGGTGGTGGATTACTACGACCCTCTCCCCACGCCCCTCACCTTCGAGGCAAAGGAGGCTAACGCTACGGTAAGGTTTACAAAAGCAACGGATCTTTCGCTGAATGATTTGGAATACAATGTGTATGACGGCAGCGGTTGGCAACACTACACCACCGACACAGAAATCACTCTCACCAATGAAGGCGACAAGGTCTCCTTCCGAGGCAACAACGACGCGTATGCCACAGAGTACTATTACGGTCATTTTGTCTGCAGCAACTGCTATGTTTACGGCAACATCATGAGCCTTATTGATGCCGTCAACTATCCCACTGCAACGGAATTGACGGGTGACTATACATTCCGTGGTTTGTTCAATGGACAAAACTCTGTTTATAGTCATCCAACCAAAACTTTGGTACTGCCAGCCACAACGCTACGCCAATATTGCTATGCTAAGATGTTCTATAAGTGCACAAATTTGACCACAGCACCCACGCTGCCCGCCACAACGTTAGCCGATAATTGTTATAAAGAAATGTTCATGTTCTGTTCCAATCTGAATAGCGTGACCTGCCTTGCCACTACCGGAATCAATGAAAACAACAGTACAACCAATTGGATGAATGTCGTGGCCTCTTCTGGCACGTTCACCAAGGCCAGCGGCATAACCTGGCCAGAAGGTGCCAACGGCATCCCCTCTGGCTGGACAGTGCAGGATGCGCCATAAGCGCCACGCTCGGCAATCATAAAAACAAGACGGAAGGCGGCTGCATCAGGGAATGTGGCCGCTTTTTTTTTGGCTATAAACGTATAAAAATTACAACTTGCAGCCAAAAATAATCAAATCCTCAAAGAGTTTGTTTAATGTTATATTGCTTGATATTAGGCTGTTATAGTGAATATTTGCCTTTGGCTGCCGATTTGAAACAATCGTCACAAGTACCTGTTTCTGCGTAGGAAGACACGCTGCTAATTTTGAATAGTTACTTTGTAAAACAGTGCACAAAAAGATGGGCCTTTCTTATGGTTTGGCACAAAGCTCCGTTATTGCGTTTTTGAACACTTCTGCTTTTCCCGCATTGCCTATCCCATAAATGAGATGAATAAACCTTTTCGTCCCCTCTATTTCAAACTCGATAACATCGTCAAGATAATCATCAATACCGTGTCTGTTCGTTTCGTCTTGAAATAATGCTGAAAACAAACGGCTACGGTACTCTTGCGGCGAAAGCGCTTGGTTATGACGACTACGAGGTAAGTCGTTGAAATCGTCGCAATAGAAATAAATGATGTTATCAGGGTTTTGCTGTAAGAAATCGAACAGCATGTGTGAAATAAGTTTTAATGCCGAACGGTCTACACCATCGTAATCTGATTGTCGAAGCAAAGTGACATCACACACTTCACTCTTTCCCATTTGCTCAAGGGCTTGGCCGTCAAGTGCATTGGCAAGGTCAAAACTGTCAATCTTCAAAAGAAGACGACTTCTTCCTGTTTCTATCGGGAAAGTGATAGGGCTCATTCGGCAGGGAAATAGAAACTCATTTTTGATGAGAGTTCATCAAGATCTTTTTGCTTCTTGTGCCGAAGCGAATCAAGCAAATCAACCATTTTCCTCTCTGCCTTTTTCACCACGGTATGTCTCACATTTTTGCTTTCCATTTCTTTGTTCTCTTTTTGTTGTCACGCTGCAAAGATAAACAACTTTTTTCGTTCCATGCAACTTATTTGCATTTCTAGAAGAATTATTAAAAAAAATCCCGCCAAACTGAATTGACGGGATTTTTTCGTTTTTACGATGTAGAGACGTGGCGCGCTACGTCTCTACCAGATTATGCCTGTTTTCTGGCTGCAATCAGCAGATCCAGCATCTTGATAGCCGAATCGCTGATGACCGTACCGGGACCAAAGATGGCCACAGCGCCGGCGTCGTAGAGGAACTGGTAGTCCTGCGCGGGAATCACACCACCCACGGTAACCATGATGTCGGGACGACCCAGCTTCTCCAGCTCGGCAATGACCTGCGGCACGAGGGTCTTATGACCGGCAGCCAACGAACTCACGCCCATGATATGGACATCGTTCTCAACGGCTTGCTTGGCAGCCTCGGCGGGCGTCTGGAACAAGGGGCCCATATCGACATCGAAACCGATGTCGGCATAACCGGTAGCCACCACTTTGGCGCCACGGTCGTGACCGTCCTGACCCATCTTGGCAATCATGATACGCGGACGGCGGCCTTCCAACTTGGCGAACTCGTCGGCCTTGCGGCAGGCCTCCTCGAATCTTGCATCGTTTTTCGTTTCCATAGAATATACTCCTGAAATTGAACGGATTACTGCTTTGTAACGACCCGCGACTTTCTCGCAAGCCATCGAAATCTCACCCAGCGAAGCGCGGCACTTGGCGGCTTCGACGGCCAAGGCAAGCAGGTTGCCCTCGCCTGTCTCGGCGCACTTAGTGATGGCCTCCAAACAACGTTGCACGTCGGCCTCGTTGCGGTTGGCGCGGAGTTCCTTCAGACGCTTGATCTGCGACTCACGCACAGCGGTGTTGTCGACTTCCAAGGTCTCGATAGGATCCTCGTGGTCGAGGCGGTACTTGTTGATACCGACGATGGTCTCGCGGCCCGAGTCGATCTTGGCCTGCTTGCGGGCAGCGGCCTCTTCGATACGCATCTTCGGCAGACCCGTCTCGATGGCCTTGGCCATGCCACCCATGGCTTCCACCTCTTGGATGTGACCCCAAGCACGGTGGGCCAGAGCATGGGTGAGGCTCTCCACATAATAAGAGCCTGCCCACGGGTCGACGACGCGGCAGACGTTGGTCTCTTCCTGAATGTAGATCTGAGTGTTACGGGCGATACGGGCGCTGAAGTCGGTGGGCAGGGCGATAGCCTCGTCCAAGGCGTTGGTGTGCAGCGACTGGGTGTGACCCAGGGCGGCGCCCATAGCCTCGATGCAGGTACGGGCCACGTTGTTGAACGGGTCTTGCTCGGTGAGGCTCCAGCCAGAGGTCTGCGTGTGGGTACGCAGGGCCAGCGACTTGGTGTTCTTCGGGTTGAAGGTGCTCACGATCTTGGCCCACAGCATACGGGCGGCGCGCATCTTGGCGATTTCCATGAAGTGGTTCATGCCTGAGCACCAGAAGAAGGACAGACGCGGCGCGAAGGCGTCGATGTCCAAGCCAGCCTTGACACCGGTGCGGAGGTAGTCCCAACCATCGGCCAAGGTGTAAGCCATCTCGATGTCGGAGGTGGCACCAGCTTCCTGCATGTGGTAACCCGAGATGGAGATGCTGTTGAACTTCGGCATGTTCTGCGAGGTGAACTCGAAGATATCAGCGATGATGCGCATCGAGAACTCAGGCGGATAGATATAGGTGTTACGTACCATGAACTCCTTCAGGATGTCGTTCTGGATGGTGCCTTGCAACTCTTCGTATTTGGCACCCTGCTCCAAGGCGGCGACGATGTAGAAGGCCAGGATCGGCAACACGGCGCCGTTCATGGTCATGGAGACGGACATCTTATTTAAAGGAATCTGGTCGAACAGGACTTTCATGTCCTCGACGGAGCAGATGCTCACGCCAGCCTTACCCACGTCGCCCATGACGCGCTCGTGGTCGGCGTCGTAGCCACGGTGGGTGGCCAAGTCGAAGGCCACGGACAGACCTTTTTGACCGGCCGCGATGTTACGGCGGTAGAAGGCGTTGGACTCTTCAGCGGTGGAGAAACCAGCGTACTGACGGATGGTCCAAGGACGCATCACGTACATGGTGGAGTATGGTCCACGGAGGAAGGGGGCGATACCGGCAGCATAGTTGAGGTGCTCCATGCCTTCGAGGTCTTTCTCGGTATAGGCAGGTTTCACCATGATATGCTCAGAGGTCTCCCAGCTCTCGCCGTTCGGCAGGATGATACCGTTGTGATTAGGTATAGCGTTGATGTTGATATCTTTATAGTTAGGTTTCATTGTTTTATCCTTTCATTTTTTTGACTCGGGACTTCGGGACGCGGGACGCGGGACAGACTTCGTCTCGTGTCTCGCAGTCTCGCGTCTCGTGTCATCTTGTTATACCTAATTGCTTTTGGAACTCCGTTAAGGTCTCAAGCACATTACTCTTGACGTGGATGAAATACTTCAGGCCAGCCTCTTTGAGGATGTCGGCGGTGCCTTCGGGGTTACCGGCGAGCACCACGATGGTGTCGTTCTTCAACTCCTCGAAGATCTTGAGGGCGTTGCCTTCGCCGTATTCTTCGTCGGAGGAGCAGATGACCAGAATCTCGGGCTTCACCTCGCGGGCGGCGGCGATGCCTTCGTCCAAGGTCTTGAAGCCTGGGTTGTCGACCACCTGGAAGCCAGCGCAGGCGAAGAAGTTGGAAGCGAAGTTAGCGCGGGCCTTACGCATGGCGAGGTTGCCATAGGTGAACATCCAAGCGACAGGACGTTTGTGGTCCTGAGCGTAGACGTCGGTGGCAAAGCGCAGCTTCTCGAACTGCTGTGCAGCGCGGAAGGTGACGATGGTCTCGACCTCTGCCTTCTCGTCGCGGCGGTCGTCGGCCTCAAACACCCAAGGTTCGGGGTTGAACTTCATCGTCTCGGTGAAGTTCGGGAACTGGTTGGTGCCGAGTATAGTCTCGCGGCGGGTAGCCACGTTGCTGAACTTCTTGGCGGCACTCTCCTTGATGAGACCTTGGATCATGCCCTTGCGGACGGCTTCGAGGTAACCGCCTTCGTCTTGGATCTTGTTGAACAAGTCCCAAGCGGCCACGGCCAGGCTCTCGGTGAGGTTCTCGATGTAGTAGGAACCTGCGGCGGGGTCGGCCACCTTGTCGAAGTGAGCCTCTTCCTTGAGAATGAGCTGCTGGTTGCGGGCGATACGGTCGGCGAAGTCGGTGGGAATCTCAAACGGCGTGTCAAACGGCATCACGGTGAATGAGTCGACACCACCGAGGACGGCTGACATCGTGCCCGAGGTGGTGCGCAGCATGTTGACATAAGCATCATAAAGGCTCATGCCCAACTCTGCGTTGGTGGCGTGGATGTGCATCTTGGCGTTCTCTTCCTTGCCACCATAGGCCTTCACGATGTTGGCCCACAAGAGGCGATAGGCACGCAGTTTGGCCAGCTCCATGAAGTAGTTCTGACCCACGGCGAGGTTGAAACGCATCTTGGGCGCGATCTCGTCGATGGTCAGGCCTTTCTCGGTGAGTTTGTCGAGGTACTCGGCACCCACGGCAAGGGCAAAGGCCATCTCCTGCACGATGGTAGCACCAGCGTTGGTGAATACGTGACCGTTGACGCCGATGGTCTGGAAGCCAGGCATCTCGGCCTTCACTACGATGTAGCCTAACTCCATGTCGGCACCCTCGTTAATGTACCACACGCCGCGACGCAGGTAACGCGTCAGCGGGTCGTAGTTCAAAGAACCTTTGATACCCGGCACCTTCGACAGCATCTCCAGCAACGGCAGGTGATACTTGTTGTTGTAGAAGTTGATCTCCACAGCGTTCTGGTCGATGCCGTTGAGCAGCGTCGAGATGGCGATGGGGTCGTACGGCTTGTCGTACTCCAGCTTGAAGCCGATGCTGTTGGCGCCACGGCTGATGGCGTTGATGGCGATCTTGTTGGCCTCATGCACGTCCTTCACGGTGATGTCCTGACGGACGAGCCAGGTGTTGCCTTCGGCTTTGTTGCCACGGACGTAAGGGAACTCGTTGGGGTTCTGTCCCGTCCAAGGGATGTCGGCCAAGTTCTCGGCACGGTAATAAGGCCTCACGTTGAAGCCTTCGGCCGTACGCCAAACCAACTTTTTGTTGTAATCTGCCCCTTTGAGGTCCTTCTCGATGACGGCTTCCCATTCTTCAGTCGTCACGGGTGGAAATTCTTCAAAGAGTCTTTTTTGATCTTCCATGTTGTTGTATTTAATTGATATTCTTTTTTGTGTTTTCTAAAGTGTCCTTTGAATCTGCAAAGGTAAGAAATTATGCGATAAGGCCAACTATAAAAAGAAATAAAGGTGAAAAAAGGCCTCAACAGGTATGTCATCCCTGCGGAGGCCGGCTGCAGGCTCTTGAAGTCATGTCATCCCTGCGCTGGATGTGCGGTGGCTTGGGATCTATGGCTTCAAGAGCCGTTGAATATGTTTTTTTCCTTTTTGAACCGCCTCTATAGATTCCAATCCTAGGCATTTTCCCACGCAGGAATGACATAGGAGGCTATTCTTTTTACTGCTCAAATAAGTCTTTTCTTTCAGGATTGATAGTATCTATAAGTCTTTCTTTTTCCACTCTTGAAAGACTTTTTATCTCCTTTTCCCTTACAATCGCCTGATCTATCAACCCAAAGTCTTCATAATACACAAGCTTATGACACTTATATTTTGCAGTAAAAGCAGACCCACAACCTTCCTTGTGCTCTCTAACACGCCTATCTAGGTTATTAGTAACACCCGTGTATAAGGCACGTCCATTGGCACTTTGCATCATATAGACCTAATAGGTTTTCATTTGTTGGTTTTTTAGAGGCTGCAGAAAGCATGTCATCCCTACGCTGGACGGTGCGGTGGCTTGGGATCTATGCTTTCTGAAGCCGTCAATAAAGCATTGCTTCTTAACCGCCGTGCATAGATTCCATGCCTTTGCCCACTAGCCCACGTTGGAATGACATGCACGGCTAGCTTTTACCTCTCCGCGCGCATGGGGTTGTTCAGGAAGTCATCATACGCCAAGCGGATGCCGTCTTCCAGCTCGGTCTTGTAGGTCCAGCCAAGGGCCGTGGCCTTGCTGACATCGAGCAGCTTGCGCGGCGTGCCATTGGGACGGGTAGTGTCCCATTTGATCTCGCCTTCGAAGCCGATGACCTTGGCCACCAGCTCCGTCAAAGCTTTGATGGTCAGTTCCTTTCCCGTGCCTGCGTTGACAGTCTCGTTGCCCGAATAGTGATTCATCAGGAAGACGCAGAGGTTGGCGAGGTCGTCCACATAGAGGAACTCACGCAACGGGCTGCCGTCGCCCCAGCAGGTTACCTCTTTCAGCCCGTTGACCTTGGCTTCGTGGAAGCGACGAATCAAAGCGGGAAGCACATGGCTGTGCTCGGGGTGGTAGTTGTCGTTGGGACCATAGAGGTTGGTGGGCATCACGCTGATGTAGTCTGTGCCGTATTGGCGGTTAAGGAACTCGCAGTATTTCAGGCCACTGATCTTCGCCAGGGCGTAGGCTTCGTTGGTTTTTTCGAGCTCGCCCGTGAGCAGGCACGACTCCGTCATGGGCTGCGGTGCCATGCGGGGATAGATGCAGGATGAGCCAAGAAACTCCAACTTCTTGCAGCCGTTTTGCCACGCCGAATGGATAACGTTCATCTCAAGGATCATGTTGTCGTACATGAAGTCGGCGAGGGCGCTCTGGTTGGCGACGATGCCGCCGACTTTGGCTGCCGCGAGGAAGACATATTCGGGTTTTTCCTCAGCGAAGAACTTCTCCACGGCATCTTGTCGGGTCAGGTCGAGTTCTTTATGAGTGCGGGTGATGATATTGTTGTAGCCTTGTCTTTGCAACTCACGGACAATGGCCGAGCCCACCATCCCGCGATGGCCGGCGACGTATATTTTGCTATTTTTATTCATTTTCCTATGGTGTTTGCATCTAAGGTATTGCTTCGCAAGAAATCTGTCAAAAATCTTTTTTCTATAAAATTTCTCAAAAATCTGCGCTTCCTTCCCTAAGCTTTTAAAAGAGTTTGATCCGTTCTATGGTGCCGTCTGCATCTCGTTCATTCATCGCTATTCCCGTTATGTCCACAAAGAACTGATATTTCTTGTTATGTTCTTTCAACAGATCCATGTTGACTAGCAAACGCAGATTTTTGAACGATTTTTAATACATTTTTGAAAGATTTCTACTCCAAAGGAGTATTCCATTAATCCTCCAAATGAGCCTTGAGATACAGTTTTTTCACGAACCTCATATCATGCTCGACCATGATCTTCACCAGGTCTTCAAACGACGTCTTGCGGGGGTTCCAGCCGAGGAGCGTTTTGGCCTTGGTGGGGTCACCGAGCAGCTGTTCCACTTCGGCAGGACGGAAGAAGCGTGGGTCGACTTCCACGAGTGCCTTGCCCGTAGCCACATCTATGCCTTTCTCATCAACGCCTTCACCTTCCCAGCGCAGTTCGATGCCGACATGCTTGAACGCCAATGTGCAGAAGTCTCGCACAGTGTGGTACTCGCCTGTAGCGATGACGAAGTCCTCAGGCTTCTCCTGTTGCAGGATAAGCCACATGCACTCCACATAGTCCTTGGCATAGCCCCAGTCGCGGAGGGCGTTGAGGTTGCCGAGATAGAGCTTGTCCTGATAGCCTTGCTTGATGCGGGCGGCCGCCAGCGTGATCTTTCGCGTGACGAAAGTCTCACCGCGGCGTTCGCTCTCGTGGTTGAAGAGGATACCATTAACGGCGAACATGCCATAGCTCTCACGGTAGTTTTTCACAATCCAGAAGCCGTATTGTTTGGCCACGCCGTATGGCGAACGCGGGTAGAATGGTGTCGTCTCCTTCTGCGGCACCTCTTGCACAAGGCCGAACAACTCCGATGTGGAGGCTTGGTAGATCTTGCATTTTTTCTCCAAGCCCAGGATACGCACAGCTTCAAGGAGGCGCAGTGTACCCACAGCATCGGCTTCAGCGGTGTATTCGGGACAATCGAACGACACCTTCACATGGCTCTGGGCCGCGAGGTTATAGATCTCGTCGGGCTGGGTTTTCTGGATGATACGCACAAGCGACGACGAGTCGGTCATGTCGCCATAGTGTAAGGTGAGCAGGCGTTTATTCTTCATGTCGCGCACCCATTCATCCAAATAGAGGTGCTCAATGCGACCCGTGTTGAACGACGAGGATCGGCGGATGATGCCGTGCACCTCGTAGCCCTTCTCCAAAAGAAACTCGGCGAGGAAAGAACCATCTTGGCCCGTGATGCCGGTAAGTAATGCTGTTTTTGACATGTTTTGTTCTTTTATGTCTCCCATAGATTCCCGCTTGCCCACTTGCCTACGTTGGAATGACATGGGAGGCTTTTCATTTTATTCTATTGCTTCTTTTATGCAGTTGACAATGTATTTCACATCTTCGTCGGAGACATACGGTCCAGCAGGCAAACACATACCCACCTTGAACAAGCCTTCCGACACGCCATTGACGTAGGCAGGGGCGTCTTTATACACGGGCTGCTTATGCATCGGCTTCCACAACGGCCTTGCCTCAACACCCGCCTGGTCGAGGATGACGCGCAATGCCTCCACGTTGTCGTTAGGCTCACAGTCGGAATAAAGGGGACGAGGATTCGTTTGCCCTTTTACCTTGATAGAGGGGTCTATGGTGATGGTGGTCAACCAAAAATTGCTATCGAATTTATCGGTAGGATTATCGTGTACCTTGATGCCTTCTACTGCCCCCAACAACTCCTTATACAAATCATGAACATGCTTATGATGTTGAACATGCTCACCCAACACCGTCATCTGTCCCCTGCCAATGCCTGCACAGATATTGCTCAAGCGGTAGTTGAAACCGATGGTTTCATGCTGATAATAAGGAGCCTCCTCGCGTGCTTGCGTGGCGAGAAATATGGTACGCTTTTTCGTTTCCTCATCATTGCAGAGGAGCGCACCGCCACCACTGGTGGTGATAATCTTATTGCCATTGAAGGAATAGGTAGCCAAGTCACCGAAGAGGCCACAAGGTTTTCCATCATAATAAGAGCCTAAAGCATTGGCCGCATCCTCGATAATGGGAATGTCAAATTGTTTTCCTATCCGTTCTAACTCATCCCATTGGGCGGGCATGCCATAGAGGTCGACTACAATAATGGCCTTGGGCTTCTTTCCCGTCTTTGCGATGCGGTCTCGTATGGCTCTTTCGAGCAACACGGGGTCCATATTCCATGTATCCTTATCGCTATCAATGAAAACAGGCTTAGCCCCACAATAGGTTACAGGGGTGGTGGAAGCGCAAAAAGAAAAAGTCTGGCAAAGCACCTCATCACCAACACCCACGTCAAGGTGGAGCAACGCGAGATGCAGAGCTGCGGTACACGATGACAAAGCGACCGCTTTCCTACTCGGAACAAACGCCTCCAAGTCAGCTTCAAAGCCGTTGACATTCGGGCCAAGCGGCACCACCCAGTTGGTGTCGAATGCTTCCTGAATGTACTTCTGCTCTAGGCCAGCCTCACTCATGTGGGCCAAACAGAGGTGGATGCGTCTGTGGTTCATAATGGATTAGATAATATGGTGCAAAAATAAAGAAAAAGTTCCCACGCTCGGTGGGCTGTTGTACAAAAAAAGCGGACGGCCTTATGGCTATCCGCTTCATATCATTTTGGCTGTAGATGTGGGGCTATATCCTCTCCCCTGCATACTCCATCCTCTTCCCCAGCACCGTGCAAAAGATCATCTGGATATCCTTGACAAACGAATAATTCCGATAATAATAGCAATTCAGACTCACTTTGTCGGGATAGATGACTGTGTCGTTATACTCCACCGCTATGGCTTGCGGATCGCGGGGGTCGCCTTCTTTTTGTCTTTGGGCGACATGCTCGGCTATCATCTCGTCCTCCAAGCGGTATTTCAAGGTGGCCGGACCCGTGATTCCTGGCCGCAGCTTCAGTACATCACGGTCGTTGCCATGCAATTGGTCGGCATAACCGGACACATCGGGGCGGGGACCTACGAAGCTCATGTCACCCTTCAACACATTCCATAGCTGGGGCAACTCGTCCAGTTTGTATTTCCGAAGCTTGACTCCCAAGGGCAGGACGCGTTTGTCGCCAGCCACACACACCGACGGGCCTTCGTCCTCGTCTTCCATAGTGCGGAACTTCCAGATGGTGAACGGCTTGCCGTCCTTTCCCACACGCTCTTGCCTAAACAGCACTGGCTTTCCTATCTTGATGCGAACAAGGACGGCCACCCCCAGTATCACCGGGGAAAGGATGATGATTCCTAGCAAGGAGAAGAGGCGGTCGAAGAGGTATTTGAGGGTCATATTACTTCACATCCTCCGGCCCCATAGGCTCATAAGCCCCGTCCTTGGACTCGATGATGACCGTGCCCGACTCAAGGCACTCCAGGGAATGCCACTGACCGATGGGGACGCTGAGACCGACAAGGTCGGTGCCTGGGGCCACGATGAAGGTGTCCGCGACCTCCTTGTTGTCGTTGTAATAGATCCACTTCACCTTGCCGCGCAGCACCACCACTACCTCGGAACTGTGACGATGCCTGTGAATAGGCAATACCGTGCCAGGCTCCAAGGCATTCAGCATACGCTGGCTCTGGTCATTTTCGCTGTTGCGCAGATCGTAGTTCATCCGCAGACGCGGTGAGGCCTTGGCTTGGGCGGTGAGTTGGTCGAGGAGGGTTGTGTCTATTTGCATTGGAATTGATAATTGACAATTATGAGGAGTGTGTTACTTCCTCCAAACCATCTTGTTCACAATCCCCGTATAGGACTGGATGATCTTCACCACCTTGGTCGAGACATTCTCATCCACATAATCGGGAACCGGAATGCCGTGGTCTCCATTTTGGTTCATCTCCACGGCGCAATCCACCGCCTGCAAGAGGCTGTCAGTGTCGATGCCTGCTATGAAAAAGCAGCCCTTGTCTAAGGCCTCGGGTCTTTCCGTACTTGTGCGGATGCACACCGCTGGGAAAGGATGTCCTACGCTGGTGAAGAAACTGCTCTCCTCGGGGAGGGTGCCGCTGTCGCTCACCACGGAAAAAGCGTTCATCTGAAGGCAGTTGTAGTCGTGGAAACCCAAAGGCTCGTGCTGTATGACACGCGGGTCGAGCTGGAAGCCACTTGCTTCAAGACGTTTGCGGCTTCGGGGATGACAGCTATACAAGATAGGCATGTCATATTTCACTGCCATGGCGTTGATGGCGTTGAAGAGGCTCAGGAAGTTCTTCTCTGTGTCGATGTTTTCTTCTCTATGCGCTGAAAGCAAAATGTACTTGCCTTTCTGTAGGCCCAAACGCTGGTGGATATCGCTGGCTTCAATCTCTTTCAGGTTATTGTGCAACACTTCAGCCATGGGGCTACCAGTGACGTAAGTGCGTTCCTTAGGCAGACCACAGTCAGCCAAATAACGACGAGCGTGCTCGCTATAGGCCATGTTGACGTCGGAGATGATGTCGACAATACGGCGGTTGGTCTCCTCGGGCAAGCATTCGTCTTTGCAGCGGTTGCCTGCTTCCATGTGGAAGATGGGGATGTGGAGGCGCTTAGCACCGATGACGCTGAGGCAGCTATTGGTGTCGCCCAAGACAAGGACGGCATCAGGCTGAATCTCCACTATAAGCTGATAACTCTTGGCGATGATGTTGCCCATGGTCTCACCCAAATCGTTGCCGACGGCGTTCATGTAAACCTCGGGGTCGGCGAGCTTTAGGTCTTTGAAGAACACGCCGTTGAGGTTGTAGTCGTAGTTTTGACCGGTGTGTGCCAAGATGCAGTCGAAGAATTGTCTGCACTTATTGATGACTGCGGCGAGACGAATGATTTCGGGGCGTGTGCCGACGATGATGAGAAGCTTAAGCTTTCCGTTATTCTTAAATTGAGTCATGTTTATTCTGTTTTAACTACTGGATCAAAAAACGTGTCAGGTCTATTTGGATCAAAAACCTCATTGCAATACATCACCGTGACCAAGTCCTCGGTGTCGGAGAGGTTGATGATGTTATGCGTATAGCCTGGGAGCATGTGCACCACCTGGATGTTGTCGCCGCTCACTTCGAACTCGATGACCTCATCGGTGCCTTCCTTGCGCTCCTGGATCAAGCCTTGGCCCTTCACCACGATGAAGAGCTCCCACTTGCTATGGTGCCAGTGCTGCCCCTTGGTGATGCCTGGCTTGCTAATGTTGATACTCACCTGCCCACATTTGGCCAGATGCACCAGCTCCGTGAAGGAACCCCTGTCATCCACGTTCATCTTCAAGGGATAGGCCACCTTCTCTTTGGGCAGATACGAGAGATAGGTAGAATACAGCTTCTTGGCAAAGCTGCCTTCTGGAATCTCAGGGATAAGCAAGGTCTTGGGCTGCTCCGCAAAACAATACAGCAGGTCCACAATCTCACCCAACTTTACATGATGGGTGACAGGACAATAGCAATACGGACCTTTCTCCATGGGAAACACGCCCAATCCATCGAAGTCGCAGCGGTGCTCCTTGCCTTGGAGGGCATCCATCATCTCGGCCACCAAATCGTCGATGTAAAGCAGTTCCAGTTCCACACTCGGGTCGTTGATAGTGATGGGCAGGTCGTTGGCAATGTTGTTGCAGAATGTCGCGACAGCACTGTTGTAATTCGGCCGACACCATTTACCAAACAGATTTGGAAAACGGTATATCAGCACCTTGGCACTGGTCTCGTCCTGGTATTTCAGAAACAACTCCTCCCCTGCTTTCTTGCTTCTGCCATATTCCGAGTTGCCGAAGCGACCTGTCAGTGATGCTTGTTGTGAGCTACTGAGCATCACAGGGCAACGGTTGTCATGTTTTTTGAGGGTGTCGAGCAAGGTGCTGGCAAAGCCAAAGTTGCCTTGCATGAACTCTTCCTGGTTCTGCGGGCGATTGACACCAGCGAGGTTGAATACGAAGTCGCACTCACGACACCATGCATCCAATTCTTCGGGCGTATTACCCAAATCGTACTCGAAGATTTCCTCGATCTTCAACTCGGGGAAATGCCTGTCTTTCCCGTCTTTTATGTTCTTTAGGGCTGCACAAAGGTTCTTTCCTACGAACCCCTTGGCTCCTGTCACTAATATTTTCATTTTTTCCCGTATTACACGAATCTTCACGTATCTTTTTTCCGATTATACTCATGATACGCGAGATACGCGGAGACTTATTTCACAATATTTGGAACCCCATTCAACTCGTTCTGGATATACTCCAATGAAGCAATCTTAGCTTTAGTCTCTTCAAGGTTAAGGCGATAGGTATTATCGCTATTGAATTCCTCAATGGTGGCGCGCTTCACGTCGCCTTCTTTGAAGTACTTGTCGTAGTTCAAGTCGCGGTTGTCGGCAGGCACACGGTAGAAGTTACCCATATCCTCAGCCTTGGCGCACTCTTCTTTGGTAAGCAAAGTCTCATACATCTTCTCGCCATGACGGATGCCGATGACTTTGATATCCTCTTTCTTGCCACCGAACAACTCGCACACTGCCTCGGCTTGTGTCTGAATGGTGCAGGCAGGAGCCTTCTGCACGAGGATATCGCCATTTTGGCCATGTTCGAAAGCAAAAATCACCAAGTCAACGGCCTCTTCCAAACTCATGATGAAACGGGTCATCTTGGGTTCGGTTAAGGTGATGGGGTTGCCTTTGCGAATTTGGTCAATCCACAACGGAATCACACTTCCTCGGGAACACATCACGTTGCCATAACGAGTGCAGCAGATTTTGGTGTCGCCCGAGAGGCGGCTCTTGGCCACGGCAATTTTCTCTTCGATGGCCTTGGTGATGCCCATCGCATTGATAGGATAGGCGGCCTTGTCTGTGGAGAGACAAATAACGCACTTCACACCTGCATCGATAGCAGCATCAAGGGTGTTGTCGGTTCCTATCACATTGGTCTTGACGGCCTCCATTGGGAAGAATTCGCAACTGGGCACCTGCTTAAGCGCTGCGGCATGGAACACATAGTCCACCCCCTTCATGGCATACTTCAGTGTGCTTTTGTTACGCACGTCACCGATGTAGAATTTTATCTTATTCGCTACTTCCGGCATCCTAGCCTGAAAGTCATGGCGCATGTCGTCTTGTTTCTTCTCGTCACGACTGAAGATACGGATCTCACCGATGTCGGTACGCAGAAAACGGTTCAGTACGGCATTGCCGAAGCTGCCCGTGCCTCCTGTGATAAGGAGGGTTTTGTCTTTAAAAACACTCATGATTGATTATATCTCTTTTATGATTTCACAAATGATAAATATAGTCCTCCTTATAGTTTATTATTTATCTTCATATTCCTTTGCAGAGTTGATCAGTTCTCTCAACATCCAACTACACTCTTTCCCAAACAATGCATAAAAAATACAAATCACAGTATAAACTATCATTTTAATGTCGTATAAAAAACCCTTCTTTTTCACATACACGTACTCCAATTCTCTTCTAATGGGAAACACTTTCTCCATATATTCGGATTCATCAGTGAATTGATCACCATAGATGAAGTCATACAGTGCTGCTGGACCGCTTAACCCGACAGGAACCTCTGCCGCCAAATTCCATTTTCCCGTACGGAACAGTTCAAACTGATCTTGAGCAACAGGACGCGGGCCTATGATGCTCATGGTGCCGTTCAGAATGTTCAATAGTTGCGGCAGCTCGTCTATCTTAAGTTTGCGGATGAAGTGTCCGAAAGGAAATATCCTGTCTTCATCAGGCCGCAAAGAAGCCTCGTTAGCAGCCTGTGCCACCCGCATGGAACGGAACTTGAACATCTTGAATGGCTTATTATCTTTGCCAATACGATGTGCCGTATAGAAAATCGGTCCCCAATCTGAAACCAAAATACCCACAATGGCTATTATCCAGAATGGGCTTGTGCCAATAATGCCAATCAAGGCACAAATAAAATCAAATATGCGTTTAACTATCTTATACATGCTTTTTAATACTTTCGTAGAACAATCTCAAACGCCTCCGCATAATCCAACTGGAACTGACTACCACGGTAAGCAGCAAGCCCTGTGATATATGCCTCACTGCGAGGATGGGGATAAGGCCGCATCACGCCTCGATACATCGAGAGCGCCTTAACTTTTGCTCTTACACCATCAGCCCCCACTTCCACATAACAATTGGGCGCAAACAACTTCATGGCACTATTAATTGCCCATTCCGTGCAACTCGGGACTTCCATATACCAGAATTCCTTCAAGGGCTTCACCTCGGGTCTGCGTTGTGCCAACCGGATGGCCTCTTGACAAGCCATCGAAGTCTGCAAATGGTCATTGTTTGTGTCTGCAGGATGATGGGTGATCACGATGTCGGGCTCCGACTCAAGTATCGCCTTCTCAATATGCTGAACCAACTGAAGGTGTGGCACGGTGTTCATTTCAATATTCGGAAACCTACCCTCATACTCTTTATTTACTCCCAAATATGCCAAAGCGGCATGGATGTCATCATCTAATTCATTGTCTTCAGGACGAAAAGCACGGGCTTTAGCTTCGGCTGACATAATACATACATCAACCGTATCGCCTTGTCGGGTCCACTTATAAATGGATGCACCTGCCCCCAATACCTCATCGTCGGGATGGGCTACTACAAGTAAATATTTCATATAATTAAACTGATTCTAAAGCTAAAAAATATGATGTATAATAAATCTGCTCTCTCCGTTTTGATAGAATTCTCTTATTCATTCTCACACAAATAGGCAAATTGAACTTCGTTGAAAAATCGTTTTTTGTAGACGAGAGTTTTTTATTGATCACCAACAAAGATGCTTTTATCGTAGCATTGTTATGATGTCTTCATCTAAAATTTGAGCATTGATTTCATCGTCATCATTGGGTAACTGAGGAAAAGACTTTCTAAAATTGCCCCAAGCCTTTTTGATGATTTCTTTAATGTTATCGTACTCAAATTGATTCCGGTATTTAATGGTTTCTGAATAACCAAGCCAAAAACGAATTTTCTCAAATAAACTATTATATTGTTTGTTTTGAATAAAGCTATCGATTTCAGTCAACACTTTTTCCTCTTGATTAATAGGATGATAGGGCATTGATTTGTAAGACCGAATGTTGTTCTTAAAATCTTGTAACGAATACACCAAAAAATGCCGTATTTCCCCTCCTTCACGCTGCATCGAAGATACCCAGTGATTAGCTTGAGCTGCCACGCCTTCGCTAAAAACAAAAACACTATTAGGATTAATAGGCAACTGAGAGCCTAATAATTGTTTTGTATGAGTAACTTTTGATTCCAGATTCGTTTTTGAAAGTCCATTGATGCCTTTACAATCCATTTTCAGCTCGACAAGCAAAAGACGAGGGTTACTTAATTGTTTGTTAACACAAGAACTAATCCCTATAACTGCATCTGTTGTACAATCAGCTTGTCCGAGACAAACTTGTGTTTCGTATCTGTCCATATCCAAACAAAGAATGGATGTATCAAAGTAATTCTTGTTGGGATAGTCCTTTTTGGAAACTTCATTCAACAAACTACCACATTCATTATACAGAGAGTGTTTGCATAAACATTTATTATCAAAGACTACTGGATCCATATGATTGTATTCTTGATAGTGCAATATTGAACGAAACAAAGATCTCTTCGATTTCGCCCCCCAGATCTTTATAGACATATTGATAAGAGTCTTTCTCTTTGGCAGCCATATAAAAATGAGTTTGGGCCAAAACACTCTCTCGTTCAGCAATAGAACGAATGGCTGCTACCATGTCAGGGCTATGGCTAGCCATTACTATTTTTAGCCCCAGTTCCTTGTTTAACAAAACCAACAATCTTGCATACTCTACAATCCATTGTGGATGAAGATGGACTTCTGGCTCGTCTATCAGTAACAAGGTTTCACTATTAAGAAAACCATTCTCCAACAATCGGAGCAGATAGATAAAGGTTTTGAAACCAGTGGCCGTCTTTCCTATTTCGATATCAACTTGTTTGTCGGAACTATAGTATCTCAACTCACCTTCGTCTTCAAATAGACCGTCTTCTTCAACAAGCCGCACATCTCCATGCAAAATATTCTTGATTCGAATTGCCAGTTTTTTTTCAACGGAAGATAGCTCTATGCTGGGTTGCAATATGTAACCCTTCAACTCCTCCCAAAACACATTGTTAAAATCATCGTGTGAAAGCGCTAAAGGCGTATCAACATATATGGCTCTATGAAGATTAAACAATTCAGAAATACGATTCTTATTAATCAATCCTACATTGTCTTCAAACAACTGTATTGTCATTGGCACTTCGTCTTTTTCTCCATATTCATGACTAACGGTTCTATACAACCCTGCCAGCGGCCTTGTTTCTAATTCTTTTTGCAATTCATCGGTGATATTTTTCACTTTTTGAATATTCTGTTCTTGAAATCGTTCAACAATCTGTTGAGTCGTCAATAGTTTATCGTCAATTTCAAGATAACTCAAAACCCGTGCTTGGCGACTTTTATACTTTACTGTATCCAAAAACACTTCCAAGTTGACCGAAAACTGTTGGATAGTTTCATACATGTATTCGGTTATGCGGTGAAAGTTCTCTTCATCGTTTTTTCTTATACTAGAACGGTTGGATCTAAGCGAATACGTAAGAGGAACAAGATTGTCTTGCTCTTGTTTGGGAACAGAGAGACGGATTTCCCTATAAGCTCTCTCTAACTGATACAACAAACCATTGAATTTGTTCAGATATGTCTTATAAGCAAATTCTTCATACCGATGAGAAGCATTTACCAAATAGTATAGCCATCTTGACATGGTGCTTTTACCACACCCGTTTTCTCCTGCCAATACAGTTATACCATCCAAAACAATGGACGCAGTTTTTATGGCGTGATAGTTTTTCAAATCATACCGATATGTGCTCATAACCAATTATTTTTCAAGTTGCAAAGATACATTTTTTCTTGAATTGTCAGGGAGTGAAACGAAAAGAGTGTTCATGTTGGTAGCTGTGACAGCCTATTTGATGGCCACGCTTTGCGATTTCCTTGATAATATCAGGGGGTTCGCCAACAAGCCCACACAAAAACGTGTGTTTTCACATAAATAATAATATTTTCATTTTCATAGTTCTTTTCTTTCCGGTATTTCCTTCACAACCTTTGCCGGCCTGCCTAATGCCAAAGTCCATGCTGGAATATCCTTTGTCACCATCGCTCCGGCACCGACTATCGCGCCCTCTCCAATGGTTACGCCAGGCATGACCAATGCACCGGTTCCAATTGCGCAGTTCTTGCACAAATGAATAGGGCCGTATTTATAAGGCTGTTGTCCATAAACATCGCCTACCCTATAATTTGACAAGTCTTTCTTATGACACAACAAACGTACATCTCCAGCAATATGGACACCATCTTCAATCGTTATTAAATCAGCATGGTTTAAATCCACTCTCACATAGTCGCCAATGAAAACATCCTTGCCCACTTTTGCACCCAACTTGCGAAGCGTTTTGGGTCTTAGTTTTCGGGGATTAAATGGTTCAAGAATAGCACTATTCATCCTGTTGATCAACCTACGACGATGGATATTGGTACAAAACTGCTTTACGACTTTCCAGATAGTAACGTCTCCATAGTCCTCTACGGGATACTTAAAGCCAAGTTTGCACAACAATTTATAAGTCAGCGTTGTTTTCTTTGTTTCTTCCATGTCTATTTTTGTTCGATTAATATGGTTTCCCCGTGACCCTTCAATGCCATTGCGGTAAATACTACACGGTTACACCTCTCCGTTCCCAAAGGGAATCGCATTACTCCGTACTGCAATATCAACGGCCAGAAGTCTTTGTTCAACCGCATATGATCTATTATTTTTCCAGCTTTGTATTCTTTCAGTCTTGCATAGCGGTCTTTCTCGTTCTCGCCACCCTCTACACCAGTACTGAAGAAAGCTCTACCGTCGGCATACGAAGCGCAGCCATGACAAGGCCCTTCAAAATCTCCCAACACTTCCAATTGTTGGGTTTTCCTATCCATCCTAACGAAATGCACCGTATCAGGACAGCTGCCTGCATCCGTTCCCCAGAGCAAGGCATCCTCGGTAAAGCAAACGCCTATGGCACGCCAATTCTGACTCCCTTGGCCAATGAGTTCCCAAGTGTCTCCATTGTCATTACTACGGTAAAGCCGGTTTTCCTTGTTTTCTTCCCCATAGTCTCCTGTGCCCAGCCATAGACAATTCTCATAACTATCCCATTTCACAAAATGCAGATGCCGAATATCACCAGCAGGCCATTCTTTGACAATTTGGAAACTCATGCCGTTATTTGTAGAACGATATAACTTCACAGAATGGTCTCGTTGGGGGTTCAACAAATACTCGGCAAAGAATACCGTTCCGTCTGGAGTGACACAAACTCCTTGATGCGCCGGTTTATTGCCCTGATAACCCGTGAATGTATGTACCACTTTACCATCGGAATCGACAATATATGTTATTCGCTTAGATGTTACCAAGATATTACCGTTAGCCAAGGGCAACAAATGATGCAAACCCACACGCAGCAGTTGGCGAGACAAACGGAAACAACCAATAAGCCTATCTATCGGTTTGCCTACGGTGTATTTCCGTGTCACCCGTTTGCCACTGTAGTCTATGGCATAAAAGGTCATACCCTTGGCAACCCAAATTTTATCGGGAGTCTGATATAGGGCGCGACCTTTTATAAGTTTATTAAAATTCATTTGTTTATCAGCTTTTTCAACTCGCTCTCCAAACCGTCCATATAATGCTCCAGTGTGAAATGCTCCTTGAAATAGTTTCGAGCATTCGTACCACATTGTGCATAATCGTTTGGATGCGCTAAATATAATTCCATTAGTTTTGCCAAGCCTTCATAATCGCCCGCCCTCACACAACTGCCACATTGCGATTCCTCTATCACCTGTTTGGCAGCACCATTGATGGCACCCAAAATGGGTTTCCCAACGGTCATGTATGTCTGTAGTTTTCCAGGCATGGTGTCTCCCACGGCATTATTTCCCCGTAAGGTTATCAATAGCACATCCGCTTTCTTGTAAAACGCAGACATGTCTGCACGCTTTTGGTTCCCGTGGAAAACCACATTTTCCAAACCAAACTGTTTAATCAATGCTTCCAGTTCCTGCCGTTTGGAACCATCACCCACCATGTCAATCACATAGTCTTTCCTGTTACCCAATATAGCTGCCGCACGAATTACTACATCTAGTGTTTGCCCCGCGCCAATGTTTCCGGCATACATAAAATGCACTTTGCCGTCTTGCTCGGTTTTGCCTAAATCTTGGAAAAGCATACTGTCATCGGCATGTTGGGGCAGATAGTCAAACCGCTCTCTGGCTATATTATGCGTCTTTGACAGGTAATCGATAAATGGTTCTGAAGTTACAAGTATCTTGTCGCAAGCACCGTACAGCCGAGTTGAAAGCTTGGAAATGTACCGATAAAGTGGTCCGTTTTTGAACTTCACATGGGCTTGAGCCGATTCTGGCCAGATATCAAGACAATACAACAGTATTGGTTTCTTTGTGCGCTCTTTATAGCGTTTCGCTGGAATTACCATTGTAATAGGAGAAAGCTGGTAAGACAACACAACGTCGTAATCTTCAGGTAAACTATCGACCACCTTATTGGCATTACGATAAAAGGAGATGTAGTTACGGATTAAAGAGATTGGGGTGTGCCCACGTGGCACATTCTTGCAACGGATCACCTTAACGCCGTTTATCTCCTCCTCAAAGCGATCTTCATAACCTTCAAAGATTTCTCCCTTGGGATAATTTGGCAAACCACAAACCACCGTTGCCTCGTGTCCACGACGCACTAACTCCGGAGCAATTTCATTGATTTGGAATTGCTCTGGATAATAATATTGGGATACGATAAGTATTTTCATGTCGTTTTTTCAATAGGAAAAAACCTATTAATATCTTCAATTGTTGGATTTGGCATATGAAATAAATCCACACAGCGTGTGATTTCTTCATCAGATAAATTCCACCATTTTATCTCCAACAATCGTTGAATAACCTCTGGAGAGAACCTATATTTGATTACCTTAGCCGGAATCCCTCCAACAATAGCAAAAGGAGGTACATCTTTTGTCACAACCGCCCCTGCTGCGACTATTGCACCATCACCAATGTTCACTCCATCCATAATTATCGAACGAGTACCTATCCATACATCATTTCCAATATATGATAATGCATCCTCCTTAAAATCAATTTCTTTCACCCATTCAGGATGAAATCCCCATGGTTGGTTCTTATAAAAAATAGAATGGGCTGTTAAATAACATGTAGGGTGAGCCCCCACACCAACATAACAATCTCTTGCAACAACCGTAAACCTACCAATACAAGCATTAGAAACACAACTGCCAATACCTATACTTGAATAATCACCAATTTGGACATTAAATGACTTAGAATGATGACGAAGCGCACTTTTTTTTGTAAATGTTGTTTTTGAATCCCATTTGGCCAATGGTGATATATATTTATAGGTGATTTTCTTAGGAGAAAAAAGGGTACCTATATAGTTTAATAAACCCATATTATTTTATTTTAGGTTCTTTTTTAGCACCTCCATCTGAAATTTCGGGGTCCACTGGGTGTCAATTTCCTTGAAACACGATTGCCTTACTTCTTCTCGCATATCTTGTTTATCATAAAACCACTTGCGGATTGTTTCAGATAAAGATTTTACATTTTGATATTCAAAAAAATCCCCAGTTTCTCCTGGGTGTATAGCCTCAAACTCTGGCATTTGCCATTTGAATTCATTGTGCGAAATAACTGGCGTTCCAAACACCATAGTATGCATAGCGGTTAATCCAACATTACCAGGTGCAACACATAAATCTGCATTATAGATAAGTTCGGCATTTGTTTTTTCATCATAACACGCACCATAAAACCAAACTTGGTTATTTAATTCCAAGCTTTCCACTTGATTTTGTAACTCTTCTTTCATTTCACCATCACCGACAAAAACCAAGTTGTAAAAAAGGCTTTGCGCTTTTAAATCAGATAAAGCATGAACTAGCATATCCAACTGCTTCACTTTTGTTAAGCGACCAATAAAAATAATGACCGGATTATTATTTCCAAAATAAACTCTATAGACATTAGACGATTTTATACTCTCTCTAAGTGTTATTTGCTGATCATGATGAAGCGAGTTGTGAATAGTATAAAGCTTTTCGGGAGATATTCCTTCTTTTATAAGTAACTCACGAGCATAGTTACCATATAGAAATGTACCCGAAACATGTTTATACAGCCATAATTTCATCTTGGCATCAAATCCTTGTTCCTTTCCATACCATCCATGTGTCCAAATATATATTCTTTTTTTGCGGAAGAAAACGGATGCTAGCAAGAAAAACAGCCAATCTGTGATTGAACGTGTAGCAGCCAATATTAAGAAATGTTGGTATTCCTTTTTAAATAATAGTTTTAAAATACCTACTTTCAAAAAATAGCGATTGGTATCCCCTATTATTTTATAATACTTTACATTATGGAGAACCGTAGTATCCATCTGTTTGATGTCAGACTTGGTTCTACCAAAATACCAATCGCAATCGTACTCGTCATCAATAGCACGAAAAATAGCTTCGCGATAAAGAGGGGCTGAATTATAAATGAGGCAAAGTTTCATCAATATAGTTGTTTTGGCGGTTATAATATGAGTATTTCAACGACATTCCGAATAATATATAGTTAAACACAGTGGCTGTGCCAGGACCAAACGGAAATGTCGGTTCTGCCAAAGAAACAATAAAAGGTATAAGTAAAATGTAATAACCAATCGTAAACATGTTGTGATTATCAGATTTTATTGTTTTGGAAACTACATTCAACAATAAATAGAGATACAACAAAATGATGGGAAAAACAAAAATCACCCCAAATTCAAAAGCTCTATTGAACACATAATTATGCACTTGCGCAATTTGAATATTCTCGGTTAAGTTTCCAAACCAAATATGGTATGACAAAAATCGCAGGGCTGTCTCGTTCCTTTCAAGCCTACCACTGGTAATATCTCCGTGAGAGTTCTGAGTAAAACTATTATACACATAATCCTTAATAGATGCTGGCATGAAGACAAACAATAAAAACAGCAGCATCGCTACGATGATGAAATAGAAAACAAAATGATTCTTTTTGTATCTTTCGTATAGTACATATAAAAGAACGATGATTACAGCTAATGTATCAGCCCTTGAGCGTATTGTCAATAAAATAACAATAGTTAATACAAATAAACCAATATAGCTCCATTTGACAAGGCCTGCCTGTTTTCGATTAATGCCCATGAATAGAAAAATGACAGAACTCGTTGCTAAAATTACGCCCAAGGAATTCTTACTATCTGCATAATTTAAATCATTTATGACAAAACCTCCTACATTTATAAAAACTTGCATCAGACCCACAAATACCGCAGTCAAAGAAAAAAACAATAATAAAGTTTTATACTGTTTGTCATTCAAATCCAATTGCCATCCTATCATTATAGCCACCAAACATATTGCGATAGAACGCACATCCTCCATCATGGTCGTACTTCCGAAAAAGCCGAGGGTTATGATAAAATACAATCCTATTACAAAATATATTCCCCAACACACCCTTATCAATCTTGGTTTTAGCATGGATTTGACATTCAGGCAAAATACAAACAAAACACCATATACCAAAATAATGTATCTCGACAAAATAGAGCCATGGGACAAACCGGCCCCTCTTCCTATATTAACAATGACAGGGTGAAAAGATATTACGATTAAAAACAATAGGAGCAAGAGTACGAAAAAGCGTATTCTTGACAATCGTGTTGTTCGCATGACTTAGTTATTTAATTTTACCATGCTTCCAAATAACAACTGCGTTTCAGGCAATCTGTTTGAATCAAAGCCCCCGCCAGGAGTAAATGTCAACTCACCGAAAGTTATTCTCCCTTTTTCAAGATAAAAATCAGCCCTAACAAAAGGGAAGGGCTTGCTTAGTTTCTCTGCATAGTCAAACAACTTGTCAATGTTTTGGGGCTTTGGAAGGGTAAAGTCACTTGGGGCTTCGATACCAGCTTTGTTATAGCGTTTCAAGTTCCAATCCCTATCAAAAAAATAATATTGAGTTCTATGTCCCGCATCTCCTCGCCCCAAACACATTAGGACACATTCTGCTCTTCCGTTGAAACAATAGAATTTGTAATCCACAGGAAGACCTCCGTCTTCAGTTTCTATCAGTTTTTCACAAATTAGCTTCGGAGGAATGCCTTTATACTGCATTTCGGAATACGTGAGATAAAAGGTGTTCCTGGTCCTATACCACTTCTTCAATTGCTTTTTTGCTTTTTGGATATCAAGTTTGGCCTTGTCGAACACAATCAAGTTTTCTCCACACCCGAAATTCCATTTGATTACAAATTGTTTTGGCAAGGTTTCCCAAGGAATATCTTCTACCTTGTCATAAACTCCAATTAATTCATTGAGTATTTCCTCACAACCGCAATCCTTGACATACTTTCGTACAGCATATTTGTCGGCACATTGCGTTACCAAAGGATTCTTGTAATAGGTGTTGAATTTCAACCATTGGATTTTCTCATCCAATGTTTGAGGATTGTCAAGATCGAGAGGCTTATGGAATTTCCCCCAATAAATCACCTTTGTATTTAATTTGGGCGAAATCAATGTCAAACCCTTGCTAAAGAATTCAACAACTTTTTGAACAGACTGATTCATCGCTATAAATGGTCAAATGATTCTGTTTAATTCTATTTAGTTGGTAGATACTTCAAATCTCGTATTGATTCTGTTCTTCACCACAGAAAGAATCTCTTCTGTATATTCCCCAAAAGCAGGCCCATGAGCGACCTGACTCAGTTCAGCAGCCCTGTTCCATTCAATCAGCGCAGGGTTGCCGTCTTTATCAACGGACATATCCCAACCTATGAGATTAAAATATGGCAAACGCAGATGCATCTTCTTAACCAAATCCAATACTTGTTGGAAGCAAGGCATCTGATAACCATCTAGTACGGTTCCCACATCAGTTTTTGGCATCAATGGTTCTCTAGGGCTTCCAAAAGCCACGCCTTTGATTTTTCCTGTTGACAAATCAATATCAGCTTTGATGCCACCAGCCGTCTCGTTGTCAATTACTTGATCCTTTCGACCAATGCGAATTACGGCGTACAATACCACCACTTCGTCACCTCTTCTATACGACATCACCCTTAATGTATTGAGCGAAGTCGGGTTCAGTCTCGCAATGTCGGCATGTTGTTCAAAGCGTTCTTGGATGATAAAACTACGTTTGTATTTCTTGAACAAGTCTTGGACACTGCAATTCAATTTGGGGACCATCCCGTTCTCGGTTTTAATCAATTCAACCCCTTGTCCCCAAGTTCCTTCAAGCGTGGGCTTGATGATAGCCTCGCTCAAATTGCTGCATATTTCGATGGCTTCGTTCTCTGACAAAGGATTATGGTCGTTATAATAATAGCCATTCACATTTTTTATGATGGTTTTTGGCCTATTGATGTCGGGAAACAAAGTGTCATAAAAACCCTTGTCCACATAAGCATGACGGAACTGGAACTTGTTCAACCGATAAATAATCTCAGAGTTGTATATGCTGGCGGGTATGTATTTTTCAGAATATAACCCGTTTCTGGAATACAAGTATTGGTGCCAATAGGTGGGCACCTCTCTTCCAAAATGCTTTTTGAAATAGGCTTTAATGTCTGCCTCTTGCCCTTTGGTGAGCGGTTTCATCGGGCACAACTGCATGGATTGCTGGATGGCTTTTTCGTAGCTTTTTTCGATTTGCCTGATTTCTCTGTTTTGAAGAATACTCTTTGCTTTTTCCTTTGTACTCATATTGTATTTTCTGTTTTGTTTCACTAAACGGTAAAATATTTTTCAATTTGCTTTTTCAAACCACCATGAGCGGCTTGGATTAATGATATTTCCCACCAGCCATTCCCCTCAATAAACATTGGCCCATCTTCGGTAATTGCAATATCCCACCCAACAGAATGACTGCGATAAAGCCGTTTATGCAATTCCATAGCCTTTTTTTCGGCTTCTTTATAATAAGGGATTTCAAAATCCTTGAATACAACATGCGTGTCGGGATGCTCCTTAGCAGAGGTTCCATACCCAGGCTTCAAGAAGCCAGTTTCCATCAACATTCCTTTTTCCATGTCAATTCCAACAAAAACACCACCTTTTGCCCAATTGTCAACAGAACTGCCTTTACGACCTATTCTCAATCCGGCCCCAAAAGGAATAACCTCCCCTTCTTTTGTCATCACCGTTTGTAAACGAATGGAATTAATCGTAGAGTCACACAAAGTGTTCATTATTGGATGCTGGTATATTCTTTTCTGCACCAAATAATTGGCAGAAAATAAAACATCTATCAGTTTATCAACACTAGACAATTCTCCGTCCATATATATCTTTGAATCTTGAACCTTCAAAGCAAATGCTCCATTGCCAAGTTGGCCGCTCGATGGTTTGCAAAAAGCATCCATGTCGTTGGAAAACAATTGTTTTAATTGTTCGTTTGCGGTTTTTTGTGAATCTATTTCGAACCGAGGATCACAATACAGTACTTGCTTGTCTTTAATATAGCAATAAACGGCGGGGGTGGGGATACCAAATCGCTCCAAAAACACATTAAAATAAAACTTGTCAGCGGTAATCACTCGACTAGTATATATAAACCCTGGAGTGTGATTGTTCAAGAAGTTTATTTTTGTTTGAAAGTTATTGTATGGTACCAAGTACTCACTTGTCATACGCTCTCTCGTCATTTCTGACCTGTCAAATCCGTATGTGAAATAAAAAGGCTCGTAGTCTCCGTATTTTCTGATAAAAAACAACTGATCTTTTAAAATCTGTTTTTTTGATTTGTGATTACAATCAGGGTAATAGGAAACCCCATTTTCTATTGAAGACTTATTCTTGAAAAGCCAAAAGGCTTTTAGACAAATTTTTACAAATCGAAATCTCATAATTAGTTGTTATTTGGAAATATATAATAGAAGATCTTATTAATTCGATATTTAATTATTTTAATTGATAATCAATTGGTTAAAACGGGCTGGCATTAATTTTGCCAAGTTCAGGAAAATATTTTTCAATATGCTTTAATCCTCCCACAGCCGCCTGTGTTCCAGACACTTCCCATAAACTATTGCCTTCAATAAACATAGGACCATTGGGAGTTATTGAAATATCCCAACCAACGGAATGAATCCTATAAAGCTTTGAATGTAATTCTTTTGCCAGTTCAACGGCTTCCTTGAAAAATGGGATTTCATAGCCTTCAAAGACAATACCATTGTCGGGGTGCTGATAGACAATCTTCCCATGAGGCGGCTTTATAATACCTTTTTTCATCAATTTTCCCGTATTCATGTCAATGCCAACAAATATACCACCCTTTGCACAGTTATCAACACAACTGCCTTCTCTTCCGATACGCAGTCCTGCTCTGACAGCAATAACCTCTTCGTTTGGAGTAATCAAGGTTACCAAACGTATAGTGTTCACCGCTGTCGAACACAACTTATTCAATTCAGGATGTTGTATGATTCTTTCCTGAATGATGTAATTTGCGGTTGTAAATGTCTTTAATAAGTTGTCTGTTGAAGAAACCAATTCTTTGTTGACATATACTTTAGAGTCTTGAACCTTGATAGCGAAAGCCCCATCCCCTAATTGCCCGTCAAATTGTTTTGCAAAAGCATCCATGTCATGAGATAGAATTGTCGAAATCTCATCGCCATGACTATATTCATCATAAAACAATTTCCCATTTCGAGTATAATAGAGAATTTTAGGGGTCGGGATGTTTAAGCCTTTAAGAAAGAGGTAAAAATAAAACTTGTCTGAAACTATACAATTGGCAGAGCATGCACCACTTTCACGATCAAAGTAATTATTGTTTAAGAACATTTTGTTTAAAAACGCATGTTCATATACAATATATTCATCACAAATTTTCTTGCGATCCATGCTTTTCCTATCAAACCCATATACAAAATAATACTTTTCCCATCTCCCAAATTTCCAGATGAAGTATAATTGATCGCAAAAAACTTGCCAAGTCGACTTATGAGGCTCGTCTGGATAATAAGAGTCTTGTTTACAAATTGATTTTGCCTGAAATATCAGTTTTTTTGTCGCAATTGCTTTTTTTATTAGAATTCCCATAATAATATCGTTTTTAAATTGTTTCTTAAATAAAACTTTATGTTAGAACCGGTCTTTTTTTATTTTAACCTTGCGCAAAAAAGCCTTACTACATCTTTCCATAAAAACCATTGCAGGATAAGGATAATACCTGAGCAATTGCTTTCTATGACTCAAAATAGCATCTATTTTCTTATCATGAACAAAAGAAATAACTCCGTCTTCATTTTCTCTCGTTAGTTTAAAAGAAGAACGCGAGGTTTTACCATCTAAGTCCGACAAAACAACCATCCCCACTCTTGCCAAGGGCTTCCATTTTTTATATGTCACACATTCCACATAGGGATATTCGTCGGTAACTGGCAATGTAGATAGGTCTATCGGTTTTGGAGGATAATATGTTGATCGAGGCTTTGTTATCAACCTATCAGGAAACAAAAAATTACCCATACTATAGGCAACAGAAGCCTTTTTATAATTTATTACTGGTTGCACACGATGGGGGTGACTTCCAAGGATTAAATCAGCACCGGCTTTTATCATTTTCTTGGTCAACCTATAGACACGAGTAGTTGTAACCCATGTGTGTTCTTTGCCCCAATGCGGTATCACCACCACATAATCATTTTGTTTTTTGTATTTCTTGATTTCTGCAACCACATAATCATCATACATGGGATTAACACCTGGATCCGTATCCGACGCAAATGGGCACCAACCCGTATCTTGCAAATCACAAAATGCTAAAAAAGCAATCTTTTGACCACGAACGGTTTCTATTGCTGGAGAACTTGCTTCTTTGATGTTGTTTCCTGCTCCAATATGTTTGATTCCTAAAGCATCAAGCAATTGAATTGTATGCCTTCCACCGTCTATACCAAGGTCAAAAAAATGATTATTTGCCAAACTGACAATATCAATAGACAACTGTTTTAATTTGTTTAGGTCTTCGTCTTGAGCATAAATCACATCACCCTTACGTTTCATTTTTTCCTCATTGAAGTTTGGCTCATTTCCAATAGCAGTTTCCAAGGTACCCACTCTAATATCGGCATCCTGTAAAACATCAAGAACATCTTGAGAAACATAACCCGCATTTATACCTGCAAGAATACCACCAGGCATAATATCGCCAACGCCAATTATCCTCATCGTAAAGGCCTTTTATGAAACAGTTCTACTAACGCATCACTCACTTTTCTTTTGGCCCCTCGTTTCATAGGCACTTGCATGCCTCCATCAAACTGAGGAGCATAGTTGCCTTCTATTATTTCAACATGGCCGTCTCTTGTGACACATAAATCCCAACCTGCAAAATAAATATTTGGGAAAACAGTTGTTGCTTCGGCACAAAGTGATTTGATTCTATCCCATTCAGGAATCTTAAAACCTTTAATCTGTTTTTTCGTATCAGGGTGAACAACATATCTGTTACCTTTAGTATCTACGCCATCACTCTCTATCACTCCTGTATTCATGTCTATACTTGCAAAAACACCACCAGCATGAGTGTTGTCAACACAACTACCATGTGCACCCATGCGTAAAATAGCACCGATAAACCTAACTTGACCCTTATTAGACATCGTAACAACCCTAATAGTGTTTAAAGACCAAGGATGGAATTCGGCAATTTCATCACACGCATAGATACATTCCTCTACGAGATATGAATCTTGCTTTAATTGTAAATACAATTCATATAAGTCACGCTGTTCATCTCGTTTTATTTTAAAAATTCCTTCTCCTGATTTCCTGTTTAATGGTTTTGCGATACAATCGTATTGTTGCACCATTGATGAAAATTCCTCAAAAGTCGAATCCTTTATAAATATCCATTTACGATGAATGTAATCTTTGTATACTTGAAGGAATTTGACTTTATCACAAAACATTTGACGAACCTCTGGTTTTACCATTAGTCGGTACAACATTTCCATCGTTTCGTGTGCAATAAACTCATTACGCTCTGATTCGTTCAATTTCCAGAAATCATAACGATACATGTATTCATCATAAGTAACCCTGTGTTTATACAAAGCAGATTTATAGTCTTCCAAACTTCCATGAGCGGGATTTTCTTCTTGAAATCTTTCTTGTGCTTTAGCATAAAACGACAATCGTTGTATTTGACGAATACGCCATTCGTGATAATATCTATAGATTGTTGTTTTTCTTATAGAATTTATAATACCCATTGCTTATTATTTTTTAAGTAATTGTTCAAAATTAAACTGCATATCGTTTTGACACGGGACGCGGGACTTCGGGACACGGGACAAGCCAAACGTCTCGCGTCTCGCAGTCTCGTGTCTCGCGTCTATTATGTAAACTAATTATGCTCATCTACTTAATATAGTCGTTCTGTTTCGAGGATTTATGTACCAAAAACTTCTATTCTTGAATCTTCGTTTGGCTTTGGGATAATTATTATTGCATTTTTTACATACCCTATTTTTACTCACAGCGATTCTAAGAATTCTCTTTCGACCACAATTCGCGGATAATACGCTCTGTATATTTTCCGAAACCAGGTCCAAATGCCGATTGACTCAATCCCGTGTATATGTTCCATTCAATAACCACAGGATCGCCTTCTTCATCAATGGCCACATCCCACCCGATCAAATTAAAAAATGGCAATTGATAATGAAGCCTTTTTACTGTTTCCAATGCATTTCTATAAGATGGAATTTCAAAACCTTCTAATATGGTTCCCGTATCCGTTTTCAGTACATCGTTTTCGGTATATCCTCCATACGCATATTTACCCAATTTACCATCTTCTCCTATTATTGCACTGATTCCTCCCGCACATTGGTTATCAATAATTTGTCCCTTTCTCCCTATTCTTACCACCGAATAAATGTGTAATATTTCCATACCAGACCGATATGTTAATATCCTAATCGTATTCACCGAAGTTGGATTTAGCATGTTCATTCTTTCATGCTGCTTCAAGCGTTTTTGGATTTGAAAATTCTTACCATATTTATCGAACAACGCACCCAACTCCAACTCATCAATATTTGTCCTCCCATCTTTTACTTCCAAACCACAAACGCCTTTTCCACTAAACTCCAAAGCTGGTTTAATAATACAATCTTGCAGGTTCGAGCATTTTTCAATTGCTTCTTTTTCCGAAACAGGCTCTCCTTGATAATAATAATAACCATTCATTCTTTTCAAGATAGTATGAGGATGCTTCACATTGGGTAAGTACACGTCTACCATGTTCTTGTCGGCATAAGCATCCCGATACTTAACCTTGTTTGCTTTGGGCAACAATTCAATTGTATAAAACCCCTTAGGGACATATTCCTTTGAATAAACCCCTGTACGTGAATAAAAATATTCGTGAGACGATAATGGGATTTTTTTTCCAATCATACTAACATAGAAGTCTTCGATTTCTTTTTTTTGCTCCTTAGTTAGTTTTTTTCGATCTTTTAATTCTCTTAGTCCTTTTTCTATTTTACTATCGTATTTCCTACTCAGCTTTCTTATTCTCAGCCGAGTTCTTATCTTATTGATAAAAGCAATTATTTTTCTTTTCATTTCCTTTTTTGATATTTTTGTGTAGTTTTAAATTCCAGTTTTACTCGTTACACATAACTTCTAGGATTTCATATCGTTTTTGGTCATTCTTATATCAACATAATCATAATATAGGTACCAACATATATATGTGACATTTACATTTGAATTTGAAATCCATTATTTCTTTGCTATTGAACAACATCAGATAAATATAAGCCTACCTTTGTATTGCGTTCCTCTTAACTACAAAAGCTTAGATGATGATAAAATGATAAAAGATAAACTACTAATAAGTTATCATTTGATGACGAAGTAACGGAGTCCTTTCATCTATGTAGTCCATAACTTCTTTTAATCTATCCCCAAATACGGGTCCGTTGAAAACTTGATGAGCTTCTATTAATGCGCTGTCAAGGTTGACTTCAATAACAATGGGATTCATCTCCTTATCCAAGGTAATATCCCAACCTATGAGATTAGCAAATGGTATTTTTTTTTGAAAATCTATTATTTGTTGCTTGATTTGTTCAAAATTTGGCACTTTTATTCCTTTAAATCCAATGCCTCCTGGAGAAACAAATTTCTTTTCAAATTTTTTATCAATTCCAAACTCGTTGAAACACCCTTCACTATTAATTCCAACCAAAATACCATCCCCTCCACTTAGATTATCCACATAAGACCCTTTTGAACCCATCCTTAGAAATGTGCTCAAAACCGTACATTTTTCATTAATATTCAAAGTTATGAATCGAAAAGTATTAACTGAATCAGGGTTGAATTGTGCCAAAAATTCATTTTGTTGAACCAACTCTTCAAACTCAATATCATTGCCCTGTAACAATTCATCAAAATCTTTAATTTCTTTCGATACTATTTTCTTTACACCTTTCCCACCTCCTGTTCCGCGGGCAATTTTTCGCATAAATACATCGTGCTCCTTCAAACAAGCTATAGTTTTTTCTTTTGAAATCTCGGTATTGTCCTCTAAAACCAAATGACCATCTATTTTTTGAACAATGACTTTGGCCCTGTTTTTAGATGGAACGATATACTTCAAATTGCATTTATGCTGTAAGAAAAATGCCGCCCATCTCAAATTAAGAACATGCTCGGCAAAATCATAGTAGTCGTCAGGAACATAATAAGGATTGAAAACTCCACAAAACTGTTTATAAAAGCCAAAAGCCTGATACTTTCCTCCATAATCTCCCCATATTTCTTTTATAGCTTTAATTTCCTCCATTGTCAATGATGCATAGCCATAACGCGCACCGCGTTCATTAGACTTTTCAGCTCTTCTTTTCAAATCATATTTATATGCAATCCTATCAATGCGTTTATAAAATTGATTGTTATTTTCAGAAACTCTATCTATATGATTTATGAGTTTATTTTTTATCCAGTTTTTCATCATCTTTTATTAGATTTATGTGTGTTGTTGTTAAACACTAAGTTTGTCTAACGTATCCAATATCTGGCAGGTAATAGTATCTTTCTTGCAGGTCTTCTATCCGAAGTTCAACGCCCAATGCAACATTTGTAACTAACTTATGAACTTCACAAACTCTATCGTATTCATATTTGCCAAATGTAATATCCTTATCATGAAGCATGGCAGGCACGGGCACCCCTCTATAGTTTTCTTTCTTTTCTTTGCCAAATTTGCAGTATGCGTATATCGGGATACAAGCGGAGGCAATAGGTTTTCCTGTATCTGGATCAAGATAACACTCTACTATCATAGAAGCATCACCATCTCGTTTTATATACGAATTAACAAAATTCCCTGGACAATGAACAACTAGTATCTTTCTGTCAGACACAGACATCCATTCTATTGGTTGCACAGCATGAGGATGGTCTGATAGAATAATATCTGCTCCGTTCTCGGCAAAAACATTACACCAATACTTCTGGAATTCATCTGGAGCATGTCTGAACTGCTTACCCATATGTGGAAGTACAACAATGGTGTCTGGTTTCATCTTTTTTACCTCTTGAAAATCATTTTTGACAGATTCAAGTGTTTCTTTGATATGTTTATTAGTTGGAGCAACGAGAATTCGGCTTAAATGACAGTTTTCTACTCGAAAAAAGAAGTCTGTATTATAATAATTGCTACCATAAGTATAAGCCAACACCGCGACTTTTTTTCCTCTTATGTTAATTAAAGTGTGTACGGACTTCTCCTTGGGGTTTCGATAGGCTCCTGTATGTGGCAAATCTATGCTATCTAATTCATCCAATGTAGAATACAATCCATCAATACCTTGGTCCAGCATGTGATTGTTTGCCAAAGTCACCATATTGAAACCAGCTCTTTTCACAGCTTGGGCAAATTCTTTTGGAAAATTCAAATAGATTGGTATGCCATCATTGAAACATGATGTCGAAAATCCCTTGTGCGCCCCTGCCACTGGACCCTCAAAAACTCCAATATTATAATCTGCTTGGCCATAATAGTCTTTTACATATTGAAACATGGAATCAAAACTATATTGACCCGTATCGGGGTTATAACCGTTTTCCACCATGTCCTTCAAAAGAATCAAATCCCCTGTAAAAGTAATCCTTATCGCATTTTTCATTGCCGACTCCTGCTCCATAGACAAGGTGGAATAAACTATATTTTGTGCTTTTTTTTCGTTATCCGATGATTTAACACGCGACAACTGTTTTTCAAGGAAACGACGGAAAGTGCTAGGTACTAATCTGTAAAACAAAACCTTTAATAAACGCAGAATTTGTCTACGCGCCAAAAAGAGGACCAAAACACACAGTACTACAATTATAATGTTTTTAATCATTTTCAGGAGACTCAATTAGCTTATTCTGATTCTTTAAATACTCATTATCCAATTCATAGTCTTTTACAATTGTCTCAATGCCACGAATAACCGTCACACTATTAGATGGGACATCTTTTACTATTACACAATTGGCTCCAATTCTTGCATTTCTGCCTACATGAACATTACCAATAATTTTCGCACCACATCCTATGTATACTCCGTCTTCCAAATACGGAGCTCCTTGATTTTTGCTATCTTTTATTGTATTACTTCCTATAGTAACTTGCTGAAATATAACACATTTTTTTCCTATATGCGCTGAATTGCTGATAAATACTCCCAATGGCCCGTGCGGAAAGATTGGAACCGCATCAATAATCGCATCAACACCAATAAAACCACCGTAAGAATTCCAATACGCATCATATAATCTTACCCTCCACCCATTCCATCTGTATGAAGGAGGCGTTCTATCATCAAAAGTTCTTTTCTTTTTTATTTTTTTTCTAAATGACCAAATATCTCCATAAAGCAGTCTGACCCAAAAGCGCGGAGAACTTTGTAAAATAATGATAATTATACGTTTAATACGTTTCATACTCAAGTATATAATCAGTCAAATTATTACTTACCTTTCTTTTCCCAAAACCTAAACCTAACAGGAATAACACTGAGTGCATAAGTAAAAGACTCTGGCTTGAAAATCATTGACCAACCCAAATAAACAATAAGATACACAATTACTTCTATTAAAGCATTTAAGTATAATCCAAACGGCAAAAACCTGCCACATAAATAACTAACAATAACAGCAACTAAAGAGACAACGACCACAGGTGCTAAATCAAGAAATTGGCGAGTCCACTTGTAGCCAATATATTTAGATACTAATAGAATATTAACAAGATAAGAAAACCAATTATTAAAGATTACACCAATCAACAGCCCTTTCATTCCAAACAAGAACAAACCACCTACCACAGCTATTAATCCTATAACCCTCTTAAAAACAGTCCATGTAAACATTATTTTACTCAGCCCAATAGCTGCTATTGGTTGTGTGTTAACTGCAGTTAGACACGCACCCATACCTGCAAAACACAAGACTTGAAAATATGGAACACTCGCCAACCATCGGTCCGAATATAGCAAAATGAAAATTGGTTTAGCAGACAAAAGCAGAATAAAAAGTAAAGGAAATGTAATATATGATATGGTCATTGTCATCCTTTTTATCATATTTCCTAATTGCTTTTTATCATTTTGAGCCTCTGCATACAAAGGATAGGACACCTGTGTCATTATTGAAGTTATACTTGAGGATGCCAAACTCTCAGTACTCATAGCTTTGGAATAATACCCCATTGTAGTTGGATTATATATCTTTCCAATTAATAACCCTTGTATTTTACTTGAAAGACTATTAATCAGATGGGTTAAAAACATATAAAAACCAAAGTTAAACAATTCTTTAAACGACTTCCATGAAAAAACCATCAACGGCCTCCATTTAATGAAAAACCAAAATACTATAGCAGGAATAGCCGCGGAGATCAAATTCTGAGCAACTAAAGCCCACACACCAAAACCTTTATAAGCCATAAAAACAGTGACACCTAAAGAGATAATAGATGTAGCTATCGCAACTATTGATAACACCTTGAAATTTAACTTCTTTCTTAATTGGTTGCGTTGAACTATATTGAAAGCATGGATGAACAACACCAAACCTTGAACTCGCAAAACATCACACAATAGTGGAATGTTATAAAATCGCGAAATGGCAGGAGCACTGATAAAAAGGATGGCATACATCAAAGCAGCCATACCCAAATTCCAATAAAAGATGGTTGAATAGTCTTCTTGAGTAGGGCGTTTCTTTTGTATCAAAGCCGAACCGAAACCGCCATCAATGAATACTTCAGCCAATGCCATAAATATAGCCAGCATGCCAATACAACCATAATCATACGGGGTGAGTAATCGTGCCAAAATAATACCCGAAATGAATTGGACAATCATCGTCGAATACTTCTGCAAGGCAGTCCATACCATGCCGGAAGCGGCTTTTTGCTTTAAGTTATTTTGTGGCATTGTTTAGTTAAGATTCAAAATTAAAGTGGTGTTTGTGTTTTTTAAAACTGGATTTGTTTGTCTACTTATTATCAAGCAATTCTATTCCCGAACTTCTTTTCCAATTCATCTGCGATTTGACGTAATTCCATATCTGTTCGAGCCGTCGTTTGCAGTACCATACCGTAACCATTTTCTGTCCAATGGAGCACAACCTCAATGCGTTTGGAGGTCCATTGAAAACCTTTAACAAATGTGGAGCAATGTGGACTATATCCCAATGAAGTCACAATTTCTGAAATATACGGAAGAATGAACAGACTCTGCTTCGCGAATTCTCGCAATTCATCATTGCCGTGATGATTAGACGATAGATTACATTTCTTTTTTGAAACAGGTATCCCACAATCCACAAAATTCCTTGGCAATGTCGCTACTTGCCAGTTAATAAATGTGTCACCTATAAAATCATCCGCGCACGATAGCGAAACAACATCGCATGACGATGTTTTGCCAGAGGGTTCTTTCCGTGTAACCCTAAATGTTTTATTGATATGCCAATAAACATGCGACTTCAAATTAATACTGATAGAATGATAGATGTATGCAGCAGCCAACCCATAACAATCTGTTTCACCAAACTGGCCCTCTGGTAATATATCCATTGGCATATCTATCTTGAATTCATTCATTACATATTCCTCTTCTTCTTTTGTGTTTTCTCGAAAAAAAGGTGGACGTATCATGGTTATGAGAAGTGCTTCCCGGGTTCCCCTAAGGTTTTCATTGCATAAATCTGCCAAAGTATAGTCTTTGCATAATTGAACATCCGCAATTCCCCTCTCATGACAACGAACAACATTGATCTGATGCTCTTGGGCTTCTTTCAAAAGGTCTGCCAAATCATAACTTCTGGTTTTGGCATCCTGTTTGCTCAACGCCAATGGATAATACGACAATTCATTCAAATAAGCTTCCATTAGAGAAAGTCTTCAAATCAGTTTCACCAATTGTTTTGTCCATTCATCAAGAAAGTCGTCAGGATACTCGCTCAACTCGCCGTAACTATCACAATAGATAATTGACACTTGGGGTTGTGTCTCGTTGTTATCATGTGAAAAGAAAACAATTTGGGCATCTTGTGGCTTGATTCCCATAATCGACTGTTTCATGGCAATACGTAGACCGTTAACCACATGATCACTATGCGTTTCAACTATCAATTGAAGATTGTTTTTTAGTGATTCTTCAATAAGGAACTTCATCAAACGTGATTGGGCACCAGGATGCAAATGAGCCTCTGGATTTTCAATGACGAGCAAACTGCCCTTTTTTGCCAATAATGTCGAAACAATAACAGGTAGAACGAAACTATATCCAAAACCAACATTTACAGGTCTAAAACAAGTATTACCATCCACAGAATTCATTAAGAGTTCCAAATACTCCGAGTTCGTATTTGAAATCTGCAAAGCTGCTCCTGACAAAATTGAAGACAAATGATGCTCAACCTCCTTGATAAAAGTTGTACCCTTGTTTGACAAAACATTTATAACATATTCCCCTCGAACACCAATCCAATCAGGAAGCAGGCTATCATCCCTCAAAACACTATTTTGAGGACCGAAACGATTGGCAGAAACAAAAGAAATATCCTTCAAATCTTGAAGGATTTTAATATCAGACAACGCTCCGGTGAACTGTTGTGAATCAGAATCTCCGTCAGTTGTTGATTTTGGCTCAAATCTATTCTCTTCATTAAAGCGTAACGATCTTAATTTCGCCAATTGAATCTTCCCTTCAAAAGCGCCAAAACCCATTTCAAGTTTTTCGGTCTTGGTTTTGATGCCAATCCCCATTAATTCTGTTTTTTCCGACAACGCAGAACGTACTTCTTCGTAATTACCCATTTGCACCATTTCGCCAATTAACTGAAGCGGGTCTATGGCATTCTGCTTTTTCATGGTCTGTCCAACCAACAAAAGAGCCTGGGCAACTGTTGATTTTCCTCGCCCGTTTTTTCCATACATTATGGTTATTTGGGACAAAGGTATTTCCTGTTTCTCACGAAAACACTTGAAATTGTGAAGAGAAATGTTATTAATCATTACCTATTTGTTTTTCATCCACTCCCAAAACGACTTTGCCAACCATCCTTGTCTGTCTTTTGCTGAAATATCAGCAATCAACAAATTATCATTATCATCTATCTTATTTCGAACGACATTATAAATATCATTGGCAGAAAACGTTTCCTGAACCGACACAACCCAAACAGATTCTAAAGGATGCTGCCAATTACCTTCTCCTGCCACATCCTTTATGGCCTCGTATAAGGCTGAATAGTTTCTTTCGGGTTGCCTTAAATCGTATGTTATGATAAATGTCTTCAATGTACTAGTCACTTTAGAAACTGCAATAATACAAATTATTCACCAAAAAACCGTTTTTGTAGATACTACTGCAACGCTGTCCATACCATGCCGGAAGCGGCTTTTTGCTTTAAGTTATTTTGTGGCATTGTTTTTTAGAGGTCAAATTTGAAGGATATATTGTGTTGATATGGAACTTGTTCAACTATGACCATTGACTATGACCATGACCGCTTTTACGTAATTAGAGGTTTCTTGGCTTAGTTTATGCGGTCATTGTCACAAGTCATTGTACTATGGTGTTGTGTCGCTAGTAAAAAGTTTAGAGTTTAGAGTCAGTTGAAAGTTTAGAGTTGAAAGAGTTTGAAGTTTGGTTTATTGTTACAATGTAATCGAGCTTAAATAATTCAAAAATTCTTTACATATCCGATAGACTGAAACAACGGGTTTCAATCTCGTAATTGCTGAAGTATTTGTTGCGCAACAATTCCACCTTTTCCTCAAAAGGCTGCCGCTTGAAATTGCGCTTGTCGCGCTTTACCTCAGCAATGAGAACTTTTTGACTATCATAATACACCGCTACAACATCCACTTCGTGCTGGTCATTGTCGTTCTTTTTGCTCCGACTACCCTCCCACCAAGATCCGATTTGCGCTATCGGCAACTCTTCGCACAACTTATCCTTGAAATAGTCCTCCAATTCTTTCCCCGAATAGGTGGGATAATCCTGAATGACAATATCCTTTAATCTTTCCCACTGACCCGTCTGGATCAGATTCTGGTGTTTCACAACATAACGGAACCAGAACCTCAAGAAGTGGTCTTTAATTTCGTATCTGACCGTCTGAGTACCTGGCTTTGACATGATTGGCCGTTTTTTGCAAACCATATCGTAATCCTCTTCCAAACGTTGCATAATCCCACCGATGCTCTGTACACCTGTCATTTGTATAATACGAGAACTTTCGGTAGCACCATTCGCTATGGCAGACAACACCGAATAGTAGGTCCCGTATTGCTTGCCCATCTCCTGTATCAGAACAACATTCCCTTCTTCAAGGAATAAGGAATTTTCACTGCACATCCGCTCCAAAACGCCCTGCACATTTACGCATCCGTTATCCATCAACACTTCCACATACTTAGGCACACCGCCTGTTGTGGAATAGAGTGCCAAAAGGTCGTCATTTGTATAGTTGGGATTGTAGTCTCGTAATATCTGTTTCAGCACGCTCGGCGAAAATGCCTTGAGCCTGATAATGCCCGATGCTCTTCCATAAAGTGGTTCTTTATAGTCCTGAAATATGCGATGCATCAAGGTGTAAACGGACCCGCAAACGAGCAAGTTGACATGGGTGTTGTCCTTGGTCTGGTCCCAAATGTTTTGAACTTCGCTAAATACGGCAGGATTGATGTTGTAAAACTCCTGAAACTCGTCAAGTATCAAATTAAAGGATGTGTTTCTCCCGTATTCCATACAGAGACGGAAAAACTCACGGAATGAGGTGATGCCTTCTGGAACAAAAATGCCGAGCGACCGCCTTGCTTCTTCCGCAAACTGGCTGCAAAGCGTGGCTTCGTTGTTGCGACTGACGAACAAATAGAGTGTTGGCGTAGTTTCACAACTCTTCAAAATCAACTTGGTTTTGCCGATTCTGCGTCGCCCCGTCACCACTGTCATCTGTGAATTGACAGAAAAAGCTACATTCCTTATTCTATCTAATTCGTTGAGTTCCTTCTGTCTGTCGTAGAATTTCATACTTCGAATTTTCGCGGCGGTTATTTTCGCGGCGGTTATTTTTCAAAGTGCAAAGATACGTTTCTTTTTGAAAACATTAACTATTCAAGACACTTTACTTGCCTTCCGCGAAATCTTTCAAATAAGCGAATCTCGGTGTCAACTGGCCTTCTTTCAGAATCATCGAACGGTCGATCACATCGGAATGCTCGCCTTTCAGCAAAGGCTCAAACACATGCTTGGTCAACATTTCACCGAAATAGGCACTAGTGTCCATCGCCAAGGCATTGGGGCAGGTGTCGACTGCCATCACGGAGATGTTGTTGGCTGATGAGAAAGCAGGTTCGTCTTGCTCCGTCATCGGATTGTAGTCATAGTAAGGATCATCATGCGTGGCAGGACGTACCGTCGACTTGATGCTGCCCTTGATGTCGCAAGTAACGTCACCAATCATGCGGATGCGCATGTCTTTGTTGCGCAGGTCTTCTTCACTCAGATAGACAGGTGCCTCCGGTCCCCAGAAGTGGGCGCACACCAACACATCGGTTTTCTTGGCCCAACGCATGAAGTCGCTTTCGTATTCTTTGGCATTGTGAGTAAAGTCATTCCACGAGAAGGCACCGCCATCCTTGCGTTTCACCAAACGGTCAACGTCGGCAAAGCAATAGGACAATTGATCAACCTTGTCCGTGGCAAGATATGCTTCTTCCGTCATCTTGCGGGCACCGATGTTATCCAACACATATTGTGCGCCTTGGGAGACGCGGCCTGCGCCTGTCACAAACAGCTTTATTTTCGGCAATTCAATGGCTTTCAGTGATTCCAACAACTGGGTGAGCGTGAAACGACGGTCAGGCTTGGGCAATTCATAGAGTTTGTGCTTCAAACCATAGCCACGCAGGGTGTAATAGGCACCCACTACGCCAGCCCACCAGCCGAAGGCACAAACGCGAATGCCTTTGTCGTCGACCAAATATTCATAGTCGCAGAAAGTGATATGCTTCTGCATGAAAGCCTGCAACAGCGGGCGGTTGTATTCCTGCATTTTGGCGATATGACCAAAGAAGAAATAGTGTTTGTCCGGAATCAAGCTCTCTATTTTGGCTTCCTTAATGCCAAAGAGGATGTCGGCATCGCTGACATCATTCAGCACCTCAACGCCTTCGGCCCGATACTCGTCATCGGAGAAAGCGCGGATGTCGCTGGCTTGCACCACAATCTGATGCTGGGGAAATTGTCTGTTCAATTCGGCCACCTGTTTTGGGGCGAGGGCCACGCGGTTGTCCACCGGGGTTTTGGTTTCTTTGATTAATGCTATTTTCATGATAGGTTATTTGTATAATTTACTATTATTTGAATCAAATGAAGCTCGGGTCACACAAAGACGGATCCTATTTGCCCCGTGGCTTCGGGGATGAATAAAGTTTTTCGAATTGAGAGTTAAGTCATATTAGTTGTTTTGTTTTTCTTTCAACAGTTGACTTTGCTTACGGCATATATGAAACCACATCAAATATGTTCCTCCACCCCGCGGAAATGGACGTTAAGTTCGTGGAGGTGTTCCAAAAGCGTTCCGAGAGGTGTGCCTTCCGTCATTTTGGCAAAGGCATTCACATCCTTGGGGAAGCACTTGCCACCATAGCCGTACTTGCCGTCAGGACCAGGCACATAGGTGTGTGTGTCGTTGATATAGCCAGAGAGCAGCACTCCGGTGTGCACCTTGCGCCAGTCGGCACCCATCTGTTCGCAGTACTCACGGCAGGCGTTGAAGTAGGTCACCTTGTAGGCACCAAACACGTTGTGCATGTATTTGGTCAACTCGGCCTCCAACGGTGTCATCACGGTGAACTTTTTGCCGACAAAGATCTTGGTGAGCAAGTCGTGTGCCCCAGTGAACACCATGGTCTGTTTCTTGAAGTCCTCGATATGGGTGCGTTCGGAAAGGAACTCGGGCATGTAGCATACTTGGTGTCCTGTCTCGCGCGAAAGGCGCTCGCTGGTGCCAGGGAGAATGGTGGTGCGGACAAACACAGGCACATCTGGTAGGTTCTTGATCAACTCTGTCATAAGACGCAAATCCTGTGTACCGTCGTTCTCGGTGGGAACGTGTATCTGCAAAAACGCAATGTCGATGTTACTCAAGTCATCATTGTAGCCCTTTGGTGGGTCGCTGATGAAGAGTTTGCACTCAGGGTTGTTGTGTTCCAACCAATCTTTTAGGGCTCCACCCACGAAGCCGCATCCGATAATTCCAACGTTAATCAATTTGATATGTTTTTATTATGTATTTCTTTAAATGAACTATTGTTATTCTAATTATTTGCCTCGTTTAAACCGCCTCATCCAAAAACTCCACCACATTCATCTCCTTCAAAAACAGCAAGCCGTGTGTTGCACGAACCAAGGGATGGGCGTTCTCGTAGAAGAAGTCCTTTCCGAGGATGAGTTGTATGTCTTTGTACTGCTTCGCCCAGATCTGCTCCGCCAGCTCGCTGAAGGGACCGTCAAAGTCGGGGTTCGGGAACTCGGCTTTGACTTGGGTCAGATAGCTATCCTTGAAGGCCTTCTCAAACACGGCCATGGCGTTGAGCGACACGGGCACGTACACGTTGGCTTCGGCAGGATGATAGGTCGACCAAACGTTGCGGTAACCAAAGATGCGCAACCCGCTGAGGTCTTCCTCCTCGTTCCACAGCCTGACGGCCTCGGCGATGGTCTGCATGACCTTGTAATGAGTCTTGGGCGCCAAACTGAGGGAGTCCATGGCCACGGTGATGACGGTGGGATGGATGGTGCGGAGCTGATTGAGGATGGGTTGGACGTCACGCTCAATGTTAGGAGTCCAATGGGTCGGCCTTTCGACGGGCTCAGGGACCTCGGTTTTATCGTTATACAACCCAAGACGCAAATGATGAATATGGTCCAAAGCAGTGCCAGCATAGGCCCAAACGAGTTCTTCCTCAAACTCACGGACCTGGCCTTTCAGCTGCTGCAACTCGGAACTGTTGGGCAGACCTTTCTGTAAGGTCTCTATCTCTTTTTCCAGTCGCTGCTCGAGCTCTGCCACGCTCTTCAGGTGCCACAAGCCGACGGCGTCACGCAGAATGCGATGGCAGAAGCCGCGTCGCATCTCGCTGGGGTTCTTACGGGCCACGTTGTCGAGGTAGTGGTGGATGTCCTTCTCCTGCTTGAAACGGTAGCCGTGCTCGAAGAAGTCGGGGTAGTTGACCATCTGGATGAGACCACGACGCAACAGACTCAAGGTGTCAAACAAGGCTTCCAGCAGGAACTCATCAGTGACCGAGTGGTAACCCGAGGTCATGATGGCAAAATGCACCTGGTTACGGGGCGAACGCAGCTGCCTGTTGATGAAAGGCATAATGCCCAGCATGATGTCGTCGTGATGCGGCCCTGTATGGTAGATCACCTCGTTGTCGATAGGCTCAACGCCACGCCAGAGCTTGGCTTCCACGTCGGCGATGACCTCCTGCACGCACTCCAGACTCAAGTCCGGGATCTTCGCACAACGCGGGTCGTTCTTCAAGTCGTCAAGCGTCAGCTTATGGGCGTAACGGTCAAGGACTTTGCAGAGACCCAACACGGCGCGTTCGGTCTTCTCGAAGGTCCACTCACCTTCAAAGATTGAGGGGTCGGTTTTGTCAAACATCTTACTTGGTCAATATCTCTACAATACGCTCTGCTGTCTTGCCGTCCCACAGTTCCGGGATGCCGCCTTTCTTCCAATTACCGGCAAACAGGGTATCCAAAGCGGGCTTGATGGCGTCGGGGTTGGTGCCTATCAACTCGTTGGTGCCTACGGTACAGGTCTCTGGACGTTCTGTGTTGTCACGCAAGGTGATACAGGGAATGCCCATCACCGTGGTTTCTTCCGTGATGCCGCCCGAGTCGGTGATGACCGCCTTGCAGTGCTTCACCATATAGTTGAACTCGAGATAGCCCATAGGCTCCACGATGTGCAAGTTGGGTGCTTCGATACCCAAATCACTGAATATCTTCGCCGTGCGAGGATGTATCGGGAAGACGACCGGAAGGCCATGGACGTTGTTGAGGATTTCACCCATCGTCTTCTTCAGTTTGCTGCCCTCGTCCACATTGGCGGGACGGTGCATCGTGAGCATGAGATATTCTTTCTCCTTCAATTCCAACTGGTCATAAACCTCCGGTCGGCGGAGCCTGTCCATATTGGCAAGCAAGGTATCGATCATCACATTGCCAACGAAATAAATCTGCTCGGGCTTGGCACCCAGATTACGCAGATTGGTGTTGGCCACCTCTGAGGTGGTGAAATACAGGTCTGCCAAAGCATCAGTCACCATGCGGTTAATCTCCTCGGGCATGGTCAGGTCCCAGCTGCGGATACCCGCCTCGATATGGGCAACCTTGGTGCAAAGCTTCTTTGCCACGATAGAGCAGGCCATGGTGGAAGTGACATCACCCACCACGATGACCAAATCCGTCGGGTTTTCCATCAAATCCCTCTCGAAAGCCACCATAATGCCGGCGGTTTGCTCGGCCTGTGTACCACCACCAATGCCCAAATTGATGTCAGGTTTGGGGATGTTAAGCTCCTCAAAGAAGGTGTCGCTCATGTTCTTGTCATAATGCTGGCCCGTATGCACCAGCCTATAACTAATGTCCTTGCCTTCCTTTTGGGCTTTTTGAATGGCGTGAATCAGCGGCGCAATCTTCATGAAATTGGGACGCGCCCCAGCAATGATGGTTACTTTCATGCGAAAGACTCTCTTTTGGATTTAGATGGTGTTATTGGATGAATAAAAAGATCAAACCTCTTATTAATCCCTCTTTAATCCCTCTTGAAAATATCTCTCGTATACACCTTCTCTCTCACGTCGTCCAAGCAGCTGTCGTAGCGGTTGGCAATGATGGCCTGACTCATGGCCTTGAACTTAGCAAGGTCGTTGACCACGAGCGAGCCGAAGAAAGTGCTGCCGTCTTCAAGCGTGGGTTCATAGACGATAACTTCGGCGCCTTTGGCCTTGATGCGTTTCATGATGCCCTGGATAGCACTCTGACGGAAGTTGTCGCTGTTGCTCTTCATCGTCAAGCGGAACACGCCGATAACACAATGCTTTTCCCTATCGGCAGCATAAGCGCTACTGCCTTCATAATATCCGGCTTTCTTTAACACGGCGTCAGCAATATAGTCTTTACGGGTCCTGTTCGATTGCACGATGGCCGTCATCATTTCCTGCGGCACATCCTGATAGTTGGCCAACAGCTGTTTCGTGTCTTTGGGCAAGCAGTAACCGCCATAGCCGAACGACGGGTTGTTGTAATGCATGCCAATACGCGGATCAAGACCAATACCCTCAATGATAGCCATGGTATCCAAGCCCTTTACCTCGGCGTATGTATCCAGTTCATTGAAATAGCTCACGCGCAAGGCGAGATAGGTGTTGGCGAAGAGTTTCACTGCCTCGGCCTCTTTCATACCCATGAATAGCGTGGGCACTTCCTCCTTAATGGCACCTTCCTGCAACAAAGCGGCAAATTGATGCGCTTTTTCGGTCAGCCATTTGATGTCGGTCACCTGCTTGATAGCTTCATTCTCTTCCTTGAATTCTTCGCCCATCATCTTCGGTATGCCCACGATGATACGGCTGGGATAGAGATTGTCGTAGAGGGCCTTGCTTTCGCGCAAAAACTCGGGTGAGAACAACAGGTTGAACTTTTTCACACCTTTGGCAGCATACTTCACATATAGGCTGCGGGTGTAACCCACAGGGATGGTGCTCTTGATGACCATAACCGCATCAGGGTTGACGCTGAGCACAAGGTCGATGACCTCCTCCACATGGCTCGTGTCGAAGAAGTTCTTCTGCGGGTCATAATTGGTCGGAGCCGCAATGACGACGAACTCGGCGTTCTTATAGCCAACCTCACCATCGAGCGTGGCCCGAAGGTCAAGATTCGATGGCTTCAAACCTTGGGTGTTACCCATGCGAATATTGGCAATATCCTCATCCTTCTCCGCATGGAAGCCTGAGAGATAGGCTTCGATGTAGTCATCTTGAATGGGTGACTTTTTATTATTGACCAAATCAACACGCTCCGGGACGACGTCCACTGCGGTGACATGGTTGTGTTGTGCCAACAAAGTGGCGATGCTCAGGCCAACATAGCCGGTGCCTGCTACTGCGATGTTCATAATGATTTTATTTTACGGCTCCGCCCCGTCAGTCACATTCAGCGACGACAAAGGGCTAATTGTCTTTATCTTACGACATGGCGTAAGCAATGAATATTTGGGCACAAAGGTAATGAAGTAATTTTATTTATCAAGCGATTTTTGTATTTTCTTCCATCATCCTCTTCCATTTGAAATAGCCGAACACGGCAATAACAACATAAAGCGCATAGAGGCTGGCCTTGAAGGGGATGTCTTTGTAGAAGTACAACCCGCAGGTGACTATATCCACGACAATCCATACAAACCATTGCTCCAAGTATTTTCTTGCCAAGGCCCAGATGCCGACGATACTCAAGGCTGTGGTGAAGGCATCCAGAACGGGGACGGTGGAATTAGTATAACGCGACAACAAGAAATAGATGACTGCCCATATTAACGCGGCAAGACCCAACCAAATCAAAGCCATCCATTTAGGCATGTGGCGGATGGGAAGTTCTGCCGTCTTTTGTTTGTGGCGCATCCAGGCGATGAAGCCATAGACGGTCATGGCCAGATAGTAAAACTCCATGCCACAGTCGGCGTAGAGACCCTTCTGATAGTACAAGATAATGCCTAGCGCCTGCATCACGAAGCCCACGACCCACATCCACACGTTGGCCTTGTATTCCAAGAGGATATAAGCCAGCCCCAGAATGGTGGTGGTGATGTCTAGCCAATGGGAAGAGAGAAACTCCATAATACTATTTGCAGGCCTCAACAGGTATGTCATCCCTACGAGGGCTGGTGGGCAAAGGCATGGGATCTATAGCTGTTGAGGCCGATCCATGAGGTTTTTGCATCTTCGTTCCGCCGCGCATAGATTCCATGCCTACGCACTTTCCCATGCGGGAATGACATGCACGGCTTGCTGGATAGTGCGGTGGCTTGGGATCGATGGCTTCAGGAGCCGTCAAAATAGGTCTACTTCTACATACCGCCTCCCATAGATTGACTACGTCGAATCTGCGATTTCCATGCTCACGCACGTGCCCACGTTGGAATGACATGGGAGGCTAGCTTTTATTTCCAGCCGAAGGGATGCCCGCTCAGCGGGAGCTTGGCCATAGGATGATAGTCGCCGATGAGGCCTACGGGCTTAGCGTTGCGGATCTCATACACGATGTTGATACAACGACGCGCCTCATCTATGCCGAAGCCACGGCCCGCCAGAATTTCCTCGTAGCTCTTGGTGTGCAGCTCAGTGAAGCCCTGACTGAACTCAAACTCCTCGCCATCAATGGTGATAGTGCGGAAGGTGCGTTTCTCGCCTTCCACGGCATTTGCGGGCAGGGTGTCGGCATTTATGCTGAGGAAGTAACGTACGCGAGCACGTTTCATCTCCAGATAACCCGCCACACGGTCGTGCGAGGCCACGTGGACGATGTTCTTGGTCACGTCGCCGAAGATCCAGCTCAGCATGTCGTAGAAATGTACGCCGATATTGGTGGCAATGCCGCCGCTCTTGTTGATGTCGCCCTTCCATGAGGCATAGTACCAATTGCCGCGCGAGGTGATATAGGTCAGGTCGATGTCGTAAATCTTGTCCTTCGGGCCTTCGTCGACTTTCTTCTTGAGTTCCCTAATCTTGTCGTGCAAACGCAACTGGAGGATGGTGTAAGCCTTATGGCCCTGCCGTTCCTCCACCTTCTGCAAGGCATCTATGTTCCATGGGTTGAGCACGAGGGGCTTCTCGCAGATGACATCGGCACCGAGACGCAGGCCGTAGCGTGTGTGGGCGTCATGCAGGTAGTTGGGCGTGCAAACGGTCACATAGTCGATCTGCTTGCCTTCTTCGTCACGCAACTTGGTGTTGTGCCGGTCGAAAAGCTCCTGCTCAGTGAAGAAGGCCGCCTTGGGGAAGTAGCTGTCCATAATGCCCACGCTGTCGTTCTTGTCGTAGGCGGAGACAAGATTGTTACCCGTGTCTTTGATGGCTTTCAAGTGTCTGGGAGCTATATAGCCACCAACGCCGATGATTGCAAAGTTTTTCATTACTTAGAAACAAATCTTACAAAAATCTTATACAAATTCTTGTCTTCTTTTGCTACTGGCTGCTGGCTACTGGCTACTGGCAGCTTCACATAAATGAAAACTTTTTCCTTCTGTTGAGACTGCCAGAAGCCAGAAGCTAGAGACTAGATTATCTTTCTCCTATTATTGTAGCTATAAACGAGCCTATTCTTTTCTGTAGACTTATAATACTGTCATCTGTTGTTTCGAATAGTTCTTTTGAAATATATTTTCTTCTTTTTGCTATGATGAGTTGCGTCTCCAATTCATAAGCTGAACCCAAAGCAATATCTAGAAAATGAGCAAACTCTGCTTCAGACCTTCTCCCTGCTCCTTCTGCAATATTTGAAGGAATTGAAACCACAGCTCTTTCCATTTGACTGCCTAATTGATACAGTTCGTTTTTCGGAAAGCTTTCACAAATGTCATAGATAACATCTGTCAGTTCAATGGAATCAATCCATATCTCATAATTTTTGAAGTTTCTCATAGTCTTTAATGTTTTGGGGTTATTGGCCGCCGGCTACTGGCTACTGGCAGTTTCATGTGAAGGGAAGGTCTTCCTCTCTGTTGATGCTGCCAGAGGCCAGAAGCCAAAAGCCAGAGGCAGATTACAGATTATTCTTTTCGATATCCTTGAAGTACTTGACGGTCTGGTATTTGAGTTCATCGCAGGCAGCGTCGTCGCAGACGATGATGCCGTGAGGATGCAGCTGCAGGGCACTGACAGTCCACATCTGACTAATACCACCCTCGATGGCATGGGCCAAGGCGCGGGCCTTGCCGTGACCATTAGCCAAGATCATCACCTCACGGCTGTCCATGACGGTACCCACACCCACGGTCAAAGCGGTCTTCGGCACCTTATTAATATCGTTCTCGAAGAAACGTGAGTTGGCGATGATGGTGTCGGAGGTAAGGGTCTTCACACGGGTGCGTGAGGTCAGGCTGCTGCCAGGCTCGTTGAAGGCGATATGTCCGTCGGGACCGATGCCGCCCATGAAGAGGTCGATGCCGCCATAGCTCTTGATCTTGGCCTCGTAGCGGGCGCACTCGGCCTCAAGGTCTTCGGCGTTACCATTGAGGATGTTGACATTCTCCTTCTTGATGTCGATATGCTTGAAGAAGTTGTTCCACATGAAGCTGTGGTAGCTCTCGGGGTGGTCTTCGGGGATGCGGACATATTCGTCCATGTTGAAGGTGACCACGTTCTTGAAGGAAACTACACCCTTCTTGTAAAGCTTCACCAGTTCTTTATAGGTGCCGATAGGGGTACCACCCGTGGGCAAACCGAGGATAAAAGGTTTCTTGGCCGTAGGCTTGAAGGCTTTGATGCGTTCGACGATGTGGTTGGCGGCCCAACGCGACATCTTGTCGTAGTTTTGTTCGATAATGACTCTCATATATAGTTTTTAGTTGTTCGGTTGTTCAGTTGTTCAGTTAATGTGTGTTGCGGTATTTTTGGATTAAGGCCACAAATGCCTCCGTTTCTTGACGAATCTGTTTGACAAACGACACATCGTCGATGCTGCCGATGACAGCCAGTTTCTCTGCCTCATTGCGGAAGGTGGCGTTGCGGAACTCGTTGTCGTAGTCTTTCTTGCGGCTCTCATATACCTGGTCACAGATGTAATGCTGGATACGGATGGCCTTGTCGAGGTTCTCATGCCACATCTCCTCGGTAAGCACGTCGGCATCATCCTTGTAGAGGAACATCAACGAGAAATAGGCATGACGCAGCTTCTCGTGCTGATAGTTCTCCCAAAGCTCGTCGTAACGATGATGGATCTCGTCCCAGGTGTTGAGCACGCCATTGCGGATGTCGGCACGCAGCTGGTCGACATATTCCTCTGGCATGGTCTGTCCGCCGAGGTTAATCCACTTGCGGAGACGTTTGCCGCGCATCTGGTTCACGATATGCTCCATATCCGTCTCGGGATGCGCTTCGAGGTAATGCATCAAGGTGGTCACGGCATAGTAGACAATCATGTCGCCGTAGGCACGATAGGCCTCCAAAGGCTTGAGGATACGCACCTTGCGTTTGCCCTTCTCCATGTGTTCGCCAAAGATTTCCAACGACTTCACCGTTTCAGGCTCGTTATCCAGGAGGTTCTTACCGCATTCCCGCAGGTCGTAGTATTCATATTTGTTCAAATCTTCGACTTGCTTGCTGAGGTAGGCTTTGGCCACCCACACTTCGAGCAGTTTGCGTCCTTCGATAATCTCCTCCACAGTGTCAGGTGCGAGGGTCTCAAACTCGATGTTTTGGATTTTGCGTTTGCGTTTGTCGCGCTTGAGGTATTTCGAGGTGTTGCGCGCGATGGCGTACATGTTGTACATCCACCAGTAGGCAGGCATGACCTCCAACTCGTTCTTGGCTGTGTTGTTGTTGACGAGGCAGAACGGCAGCATGATATTGAGTTCGCTGGGATAGTCAGCCTTGCTGAGCAGGGTGAACGAAGCGAACCTTGACGAGTGCTTCACGCTGGAGCAGAGACCAGGCCAGAAGCCACGCGAGGCTACAATCTCGCCGTCGGTGGCGCGGCTGTTATGGTTGGAACCTATGGTGGCGCCAGCGGCCATGTTGCTCTGTCCCATCACGCAGGCGGAAATCAGGAACGAGTTGTTGTGGTGCTGCTCGTGCGAGGGGAAGATGAGGTTGTTCAACACCTCGCAGCACGAGATGGTGGAGTTGTCGCCCATCACGGAGTGGATAAGACGCGCGCCATATTTCAGGTTGCAGTTGTCGCCAAGTACAAAGCGCGTGGCCACCACGGAATAGAAGATTCGGCAACCGTAGCCCGTCACGCCGTTCACCAAGATGACACCTTCGCCGATTTGCGAAGGCTCCTCCTCTGATGAGTTGATGGTGATGTTCTTCAGCTTGCTCGCACCTTTTATATAACAATACGGTCCCACCTTGGCGTCTTTCAGGATCCAGCAGTTCTTGATGACACACGACTCCCCGATGGTGCCATAATAACCACGTTGGAAGTCAACACTAGCTTGGGTGATTTCCATGAGGCGTTCCTGAAGCTTGGTGTCGTCGGTATATTTGGCCCATAGGTAGGCATCGGCTGTGATCATGCCATCAAAAGGCAGAATCTTACGGCTGCCGATTTCGTTCATCACCTCGAGCCACACGCGCACGTCTTCCGGCTCGCCTTCCTTGATGGTGCCGTTGCCGAACTTGGAGTGGTCGGTCGTCGACATCTCCTGAATGTTAAAGAGGATGGAGCGGTCGCCAATGATGTAGTTGGCCATATAATGCACATCGTGGATAGCCACATCGTCGCCGATATCACAGGAGATGATGCTGCTGTCGGTGATGCCGACGGGAACGCGCAAGTCGTGGTATTGCAAGACTTTACGCATCACGCGACCGATGCGCACCATGCCAAAGAAGTGGTTGTTGCGTACCATAGCGGTATCAAAAACATCGGTCACCCAGATGTCGTCCCAGTTGGTGGCTGAGTTGTTGTTGATTACCAAGCGTTCGATTTCGTCGGTACGCAGATGACGCCAACCGCCAGCGGGTTTCTTTACCTGCTGGTTGCGGAAATAGTATTCGTCGTGACCGTCGTGCAAGTACTTCTCGTCGATGAAGTTCTTGTAAATCCGGTCGTAGTCAATAATTGTTACTTTGTCCATTTATCTATTCTTATACATGTCGTCGTAGTACTTCTGGTAATCACCCGAAGTCACGTTGTCCATCCACTCTTGGTTGTCCAAATACCAACGAACGGTCTTTTCGATGCCTTCCTCAAACTGTAGGCTTGGCTCCCAACCCAGTTCTTTCTGGAGCTTGGTCGAGTCGATGGCATAACGCAAGTCATGGCCGGCGCGGTCGGTAACATAGGTGATGAGGTCCATGTCGGCTCCTTCAGGGCGACTCAACAAGCGGTCGACGGTATTTATCAACACCTTGATAAGGTCGATGTTTTTCCATTCGTTGAAGCCACCGATGTTGTAGGTCTCGGCCACCTTGCCTTCGTGGAAGATGAGGTCGATGGCGCGGGCATGGTCTTCCACATAGAGCCAGTCGCGCACGTTCTCGCCCTTGCCGTAGACAGGCAATGGCTTGCGGTGACGGATATTGTTGATAAACAACGGGATGAGCTTCTCTGGGAACTGATACGGGCCATAGTTGTTGGAACAGTTCGTCACGATGGTCGGCAAGCCATAGGTATCGTGGAAAGCGCGAACGAAGTGGTCACTGCTGGCCTTAGCGGCACTGTAGGGGCTGTGCGGCTGGTATTTAAGGTCTTCGGTGAAGAACTTGCTGCCGTAGGCCAGATGGTGCTTGCCGCTGCTGGCTTTGGTACTGAAAGGTGGCAGGATGCCTTCGGGATCGGTCAGCTCCAGGGCGCCGTAGACCTCGTCGGTGCTGATGTGGTAGAAACGTTTGCCTTCGTATTTCTCAGGAAGGCTCTCCCAATACAGCTTGGCGGCTTGCAAGAGGCTCAGCGTGCCCATCACATTGGTCTGTGCAAAGGTGAACGGGTCTTTGATGCTGCGATCCACATGGCTCTCGGCGGCGAGGTGGATGATGCCGTCAACGTGCTCGTCTTGCATCAACTTATAGATGCCCTCAAAGTCGCAAATGTCCATCTTGACAAAGCGGTAGTTCGGCTTGTCCTCAATGTCTTTCAGGTTAGCGAGGTTGCCGGCGTAAGTCAGCTTGTCGAGGTTGATGATCTTATACTCCGGGTATTTGTTGACGAACAGACGCACGACATGGCTGCCGATGAAGCCTGCACCGCCTGTTATGATTATAGTGCGTTTCATGATCTCTTGTTAAGTTTAACGTTGCGGATGTGTCAGTGTGTCAGAGTTGATTTCCTCTTTCAACTCATCAATCACCTTCAGCAGATACTGCCCGTATTGGTTTTTGAGCATCGGCTTGGCCAATTCGCGCATCTTTTCCTCGTTTATCCAGCCGTTACGATAGGCAATGCCCTCCAAACAAGCAATCTTCAGTCCCTGGCGCTTTTCAATTACTTCTACGAATGTTGATGCTTCAGACAAGGAGTCGTGTGTACCCGTATCCAACCAGGCAAAGCCACGACCAAAGACTTGCACCTTCAGTTCTCCGTCCTCCAAGAAGCGTTGGTTCACCGTGGTGATCTCCAACTCGCCCCTGGCAGAGGGCTTGATGTGCTTGGCCACGTCAACGACCTTGTTGGGATAGAAATACAAGCCCACGACGGCATAGTTGCTCTTGGGCTGCTTGGGCTTCTCCTCGATGCTGAGGCAGTTACCTTGCTTGTCGAACTCAGCCACGCCATAGCGTTCCGGGTCGCTGACCCAGTAGCCGAACACGGTGGCTTTCATATTCTCCTCAGCATCCTTTACGGCATTTCTCAGCAGACTTGTGAATCCGCTACCATAGAAGATATTGTCACCAAGCACGAGGCAGGCGCAGTCGTCGCCGATGAACTTCTCGCCAATTATGAAGGCCTGGGCCAGACCGTCGGGAGAAGGCTGCTCGGCATACTCGAAATGCACGCCATAGTCAGAGCCGTCGCCCAACAGACGTTGGAAGCCTGGCAGGTCATAGGGTGTGCTGATGATGAGGATGTCGCGGATGCCTGCCAGCATTAGTGCCGAGATGGGATAATATACCATCGGTTTGTCATAGATGGGGAGCAATTGCTTGCTGACCCCTTTGGTGATGGGATATAACCTTGTGCCGGATCCTCCGGCGAGTACTATTCCTTTCATATCGTCTGTTTGTTGTTTAATATCCGTTAGGATTGTTGCGTTGCCAATTCCATGAGTCGCGGCACATCTCTTCGAGGCCGTATTGTGCCTTCCAGCCGAGTTCGCGATAGGCCTTGGCAGGGTCAGAGTAACAGGTGGCAATGTCGCCCGCGCGGCGCGGCTTGATGCTGTATGGAATCTTGATGCCATTGACTTTTTCGAAGGTCTTCACCACATCGAGTACCGAATAGCCTTGTCCCGTGCCGAGGTTATAGATGGCGATGCCACAGTTCCTTTCGATGGCTTGCAAAGCAGCCACATGGCCACGGGCCAAGTCGACGACATGGATATAGTCGCGGACACCCGTTCCGTCGTGCGTCGGGTAATCGTTACCGAAGACTCCCAGCTCGGGACGTTTGCCCACGGCCACTTGAGTGACGTAAGGCATCAGGTTGTTCGGGATGCCGTTGGGGTTCTCCCCTATCCTGCCGCTCGGGTGGGCACCAATGGGGTTGAAATAGCGCAGCAGCACGATGTTCCATTCTTTATCGGCCTTCTGCATGTCCATCATGATCTCCTCAAGCATGCTCTTGGTCTGGCCGTAGGGATTGGTGCAATGGCCCTTGGGACACTCTTCCGTGATGGGGATGATGACCGGGTCGCCGTAGACGGTGGCCGATGACGAGAAGATGATGTTTTTGCAGCCGTGTTGGCGCATCACGTCGAGGAGGGTCAGCGTTCCGCCGATGTTGTTCTCGTAATATTCCCAAGGCTTCTCCACACTCTCGCCCACGGCTTTCAAGCCAGCGAAGTGGATGCAGGCGTCGAAACGATGGGCGCTCATCACGCGGTTGAGGCCTTCACGGTCGCGAATGTCGACTTTGTAAAAAGGGATTTCTTTACCTATCAACTCTGCCACACGCTCCAGTGACATGCGGTTGCTATTGCTGAGGTTATCGATGACCACGGTCTCGTGACCTGCGGCGTTGAGTTCCACTAAGGTATGGGAGCCTATGAAGCCGGCACCACCTGTAACTAGGATGTTCATCTAAGAATCAATTCAGAATTTGAGCAATTTCCTCTGCATCAAGCTGATACAGTGAAAAAATTAAATCATCTATTTCGTTTTGTGCGACACTGTCGCCATTCAAGGCACGGTCGACAAGGGCGGTAAATTGTTTATCTTGTTCCTGTGTAATCTTTGGAAACGGCAAGGCCGAGAGATTGCCTTTCAGGATTTTTATGTCGTTGAAACGCTTGGCGTACAAGAAATTGAATAGTTCAGAATTCAAGAACGCCAGCACCGTCTTGATGCTCATGCCGTCCACCTTGGGAATGAGGATGTTGGCACTGTTGAGAAAGAGACGTTGCTTGTCGTCGTAGGTGAAGCAGAGCTTGCTGGAGACAAATTTATACACCAGTTTTTCCTTTGCGCGATAGTATTCGTCCTTGGCACACTGTTGGAAGTCAACGCGGTTGTATTTGATGTAACGGCTGGCTTTCTTCAGGCCGTATTTGCTGATGTCTTTCCCAGTGAAGATAGGCTCCAACCCTTGGCGTTGTCGGTCTTTCAGCACCTTGGCGTTGTTGCCCGTGATGATACCCAAAGCCCATTGGCTGTGCGAGAGGTCGTCGTGGCGCATCCGTTCCACCTTGTCGAGGATGCTTTCGATGCGGTCGTCAAGCAGAGGGATGGCACAGAAGCCATCGTCTTGCACTTGCCAGGTCTTGCGGAAAACTTCGTTGTGTGCGGTCTTAACCAAGTAATTTTGCTTTCCATTCCCTGCTTTATTCCTGATTTTCAGGCTGATAAAGTCGGTAAAGACCCCTTTGAAACGCTCGTGGTAGCAATTGATAGTGTCTAAACAAGTGGTCTTGGCAAGGAAACGACGGAAGTCGGCATGTACCTTGATTTTCAGCACCGAAGAGGGCATCAGGAAATGCAATACGCCATTGTCGTTCAAAAACTTATACGAAGCCGTGAAAAACAAAGTGGCTTGCTCGTTCGAAGCGATGATGTCAGAGGTGTGGCGTTTCCGTTTCTCGCTGCCCCAAGGTGGGTTGGTGACGATGTAGTCAAACTTCAGGCCTGCTAAGGCCGACTCGGCGTGCGACAGAAAATCCAGCTGATAGATCTGCGGATAAACCGTCGACTCGTTGAACTGGACCAAGAGGTTGGCTTTGGCAATCATCACGGCGAGCGGGTCGTTGTCGATGCCGAACAGCTGCTCGGGACGTGCGCCTTTGACCCTCATCAAGAAGATGCCACTGCCACAGCAGGGGTCGAGAAAACGTTGTCTTTCTGTCATTTCCACATCCGACAGCATCTCGTCGACGATGGCGGGACTGGTGTAGTACAAGCCCGTCATAATGCGATGACCCTCGGCCATCAGCGACTGATACACGAAGCCGATCCAGTCGTCGTGGCGGTTTTTCAAAATCTGTCGCGGCACATAAACATCGGTCTTCTCGCAATTGGCATATTCCTCAAAAAAACGCTTGCGGTTGGCCTCGTTGACTTTGTTGTGCTCCACAAATTGTGCGCAGAGGCTGAAAATCAGGGCGTCGATGGGATAGGTGGTGGTGCGCAAGTCCTCTACGAAACGGGGCAGGCTACCCGCCATGACATAGCCGTCAGGCACGATGGTCTTTCGCGAACGGCTCTTGTTGGCACGCCGCGTCAAACGGTCAGCACCACTGCTTTTCAGCTTGTCCCAGTTCCGTTTTGTCGCCTTTGAAATGAAAATGTTTGCTTCCGCCATGATACAGCTCCGCCTCCTAAGTCCCATCAATATTACTTAACGAACTCTATTTCAGCCATATACAAAATTGCCCAAATAGGCATATTAATGTTGCAAATATAGGGATTAATTGGGTTTTTCAACAATTATTTTTAAAAAAATACAAAGAGACTGTTTTCATGTGATTTTTACCTATTTTTGCCTGCAACAAAACCCAAGAAAATGATACTGTGTTTGGAAACGGCAACGCCAGTCTGTTCGGTGGCTCTCAATTCAGCCTGCTGTACCTTGGCCTTGCGTGAGACATCGGGGCAAAATGCTCATTCCGAGAAGATTACAAACTTCATCTGCGAAGTGATGGAGGAGGCTAATATCGACTATTCAAAGTTGGATGCCGTGGCAGTGAGCCAAGGTCCAGGCTCCTATACAGGTTTGCGTATTGGGGTGAGCACGGCCAAGGGCATCTGCTATGCCGCCGACCTGCCGCTAATGGCCATCGACACGCTTGAAGCCATGGCCCACGGCATGAAGGAGAAACTGGGCGCCCAGCTCGGTCCCGACGACCTCCTTGTCCCCATGATCGATGCCCGCCGCATGGAGGTCTACGCCTCTGTCTTCGATGCCAACTTGAACAAAATCCAAGACACGGCCGCCTTGGTCATCGACGAACATTCATTTGACGGACTTAGCAAAGACCACCGTCTCTGGCTTTTCGGCGATGGTGCTCCAAAGCTTGAAAAACTCTTTGAAAACCAAGAAAATATTACGATAATCAACGGTTATCAACCATCAGCGGCACACATGCGCACTTTGGCTGAACAGGCTTTGCAAAAGCAACAATTCGTCGATGTGGCCTATTTCGAGCCGTTCTATCTGAAGGACTTCATCGCAGGGAAACCGCATGTCAAGGGGTTAGTTTAGAGTACCGAACCAGCGAACACCGGAAAGAATAGAAAAATAACAGAAAGTACAGCAGAATATGAAAAAAGGAAGTATCTTTATGGAGCTAAGCAAGTAGGCCGTTCTAGACATGGATTCG
>Ga0310690_10000328_pt1 | contig 106745 bp, 107 predicted proteins | sample AusTroGonzalo_MG_2_FD_207661 | JGI IMG/M metagenome (GOLD analysis project Ga0310690, IMG submission 207661) | Bovine rumen microbial communities from tropical cattle in Woodstock, Queensland, Australia - Gonzalo_04 (v2) (version 2) | ecosystem: Host-associated > Mammals > Digestive system >...
ACCCGTCCGCCACTCTCGCGGCCCCGAAGGGCCACTTACCGTTCGACTTGCATGTATTAGGCCTGCCGCTAGCGTTCATCCTGAGCCAGGATCAAACTCTTCGTTGTACTATTGCTGTTCTTTTTTTATTGCTCTGTTTTGTCTCAGGGTTCACCGCATCGTTCTCGTTCTCGTTGTTTTCCTTATCCCAGAGCGGAGCGGCGCCTCGCGGCGGCCCCGCCTGTCTCTTGTGCTGGCCTCAAGCTTTCAATGAACTTTATCGCCTCAGACGTCCAACCCCTCTCTCTAGCACCCCTCTCGTCTTTAGCGGGTGCAAAAGTACAACCTTTTTAATTACCGGCAAGCACTTTTTTCAATTATTTTTCATTAAACATACTATCAATCTGAATATCAATTAGAAATAATTTTATTTGTAAAAAGAAAAGGCTGATAATTTACACCTTATTATTATATAATACAAAAATGGAGGATAGTTTGGCTATGAATTATGGACTTGTAGGAAGTCTTGATAGGCCAATCGTATTCCATCTTCAAGTTCTGTCTTATATGTCCAACCCAATTTCGTAGCCTTCGAGACATCCAAAAGCTTTCGCGGCGTTCCGTTAGGTCGGGTAGCATCCCACTTGATTTGGCCTTCATAGCCGACCACCTTAGCCACCAATTCGGCGAGTGCCTTAATGGTAAGTTCCTTGCCTGTTCCGGCATTCACGGTCTCATTGCCACTGTAGTGGTTCATCAAAAAGACACAAAGTTCAGCCAAGTCATCCACATAAAGGAACTCCCTTAACGGACTGCCGTCGCCCCAACAGGTGACCGACTCCAGTCTGGCTTCTTTTGCCTCGTGGAAACGTCTTATCAAAGCCGGAAGTACATGTGAATGCTCAGGATGATAGTTATCATTAGGGCCATAGAGGTTCGTAGGCATCACAGAAATATAATCCGTGCCATACTGGCGGTTGAGGAACTCACAATACTTCAGGCCGCTGATTTTCGCCAAAGCGTATGCCTCGTTGGTCTTTTCCAACTCGCCCGTCAAAAGACAGGATTCGGGCATCGGCTGCGGAGCCATACGCGGATAGATGCATGAACTTCCCAAAAACTCCAATTTCTTGCACCCATTCTTCCACGCAGCATGAATCACGTTCATCTCCAGAATCATATTGTCGTACATGAAATCGGCTAAAGCGCTTTGGTTGGCCACGATGCCACCTACTTTCGCGGCTGCAAGGAACACGTATTCGGGTTTCTCTGCAGCAAAGAACTGCTCCACAACATCTTGGCGAGTCAAATCCAACTCATTATGGGTTCTTAGCACCAGATTATTATATCCTTGACGCTGCAGCTCGCGCACTATGGCGCTCCCTACCATTCCACGATGTCCCGCGACGTATATCTTACTATTTTTTTCCATATTAGTCCTCCATTTGCTCGCGAAGGTACATCTTGCGAACCTTTTTCATATCATGTTTGACCATAATCCTGACAAGCTCCTCGAATGAGGTCTTGCTGGGATTCCATCCGAGCTGCGTCTTTGCCTTCGTTGGATCACCGAGAAGCTGGTCGACCTCAGCAGGACGAAAATACTTCGGGTCGACTTCAACGAGGGTTTTGCCTTCTAAAGATTGGTGTTGTGCACGAAGATCTTTAATGCAGATTCCGCGTTCGGCAATTCCCTCGCCCTCCCAACTTAATTCGACACCCACTTCCTTGAAAGCCTGTGTGCAAAAGTCGCGAACCGTATGGTATTGACCAGTGGCGATGACAAAATCCTCTGGTTTCTCTTGTTGGAGGATGAGCCACATGCATTCCACGTAGTCCTTGGCATAGCCCCAGTCGCGCAATGAGTTGAGGTTGCCAAGGTAAAGTTTATCCTGAAATCCCTGAGCAATTCTGGCGGCTGCAAGTGTAATCTTGCGTGTCACAAAATTCTCGCCGCGGCGTTCTGATTCATGATTGAAAAGAATACCATTGCAGCAGTACATACCGTAGCTCTCGCGATAGTTTTTCATAATCCAGAAACCGTATTGCTTCGCTACACCGTAGGGTGAGCGCGGATAGAACGGGGTCGTCTCCTTCTGCGGCACCTCCTGCACCATACCGAAAAGCTCAGATGTAGAGGCCTGATAGATGCGGCATTTATCGGTAAGACCTGCGATGCGTACCGCCTCCAGCAGACGCAATGTGCCCATAGCATCCACATCGGCGGTAAACTCAGGCACATCGAACGAGACCTTCACGTGGCTCTGCGCTGCGAGGTTGTAAATCTCGTCAGGTTTGATTTCGGTGATGATGCGAATCAGCGACGAGCTATCAGTCATATCGCCCCAATGCAGGTTCACCAGACGTTTTTTCTTCATGTCGCGCACCCATTCGTCCAGATAAAGGTGCTCGATACGGCCAGTGTTAAACGAAGAACTGCGGCGCAGAATTCCGTGCACCTCATAGCCTTTTTCTATAAGGAACTCAGCCAAAAACGAACCGTCCTGACCCGAGATTCCGGTAATCAATGCTTTTTTTGCCATACAGAACATGGTTTATGTATCGGTTGCAAAAGTACAGTTTTTCCGCACGCAAACCTTCCGGCCTGAGTGTTTATTTCTTCTCTTTTTCAATAATTGCTTACTGGCTTTCTGTTACAATCTCTCCAGATTCTTTGTCGCTTACCTCTTCTCTCTCACTTTTTTCTCTGACGTTCTGTAATTGAAGAAGTCGAGTATAGCCTGATCGATAGGCGTGACAGGCATCCGTAGCTCTTGTCGGGCTTTCCGGTTGTCGTAATATTCACACACCATGAGTTGCCGCAAGTTACAAGACGAGAGTTTGGTGCGCAGACCGAGAAAACGTAAAAAGTCGCCAAACCTGCCCATCGCCTCTACCAACAGGTCAGGCAAGGTAATGCAACATTGGCGGTATCCGCAACAACGGGCTTGCAGTGAGTAGAATTCCTTGAGAGTCATGTTCTCGCTCGTCAGCAGGTAGCGCTGTCCATTCTCGCCCATAGTCAAGGCATTGACGATGGCAGCAGCAGCGTCGCGTACAGGGATGAAACTCTTTCCGCCACGCGGCACAGCCATCAAAGGTTTCTTCCAGCCAGCCAACAAAAGAGCTCCTGAGCTTGGACGTACATCGTACGCACCTATCATGAAACCCGGATTCACCACGATGAGATGCCCATCAAGATGCTCGGCGGCGAAATGTAGCAACAGTTCCTCACCTGCCTGTTTACTGCGTGCGTAAAACGAGGAGGCGAATGGCTCTTGCAATGGTGCGTGTTCGTCAGCGGGATGCTCTGGGGTGCCGTAGCCTATGGTGTTGACCGTACTGACGTGCACCAGTCGCGTGATACCCGTTTCCTGTATCAGCTCCGTGAGAATGGCACAGAGATCGCGGTTGGCAGGCAAGTAATCCTCGTAATGCAGCAACGACATATCGGTGCATCCAGCGCAATTGATGACAGCTTCACACCCCACAGCCGCTTGACAGAGTGCCTTATGGTCGGCAGGAGAGCCTTCAAACAGGTGGAGTGACGTCTCCCGATGGGGAAAATCAGCCGAATGCAACCGCCGTCGGCTGCGTACAAGAGCATGTACCTCATGCCCCTGCTCCAGCAAAAGCCGTGCGACATTGTGGCCCAAGAGTCCGGTACTTCCCAACAAAAGAATCTTCATCTGTTTGCAATTGCTTGTTTGGGAACAACGGGGCAACCATTGTATTATTGTACTACAAAAACAAAACCCGATAGCTTGAATTGCTTCTGAGGCTATCGGGCAATCCTTGACAAGATCAATAGTTCTGCTTGTTGATTTCGAAGAAAGCTTGCGGATGGTCACAGACGGGACATACTTCGGGAGCCTTGGTGCCGACGACAATGTGGCCACAGTTGCGGCATTCCCACACCTTCACCTCGCTACGGGCAAAGACCTCCTTGGCCTCAACATTGTGCAACAGGGCACGGTAGCGCTCCTCATGATGCTTCTCGATGGCAGCCACACCACGGAACTTAGCAGCCAGTTCCGGGAAACCCTCGGCCTCAGCGGTGCGGGCGAAGCCCTCGTACATATCCGTCCATTCGTAGTTCTCGCCAGCGGCGGCTGCAGCGAGGTTCTCAGCAGTGTCGCCGATACCGTTCAGCTCCTTGAACCACAGTTTGGCATGCTCCTTCTCGTTCTCGGCAGTCTGCAGGAAGAGAGCGGCAATCTGCTCGTAGCCCTCCTTCTTGGCCTTCGAGGCAAAGTAGGTGTATTTGTTGCGGGCCTCGCTCTCACCAGCGAAAGCGGCGTGCAGGTTCTTCTCGGTCTGAGTGCCGGCGTAAGGGTTAGCGGCCTTCACTTCCTCGACGGGTTCAAACTTCTCCTTGCCCTGTCTGCAGCGTGGACATTTCCAGTCGGAAGGAAGCTGCTCGAAAGGGGTTCCTGGGGCGATACCCTGCGTAGGGTCACCCAGTTCGGGGTCATACTCATACTTGCAAATGGTGCATTTGTATTTCATAACAGTGCGTTTTTAAGGGTTAATAATGCTGGTTATGTATGGTTTGCAAAAATATAAATACTTTTCAACCCTACCAAATCAAATGCAGAAATATTTCAAAAAAAGGGCGACCCTCATCTCGGACTTGATCCGCGACTTGGCCGCCCTATACCTGCAAAACTGCCCTACGCCTTTAATATACTCTTTCATCACAATTTCAAAACATCTTCCTCCCCCAGCGGCTCCCACACACCATTCTTGCTTTCCAGCAAGACAGTTCCCGATTCTTTTGCCCACACCTTGTGCCATTGCCCTGCTGGTACATTCACGGCATAATTCGGCCCGTTGGGGCTTAATTCAATTGATTCAGTACAAATCCGCTCTAACTCATCATAGAACTCTTCAACCAAACAACCACGTAAACACACTACAGTTTCAGAAGTATGTTTGTGCCGATGTATAGGCATATCGCTTCCTGGCTCTATGGCATTGAGCATCCGCTGCGACTGGTCATTTTCACTGTTGCGTAGGTCCATATTCATGCGAAGCCGCGGGCTTTCCTTAGCTTTCGCTGTCAGTTCATCAAGTATAGCCTGTGTTATAATCATATTCGTGTCAATTCGTATAATTCGTGTTCAAATACTAAGCCGAAAGCCCCTGCCGATTGGCAAGGGCTTGTAGGGCTAGCCAAACTATTTCATATAATTGGGCATATTCATCATGGTCAATGCCTATGCAAACCAACAATAAGAATATGGCTAATAGATTTTTGTCAAATACTATGCGATAGCGCTCTTTATAGTTTCCACAATGTAACGCACATCTTCCTCGCTGACGTAAGGACCTGCAGGCAGGCACATACCCACCTTGAACATTGCCTCACTCACACCGTTCAAGTAAGCCGGGGCATCCTTGTAGCAAGGCTGTTTGTGCATTGGCTTCCACAGTGGACGAGCCTCAATGCCAGCGGCATCCATAAACACACGTAATGCCTCTACATTGTCGTTGGGCTGGCAATCAGTAGTAGCACTATCAGCTACATGAATCACTCCAGCAGCGCCTCCAACTGCACCTTGTACGATGGTCTTGTAGGCATTTTCCTGACCCTTAATCCTTACATCTTCGTCAAGAGTAATTGTGCAGAGCCAATAGTTACTGTCGTATTCACCCGTGGCAGGCTGAGCGTGGACATGGATTCCTGGGACATCAGCAAGCAGTTCTTCATACATCTTCTGTACATGCTTATGGTGAGTTATATGGTCGTTCACCACTGTCATCTGCCCACGACCGATACCGGCACAGATATTGCTCATGCGGTAGTTAAAACCTATCTTCTCATGCTGGTAGTAGGGATAGCTTTCACGGTACTGAGTGGCGTACATCATGATTTCGCGCCACTCGTCTTCGTTGGCCGTCACCAAGGCACCGCCTCCCGAAGTGGTAATCATTTTGTTGCCATTGAAGCTCAGCACACCGTATTTGCCAAAAGTTCCTAACACCTGACCCTTCCAGCGGCTTCCAAAACCTTCAGCCGCATCCTCGATGACAGGGATGTCGTAGCGGTTGGCAATCTCCATAATGCGGTCAACGTTGTAAGGCATACCGTACAAGGCCACAGGCACAATGGCCTTGGGTTTCCTGCCCGTCTTGGCAATCCTATCCTTGATGGCCTCTTCCAGCAGCTCGGGATCCATGTTCCAGGTGTCCTTCTCACTATCGATAAAGATGGGCGTAGCCCCAAGATAAGTAATAGGATGCGAGGAAGCACAGAAGGTAAAGCTCTGCACACAAACCTCATCCCCTGCTTTTACACCACATGCAATCAATGCCAAATGGACAGCTGCTGTTCCAGCAGAAAGGGCAACAACACGCTTGTTCTGACCGCAGAACTCTTCCAAGTCTTTTTCAAAGCCGTTGACGTTTGGTCCAAGCGGCACCACCCAATTGGTATCAAACGCCTCCTTGATATACTTCTGTTCCAGCCCGGCCTCACTCATGTGCGCCAAGCATAGATAAATTCGCTTTTTATCAGCCATAGTTATAAACTTGTTAAAATAATTGTCTTGAATAGTTGAACAATATTGCCCGTTAATTGGCCGTTAATGGTTTATTAATGACAAATTACACGGCTAATTATATGATAATTAACGTGAATGAAATCTCATTCCGCACTTTATGCAGAATCTATACTAAGATGTTAGGCTATTAAACCAATTGAAACATGAAACCAATCCGAGGGAATATCTACAATTGCGACACACGCTCCATCAGGTTGTTATAGACCTTGGATAACGTGATGCGCCCAAATTCGGCAAACACGTATTCCATCTCAGCATCAAGCATCGACCGAGCCTCGTCAAGCCATTCGATGTTATAGACCATACCGTTCGCGAATGCCTGAGAAAACCTCTTCGTTTGAATAGAAGATGGCCTAGCCAACTTCAATTCTGTCGACGCGCTCACGGAGCGTCGCTTTCATCTCCTCATAGGTATGGGCATTGGGCGAAACATGGCTGACCTGTGCTGTAGTGTTAACAGCCATAGTACTTCAACATCCTATTGGCACAACCAGCACACCGTCCTCAGGGCGCTTGTAGGCATAGTCGCCTATGCCCGTCAACCTTGATGTCAGTCAATATGGTTCCAGCCGTTGCCTGGTTGGCCTGGTTACAAGATACGAATTTATTTTCAATTTCAACCAAGTTTGATGTTGCAGTTGGCCGAATATATAACCTTGAATCCTGAAACCTCACATCTTCTGATTTGAAGGCTTGCTATTCTTTTTTTCAATCCAAAACTTTCTGGTGTAAACATCGTGGGTCTGTGGTCAGCCGGTTTGCTATTGTCCACTATTGCCGGGAAGGGTTCGATTCCCCTCAACCCCGCCAACAGCGAGATTGTATTTTGCAGCCTCGCTTTTTTATATTATTTCCATTGTGGCCAGAACAAATTAATACAAAACTCCCAAACGCCTTTCATAACACTATTAACCATATACTACAACTTTCCAAGCAGATAATTCTTCAAGTAATCGGCATCAAAGCCAGAGAGGTTTCTTCCCTTTGCACGAATATCATCACTAAATCTTTTGTCGTACATGTCAATGATTTCAGTGCATACTGAACATTCTATACCAAGCATCTTGGCCAAAGCCTCGTATACGACCAAACCAGTTGGGATATCTTCCGTAACATAGCGCAACTGCGGGACTGAATTGTTTTGATAGGTAGGTGTCCTGCCAATTGCTGAACTGAGACTTTCGCCTTCTTGTCGAACAACACCATAGGTAATATCAAGCCAATGCTGTGATGATAACACACAGCTGTCAAGAAACTCGGTAAATTCCTTTCGGATATGGCGAAGAATGTCAATATCGTCCGCACTTTCTTCCTCTAAGGCTCGAAGTGCATTGGTCAATTTGCGCCAAATGTCTTCACGAGCATGTTCTTTTAAACCAAAGGTTTGCAATCCAAGTTTATGAGCTATTTGCAAACGCACTTGGTCAATCTGTTCAAGTACCTGTCCCACTTCTGGTCTTGCGGCAATGCCGTCCATATAGAACGAGAATACTTCGCCAGTTGACTTGCGCCTCTCTATTTCATCTATGTTCAGCATATAAGTAGCGCAATGGAAAACTGCACCGATATTGTTCAGAGTGGTCAAAGCAGGTATACGTGTCAAAGCTGCCTGAGGAAACAACTCACGCATCATATTGACATGATTGTGGTTCACTTCACCTTCGAGCGAAGCAATAAAAGTTCTCTTTCTGCGCTTGATTAAGGCTGTACCAGGGTTGGGTGCTTTGCAACTATAGGGGCAAGTTGACAGGCAAATGATAGGATATTTCTCGCCAAGTATGCGCCACATATAGGGTGATGCCACAGAACGTGATGGTGATAAAACAACTGGCGTTTTCTTGTTGGCTAATCCTGCTTCACACATCCCTCGCACAGCACCTTCATGGAAAGTTGATGGCAATGAGATAATAATGATGTCGGCATTATCTACCAATTGCTTCACATCACTTGTCACCACACTCTCTCCAAGAGGAACAAAGTGCGATTCCTCCTGATTGGTATTCTTTGGCCGTTCAAGATAGATTCCACCTGCTGAACGTATAGTCTCTATCACTTCTTGCCCATGAGGTGAGGGCCTGTTATATCCCACAACACGATAACCCAGTGAGAGCATGTCAGCAAAATAGGCATGACCACTCTGTGAGGCAAGACCAAATATGCCTATTGTTATCATTTACTAGATTTTCTGGAAGTTATTAGCATTATACTTATACTATTCATCTCCCCACGAAACAAACTCCAAATCATTTTTTTTAAGCAATTCAATGTGTTCCGTCATCGACTTCTTCTCGTGCCCTAAATAAGAAACACTGTCATCAATCATTCTGTCACCCACATAGTTAGGGTGACAATAGAGTTCTATAATTGAGTTTTTTCCAAATACACACGACTTGTTAATAAAATAATCAATGTTTCCCGAACGATAACATTTAACAAATGGATTCCAAAGAAGATATCTATACAACCGAAACCTTCTGCTCTTTTTTTGATGAACACCGATATATCGAACCGACTTAATAGGATGCGTCCAAGTAAAATAGTTCAGTGCTATTGACACCGGCCAAGTCAAATTGTACCACAAGTGGAAATCAACATGGTGGCGGTTTCCTTTGCCTTCTGTCACCTGTAAAAACTTGTTATACTGCGCACAAAGCTCTTTATAGACTTTCCACCATTTGAAAACATCCAATGGTCTATTCGGAAGACCTTTGTAAGTGTTATACAAACCATCTGAGCAGAAAGACTTGTCCTTTGCCATCCTTTCCGTCAATGGTTTATCCATGGAGTCTTCGCCATTAATGTTGCCTGAAACATTGAAATGGCAGTGTACATTCTTTACATACCCCCCCCCATTCATTTGATACACAGCATCTTGCAAATACTGTCCGGTTACTATTAATCCAGCAGACCTGATTAGACCTTTTTTGAAAGCTTCATCAATAGCCAGATTCCTTTCATGGCTGCGACCAAAATCGTCTGCAGACAAAAACACTTTTCTCATATAATTGTGTTATAACCAAAACCTTTCTTCGGGATAGCACATCGGTACTTCTTGACAATTGTTTCCAATCTTTTCCAATACCTTCATAGCCCAATACATGTCGGTTATCGCGACACCGCCACTATAAACAATCAATTGCTCTTCGTTGTTTTCACGACCTTTGGCAATACCTCGCTCAACATCAGTGATGCGAATCATTTTATCTTTGAATTGCTCATAGTATTTATAGGATTTGACATGTTCGACATCATCAATAATGACTTTGGGGAATGCCAAATCACAGTTTTGGAAACCTCTTGTTTGAACTGGAATGACTGTGCAACCTGGTTGATATACTTCTGTAGGGCAAAACTCAGAACGGGCAAAACTGACACAAGAAACAATAATGTCGGCATTAAAGCAATCCTCCAATTGATCATATAATTCAAATGTCAAGTATGGATTGCCTTTATACTTCTCAATAAATTCCTCTGCCTGATTTTTATATCGCAACAACTTTACCGTGATGGGCTTCTTATAAAGTTCATTCCAGAAAAACATAAACGCTCTGGCGGCAAGTCCTAATCCATAAATGGCAATGGTTTTAGGATTGGCTTTTGAGAATTTGACTGCATTATAGTATGCACAGGCTCCTGTTCGCATCGTCGTGATATACGTTCCATCAAGTACAGCATATAACCCATGTTCGGATATGCGTTGCAACATGATGTTGGAATTCCTCGCTGGAAGACCGTTTACGTCATCCACATTCCTACTGATAAATTTAACACCGGCAATGTCTTGATCGGGCAAACAACATGGCATCGTAATATAACGTCCACTTTCACCCTGCCACATCTTGGTCTTGGCTGGCAAAATAAAACTGTCTTGTTTTTGCCAAACCTCACAAGTCCAATCAAACATTTCTTGGGCTGTCAATCCCAAGTTTTTTATTTGATTAAAGTCAACTACTTTCATGACAACTATTACAAACTAATATGATTCTCTTTCAAAGCCTCTTTCAATACCACAAAGAAATCCTCAATGTCCTTCACATCGATCGTACCCAAAGCACACAGACGGAAGGTGTTGGTGGTGGAAATCTTGCCGGGATAGATAGTGAAACCACGCTCGTAGCAATAGTCGTGAATTTTCTCGAAACTCCAATTAGGGTCTTTGGGATACTTCACCGACACCACAAGACCTGACTCAATCTTCGGGTCAATCACAGTTTCAAAGCCCATGCCAGTCACACCCTTGCGGATGGCTTCATACACACGACGGTGACGGGCAAACTTGGCCTCCTCCCCCTCCTCGAAATATTCTTTCAATGCCTGAATGGTGGCATAGATGGTTTGTACGGGTGGCGTAAAGTGCATCTCGCCTGTCTTCTCGAAGTTCTCATATTGCATATACAGGTTGCAATAGTAGGAACGTGTGGGATAATTCTTGGAAGCCTTTATAATGTCGGTCTTGCCAATGATGAACGAAAGACCTGACATAGCCATCAACCCCTTCTGGGCTGAAGCCATACAAAAGTCCACATTGTCCTTCACAACGTCCAACGGAATCATGCCGAGCGATGAGGTAGTATCGCTAACAAAAATGGCACTATACTTGTGAGCCAAGGCTCCTATTTCACGAATAGGGTTCAACACACCAGTACCTGTTTCATGATGGCAGCAATAAACCACAGCCACATCAGGGTTCTCTTTCAGTGTCTTTTCAACGTCAGCCAAATTGGGTTGCTCGAACACGCTTGACTTGAGATCGATGTGCGGAATGTGATACATTTGGCAGACCTCAACGGCACGGGTGTTGTAGGCACCATTGTTCACCACCAACACTTTCTTTCCATCGGGAACGAGTGAGTTGATGCAGACATCAATGTTGATAGTGCCAGAACCGCAAAAGAGCACCGAGGTGTATTGGTCTTCAGGAGCGTGAACTACTTTCAGAAGGTCGTCCCGCAAACCTCTCATCAGACCGGCAAACTCCTTTTCACGAGGGCAAATATCGGGAACCACCTGTGCCATTTTCACCGTATCGGTGGTGGTGGCAGGTCCTGGATTCAATAATACGTTTCTTTTGATATTCATTGTTTTCGCTTTTATTTCAAATGGGGTAAAATATGTTCTTCTGCGTATGCCAAGTCATCGGGGTCGTCAATTTCGTACCAGTAAAGACCAGCCTCATTCAGCACATACACACGGCTTCCGCTTTGTGCCATAGATAGGATTTCATACTCGTAACCAAGTTTCGGTTTCTCGTCCACCTTGGCGGCATAGTCGCGACACATATCCTTGTAAAAGGCATTGGAGAACTTATGGATGCCGACCAATTCACCCTTGGCATCCAATTGTGTATTATCAGTTGAGCACATGGTCAACTGATGATTGTCGTCGTAGGCCACGTAATACTGGTCCTGGAACTTGGTGACGGGGGTAATCAGCATGATGGTTGGTTCTTCGTGTTCAAGCAACAAATTGATGGCCTTACGCTCAAACACCAAATCGGACTCCAACAACAGGAAATCATCGTTGCCGATAACCTCTCGGCAATTGTAGAGTGTGTACATACTGTTGGTTTCCGCATAACGGGGTGAAAACACACATTCAATTTGAGGATACTGCTCGGCAAGAGCCTCAAACTTTTCTTTGTGGTAGCCCGTCCCGATAACGATTCGTTCAATGCCGCAATCAATAAGCGTTCTGATACTGCGTTCAATCATCGAGACCCCGCCACATTCAATGAAACCTTTTGGGATACGCTCAGTGTATTGACCGAATCTGCTACCCAGACCGGCTGCCATAATGACGGCTGTCTTAATCATAGACGGTTACTTTTTGAGGAAACCCATCAGAGCTTCCTTGTTTTGAATAGGAGTGGTAGTAGGACGACCTAAGTCTTTGCGGTTGCCTTTCTTGACTTTTACTTCAAGCAGTGCAGGGCTTTCAAAACTGCTAACTTTTGCGAGCACCGCTTCAAGGTCAGCCTTGTTGTCAACACTATAGGTGGCTTTGTAGCCCACAGCCTTGGCAATAGCCGGAAGGTCAATCTTCAATCCCACAGTGGGCTGACCGCCTACACTGTCGTGAGCACCGTTGTTGAATACTACATGAACATAGTGTTTCGGGGCTTTATTGGCCACAATTGCCATGCTGCCCATGTGCATAATGGCAGCACCATCACCGTCAAAGCACCACACACGGCGTTCGGGTTGGGCAAGAGCTATACCCAGCGCAATCTGGGAGGCATGACCCATAGAGCCAACAGTGAGGAAGTCGCGTTCATGGCCTTGATTCATGGCAGCACGATATTCGAACAATTCGCGGCTTATCATGCCAGTGGTACTGACAATGCAATCCTTCTCTCCAAGGGCAGAGGCTACCGTCTGGATGGCCTCTTCGCGACTCATGGTGAGATCATTCTTCTCCACATTCTGGAGCTTGTACTCATCGAAGGTGTCCTTCTCTATCACAAGGGCAAAGACTTCCTTGTTCTGGAGGGCTTTCAGGGCTTTGGCAATCTGCTTCTCTGCCTTGTCCTCTTCCTTGGCCAGCACCTCGTAGTTGATGCCCATCACGTTCAACAGGCCGGTTGTCACCTTGCCTTGCTTCACATGCTGAGGTTCATCGTGAACACCCGGACGGCCACGCCAGCCAATCAGCAGCAAGACGGGGATGTTATAGACTTCCTGATCGGTGAGGGAAGCAAGCGGGTTGATGATGTTGCCCTCGCCACTGTTCTGCATATAGACACAGGCGGGTTGGCCAGTGGCCAGATAGTGACCGGCTGCCAATCCTACAGCTGCACCCTCATTGGCTGCAATGATGTTGTGTGCGGCATCAAAGTGGTCGGTGATGTAGGCGCACATGTTCTTCAGCAGACTGTCAGGGACACCCGCGAAGCAGTCAATGCCGCTCTCTCTCAGTTTCTCGATAAAGAACTCAGGTCTAATCATGGCTTATTTCTTTTTCGTACCAGGAATAAGGTTCAAGATCTGTTTGATGGGCATGCAATACTGGTCGGAAGCCTCCAAGCTACGGCTGTTGGTCAAGATGCTTTCAGCGCATTTAACCATGGCGGGATAGGCACTGCGAAGCATGTGGTTGGCATAGATAACCACGTTGATACCCCACTCGGCCAATTCCTCTTCGGTGAACTGGTTATAGGTGGTAGGCACGGACACGATTGGAGTATGGTCATCCTTCTCACGGAAACGTTGGCAGAACTCCTTGATGTCCATACCGTCCTTGTTCTTGCTGTGAATCATGATGCCATCGGCACCAGCAGCAACGTATGCAAATGCACGCTCCAAAGCATCCTCAACAGGCTTTCCGGCAATCAGAGATTCAATACGGGCAATAATCATAAAGTCGTCCGTAATCTGCGCACTTTTGCCTTCTTGAATTTTATGGCAGAATCCTTCGATGGTATCCTGGGTCTGGACAGCATCGGTGCCAAACAGGGAATTCTGTTTCAAACCGACCTTGTCCTCGATAATCACAGCGGAAATGCCCAAACGCTCAAGTGTGCGGACAGTGAACACGAAATGCTCCACCTTGCCACCAGTGTCACCGTCGAAGATAACAGGCTTGGTGGTCACTTCAAGTGTGTCGTTCAGGTCGTGCAAACGGGTAGTAAGGTCAACAGCCTCAATGTCGGGCTTGCCCTTGCTGGTGCTGTCGGTCAATGATGACGCCCACATGCCATCAAATTCACGGTGCTGATTGTTGACATCAACTGCGGTATGCTCAGCAATAAGGCCGGTCAAACCATTGTGCGATTCAAGGATACGGACAATAGGTTTAGCTGAAATCAAACGGCGAAGCGAGGAAAGGCGAGCCTGAGGAGTAACACCGAGCGAAGCGATAGCATCCTTTAAACTGGAAGCTGAAATACCCTTGGTATAAGGTATTTCAATCACCTCACCACCCAGTGATTCCATGACTTTAAACACCTCGTCACGCAAATATTTCTGTGGTCCATACTGCCAATTGTCACCGTGAATGATGTAGTCGGGCTTATACTTCACCAGATTGGGCACATAGCTCCAATCATCTTGCGGCACAATGCAGCTTACGCCTTTGATGTTTTCAATCACCTTTTTGCGCTGCTCGTAGGTGAGGTATGGCAGGCGTTTGTGTGTGGCAATAGCTTTGTCGGTGAACAGTCCAATCATCACATCGCCATACTTGGCACCTTCTTCGATGATGTTGATCAAACCGGGATGCATGATATCGCCAATCATTCCCAGATAAACGGTTTTCTTTTTTTGATTGTCCATTGTCTGTTTTATTAATTAATGTTTACATATAATATTATTAATCACAATTTAAAAAGGTTCTTTCCTTTAAGGTATTTTTCTTGAACTTCAGCCATCATGATATTCTCTTTAATGCTCACCTTCGAATAGAAATATTCTTTTGACAGAATTGCGGTAACAAAATCTTTGATTTCATAACGCAACCCATCTCCCGCCCAAGTGTGGAAGAATTTCTTGTTTTGGTTCTGGTCTTCAAAGCGCAGTTCGAAATAGTCGGTCTTCCACCATGGGGCCGGGACGTAGGCGTATCCTTTTGTTCCTGCAATTGTCATAGAGCCCTCCGTCTTAACTCCTAAACCCACCTGGAACGAAGCCACAGCATGGTCATATCTAAACACGGCCTTAGTGAACATATCCACCTCATTCTTCATTTTCGAATAGAAGTTGATGTTCTTGTAATCCAAGCCCAAGAGTTTGAAAATGGGCAAAAGCGGGAAGCAGGCGTTCTCACTCATACTACCGCCAAACCTGTTGCTGTCTAATTTTTCAGAACTTTCATCAGTGAGTGTGGTTACGGAGGCATTTACTTCAACAATTTCACCAATAGCTCCCGATTTCAGCAACGACACCAGATGCACAAAAGCTGGACAATAGGCCGTCTTCAATGCAACCATCAGCACCCGCTTCTTTTGCTCAGCTAAACCATAAAGTTCTTCTGCCTGCGCTTTGCTGAACACGAAGGGAGTTTCACACAGCACGTGTTTTCCTGCCATCAAAGCGTTCTTTACATAATCGTAGTGTGTATAGTGTGGCGAAGCAATATACACGGCATCACAATGCGCAAACAAATCCTGTTCTGCGGCCATACACTGAAGTTCATACTTCTCGCAGAACTCATCACACTCTACTTGATTCGGGTTATAGGCAGCCGTGATGACATTGCTGTTAACGAACTTAGACTCAGGCACAAAACGGTTGGCAATACTACCTGTCCCGATGACACCAATTTTTACCATGGGACGCTCTTCTCTCAACTGAGTACTGCTGATACCTTGCGTACGCGGCAGATATACCACCTCGCAATATTCTTTTAGGTAGTCGAAATAGCCTTCCCAGTCTGAGCCGATGGCAAAGATGTCAACACCATATTTTTGAATGTCGTCAATTTTTTGTCCTTTATACTCTTCTATGACAATCTGATCTGCAAGGCCTGTAGCTTTCACTGCCTCAATGCGTTCCATCACATTGTTACAGGTACTCATCTTACCTCGTTCAAGGTCGAAATTATCGGTTGTCACACCTACAATCAGATAGTCGCCCAGTGCTTTGGCTCTTTCCAAAAGTCTTTGATGGCCGTAGTGGAATAAATCGTATGTTCCATACGTTATTACTTTTTTCATAATAAAGTATCCATATGAGGATTAATACGAAAAGAAACTATTTCCAAAAAAAATGAATATAGGCTTGCATTAATGGTTTTCTTTTTTCTTCTGGAGGCAATTGCATATAGTCGCCATAGGAACTCCTTAAAACTTCATCGTATCCGCACATAACAAAAAATTCAGCATCCTCAAATCTATACAAATCACAATGGTCAAATGTACTTATTGGAAAATGTTTTTTTGTTTTTGGATTAACCACATGGGAAATAGTGGCCCACAACCCTGTTTCTCCAAACTTTATTTTCTTATTTTCTTTAACAAGTTTTTGTGTATAGTATGATGTTCTGACACCAAAAAGATACCTTAACTTCCGTATGGCTAACATCAAATTAGCTTTCATGGAGATTTTTTTATCAAATTTTGATAACGCACGTCTTCTATCAACAATGTCATTGAGCAGTTTGTGATTTTTCAGATATGCGGCCGATTGCTCTATTTCCTTTTCTGGAAAACCATCGGCGGGAAAAACATCAATAAAAACACCATAGTTATTCGAAGTACACCACGGTATCCTTGACACAGCAACTGTTTTCTCTTTATCACACACTCGTCCAAATGCCGTAAAGCATTTTTTGTCAACACTATTGTTTACAGCAACATATTTATTAGATTTGTAATACTGAAAAAACTTTTCATAATCAGGACGAGGCATCATTATATCAATGTCATCATCCCAAGGAATATAGCCCTGATGGCGAATGGCTCCTATTAATGTACCACCACACAAAGAGTATTTTATCCCATTTTTTACGCAAAAGTCGTGAACGTCTTTAAGAATATCCAATTCAAAATCCTGCAACTCTTTTAGCGTCAACTCCTTCATAATAATCTTTTTTATTGTATTAGATAAATTTTTTCTCTCTTAAGTCCAAAAAAGCATCTATCAGTTTATCATAGTCAGCCTCTGCGAGACAACCTATATGACCCACACGGAACACAGTGTCTTTCATATCGCCGCCATTTGGACAAATCCACATGTCATATTCATCTTTAATCTTTAAGAAGATTTCATTGGCCGACTGCGTAGTGGGATGCAATGGAGTTACTGCATTACTCAAACTCTCGCTGATAATCTCAAAGGGCATATTGTGTTCTTTAATCTTGCTGCGGAAGTAGTTTGCCAATCGTGCCGTGCGCTCAATCTCGGCTTTGTCGCCACCAGCGGCATCAATTTCTTTCAGACGGACATTGATTTGGCGCAACACACCTACGGCAGGGGTCCATGGAGTCTGGCCACGATCTTGATTCTTCAAGGCAATCTTCAGGTCAAAATACTGGCAGCAGCACTTGTTATTCTCAATTCGCTCCAATGCAGAAGGAGCCAGTGCCATCACAGCTATACCCGGAGGGCACGCCAAAGCTTTCTGCGAACCAGTAATCATCACTCCAGCATCCAAAGCCGCCATATCAAACGGGTCGCAGAGGAAGGTGCTGATGGTATCAACTATCAGGAAACAACCGTTGCGCTTGCAAAAATCGCTTACCAAGTTGATATCGTAATGCACACCTGTGGAGGTTTCGTGTTTCTGCAAAAGGAAAGCCGTGTATCCTTTACCCTCGTAAGAAGCGAGGTGTTCTGGTTTCAAGGCTTTGCCATGTTCCAATTTGATTTCTGTGAAAGGAATCTCATGGAGCGTAAGCAGCTCCACAAAACGCTCACCGAAACTACCGCCATTGATAACAAGTGCCTTGTCCTGTTTGTTCAGGCAGTTCATAATGGCCGTTTCCATACCACCTGAACCTGAACTTGTTAAGAACACCACACGGCTGTCATCGGTGGTATGGGCGAACTTCTTAATGAGGCGTTCGTTCTCCAGCATGAGTTGTGAGAACTCCGCCGTTCTGAAATAAGGCACCTGCTCGGCACCTATTGCCCGCACGGCTTCGCTTGACTGCACGGGCCCTACTGTAAAGTTTATCATAAACAATTAAGTATATTTTTACATTATGCTTTTTCTCTTATCAATCGGGAATTTAGCCAATGATATATTACACTATATACCAATGCGATAATCACTGTTATCGCTAAATATACACATACAATTACTAACAGCGATACATTTGAAGTACTAATCCGAAATTCAACAAAATGCGTAATAAACCGCGCTATAGGATGACAAACAAAAATGCAAGCGGAGTATTTGCCTATCCAACGAAATACTTCGGAAAGATAACGAGTACGCAGTAGCAGTAGTCCTATAACGATAAACCACGCTAAAGCAACAATTGGAATAAAAGTCCATGTCACAACCAAATTTCCCATCACCAAAATTAATCCCAACAAAACCACTAAAAGTAACAGCTCTACCCAAATGGATTTCGGTTTCAAATCTTCCTTGTTATTTCTTAATCCCATCCATACCCCAATTGCGAAAATAGGAAACCAGCCAGTGAAACAATGTCTGAATATTGACATTGTATTAGAATCTGCAAAATTACTAATACCTAATAGTGCCAGTAGAAGTACGACACTCCATATTAACAAACTCCTGCCGTTCATTCGTTTCCCAAAGAAAGCCCACAATAAATAAAATTGAAAAGTTAAACCAAAATACCAATAAACACCTGGATTTATACTTAAGAACGGGTAGGCAAAATTCACCAGCATGGTCAAGTAAGAGAATCTCTTGCCAAGTTCAGGCCAAATATTACCATTTAATATATCAATCCCTGCAAAAAATAGAACAGCAGGCAACATTAATGAAAAAAGCTTTAAATAATTGCGCTTTATGTAATTTATTGATTTACTGTCACATAGTAGGGGGGGGGGTAAGCGCAATGCCGTAGCCTGTAAGAAACACAAACACAGGGACTCCAATCCATCCGAGATGGGACAGAAACTCTGCTATAACATTTGAATCATTAGATACGGCATTAAAAAAACCAAAAGCCTTCTCTGCCGAGAACGACATTTCATTTTCTCCGGTAAATCCATATTGTTCCAAATGCAAAAAGTTGTGCAACATTATGAACAATATGGCAACTCCACGCAAAATTAGAGAATTCTCGCGGGATAATATACTTGTCTTGTCAGTCATATTATATGTTTAATCGGTCTGTTTTGTTACTATTTAAGCCAATAAGCTTTGAAATCGTGTTTGGGAATTCTGGCCTCCTCCGGTGGCAGTTGCATATAATCCCCATACTGCCCACGAAGATAATCATCGTAACCAGCACAACACATACATTTCATATCTTCAAAATCCAAGTCAACATAACCATCAAAACTATCTGCCGAAAAATTGAATATTGTGCCAAAGGCCCATTCTGCTGAACTGCTGTACCTTTTTGTGGGTTCGTTGTTATAAGAAGTAATTATCTTCTCTATTTTGTTACACCAGATACTAACAGGAAATGGTGCAAGAACGATTCTTCCTATTGTTTTAAAAAAATTGTAAATAAAACTAGTATTCGGTGTCCAATAGCTCTTTTTTATTCTTATCACACTACCACTTATTTTTTGAACATCACCAATCATCTTCTTAACTACATTATCGTCATCTGGAATTCTGTCAATTGGAAATATTGATACCCAAACCCCTCGTTTACTTTTCTTTTCACCATGATACAACACTTCAGTTCTTGGATCCACCACACTACAATATAAATTTGGCCATGTATTTATTCTTCGATGAGACAACACTTGAAATATTTCATCGGAATAAATAGAGACAAACTTGTTATAGTCATCCCTCATCATCATCAAGTCGATATCATCATCCCACGGAATAAAACCCTTGTGCCTTACTGCTCCAATTAATGAGCCACCAGCCAAAGAATATTGAATCCCATTTTTTCTGCAAAAAGAATCAATACTCTTTAGTATTTTCATTTGAATCTGTTTTGATTCCTCTAAAGATATTTCTCTCATTTTAGTCTATTATTTATTGGTTCTATTTCTTGTTCATTATTCACAGGCACGGTAATAGCCAAACCCATTTCATTGCGGACACATTTGCAAATGTCAACTTTATGCCCCACAATCGTTTTGTCGGCAATATTCAATGTGAGCAAAGCCGAGTATTCAGCCTCCACACCATCAACCCAATAGCCTTCGCCTGGCGCAAAACTGAAATTGCCAAGAGCGGAAGCGACAAAGCAATTACCTTGTTGATATATTGGCAAAGTAGTATGGGCATGGTTCCCAATAATTGCATCTGCGCCCCCTTCGGAAATGATGTCAAACAAATGCTGCGTGTATGCACCAACCTTTGAATTGAACTGACCACCACTATGCAAACACATAATCACAATATCGGCTTCCTGCTTTGCCTCTCGGATAGTATCAAGCATCTTGGCTTCATACAACTCATTACGGCCATTAGCAACCTCCATGGCGTTCACACAATCTTCCTGAATACCACTACCTGCTTTAGGCTTACTCACAATAGACAACAATTTACTTGCAACTCTCTTCCACAACGGTCTATGAAGTGGCTCATCTTGTGGGCGTGTAAGGTTCACCAAATAATCCTTACCTTTAGGGATAATATAACCATTGGAACGGGAATTGGTACCATAGGTATATGCTAGAAATGCCACTTTTGTGCCATCAAAATCTTTGATAAGATAATTTGAATCTTTGCCAGAAAGGCGAGTACCTGTGTATTCCAATCCGTTTTCCACTATCTTGTCGATAGTTCTACGCATACCAGCCTCACCCCTGTCAAAACAATGATTATTGGCAGTAGTCAACAAATCAACACCTGCCCATTTCAATGCAGGAAGCAACTCATCGGGAGTATTGAAACTTGTTGCAGCATGGGTATAGCCAGCTTCAGCACCAGCTGCAGTAGTCTCAAAACTGCCAATTACATAATCCGCACCGTCAAGCAAAGGTTTTACTTGCTCAAAGATAGGCCGATAGTCTCGCTTACCATTTTTATCAATACACCCCTTGTCTTGACTTTCATAGATCAGAATGTCGCCCGTAAATGCTATCTTCATATTTACTTGTTTTGGAAGTGAGCACCGAACCCCTTGTTCTGGTTCAATGAATCTATATACTGCATCTCGCTTTCGGTTAAAGCAAAATCAAACACTTCAAGATTTTGTTTCATTCGTTCTTCATTTGTTGACCGAGGAATGGTGACAATACCTTGTTGAACAATCCAACGCAGTACAACTTGACCGACTGTCTTATCATGGGAGGCAGCAATTTTTTGAAGCTGGGGATTATTGAGTATTTCACCCACAAGGTTGCCACGGCCAAAAGGAGAATAAGCTTCCACTTGAATTTCATGTTCCTTACAATAGGCCACAATGCTCTTCATGGTGTTGTATGGATGCAACTCAATCTGGTTAATCATTGGGTATTCTCCACACTCACGGTACAAAGCATCCAATTCATTCTCATTAAAGTTCGATACACCAATCGCTTTAACTTTATTTTTCTTATAAAGCTGTATCAGCTCTTTGTAAGCCTTCGCGCAGCCATTAAATGATGAATGAAGCAGAAAAATGTCAAGATAATCAGTGTGGAACTTCTGGCAGGCCTTGCGATAGATTTTTGAAACCGAAGCTCTGTCAAGATAAAAATAACGACGATGGCCAGTGTATTGCCCTCCTTGCATTTTTGAGGTCAGCACAACTTTCTCCCTATCCAACAAACCATCAGCAATACAACCACCTATGTCTTGCTCGTTTTGGTATAGAAATGCAGAATCAAACAGCGAATAGCCACTATTGTAAGCTTTTTGCAAAGTATTCCGCAATTCGTCACCTTTCAACGGATAGGTACCAAAGCCTATCATTGGCAACTTTACACCATTTCGAAGAGTCACATATTCCATAGGTCTAAAAAAATTACAGATACGATTTCAACATCTCGTATTTCGGGACACCATCGCAAACCTGTGTGCATTGACCAGGACAGAAATTACCTTCAATTAATTCAAATCCTTTAGGGGTAATCACCACATCCCAACCCACATAGCGAGCATTGGGCATCACTTGGCAAACACCTTTGATATAGTCTTCGAGCTGGTCGATGTAGGGCAGCTTGTAGCCACGCAATTTGATACCACTGGCTGGATGCACTTCATACCAAATGCCTTTGGGATTATAACCCGCATTGTCTATACAACCGGTCTTCACATCCACATGGCACATCATACCACCACTATGACAGTTGCTGACGATAGTTTTGGTGCTGCCCACCATAAAGAGTACATTAAGCAGATGGAAGCCTCCCTTACTGTCAAGACAAGTTTCCACACGCAAGGTGTTGACCGAATCAGGATTCACGCGGGCCACATCAGGATGATTGACGATGATTTCCTCTATCATGTAGTGGTTGCCTTTCTTCACATCGGCAATGATGGCATCTATGTCATCTTTGGTTTTTACACCAACACCGATGCCCCATGTGGAGGATATGGGTTTGACAATGACTTGCCCCTGCTTCTCGATAAACTCTCGAATCTGCTCAGGAGTAGCATCTTCAGTATAAAGCCATGCACGGGTTACATATTTCGAGAAACGCTTGCTGAACAAGTTTTTCTTTGCCAACACCTCCCGAGCTTCATTGTCATAGAATTTTTTGTAAAACAACCGTTTATTACCCGATGTTACATATTTGGCACGTTCCTCATCAGTCTTGGCATAAAAAGCCATTGAAATGTAATCATCTGAAAGTGCACCAAACTTTCTTATGCAACGAACACTATCCAACCAATACTTGAATTTATGCTTGCTGTAAGGTTCAGGTAATAATTCCATGGCCTGCCAGTTGGCATGGAGTTCCTTGAAAACTCTAATTAATCCGTTCATTTTTTATAAGTTTTTAGTCGTTCTTTTTCAGTAATAATTCTCGGATTGTTATAGTCATCAACCACATTGATCATGCCGTATTTCAACGGCTTGGTGATGAAATGACCTTTGTATTTTTCGTTCACAATGCCGGGAGCCGACATATAGCCTCGCTCAATGGCGGTGGCCAGCACATCGGGGTCACCCACATATTGTGCCATGGTCTCAATGGGGCCTGGCTGGTACTTGGGATTCAACTTTGCTATTTCATTAACAAGGTAGCAACTCTCCTTCAGCAAATACTCACGACGCTCGTTCACGATAGGCACATTCACCTCTTTCATGATTTCGTCTTTGTGCTGGAGGAATATCTTCACCGCACGGCGGATGAGGCGCGAACTGTCAATAATGTCGGCAGGACGTGCAGCATAGTTGGCTTCACAGTAACTCACAATATGGATGATGTGAGGATCCATGCACATCTGGAGGAAACTGCTGCGAGCCAGCTGCCACTTTGCCAGCGTCATGTCTGCGCTGAGGCTTTCAATACCCGTACGGGTCTCGCGGAAGATAGGCGCAGGATTGCGTCGGCCTAACGAGAGGCGGCGAGCCATCTCCAACCCAGCCTGCATTTTGGCCAAGTCTGCATAGTCGCCCGTCTCTTTTGGCTTGTTGAACTGCATCTGAAGCACCATGTTTTCAACACCGCACATGGTCATTGATGCACTTACAAGTGCGTAGCTAGTGACGATGATAGTATCGTGTGCCCAACGCGATGACCATTGATTGGGGTCGTTCATCTCGACAGGAATGCCGTTTTTTGCCAACTCTCGCACACAGGCAAAATGCTCCTTGATGTTTGGGCGTACCAACGCAGGTCCACGTCCATCCAACTCGTTGAACCAGAACAGCGGCACCGCCTGATGCACTCCTTTCAACATACCTGCCTCCAAACACTGGTGGACGAACCCCACCAAGTCGGTAACATGACAATAGGGTTTCACTCCTGGGAAGTTGCCATAGCGTGAAGCCTGATAAAGTGCTACCAAGTCGGCAAAGTCCTTATAGGGCACACCACCATCGTTTTTCAGCTGCTCGAACATCTCGGGGTGGCCAAAATAGCGTTGCGAGAGGTCAGATGAACCTAACGACACCTCATCCAGCACACGAGCCTCGGCCAGCTGTTTGATGCCTTCGACAGTGGGCTTGATAGTCTTGTCAGGTATGCCAAAGTGGCTGCGAAGCACAGGCAGTTCCGATTCACGGATACGGGTGATATAATCGTTGCAAGCCTTGACGGATGGTATAGGCAACGGTGGCTCGTTCTTGTAGTCATCGTTGCGTACAGCCTCATCAGCCAACTGGTTGAACACCTCGATGCCTTTAGGCACCAATTCTTCATAAACGGAACGGATGATGGCCTCACGATCGTGGGTAATCTCAAAGTAATCGACTGTCTCTGTGACACGCTCCAACACGTTGGGCGAGGCTTTTACGAGATAAACTTTGAGAGGTAATTCATGTATCTTGTCTTCCAAAATCTTGATAGTTTTTGGCAGGCCAGCAAACTGAATTTTCACATCGTCTGTCTCCTTCACCAGGCCTGTACTGGCGAAATAATTCACCACCTTGAACAATTCACGCACAGCCACCTCCTCATTCTGGCGATAGCTCAAGCCAATAAAATGAGGTCGGTATTTGTCAACGGCATCATAAAATGGGCGTAAGTCCAATGATGGCGGCAGGATTATGCTCTCCACCCCACCCATGCCTGCAATCTTGCTGGCATTGTGCAGACCCTCTGTGTGAGGGTCGTTGGCCAATGTGGTGGCTACAAATATTCGGTTACTCATATCATATCGTTTCTATACATATCCCTGAACAGCATATCGACACCATTCTCATCAAGAACCTTGAGATTATCAATAGCATCTCTGACTTTCAGTCTCAATTCGTCCTTCGACTTGGCCGAAATAAAGACCGATGCCACACGGTCGCTGCTCGACTTTGGGGAACCCACTTCAACGCCGAAAGGCTTGGTAAGCACATACTCATCAATAATGCCACGTTGTTGCAATTGTTCCAATCCCTCGATAGCCGTGAACACACCGCCATTCACATAGATGTGGCAACGCGAATAACAGCGACCATCGTAATTAATCACCACCTCTGGTTTATCACCCAGCATTGATTCAAGATTGGCACGAAGCACATTGAAACCAGTTACATTCTGAATGGTCTTATACTTGGCTCCGCCACCAAGACGGGCAGAGAACTCAATCACTTTCACATCGTCGCCGTTAATCATAGCTTGAACCAGCAAGGGTGAATTGTCAACCTCGTAGCCCTTAGCTATCTTATTGGCCACTTCCATCAAAGTCTTGGTGGCCTTCTCGCTCAACGTGGGTGGGATGATGCTTTGGTATATAACCTGGGTGCTGTCGTCAACCTTGTATTTGTTCAATTGGCACCACATCACCTTCTTTGCTTTGCCATCGCAGATATAGAAGTCGGCACTAATCTCCACGCCCTCGCAGAATTCCTCCACAATGACAGTGTCGGTCAATGTAAAGCGGAATGCTTCGGGTAGATACTTTTCAAGCTCTTCCCTGTTGTACACCTTGCGCACACCTTTGGAGCCATTGGAGTCAACTGGCTTCACCACCAAAGGATAAGTGAGACCTGTGGTGTCAATGGCATCCTTTGAGGTGAATGTCTTGAACTTTGAAGTGGGGATGTCGTTTTCAAACATCAGCCGCTTCATATACATTTTGTTGGTGAGGTTCAGCACCTGTTTCTTCGACAGATAGCAGGGCAAGCCCAGCTCTTCAGACACCACGGCCATAGTAAGCAAAGGCTGGTCGCCGCAGGCAGTAATAATATAGTCTGCCTTTTCTTCTTGTGCAATCTCCTTCACCTTTGCCAAGTCCATTGTGCTTTCCATAATATGCCTATCGGCATATTTGGCCGCCACCACATTGGGGGCAAAATCAATAAGCAGAACCTCTACTTCCTTAAACTTATGGCGGAGTTCCTGTATTAAAGCGGCCTGATCGTTACCGCCAGCCAATACAATAATCTTCATATAATTCAGAAATTAGTTAGTACCATCAAAGCCGCCTGTGGAGATAGCCACATCCTTGCCGGCAACCACATTTTTGATGGTCATGAATATAATTTTGATGTCAACCCACAATGAACAGTGGTCAACATACCATACGTCAAGTTTAAATTTTTCAGTCCAGCTGATATTGTTACGACCATTCACCTGAGCCCAACCCGACATGCCAGGGCGCACCTCATGGCGACGGTGCTGCTCTTCGTTGTACAGAGGCAGGTATTTGATAAGCAACGGGCGTGGTCCGATAAAAGCCATATCGCCCTTCAACACATTGATAAGCTGCGGAAGTTCGTCAAGAGAGAACTTGCGGATAAACTTTCCAATAGGGGTAATACGCTTTTCGTTTGGCAACAAATTACCGTTCTCGTCTTTCTCGTCGGTCATACTCTTGAACTTGATGACCTTGAAAATCTTTTCATCCTTGCCAGGTCGTTCCTGATAAAAGAACGCCCCCGCACCTTTGTTGGCGAAATGAAGAATGATGGCAATGATAATCAAAAACCAGCCGATAAGCAGCAGGGCTATCAGCGCAATGGTAAAGTCAAAAACTCGTTTAAAGAAGTGTTTATACATAGACTTACAATTTTACAATTGGCGATTTACTCCATTCTATTTCCTTTTCAGCCTGTTGCAGGTTGACAAAATCCATATCATCAATCAGATGCATCATTTTGGGTAAAGCATTCTTTTTTCCGAGATTGGCTTTGAAATAGCGCATATAACGCGCTTTAATAGTTCCTTTTTCCTTAAAATAGGCTTCGTAAGCCTCTTTGCTCATCACCCCTCGCGATTCAGGCACCAAATCACCAATATGGAAATAGCACATGGCATAAGGGCTATTCTTCATCTGCTTTTCCACAAAACCCAATGGGAAGAAACGGAAATAGCCGCCACCGGAATAAGCGGTTTCTTTACCCAATACCTTTGCCGTACAAACAGGAAATTCCTTAATTTTGACGCCGTGGTATTCGACCATGCAAGGAGCTTTCTGTCCAAAATGGGAAAAACCTCCAAACGATCTTGCAGCTGGAAAAATAGACGCATCCATTTCAATGCCATTTTCAACCAAAACCTCGAAAGCCCATTTATTGCTTTCGGCAATAGAGAATGCTGGAGCACGATAGCTTTTCACCTTCTCCCCAATGCACTGCTCAAGACTATCCACAGCCTGATGTGTATCAGCACGACACTCCGACACGGTCATCTTATTGAGCCAAGTATGGATGTTTGAGTGGCATCCAATCTCGTGACCTTGACCTTGGATCTTCCTAATTACTTCTGGAAACAAACGACCCATTTCGCCAACACAAAAAAAAGTGGCTTTCAGCTGGCGTTCGTCTAATTTGTTAAGAATGGCATCAAGATAGCGGTTATATTCTGCGCTTTTCTCTTTTGGGCCGTTTCTATGATAGTTCAAATACCATTCCTCAATGTCGAATGAAAGTATGTTCATTATTCTTCGTTTTTCTCTCTTTCAGGTATTTGTTTGACTACTTTTGCCGGACGACCAGTAGCAATAGTCCACGCAGGAACATCTTTTGTCACCAAGGAACCAGCACCGACTATAGCTCCTTCTCCTATTGTAACACCAGGCATAACAAACGATTCCATGCCAACGAGACAGCCTTTGCACAGGTGGATGGGTTTCAAGATATAGCCCAACTTGGCATAGTCGTCACCGACACAATAATCACTCAAATCACGCTGATGGCACAATAAACGTGTTCCTCCAGCAATGTGCGCATGATCGTCAATATAAATCAAATCTGCATGCCCACCATCAATCCTCACGTTGTCTCCAACAAAAACATTCTTACCCACATGGCATCCTATTTTCTTCAGGACCCACGGACGCAGTTTACGTGGTTCAAGTGGTGACAAAAGCCATGAGTTCCAAAAAAACTTCATAATGAAACCGTTTCTATACAACCTATAGACACGACCAATTACTCGCCACGGGGTAACTTGACCATATTCTTCCTCAGAATAGTTAAGACCTATTCGCCGCATAAAACGATAAGTCAAACTAAGTTTCTTTTCAGCCATTGCTTTTATCCTCCATTTGTTTAATTATTGTGGTATAGGCCACATTCACAGTACAATTCTTTTCATAAAAGACCCTACCTGCAATGCTCATCTGCTTGCGCAGTTCAGAATCATGATACAGTTTGTCGAACAACTCGATGGTACGTTCCTTATCAGATCCCACAGTCCAATAACCAGCTCCGCATTCCTCGATAATCTGGCCGTAATCGCTGCCCGGGTTAATCATGGCAAAAACTGGCACACCGGCGGCCATATATGACACAGCTTTTGATGGACAAGTAGGTACTCGATAGTTTTCATTAATGGATACCAAACCCAAATCTACCGACTTGGTTAAATTCAAATAATCCTTTTGTGGCATAAATGCCATAAATCTAATATTGGTAAGTTTTTTCTCTTTAGCAATACGTTGCAATCTGTCTTTTTCGACTCCTTTTGCTATAATAAGAAACACAATGTCCGGAGTCGACAAATAATGCTCTGCAAGGGAGATGATATTCTCAATGCGTTGACCTTTGCCAAGGTTACCGCCAAAAAGTGCCACAAACTTGTCGTCCAAACCCAACCGAGGACGCAAAGTTGGGTCGGGTTCTGACGCAGGCGGTTCTGTCACCCAGTTGTATAGCAGAACAGGCTCCCCCATCCTCAAGTTTGGATAAAGGCCTTTGATAAAATCAATATTACCTTGCGACATACAGCCTATCAGGTCTGCCGTCGAGTAACCCTTTCTTGCCTTGCGGTCAAGAAATTTATATTCCAATTTGTTATGAAGCAGTCCTATGCTCCACACGCTTTGTGGATGAATGTCGCGAAGAATAAGATAGAATTTTGCTCCTGTACGCATTTTCACATACTTCACAAAGCCACTCAACGTGATAGGCGGTGTAGGCATCACTATCCAGTCGAACTTCTCGCCAGCGAGGTATTTTTTGTATGCCTTTTTAAAATAATAGGGCAAAGTGGCCAAAGCCACGCCTTTCTTGTACATGCTTGCCACCCCCTGCGTTTCTTTGGAAGCAACACGCACCATACGCATTCCACGCTCCTTTCCACACGATGCCTGCGCATGGTTCACATCGGGGGCTATCATGGTGACTTCATGCCCGTGTTGAGCGAATTGTTCGGCAAGGCAGCCATACATGCCACCATCCTTGCCTTCGGGGGCCAACCCTAATAATACGAATAGTATTTTCATTTTTCTAATTCTATTGTCGGAATAATCATTGTTTTGCCATCCAGTTTCTTCAAGGCACGGCCATGGAAAACCACCTGGTCTGACTCGTCCTCATAATGCGGGAAGCGAATGCTGCCAAACTGGAAATAGATCTTTGGCAGAAAGTCTTTTTTGAAAGAGATTAGCTCCTTCCAGTTGTGTCCATCCCATGAATACCATAAGTGTGAACTCTGATCCATATTCACAGTGGATGGTTCAACAGTTGTTGAGACCAGCATCAAATTGCCGTTCTGTACGGCATAAATACCAGAGCCTTGTATCATTTGCCAGTCTTTCACCTCGCTAGTTATGCGGTTGATGGAGCGGATTACATTCTGCTCATATTGCGAGTCGGTGGCAAACACTATTTCATCTGGAGTGAACAACGGTACGCATACCCTGTATTGCTGCGAACCCGAATACTCTTTTACGAAGGTTTTGAAGCCATCCTCAGTATAGCCAAAGATGCAGGCTGCATCATCGTCGCCAGTGGCTACCCATAAACGGTCGGTGTATGGATCGTTGAAGATGCCGTGGATATGTTCGATTTCTCCTTGGGCGAAAGTATAGGCAACAGACCATGTTTTGCCATTATCCCTGGATTGAAAAATCTTAACGGAAGCTTTCTTGTGGTTATTGAAATATTCGCCCCAGTAGATTGTACCATCATTCGACTGACATAAATTCATCGGGCGAGAACCCCTTTCGACATCACAACACTTCTCAAACAGACCGCTTTCCGTGTGGTAGCAAAACAGTGCTTTCTTTGCCACACACATCCAAGTGTCATTCTGGAAGTAATACAAGTGGGTTATCTCCGCCCGGAAAAGGCGACGTGTGAGGCGACAGGAAGAGTACAGACCGTTCTTTTTGTCGGCAAGCCGCGAGAAGTAGGTCTTCTTCTCAGTCACAGGGTTATATCGGTACAACCTGTACCCTTTCGCCACTATCCAATAATCATCCGAAACAAACAGCACAACAAATCGTTTCAACACTCTTTTCATAAATAAAGGATACTGTTAACAATTCCAATGTATACCTTTGACTCGGCATCCCAACTGTACTTTTCAATTACAGCTCGACGACCTTCCTGCCCCATTTGATAGGCTTCTTCTTTATGTTCGACTAAGTATTTTATAGCTTCAGCTATCTGTTCCGAATTCTTTGGATCAACCAATAATCCACATTTATATTCCTTCATCATCTCACGATACACTGGCACATCCGAACAAATGATTGGCAAAGCAGCCTCCATGCTTTCAAAAATCTTGATGATACCCAATGAGCCGTTTGGGGATTCTGTACGGGAAAAGTCTCTCAATACATTACATATTGTTGAGCGTTTGAAAAACGATGTCAATTCCTCGTGTTTAAAGCCATCAATAAACTCTACATCTTTCCATTTTGGATGTTCTTTCAATTGCTCATAATACCAATTATTCCCTGTAAACTTTCCAGCTATCAGGTATTTCACTTTGTCAACTTCCTGTAGCGCATCCAAGACGTACTGTTGCCGGCTCACAGTATATACCAAGCCGAAATATAACAATCTATTTTCGCGCGTAGAATAATCCTCCCAAGATAATTTATAATCCTGATTTATTATTGGATAATTACCCTGAACCAATATTTTCTTAATTCCCCATTGATTTAAATAGTTTGCTATCGAATCAGTAACGGTTATCACATAATCATATCTCTTTAATGAATACTTCATCCATACAACCATTAATGAAATCAACAACTTGGTCAACCATTTTGGATAGGGTGATCCATGTACAAAAGTATAGGGATGTCCCTCTCTAAGATGGAAAATTACTTTTTTCTTATGTCTTCGAAGCCTTAACCCAACCGAAAGCAAATCGACACTGCATGTCTGATAGACATCTGCATCTATTTCTTTCGCTTTTCTATACATCACTGACGGCAGTTTCGTAATTCTCTTAAAATAACCTCCCTGTACGAAACCATTAGGAATAACACGAACCCCGTCTACTAATTCCTCTGGCTCATTGTCCGAAACAATAAAAGTTACCTCATATCCTGCATCAATCAAACTTTTGGCCTGGCGAAAAATGACAATTTCGTCATGATGCCGATCTGTTGCAATAAAAAAACAAAACTTCTTCTTTTGCCCCATTCTAGAATTTGTTAATAAGGTTCACAACTACAGCCACCTCTTCCATCTTGATCGCGGGGCCAATCGGCAGACTCAATTCCTCATCGGCAATACGTTCGGTGATGGGGAAGCCCATGTGGTTCCACTCCTTGTAGCACTCCTGTTTGTGTGGGGCAATAGGATAGTGAATCACAGTGCCAACACCGTTCTGCTCCAGATAGTCGTGCAAGGCATCACGCTTGCCATTGGCCACCAATATCGGGAAGAGATGGTAGGCATTCTGCTCATCTGGCAAGCGGTCAGGCAACGACACCAATGGATTGTTGATGTGGTCATAATAATAGTTGGCCACCTGCTTACGGTAGGCATTATCCTCCACCAAATACTTCAGCTTCACATCCAATACCGCTGCCTGAATCTCATCCAAGCGGCTGTTGCGGCCAGTGTATTTGAAGACATACTTCTTCTGCGAGCCATAATTGGCCAAAGCACGTACTGCGGCAGCCAGCTCTGGATCGTTAGTTGTTACAGCACCACCATCACCAAGAGCACCTAGGTTCTTGCCAGGATAGAAACTATGACCAGCGGCATCACCAATGCCACCAGTGATGCGGCCATCGGTGTGCTTGCAACCGTGGGCTTGTGCGTTGTCTTCAAGAAGTTTCAGATTGTACTTCTTGCAAATAGCACCTATCTTCTCCGTGTAAGCATTGCGGCCATAAAGGTGAACAATAGCAATAACCTTTGTTCTCGGAGTGATAGCTGCCTCAATGAGGTCGTCATCTATCTCAAACGTATTGAGTTTAGGCTCAACAAGCACGGGTTTCAAACCATTTTCTGTAATAGCAAGAATGGTGGCGATATAGGTGTTAGCCGGCACAATCACCTCATCACCAGGTTGCATTACGCCCATCTCTATGTAGGCACGGAAAATCCAGATGAGCGCATCCAAGCCGTTGGCGCAGCCAATGCAATACTTGGTTCCTATGAACTTAGCATAGTTCTCCTCAAAGCGTTTGTTTTCCTCGCCTTGCAAGTACCAGCCACTGTTTACCACACGAGTAACGGCCTCATTGATTTCATTTCCATGAAGGGAAGTAACGTCTTTTAATGATAAAAAAGGTATCTTCATTGTATACTTATTTATTCTCGTTTAACCATTTTTCAAACCCTATACCCTTCCACGGCATATTCCTATCGAAACGGTAGGGCCAGGGGTAATGGGCTTCGCCTGTTTCGCGGTCTTTAATTTCTCGTACATCTTTTAGCACTTTGGCAGGAACACCGACCACCAACTGGTAATCATCCACATTTTTGGTGACGGAACTACATGCTCCCACAAGACAATGTTGACCAATTTTAACACCAGGGAGAAGTATGCAACCTGTGGCAATCTGTGAGAAGTCGCCCACAGTTGGTCCAATGCAAATATCACTTGGTGGGGTTGGGTCATTGGTGAACACTACGTAAGGGTAGACGAACACAAAGTTACCCAACTTGGAGTGCATACCGATATGCACATTGCTGTGCAGACGACAATAATCGCCAAACACGGAATGACCCTGAATATCATCCAATGTGCCAAGGCTACAATGGGAGCCAAATACAGTATTTTCGCGTATTGTGACGCGGTGACCTGTCTGGAAATGGTCGCCCATAGTATTGCCTGCATAGATGATAGTATGGCTGCGGATAAGCGAATTGGGACCAATCACGGTTTTAGGATTCTCATAACTGCCAAAATTGCTATAATAATCGTTGAGTGGCTCTCCTATCACACAGTCGTTACAAATGGTGGTATTGTCGCCGATTTCCACGTTGTCATAAATGACGGTGTTGTCGCCGATTTTTACATTTTTTCCAACTTTGACAGTGGGGCTAATACGAACCCCAAGACCAGAAAACTTATTCAATTTCATATACAATAATCTTTGTTTGATAAAAACATTATTTAAAAGTCAGGATAAAATTTTATGAAATATTTATTGGCCGAAAAACATGCGGTAAGGCAAAAAACAGTTTATTCTGCCTATAAAATCAGGATGACGACCTGCAGTTGTTAGTTGGAAGAAGAAAACAAACAAGAAAATAAAAAACAGCATATAATATTGAATAGATTTCTTCTTGAAATATGGAAAAATCAGCAAAAAATACACCATGAAAAACTGTGCCAATCTACTGGCAAATGTCTGATTGAACGAAAAGAGGAACATAAAAGAGCATCCCATACTAAATAAAGTAATCCATGATGCCATCCGTTCATTATTGGATATCTGGACCAACTGCTTAAATGAATAAAGCACTATGACATTGATGGCAGCATACAAATAAGGAGTCCTTGAAAAACCAGCACCTTTACTATCCACCAAATAACCTGTATATATGAGATCCTCTGCCTGAACCATGTTAAAAAACGAATCAAATATAGCCGACACCAACGAAAAAGAACCTATTACCTTACCAATTACAATGCAAGCAATAAAAATAATAACGTTTAAACGTTGATTAAAACTAACCTTCCACAATACAAACGGCATTGTCAATAGGGAAAATGCTGCTGCCTTATGGACAAAAAAGGATGCAACAAGCAATGCGATGTATAGTGATTTTTTCCCTCGTTCGAGGAAGTAATAAGCCCAAAAGGTGATTGCCACGGCCAAAGCAAAACGAATGATGCTTAATGATGACAGAAAAAAGATCGGCAAACATAAGAAAGCAAAAATTGACGCAGAGGGTTTGAAAGACACCTTTGAGAAAACGAAAAAGTAGCAGGAGAGTGTTGCTAAACTGGTGACAAAAAAGAATAATTGAGGAGCCTTTTGTCGATAACAGAACAATTCCAACTGTCTAATCAGAAACTCTATCCTGCTAATTCTCCAGCCACCCTCTTTCATAGCCACTGTGTAATTAAAATAATCCCACCCTACACCATAACGAAAGCCAGAGAAAACTAACAACACGACAAAGAGTATCAGTACATATTTTTTTGACACCGCAGGTATAAAAAGTGTCAAAAACAATAAAAAAATGTATGGCAATAAATCAATTAAAACCATAATTATCAATTCTTCACCGACGACAATAACGTCTTGAATGAGTCTGTTTTAAGAATGAAATGTAGTAGAAAATAAACTACCGCAAAGAAAATCGCACTCACCAAAGTGACAACAATCACATTCGATGTCATATTTCCAAATAGCAAATAAGAAAGAACTCCTGCAATTAATGAAAAAACAATATTCACTGTTATATCTTTTAACTGAAGGAATATACGATAACCTATTTTCTTACCAGTAATAATACCAATCACAATCCAATTTATGTAAGAGCAAGCTGACACCCATATCACAATCCATTTTAATTCAAACCTTAAAAAGAATAACATCCCGGCAATGGCGGTTGATGTAATTACAATTTGAGACAAGAACAAACTTTTTGTTTCCCCAATTGATTTCAACACATTGCGACAAATATGAATTAATGCATTAACCATCCCACCAAAACATAATATTTGAAAATAAACTGCCGAAGGCTCCCATTTCGAAGAAAAAATGAAAACGATAACAGGCTTGGCGAAGAAAATCAGATAAACCATTAGTGGAAAAACAAACAAAGAAGAAACTTTGAAGACCCTCCTCGTATTGTATAAAACCCTTGAACTATCATCTTGCATTTTCGACATGAAGGGGAACAACACATTTGTAACCACCATGGATAATGAATAAACGGGTATTTGTTGCAAGGAATAGGCCTGATTATAATAGCCCAAATCTTTCACTGAATACCGTTTCCCTACTAAAAATGAAGTCAAATTGGAATACAAAACATCCAAAAAAGCCGTCATGGCAACAAACCATCCAAAACTAAACAATTCTTTAAAACTCTCTTTGCTAAATCCGAGACGATAAGGCACCTTTGAAGCATGTCTATACAATAAACATAACGAAAGCTGAAGGACAACATTTTTGGCCACAAGGCTCCATACTCCACAACCCAAATAGGCCATGACAATGGCAACAGTTACACTTATGGCTGATGATAGAATATTATATTTGGCCAGATTTTTAAATTTTAGGCTTTTACTTAAAAAAGCGGCCTGAATGCAATAAAAAGCTCTTATTAATAATGCTATTGATTCTACACGTAAATAAATATCAAGATTCGGAATACCCACAAATCTACTAATAGATGGGGCTGCAAAGAAAAAGATAATAAATAAGATTATAGAAATAGAAAGATTAAAAGTAAAGACCGTTGAAACATCCTGCTTTGTTACGTTTTTTTTCTGAATCAAAGCACCATTCAGACCGCTGTTAATAAGAATATCAGCAAATGTTGTAAACACCAAAATGATTGCAATACAGCCAAAATCTTCAGGATCAAGCAAACGAGCCAATACCATATTGGCAATAAAGCCAATGATTAAAGAACCTGTCCGTTGCAGGAAGCTCCATAATGTTGCTATCAAAACTCTGTTTTTTATTAGTGGCATAGATAAACCTAATATTTAATATTACTTAATTATAATACTAAAAGAAAAATACTGCAACCAAGCGTTACTCGACTCAAATCTATCATCCTCGTCTAATCCCGTCATGGTCTCACACATCTTGTCAATGCGTAGAGATTTACATTTTAATTGTTTCTAAATTTGAGGAATTCCTGATAATCGCGTATATAATCCTCTTTAAGATACACATCACTGGCTAGCACCATACAAACGGCACCAGATGAAAAATCTTCAAGATCTCGCCACATACCAGGTTTTACATAGAGACCTTGATAAGGACGGTTGAGGAAGAAACTGCGTTTGCATTTACCATCATCCAATGTAACTGTAAAGGAGCCAGAAGCTGCAATAATCAATTGGCTCAACTCTTTGTGGGCATGAGAGCCACGATTTTCACCGCCGGGGACATCATAAAGATAGTACACTCGCTTTACATCAAAAGGCAAACTCTGTCCGTTTTCGACCACGGTGAGATTGCCTTTGCGGTCGCTATGATGCTTGTCGAGTTCAACCATCGAACAATCGAAAACATTATATTTTTCCATCCTTTTTCAGTTTTAAGAAATCGTCATATTCGCGGACATAATCTTCCTCATTGTAGTGCTCTGAACCAAATTCCAATGCAAGTGAGTTAGTGGAAAAGTTATTCATTTCACGCCATAAACCAGCAGGAACATACAAACCATAGTATGAACGATTGAGAGTATAAGTAGTTTTGTTTTGACCATCATTTACCACAACATCGAATGAGCCTGACAGAGCCACAATAAACTCTTGGTTCTGACGGAAGGCATGTCCTCCACGGGCTTCGCCACCCGGAACATCATATATCCAGTAGGTGCGCTTTATCTCAAAAGGAATGTGGTTGTTCTGCTCGGCAAAGGAGAGGTTGCCACGTGCATCGAGAAATTTGGGAAGTTCTATTATTTTAACATCGTTGACAGTCATGGCACTAACGATTTGCATACATTGAATCGTAATACTTCTGGTAGTCGCCAGAGGTCACATTGTCCATCCATTCCTGGTTGTCCAGATACCAGCGGACAGTCTTCTCTATGCCCTCCTCAAACTGGAGCGAAGGCTCCCAGCCCAACTCCTTCTGGAGTTTGGTGGAATCGATAGCATAACGCATGTCGTGCCCCGCACGGTCAGTGACATAGGTGATCAGGTCCATGTCGGCACCCTCGGGACGGCCCAGGATGCGGTCGACAGTGTTGATGACCACCTTGATGATGTCGATATTTTTCCATTCGTTGAAGCCGCCGATGTTATAGGTTTCAGCGATTTTACCCTCATGGAAGATGAGGTCGATGGCGCGGGCGTGGTCTTCCACATAGAGCCAGTCGCGTACATTCTCGCCTTTGCCATACACTGGAAGCGGCTTGCGGTGACGGATATTGTTGATGAAAAGCGGAATCAGCTTTTCTGGGAACTGGTAAGGGCCGTAGTTGTTGGAACAATTGGTGACGATTGTAGGCATACCGAAAGTATCATGGAAGGCTCTCACGAAGTGGTCGCTGCTGGCCTTTGCGGCACTGTAGGGGCTGTGGGGCATATACTTCAAGTCCTCGGTGAAGAACTTCTCTCCGTAGGCCAAGTGGTGCTTTCCTGAAGAGGCTTTGGTGGTGAAAGGAGGCTCAATGCCTTCGGGGTGGCTCATCTCCAATGCACCATAAACTTCATCGGTGCTGATGTGGTAGAAACGTTTTCCTTCCCACTTCTCAGGCATGCTCTCCCAATAGGCTTTAGCAGCTTGCAACATCGAGAGGGTTCCCATCACGTTGGTTTGGGCGAAGGTGAAGGGGTCTTTGATGGAGCGGTCCACATGACTTTCGGCAGCAAGGTGGATGATACCATCCACATATTCCTCCTGCATCAGATGGAGAACACCATCAAAATCGCAGATATCCATCTTCACAAAGCGGTAGTTCGGCTTGTCCTCGATGTCCTTCAGGTTAGCGAGGTTGCCGGCGTAGGTCAGCTTGTCAAGGTTGATGATTTTGTATTCAGGATACTTGTTGACGAACAGCCGTACCACATGGCTGCCAATGAAACCGGCGCCGCCGGTGATGATGATATTTTTCATGACGATTTATTTTCTGAACGTATCGGATGAAATCTCTTCTTTCAACTCATCGATGACTTTGAGCAGGTATTGACCATATTGGTTCTTAAGCATCGGCTTGGCCAGCTCGCGCATCTTTTCCTCGGTAATCCAACCGTTGCGGTAGGCAATACCTTCCAGACAAGCTACTTTCAATCCCTGTCGCTTTTCAATGACTTCAACGAAAGTGGATGCTTCAGAGAGGCTGTCGTGCGTACCGGTATCGAGCCATGCAAAGCCACGGCCAAAGACCTGTACTTTCAGTTCACCGTCTTTTAGGAATTCTTGGTTAACAGTGGTGATTTCCAATTCGCCACGGGAACTCGGTTTGATGGTCTTAGCCACGTTCACCACCTTGTTGGGGTAGAAATAGAGACCTACAACAGCATAGTTGCTCTTAGGCTCCTTCGGCTTTTCCTCGATTGAGAGGCAGTTGCCGTTTTTGTCGAATTCAGCCACGCCGTAACGTTCGGGGTCGCTGACCCAGTAACCGAAAACCGTTGCTTTTTTGTTCTCCTCAGCATCGCGTACAGCATTGCGAAGTAAGGTTGTGAATCCTGCTCCATAGAAGATATTATCGCCCAACACTAAACAAGCTGAATCATTGCCAATGAATTTTTCACCTATGATGAAAGCCTGAGCAAGACCGTCAGGAGAAGGTTGCTCTGCATACTCGAAATGGACGCCGTAGTCGGAGCCATCACCAAGAAGACGCTTGAAGCCAGGTAAATCATACGGAGTACTGATAATGAGGATATCGCGGATACCCGCAAGCATCAAAGCCGAGATGGGATAATAAACCATCGGCTTGTCGTAAATAGGCAGCAATTGCTTGCTGACACCTTTTGTAATGGGATAAAGGCGGGTACCACTGCCGCCTGCTAATACTATACCTTTCATTTCTATTATGTTTACTGTTTATTGCTTATCAGTTATTGAGGAGTCAGCAGAACCCGCAGGGAATTGAACCATATTTGAGAGACCTGCGGGTTCACCTCCTCTATATCGTGGGGCTTTCAAGGCTGTGTGGATACCTCTCAGCCCCATTAAGCGACCACCGGCTGCGCGTAAAGGCCGGGAGGACGCCTTCTTTCAGTTGATAATTGATAGTTGAAAGTTGCTAGTTTTCCCCCTCAAATCGCGTACGTTTTCCACCTTTGGTGTGTCTGCACAGGATTAGCGCAGGATTACGGCAGAGGGTTTTTGTCCCACAGATTCCACGGATGGCACAGATTCTTGCGCTGACGCGCTTTGCTGCTTACACAGCAATTATTTGCCGTGTGATTGGGTGTTAATTATTCGTGCATGTTTTGAGCGTGGCAAGCATCAAGGACAATTATCACGTCATCAACTATGATATAGGCATAATACCACTTATCGGTGTTGGCCATGTGGTAGCCCTGCCAACGCTCCAAGGTGGGTTTGCGCGTCAAGAGCGTCTTTTCTATGTCATACATGGCTTGTAGCGCATCATCGATATTCTTATGCATCAGTTCCAGCGAGTACGTATGCCTGTACTTTTTGGCTACGTTATAGTAGAATTGGCGTATATTACGTCGTGCCAGAGGTCTTATAATATACTGATACTCCGTCATGGCTCTGCATATACCTCTTCTATCATTTGATGCAGATCTGCCCGGAAAGTCTCAAGGTCAATTGCATCACCTGCTTCCATTAGCATCTCGTGAATGCGCTCCCTGCTGAGTCCCAATGCCTTGCCACGTTCGTTTGCCATACGCATCTTGTTGACAGACTCGCGGGTCTCCAGCGTCTCCTCGTAACATTCGCGGGCGGAGGGGCTCAGAAACCGGGCCATGTCGATAATGACGGGCGAACTGTTGGCCCGTTTCTGCTCGAAGTCCTCCAGCAGGCCGTGCTCCTTGGCGGTCTCGCGCCAGAGGGAACCTTCCTTATGGGTCTCGGCAATAAGCTCCTCGGAGTTCATCTGGCCGTAACGTTCCATGACCTCACGCATCACCTGCAACTCGGCATCGGAAAACTCGTCGGCATCGAACTCCTGGCTGGGCTTGACCATAATGCCCTGACCATTAAACTGCAACGTGATGTAGTCGCCCAGTAGCACAGGGCCGTCGGACAGCTCCTCAAAGACATCAACGGACACTGGCCCCATCCTCCATGCGTTGAACGGGATACCCAGCAGCGGCACGTGGTACTTCTGCACCATGCGCTCCTCCATGAGGTAAAGTAGCTTCAGCACCTCGGTCTTGTACGGATACTTGGCGTGAGCAGCGATATACATCACCGTGTTGCCCAACCTCATTCTGCTTGTCTCTGAAAATCTGCACATTGCTGTATCGTTTTCTTTCGTTGAATAATTGTCGTTTATTTCGCAAAAATACGACTTTTTCTTCAACCGTGAGGGTTTTTTGCTCAGATTAACTGTTTTTACATCTTGGATAATAGTCTGATTCGCTTTTTTCAGGTGGTGGGATTTCAATGATTTTTCTCAATCTCCCTCTGTATCAGCTCATGATAATGGTTGATTACCTCCTGGGGATTCATATTCAGTTGATGGATTACTTCGGCAGTGAGGTTGATGTTGAGGTTCTGTATTACATAGACCGTCTTATTGCACAAATCAAGCATCAACTTGCGCCTGTCCTGATTCATCGGTTTTTTCATCAGATAAGCTGACCTATCATTATATCCGCAATAGAGAGGTTTGCCATGTAATTCGGAATGAAGTCGTCTTTGAGTCGGGGTTGCCAAGGGTTAGCGAAGTATTACGAAAGGGTTAGGCAAGGGGTTGCCAAGTATATCACAAGTAGTAGCCAAGCTCACAGTGGGCTGAAAGGCTTGCGAAAGGCTTGGGTAGGGGTGTGCTGTGGTGGCTCTGTGTGGGCTTAATGGCTTGGGATGTATTTCCCGTCGATCAGTTCTCGTATGGCTTTCCGGACTTCCTCGGAGGGGTCGGCGGCCAGTTCGCGGCGCACGGAGTGTTCCCAGTCGCCTTCGAGGGCCTCGGTCATCGCCTTGGCATTGAAAGGGTCTTTGTACACCTTCCGGCTGTCGAGGAAATGCAGGATGCCGGCCACGAGCTTGCGGTTGAAGTTGGTGCCCTGCTGCTTGCCGGGGTCATACACCGCGTCAGCGACCACCTTCAGGTCCAGTATGTCCTCCCACAACGGCATGAAACGGTCTTTCCACCCGTCGTTCACAAAGGGACGGATGCTGCTCACATAGTTCAAAATCTCCTTCCGGATGGGCACGGTGTCGATAAGGTCCTGATCCAGCATCTGCTTCATGGTTTTCCTGCCCTTCCGCTTTTCGTCCTCCTCTGCCGTGCCGTAGTTGTTGTTGATCACGGTTGTGGCATTGGGGTTGTAATTCTGCACCGTGCCTATATGTATCTCCTGAAAGACATTGTTCGTGCCGGGATTGCCTTCGATTTTGATATCCATCATCCTAGGGACTATATGGTTTCTGCCTTCTGTTTACTGACTGCAAGTTATTGATATTCATTGGTGGAAGGTGAAAGAAAGTTGCCGCCAGGTTTCTTCCTTGGTTTCAGGGTTTGGCGCGTTGCACTTTTGCATCGTCAAACGGACGGAAAACCTGGTTCAAGGTTCAAGTTCGGAGACGAAGCGTTCTCTGACATGCTGTATTTAGGCTGAAACTAAGGTGACTCTCTTTTCTTTCAATAATCAATGATCAATTACCCAATTCAATTATCAATTAAAACTTAAACAACATGGCAACTATCAAACAAATCGGCGCTGGCCGAAAGACTATCGGTGCCGTTGACGGCATCACCTTTGTACACCGTAAAGGCGTGACCTACGCCCGTTCGAACCCCGTCATGCCCGCAAGCGCCTACAAGACCCCCGAGGCCCTGAAGCGTCAGGCTATCTTCAAGATGGTGCAGATGCATTTGAAGTTTCACGCTCGCACCCTCAAGCAGACCTTCACCCCAAAGGGCATCGGCACCTCCCTCAACCGCTATTATTCTGTGAACGGCAAGGCTTTCACCAAAGCCCTGGATTCGCTGGCCGAGGTGTGGGTGTCCGGCGAGACGGTGACCCTGGCCGACGTGGAAGAGGCCATCAGCGCCTATGCTGCTGAGAACCCCCAGTCCATCGTGATTGCCCACCGCACGGGCTACGGCGACGTGTACCTCACCGGCGAGTGGCCCTCGACCATCACCCTCCACGCTAACCGTGGCGACAGCACCATCATCGTCATCGTGGCTGAGAATGGCGCCACCACCACAATCAACCCCGACGGGACTACCGTGGTGGTTGAGACGGGAGATCCTTCGACGGGCTCAGGGACCGGAAATGGTTCTGGCAGCGGTTCTGGATCGGGTTCTTCGACGGGCTCAGGAACCGGAAGCGGATCGGGCAGCGAGCCTGTGACCCCGACGGTGGCTGCCCCTGTCATCAGCGGCGCCACTCCGTTTGAGGAATCGACCTCGGTGACGATGAGCGGCCCTGACGGAGCTTCCATCCACTACACCCTTGACGGCTCTGTTCCCACCTCGGCAAGCACCGCCTACACTGAGGCTATCACGCTGACCGGCACCACGACCGTGAAGGCTATCGCGGTGAAGGATGGAGTCGCTTCGAGCGTCACCACCCGTACCTTCACCCAGGGCACTGACGGCGGGGATCCGTTCGCGGGTTAACGCTGCTTCGCTAGTTTAGAGTGAAGTGTTTAGAGTTTAGGGTCAGTGGTTAGTATAAAGAGGATAGTATGGTGGTTACTGTTTTGCATCGGATGGTTTGTATGAGTTCAGCAAGCCAGACAACAAGCGAGCATCTTCTTCAATGAGTTGATCCATGCTTAGACGCTCTTCTGAAGTAACATAACCAAGGTCCTCTGCTATCTCGAATTGAGAGGACACCTCCATCAACGAGCCATAGGCCACCTCAACGAAATGAGCTTTATCCTTAACCGAGAAACGGTTTACACCTTCTGCTATATTAGAAGTAATCGACACGGAAGCCCTTCTGAGCTGGTCGCACATGGCATAACGTTCCTCAGTTGGAAATTTCTTGAGGAGCTTATAAGTTCTCCTCACAATTTCCTTAGCTTTCTGATAAGCAACCAACTTTCTATAACCAAATACTTCCATACTATACTTCCATACTATTTAACTCTAAACTTTTTCAACTGTCACTAAACTCTAAACTCTCAACTCTCAACTTTATTATCAACGTAAACCAAAAAAACTTAAAACAATGCGAGTCATCACACTAATCATCATTCACTGCTCAGCGGTGCGTCCATGGCAGCAAAGCTCGGTCGAGGACATCGACCGCTTGCACCGTGCCCGTGGCTGGAAGAACGGCTGCGGCTACCACTACGTGGTTCGCCGCGACGGCACCATTGAGACCGGTCGTCCTGTAGAGATGATCGGCGCCCACTGCCAGAACCGTAACCGTCACTCCATCGGCATCTGCTACGAGGGCGGCTTGGACATCGAAGGTCGCCCCGCCGACACCCGCACCGACGCCCAGAAGCGTGCGCTGCGCTCATTGCTCGAAGAGCTTCATGCTCAGTTCCCCAAGGCTTTAATCATGGGACACAATGTGTTCAACCCCATGAAGGCCTGTCCTTGCTTCGACGCTGCTGCTGAATACCGTGACCTCCAGTCGTAAGGAGCCTGCGGACAGCGTGTAGCGAGTAGCGTGCAGAGCGCCTTGTTTCAGCCTGAGAACGCTTCATTGAACACGCCTGGCATCCCCCTGATGTGAAGCACGCAGATTTCACAGCAAGCAGATACCGTAGTAAAAGGTGTCGGTGCAGAACGCCCATTATGTTAAATTGGCCAAAATTGCCACTGTGTGTTTCTCAGGTTTATGGAGGTTTTTTCAATAAAAATGAAAAAAAAAGGTGTTTTATAGATACATTTGATTTTTTTCCTATCTTTGCAACCAAGTATAGGTGTGTCAGACTAGTTATAGTTTTGATGTATCTATTTGATAAACAGCCCATTGTCGTTGCCATTGGTGACTGACGGGGCGGAGCTGTGAAAAGACAGATGTGGATTCTGTGGTCAAATTTCGCTAAAAAAAGTGTGAGTTTGAAAGAAAAGGTGACGGCGCTCCGCTTAACATAATGGGCGATATTAACCACTGTATAATCAGAGCGGAGATTTCATGAAGATTTTTTGAGAAATGCTCGTGTCGGATGATTTTTGTCATTTTATGATTATCGTTTTATGACAAAATTTGTATCTTTGCGGCAAAATAATTGGAAATGAATTTGATTAATCCATTTGTTACAAGCGGTTATGCGGGTGCAGAATATTTCTGCGACCGTGTTCAAGAGACGAAAGACATCACCGATTGGCTCCGCAACGGCAACAATCTCGCATTGATTTCACCGCGCCGCTATGGAAAAACTGACTTGGTCCGGCATTGTTTCGCCCAAGAGGAAATGAAGGAACGCTATTACACCTTCATCATTGACATTTATTCCACCAAATCAGTGTCAGAGATGGTCAACAAGATGGGGCGCACCATACTTGAAGCCTTAAAGCCCAAAGGGAAAAGACATTGGGAGCTGTTTCTCAGCATTGTCCGTTCACTCAAGACAGGAATCACTTACGATGCCATGGGACAGCCCTCATGGAATGTATCGGTAGGTGACATCGCCAACCCCAACAACACTTTGGACGAGATTTTCAGCTATCTGCAACAAGCTGACAAGCCTTGTTTGGTGGCCATCGACGAGTTCCAGCAGATACTGAAATACCGTGACACCAACGTTGAGGCGGCATTGCGCACCTATGTTCAGTATTGCAGCAACGCCAATTTCGTTTTCATGGGCTCTCAGCGCCATTTGATGGGCAGCATGTTTGTCTCGCCCAACCGCCCCTTCTACCAAAGTGTCACCGTCATGAACCTGAATCTGATTGAAATGGAAAAGTATTGGGAGTTTTGCAGGACGCATTTTGAGAAAGCCGGGAAAACGATTGACAAGGAAGTGGTCGAAAAATTGTATACGCAATTTGAAGGTGTGACGTTTTATCTTCAGAAAGTGATGAATGTATTATTCATGCGCACAGGCGAGGGCGAGCATTGTGGGGCCGAGGAATTGCAGCCCGCCATTGATTATATTGTCGACTTCACTCGTCCCACTTACGAGGATTTGATGTATCAATTGCCCGAGAAGCAAAGCCTTGTGTTGAAAGCCATTGCTGATGAAGGCAATGTGAGACAGATTACTTCTGGAAAGTTTGCCAAGCAAAACGGGCTGGTCTCGCCAAGTGCCGTGAAATCGGCGGTAAATGCTTTGCTGGACAAGGATTTAATTACCCAAGAAAAAGGTGTTTACCAAGTTTACGACAAGTTTTTGGAGATTTGGCTGAGGAAGGCCTAAACAAGGCAGTGTACGACTTGATGAAAAGATGTAAAATCAGTCAATCTGAGTGAAAAACCACGGTGGGTGAAGAAAAAGTCGTATTTTTGCGGAAAGTTTTATCGTAATGATGAGAGACCAGAGTAATAGACAATCAACGAGTCACGAGGCGCTCCTCAGCAGCGCGGGGGGCTTCACGGCCTTCAGCTTCGGGGGGTACAACATCCGTTTCCGGGCACCATACAGCCTGGAGCGGTATGTTGATGTCCTCAGGTGGGACGACGGCTATCTGGTGGTGCTGGCCAAGTATAGCCACAATGCCGAGCCCGAGGAGGATTACATCGACCTCAAGCCCATCCTCAAAGGACTGTATATTGACCCGGCCTCATTCCTTAAACCCATTAAAAACGTGCGTGTTGCCTAATCAAAGAGCATTAACGAATAATCAACGCCCAATCACACGGCAATTAATTGCTATGTAAGCAGCAAAGCGCGTCAGCGCAAGAATCAGTGTAATCGGTGTGACCTATAAAAACACCCAAATAGTTCTTTTGGTTGAAAAAAAGTTGTGGAAAAGAAATTTTTAGTATTTTTGCACGAAATCTAATTCCTCATAAAATGACGCAAATGACTTATACATTGAGTGATAACGCAAAGGCAAACATCGCCAGGAACCTACAGTTGGCCTCTTTTGGTGATGTTGTGGAGATGGATGCCGAGTCATTGGACTGTCATATAGAAAAAAAGATTGGCAAGAAGCTTCAGCTTTCCACCGTGATCGGTCGCCTGATTGGACGAGGTTCCCTTTACACCTTCTTCAACAGGTTACTGACCCGCGAATGGATTGACAGACAAATTGAGAGAATCAAATGATGAACCCTCTGTTTGAAGCCAAGTCGAACGAGCTGTTTGCCCAATACAATCAAGTAATCAAACCGCTTATTGCCGAGATAGAGGCCCGGAGCGAAACCATGCCTCAGCCTCTCTTCAACGAGATACGGGCATTTACCGACCATATTGCCAGATGCTATTTCCCCGACATCCCCGACGAAAAGTTGCAGGATGAGCTGCAAAAGGCCAGTCGGCATATAGTTAGAATCACCCTTGATTGTTTCAAATGTCTCAACATATTGCTGTTCAAAGATGTGGAAAAATTTGAGCAGCGTACAAAAAATGTCGACCTGAAGGTCTTGGACAACGGAGAGTTCTACCCGAAGTACAAGAAGTTGAAACGAGAGGCGGCTGATACGGTCAAACAGGCCAAATTGGCAGAGAGTAGGGACAGCGTGCAGGCGTTGCAACTGTACGATGCCGCATACAACAAATACATAGAGCTTGAGAACTTGCTAAAAAACAGTGCCGAGGATGTGAAATGGGCACGAATACATTTTACCACAAAACGGATATTGAAAATTGCCGCGTGGGTTGTTTCAGTAATTGCTTCAGGCCTGATTTCGTTGCTCATCTCTTGTGAAGCGTTAAGGGAGTTCCTCTTTTAGTTAGCCGTAAAGCAAAAATCTGTGCCATACGTGCCATCTGTGTGATGGAACACAACTCTCAACTCTCAACTGTCAACTCTCAACTGTCTAATCCTCTGCCGTAATCCTCCTGCGCTAATCCTGTGCAGACACACCAAAGGTGGAAAACGTGCGCGATTTGAGGGGAAAAACTCTCAACTATCAATTATCAACAAAAATACGGCGGCTCCCGGTCTTCACGCGCAGCCGGTGGTCGCTTGGGGCAGGAGGGTCTTCCGCACAGCCTTGAAAGCCCCACGATATATAGGAGGTGAACCTGCAGGTCTCTCAAATTTGGTTCAATTCCCTGTGGGTTCTCACCTATTTTAATGAGGTTAATATGAATAACAAATTTCAATAATATGAAAATATCAGTAGCAGGTACAGGCTATGTGGGCATGAGTATCGCCACTCTGCTCGCTCAACACAACGAGGTGACCGCCGTGGATGTGGTGCCCGAACGTGTCGACATGGTGAACAACAGGAAGTCACCCATCCAGGATGACTATATAGAAGAGTATTTGGCCACCAAGCCGCTTAACCTCAAGGCCACTCTTGACCAAGAGACGGGTTACAGAGATGCAGAATACGTGGTGATTGCCGCTCCCACCAACTACGACACACAGAAGAATTTCTTCGATACTTCCGCTGTTGAGGCTGTCATAGATGCCGTGCTCAAGGTGAACCCCGAGGCGGTGATGGTCATCAAGAGCACCATCCCCGTGGGCTACACCCGTGGCCTCTATGTGAAATACCTGAGGAAAGGCGTGAAAAAGTTCAACCTGCTGTTCTCACCCGAGTTCCTTCGCGAGAGCAAAGCCCTGTACGACAACCTCTACCCTTCCCGTATCATCGTGGGCATCCCGAAGATGATGAGTGAGCGTTTCGAGGAAGAAAACAAGGCCATCAAGGCGCTTACCGACCTGGACTGGCTCACGGACAAGGCACATCAGTTTGCCGAGCTGTTGAAAGAAGGCGCCATCAAGCAAGACGTTCAGACCATCTTCATGGGCATGAAGGAAGCCGAGGCGGTGAAGCTGTTCGCCAACACCTACCTGGCTTTGCGTGTGAGCTATTTCAACGAGCTGGACACCTATGCCGAGGTAAAGGGCTTGGACACCCAAGCCATCATCGACGGCATCTGCCTCGACCCGCGCATCGGCAGCCACTACAACAACCCGAGCTTCGGCTATGGCGGCTACTGCCTGCCCAAGGACACCAAGCAGCTTTTGGCCAACTACGAGGACGTGCCGGAGGACCTCATCCGCGCCATTGTCGACAGCAACCGCACGAGGAAGGACTTCATCGCCGACCAGGTGCTGCGCATGGCGGGCTACTACACCGAGTCCTCGCAGTATGACCAGAACAAGGAAGCCGACCTGACCATCGGCGTGTTCCGCCTGACGATGAAATCGAACTCCGACAACTTCCGGCAAAGCTCCATCCAGGGTGTGATGAAGCGCGTGAAGGCAAAGGGTGCGAGGGTAATCATCTATGAGCCCACGCTTGAGGACGGGACGACGTTCTTCGGCAGCCTTGTGGTGAACGACCTTGCGAAGTTTAAGGCTCAATCGCAAGCTATCATTGCGAACAGGTACGACAGCTGTTTGGATGATGTGAAGGAGAAGGTCTATACTAGAGATATTTTTAAGAGAGATTAAGGCATGAAAAACATCCTCGTCACCGGCGCAGCCGGCTTTATCGGTGCCAACCTAGTGAAGCGCCTCTTCCGTGAGTTGCATGGTGCCACCATTGTGGGCATTGACAACCTCAACGCCTACTATGATGTCACCCTCAAAGAGTACCGCCTCCGCGAACTGGATGCTATTGCAAACACGAATCTCACCAATGACACGAATAATGATTCGTCTGATTCGTGTAATTCGTGTTCGGTAGAAAAAAGCCGTTCGTGTTCAACAAACACGTGGATTTTCATCCGTGGTAGCATTGCAGACCGCGACTTGGTCAACCGTCTTTTTGCTGAGTACCACTTCGATGTGGTAGTAAACCTCGCCGCCCAAGCGGGTGTTCGGTACTCGATTGAGAATCCTGATGTTTATATAGAAAGCAACATCATTGGATTCTATAACATCTTGGAGGCTTGTCGTCATAATCCTGTTGAACACCTAGTTTATGCTTCGTCAAGTTCTGTGTATGGCGGCAACAAGAAGGTGCCTTTCAGCGTTGACGATCGCGTGGACAACCCGGTGAGTCTCTATGCCGCCACCAAGAAGAGTAACGAGCTCTTCGCGCACTGCTACAGCAAGCTCTACAACATCCCCAGCACTGGCCTTCGTTTCTTCACCGTGTACGGCCCTGCTGGAAGACCCGACATGGCCTACTTCGGTTTCACCAATAAGCTGCTGAAAGGCGAGACTATCCAAATCTACAACTATGGCAACTGCCGCCGCGATTTCACCTATGTGGATGACATTGTCGAAGGAATCGTAAGGGTGATGGGCAAGGCTCCCGCTAAACGCGCAGGCGAGGACGGCTTGCCCGTTCCCCCTTATGCCGTTTATAACATCGGCGGAGGCCAGCCTGAGAACCTTCTGGATTTTGTGCAGACATTACAAGAAGAACTCCTAAGAGCAGGCGTGCTGCCGAAGGATTATGACTTTGAGGCTCATAAGCAGCTTGTGCCAATGCAGCCTGGCGATGTGCCGACAACGTATGCGGATGCTACTGCTTTAGAAAGAGACTTTGGGTTTACGCCCAAAATCACTTTAAGAGAGGGGCTGAGGAAGTTTGCAGAGTGGTATAAACAATACTACAGATAAGCGGCTTCCGGTCTATACGCGCAGCTGAAGCCGCATTGGGGCTGGAGGGTCATCCACACAGCTCATACCGCCCCGCACTATAGAGGAGCAGAACCCGTAGGTCTCTCAATTATGGTTCAATTCCTTGCGAGTCTGCTCCTGTAAACTGAAAAAAGAATCTAAACTAAATTTAATAAATACATACAACAATGATTAACGTAGGAATTATCGGCTGTGGCTTCGTTGGCGGAGCCCTTAAAGATTGGTTGGAACACAACAACCCTGAGTGCAAACTTTTCATCAGCGACCCGCCCAAGGGTTACAATGATGATTTGAGTAATGTGGACATCGCTTTCTTGCAGATTCACGTTCCTACAGAAGACGACGGCACACAAGACCTCCGTCTGATGAAGGAGCTGATCCGCAAGCTGCCCGATGTGCCTGTGTTTGTGCGCACCACCATCCTGCCTGGTACAAGTGAGCTGCTCAGCCGTGAGACTGGCCACAAGGTACACTACATGCCCGAGTTCCTCACCGAACGTACCCACATTGAGGACTTCAAGAAACAGACTATGGTCTTCACAGGCGCACACGATTTGCTAACCAAGATTTTTGTCGGCAAGAAGTTCACCGTAATGACTCCGCTTGAGGCTGAATTGACCAAGTATATGCACAACGTGTTCGGTGCCTACAAGGTTACCTATTTTAACGCCTGCCGCGAGTACTGCGAACAGATGGGGGCCGACTGGCGCAAAGTGCATACCGGCATCCTCCTCTCGGGCTACATCAATGACACCCACACCTACGTCCCCGGTCCTGATGGTAAATACGGTTATGGTGGTAAATGCTTTCCTAAGGATGTGAATGCTTTCGCTAAGATGACAGCAGGCACACCTCTGGGCACTCTGTTGGAGCATTTGCATGATTTGAACGTCCATTTCCGTGGATTTGAGGAGCATATCTAAAAACACAGGAAACGCCAAGGGAGATATTCTTTTACTCCTCCTTTGGTGCTCCTTTAGTCTCTATATTAGAAGGAATGTGAGGACACAACAATCATTACTGGTGTAGTTTCTGAATAGTTTTAAAAAAGACGAATGTAGATGATGTTCAACCAGTTATAGACGTTTGCAGAAAATACAATATCCCAGACATTGACTATTATGCTAATGCGAAATTCATGCAACACACAGAACGGTTCAAAGAACCTTTGCACTTGAATAAGGGAAGGGTAAGGATTTTTCTACAATTTTAACAAAAGAAAACCCAAAGGTAATATTGTTGAAATAAAAGGGATCCTAAGATTAGATAAGTATTCGTATCGTGAAGACAGGGAACTGTTGGATTTTGCTGCTTTTGAACTATACGGAAATCATGTATTATTCATTCAATAAGTATAATAAATGAAAACAATACTTACTGTAGGTGTATATGATATGCTTCATATTGGGCATATACTCCTTTTCAAACACGCCAAAGAATTGTTTCCCGGCGAGGAGTGTAAACTCATTGTCGCTGTGCAGCATAGCGACAGCATTCTAAAGTATAAACCCTGCACCAAGATGGTTTATTCCACCGAAGAACGGATGTTCATGGTCAGTGCCGTGCGTTGGGTTGATGAAGTTGTTACCTACAACGATGTGGATGTTGACATACAGAATATCGGTTTTGATGTTTTTGCCAAAGGTCCCGACCAGCAACATGCCGGTTTCCAGAGGGCAGTGGCTTGGTGCGAGAATAACGGGAAAAAAGTGGTGACTATTCCCAGAACAGAAGGTATCTCCTCGACAATGTTGAGAGAATACAGCAAAAACAAATGACATGGCGAAAAAGAATGATTTAAAGCAAAAAGCTGCCTCAGGCATGGTTTGGACTGCGCTCCAAAAATACTCGACGATGTTTATTTCGTTCATCTCAGGTATCATCTTGGCGCGTCTGCTCACACCCTATGATTATGGCTGTATAGGAATGTTGTCCATCTTCATGGTTCTGGCAGAGGCAATTATTGACGGAGGCTTTGGCTCGGCACTCATACAAAAGAAGAATCCAACAAAGGATGACTACAGTACGATATTCTGGTTCAACATTGGAACGTCAGTGTTGATGTATGCTGTACTCTATTTCAGTGCTCCGGCTATAGCGAGGTTCTACGACATCCCCTTGTTGTGCGATGTGCTGCGTGTGCAGGGATTGGTTCTGTTTATTTATGCCCTCAATCTTATCCAGCGGAATCAGCTTCGCAAAAAATTGAATTTCAAAGTCCTGTCAATCATCACTATTATCACATCCATCACCTCACTTGCAATAACTATCTATATGGCCTACAAGGGTTTTGGAGTATGGGCTTTGGTGGCGAATAACATTATTAGTGTTGCAATCCCTGCCCTGGTGTTCTGGTTTTATATCGGATGGCGACCAAAATGGGCGTTCTCGGTTAAATCTTTCAAGGAATTGTTCGGTTTCGGGTTTTATATGTTCCTCACGAGCCTGATTAACCAGTTTAGTCAGCAACTACAAGGTTTATTAATAGGTAAGGTATATGATGCAAGTACGATGGGTTACTATTCTAAAGCTATTGGTACTGAAAAACTGGCATCCCATAGTATTTCGCAAGTGATAACTCAAGTTACCTATCCTCTTTATTCAGAGGCTCAGGACAATAAAAGTCAATTGGCAAATATAATTCGACGGTTGACGATGACTTTGTCATACTTAACCTTTCCTATGATGTTTGTGTTATTATTGTGTGCCAAGCCTATTTTTATATTGCTTTATTCAGACAGATGGCTCCAAAGTGTTCCTTATTTTCAAGTATTATGTATTGCTGGAATGGCAGGGTGTTTGCAGGCGGTTAATAATCAAGCTATTGCGGCCGTTGGCAAGAGCCGAGCCATGTTTTCTTGGACAATCATTAAGCGCACGGTCAGTATAATAATGATGGTAGGTGGCTTGGCACTGTTTGGTATGAAGGGACTTTTGATAGGTCTTGTCATCAGTTCCTGGTTCACCTATTTGGTTAATATCAGTCTGGTTTCGAAGCATATTGGATATAAAACAGGAAAGCAACTATTGGATATTCTACCTACCATGGCAGTCGCTGTTATTTCCGCTCTTGCAGCATACGGTGTTGGATTATTGTTACATCTGCCTTTATACGCTGACGGAGTTATGAAAGCTTTGATATGCGTCTCTGTATATATGGCATGGTCTTTTGTTTTCAAACCGGAATCTTTTGAATATACAAAAAGCATTATCATACCAATGGTTTACAAACTTAAACGTAAAGTAAAAAAATAATATAGACAATCAATTTATGAGAACTGCTTTTATATTCCCTGGCCAAGGTTGCCAGAAGGAGGGAATGGGTAAAGATTTGTATGCCCTTTTTCCGAAAGCTAAGGAATTGTTTGACCGTGCTGACGATTTTCTCGGCTGGAAAATCACCAATGTGATGTTCAACGGCACTGAGGAAGAACTGATGGAAACCCGCAACACCCAGCCATCGGTGTTTATCTACGAGGTGGCATTGGCTATGGCACAGGATGAAATCACCCCAGATGTGGTGGCTGGTCACTCGCTGGGAGAATTTGCCGCATTAGTGATAGCCGGGGCCATTTCTTTGGAAGATGGCCTGAAGCTGGTGCTGAACCGTGCCTTGATTGGTCAGAAGGCATACGAAACCGCTCCTGTCAAGACAGGTATGGGTGCCGTAATAGGCCTCTCAGACGAGTATGTTGCCAAACGTATCAAGGAGATTTGGGATGAGACAGGCGAGGCTATCTATTTTGCTAACCACAATGGTCCTGGTCAAGTGGTCATCACTGGTACCAAAAAGGGTGTGCGTTTGGCTTGCAAGGCATTCATGGCTGAGGGTGCCAAGAAGGCTGTGCCGTTGGCCATAGGTGGCAGTTTCCACTCGCCTTTTATGAACGAGGCAAAAAAAGAATTGGGTGCCATCATCAACGAGGTGGATTTCAAAACGCCCCGCATACCCATCTACCAGTGTGTGGATGCCAAGCCGCACACCAACCCCGATGAATTGCGTGCCAACCTGATTGAGCATATCACTAGTAGTGTCCTCTGGACTGATATGGTGAACAACATGGATGCCGATGGTGTTACACACTATTACGAAGTGGGTACTGACGATACGCTCCAAAAGATTGTGGCCCGTATGAAACCTCAAGCCACAGTGGGTTCACTGCTGCACATCCCTGCTTACGATGGCAAAATACATGATTATTCAGTAGTAAAAGAAGGATAAAAACAATTTATTTATCATTAATTTTCACATTTAAAAATTCAAAACAATGACATTAGATGAATTTGTAAAGGCATTCGCTGCCGAGTTTGACGACACTCCAGAAGAGACCTTCAAGGCTAACACGAATTATCGTGAATTGGACGAGTGGGGTTCTTTGGTCGCCCTCTCAATCATTTCTATGATTGATGAGGAAATGGATGTCCAGATTACTGGAGCCGACCTCCGCTCTTCACAGACCATCGAAGATCTGTACAACAAAGTTTGTGCAAAATAAGGATGAAAAAGTAAGCCGTCGTGACATCGGTGGCTTACTTTCCCCTTTTCTACAATAGAACCAGTTAATTTTAGAATATAAGGTTATGTCTTTTTTAAGTATAAGAAATATCAGATTGGTGGGTTTGTCGGCGGGTGTTCCGGAAAATATCATAGAGACGAGCAGCTATGACTTGATGACTCCTGAACAGATTGAGCATTTTTTGGAATCAACAGGTGTTGAACGTCGTCGCCGTGCTTCAGCAAACCAGTGCACCTCTGACTTGTGTGTTGCCGCTGCCAATAAACTAATAGATGAATTGGGCTGGGAACGCCAGGATATCGACTTGCTTGTTTTCGCCTCGCATACGGGCGATTACAAGTTGCCGTCCACATCGTGTATTCTTCAGAACCGGCTGGGTCTGCCCACAGAATGTATGGCTTTTGATATCAATCATGGCTGTTCAGGATTCCTCTATGGCTTAAGTATTATAGCCAACTTGATGTCAACGGGCAACTTCCATAAGGGGTTGCTACTTGTCGGTAACACTCAATCTAAGAACGTCAGTTATGAGGATAAGAGTACTTATATGATTTTTGGTGATGCTGGTGCAGTCGCCGCATTGGAATATGCTCCAGTTAATGGGGATTCTCTCGATTTCCATTTTATGACAGATGGTTCGCAACTGGAGTCTGTGTATGTACCTCATGGGGGGTATCGTCACCCAATCAAGCCGGAATCATTTGTTGTAGAGGATTGCGGTGATGGTATCAAAAGAAACAAGACGAATTTGGTAATGAATGGGATGGATGTTTTTGCTTTTGCCAACAAACATCTACCCAAGTCGGTTAAAGCACTTGTTGAACATTTCAACATTGACAAGGACAAAGATGTGGATTACTTTGTTATGCATCAGGCAAACAAATTCCTTTGTGACAAAGTAATGAAAAAATCGGGGATGCTTGCTGAAAAATCATTCTTCTCATACAAGAATTTTGGTAACTCATCGGGAGCATCTATTCCTCTGACTATGGTCACAGAAATGAAAGACATTCTGAACCAAGAAGGACGTAAAAACATTCTCTCAGCTGCAATAGGAGGAGGTTTCTCATTGGCTTCCGCAATGATTAAGGTTGGAAAGGTTCATTGTTCCGATTTGGTAATAGTTAAGGACGATCCTCAAAACGTGTGGCCTGGTTGATAAAAGATAAAAAACGTAATAACAATTAGTATGAATAATCCATTCTCCCTCGAAGGTAAAACCATACTTGTAACAGGCGCCTCGTCAGGAATAGGAAAGGCAACCGCTATTGAATGTTCGAAACAAGGGGCAAATGTATTGTTGATGGGTCGTAACCTTGAACGCCTAACATACACATTGGAAGAATGTGAAGGATTGGATCATTCAATTATTCAATTTGACCTTTCAGACATTAATAATATTCCAAATTTATTGGGAATGCTTCCAGATCTTGATGGTGTTGTCCATAGTGCTGGTGTAAACACAAAGTATTTAGTAAAAAATGTTAACCGAGAGAAGATTGACGAACTTCTTCATACCAACTATTATGCTCCAGCACTAATCACTCAACTTTTGTTAAAGAATAAGAAGCTTAAAAAAAATGCTTCTATGGTATTTATTTCTTCAATCTCTGCTTCATACGCTTCAGTGTCTAATGCACTTTATGCATCATCAAAAGCGGCGTTAAATGCATTTGTCCGTTGTTTGGCTATGGAGATTGCTCCTCGTGGGATGAGGGCAAATGTGATTCAGCCAGGAGTGATAGAAACGCCTATCTTGCAAGCTTATGCCATGACAGATGAACTTCAAGACTTCAAGAACTCCTGTCCTTTAGGGCATCCCGGAGATCCTTCAGACATTGCTTTGGGGTGTGTTTATTTGTTGAGTGAAGCTTCTAAGTTTGCAACTGGAACTATACTAACTATTGATGGCGGCTTGACACTTAAATAATGACAATATGAAGAGAGATTATCGGTTTGATATTGCAAGGGTGCTATGTATGACTTGCATTGTGGCATATGTGCACCTATACGGTTATATTTATAACGTCAAATCTGCTTATTTTATACCTGAGTGTGCAGTATTGACCGATGCGTGTTTGGGGCTTTTTACATTCATATCAGGGAGTTTGATTGGTGTAAAGTATTGTTTTTCAAATAAATGGGGGGGGGTATGGCAATTCTATAAGAAAAGATTGCTCCGAATATTCCCTCTGTTTCTGTTAGCTGCAATTGCCCTATATCTGATAGGGTTTAATGGCGGACGTGCTACTCTGAATGGTGTTTTGTGTATTTCGCCTTTTGTCAAACCGGCTCCTATGACGCTGTGGTATATTCCTGTCATTATGATTTGCTATCTTCTTACTCCTTTGATTTGCCGAAAAGGTTTCCTTTGGAGATTTATCAGTGCGCTTGGAATCTTTGCGGTTATATGTGTGTTACGAAAGTTGGTTCCGTCAATGGATTGGCGTCTCCAGTTCAATCTCTTTTTCTATCTTATGGGATTAGTTTCTGCTCCCTATTTTGATTGGAAGTTCTCAAAAATACCGTGGATGAAATGGTTGATTATAGTATTATTCGTTGTGTTATTGATAATAGCACACATTTACGCTCCAAGTTCATTATATAAGAGGTTTTTCGCCGGAATCGGTGTGTTTGCTGTTTTGTTTGTGTGCGATGGTTTGTCCGAAAAAATATTCAAAACAGAGAATAGTGTTGCCAAGATTTTAACTGATATAAGTTATGCAAGTATGGCTTGCTACATGTTTCACCGCTTTTTCTTTTGGGGAGGCGAAATAGTGTGGAATCCATCATGCCATTGGTTGAAGTGGCTTTATATGGCAGGAGTAGTGTTCCCTATAATGTTGACCCTGTCATTCTACATCCAAAAGTGGTATGATAAACTTGTAAAAAACTTGTAAGAAAGGAATGAAAATAACGGTTGCCATTCCTTGTTATAATTTGCAGGACAGGATTTCAGCTTGTCTCGAATCAGTAATTGTCCAGGATTATAAGGATATCGAGATTCTGGTTATTGATGATGGCAGTACAGATAAAAGTGTTGAGGTGGTCAAAAGCCTGATAGACCTGCATCCAGAAAGAGAGTTCCGCTTAATTGTCAACGAATCAAACTTGGGGCTTCCCGAAGTACGCAACATTGCAATTAAAGAAGCGGGAGGGGAGGCTCTGTACTATCTGGATGGTGATGATACGATAGAGCCGGGAACGCTGTCCTTGTTCCAGCGAAGAATGGAAGAGACTGGTGCCGAGGTAGTGAGTGGCTCATTTAGGAGAATTAACAATAGAGGCAATGCCGTATTTGCAGAACAATATCCAGAAGATACCATTAATGGAGATTTTGCCCTGGCTACTTATTTAGGGAAACACATAATAAACAACCGTACTTTTAGCGCGGGGGTGACAAACAAATTGTACAGTTTGGAATTTTTGAGATCTCATGATATTTGCTGTTCAACAGATTACCGCACGTATGAAAGCAGCCTGTTCACTTTCAAGGTGGCGCTTCATGCCCGAAAGGTCAGTTATATACACGATATCACATATAATTATTTCATTGTTCCGGACTCTATTACCAACCAGAAAAAAGACCAGACATTCATCCATACCGTACAGGCATTTATTCAATCGGTTTTTGATGAAAAACTTGATTTTGAGAACAATCATAAGGTTCAGATAACTCACCCCGGCCTATTTTTGCTGTTGGGTTTTATCTGTTTGAACAATGCAAAAATAAAGAATGTACTAAAAGCTGATGTGAATAAAAACGAAAAAAAACAGTTTTTGAGGTGGCTGAAAAAAGTGTGCCGCAGGAATGATATGAGATGGAGCAGTATTGTTGGAGTTTATAACAAAATAATATACTTTCTTTTGATTTCTCCATTTCCCTATTCGTTGTTGCGTTGTTATTATAGACATCGGAAAAATGTTTCCAGAATTGTTGATTATTACATCAAACTTACAAAATAGTTTTTATATACGAATCAAGCATGATTCAATAATTGAAAACATAACAAATAATAATACATCATGGAAGAGATCAAAATAATTCCCAAGCCAGACAACATATCGTATGACGATATTCATGAACTTCTATTAGAGGCTCATAAAAAGAACTACAAAAATGGAATTGTCCTCCAATATACTCAAAAGACAGGTGACCAAATAAAAGAAAAACTTGGTGAGGAAGGCCAATGTTGGGTGGCCATGGACGGAGATAAAGTTGTTGGTACAACATCGGTCACATTCTTCCAAGGGAAAAATTGGTGGAACAAAGGGAAAAAAGTCGCCCATGGATGCTTTACCGGTATTTTGAATCAGTATCAGGGATTGGGCATTATGGAAGAGTTAAATCAAAAGAAATACGATTATATTGTTCAACATGGAGTCGACATGACGGAGGGTGATACGGCAGAAACTAATAAGACTGTTCTGAAAGTGTTTGGTAGAGATGGTTTTAAAGTGGTGTCATATTTTGCCGCAAAAAATAATCATTATTCTGTTAGGCTTGTAAAATGGCTAAATTGTTGTCCTTTTTCTGATAAATTTATCAATAGGCGTTTTAAAACAGCAAGGTTTTTGACCAGAATGCAGTATAAGCCAGGTAAGGTCGAACGTTCTCGCATTATATCATTTTTTTGTAATGCAGTGAAGAGAATACTGTTAATCAGTTGAGTTAATAAAATGAATAAAGTTCAAAGTATTGTAATTGTCGGAGACCTATTCCCCGTCCCTTCAAATTATAGTAAATTTGCAGAAGGTGATGTGTCTTATCTTTTCGGGGATAAGATACTTGGATTGTTTGCGTCTGCCGATTATAGGATTTGTAATCTGGAAGGTGCCTTGACTGACAGGCCAGGAAAATGTGAAAAAACAGGTCCAGTTGTAAGTGCACCTGTTGCAACAATAAAGGCTTATCAGGAGTTTGGAATTGATTGCTGTACGTTGGCAAACAATCATATCACGGATGCTGGGGCAATAGGTGTAACAGACACCATAAAGACAGTTGCACAGGCAGGTATAAGACAATTGGGTGCCGGGGAAAATATAAACAATATTAAGCATTACATATTTTTCAAGGTGGGTGGAAAAACGATATGTTTATACAACGTTGGCGAAACAATGTATAACGAACCCACAGCAACAATGCCAGGTGCCTATCTGTATGATGAGTATATTGTATGTAAAGAATTGGAGAAACTAAAAGTTGAAAGCGACTTTATCATAGTAGTGTATCATGGTGGTGCAGAGAAATTCCGTTACCCCTCCCCACAGACAAGGAAACGTTTCCACAGAATGGTGGATAGTGGTGCAAATATGATTCTCTCCCAACACACTCACTGTGTGGGTAGTGAAGAATGGTATAAGGGAGCTTATCTCCTTTACGGACAGGGCAATTTCCTCTTCCGTTCATTCAATAATGAGTTCACTGATACAGGGTTGATTATAGAACTGAACCTTGAAGAGAATGGTTTCTCTGTCAAAAAGCATTTGGTTGATGCGGTTGGGGATACAGTACGCTATGACGAGAAGCAGGATTTCACAGCCTTTGATGCGAGGTCTGCAAGAGTGCCTGATGAGGAATTTGTTCAAAGAGAGTTTGAGAAATACTGCCTCAAAGAGGCAACACTTTACCTTCGAGCTTATAAAGGCACAATACCATTTCAACGGTATTTCATTAGGCTTTTTCCCAAATGGTATCAGAAAAATGTTATTTATTCCTACAACCGCAATCAGTTATTGTTTACCTTACATTCTCTCCGTTCCGAGCAGAATAGAGAGATAGCTATCGGAGGGATAAAGGAGCTTTTGAAAAAAGATACTTACAAGTTATAGTATAATGAAACAAAAAGTTGTTGTTATAGGACACGGCTATACATCGCGTCTGGGTGTCATAAGAGCACTCGGGCGGGCAGGCTGTGAAGTGATTGTGGTTGTGATGACTGGATACAATAAGGACGGTACGCTCAACACCACAAAGCCTATTGATTGCTACAGTAAGTATGTAAGCGAAGTGTACTATTGTTTTTCGGACAGGGAACAACTCATAACTCTATTGCTTAAAAAATGCACCGACCCCAACCAAAAAGTGGTTCTTTTCGCAGATAGCGATTTCTCGGAGGCTGCTGTCGATTTAAATCAAGAGCGGCTCCGCGAGCATTTCTACTTCCCCAACATTCACAATGAAACAGGAGCGGTAGTGGCTTGGATGGACAAAGTGAAACAGAAACAGACTGCCAAGGCTCTTGGGCTGGATGTGGCTGAAGGTTGGGTGATAGAAGTGAAAAACGGACAGTACACCATCCCTAAGGAGATACGTTATCCCTGCTTCCCCAAGCCCTTGGCAACCATCGTGGGCGGAAAGAATGGACTGAGACGTTGTGACAACGAGGGCGAATTGTGTAGTGTAATCGCCATTCTAACGGCCAAGAAACCCGACATCAATATATTGGTGGAGGAGTTCAAGAAGATTGATACCGAGCATGCATTGATGGGGTTTACAGATGGCAAGGAGGTCATTATCCCTGGTATCATTAAAACTACCTCTCTGGCCAATGGCGGTCATTTCGGTGTAGCCAAGCAAGGAAAGATATTGCCAGTAAAAGGATATGAGAATCTAGTGGAGAAGTTCAAGCAGTTTGTCTTGAAGACTGGCTTCTATGGCATTTTCGACATTGATTTCTATGAGAGCGAAGGCCGATATTATTTCTGCGAAATGAACTTCCGCTACGGGGGCTCAGGTTATGCCTATACTGCTATGGGCGTGAATCTGCCGGAAATGATAGTTCGTTCATTTTCTGGCGAATCTATTGATGGTATGCAGCAGGAGATAACAAAAGAGGCTGTGTTCGTGAATGAACGAATGCTACGTGATGACTGGTATGGCAATTATATAACTACTAAAGAGTTCCGCACCATATTACATTCTGCAGACATCAGTTTTGTTAATGATGATGAAGACGCGCTACCTCAAAAAGTTTTTTATAAAGACGTTGCCAATCCATTTAAGCGGATAAAACGAATAATAAGAAAACACATTTGATAAACAAGTGAACAAATGAAAAAAATTACTATTGATGAAAAAAGGAAGATTTTGCTCGACATCTTAAGTGCAGTTGACAGGTTTTGTGAAAAGGAGGGTCTTGTATATTCTATGGCATGTGGTACTATGCTCGGTGCAGTACGCCACAAAGGATTTATTCCATGGGATGATGACTTAGATATATATCTTCTACGTAATGATTATAGCAAGTTGGAAAAAGTTTTCCCTGATTTGTTAGATGGAAAGTACCGGTTTGCTTCATTGAAGCGTACAGAAGGGTGGCATTGTGCATTCGGGAAAATCTATGATGATAGGACTGTCTCGGAAAATTTAAAAGCAAGGCGAATCCCTTTTGGTATAAATATTGATGTTTATCCTATAGATGATGTTCCTGATAGTGAGTCAGAGTGGAAAAAATATAGGGCAATTCAAAAGAAAGCAGTCTATGATGTGAGGTATAAAACTTTGAACATTTCATCACAGAATAGTTTGAAGAGGAATCTTCGTTTGATATGGGACAAACTTCCTTGTCTGTTTCAAACAAGAGATGATTTATTGCGCATACTTGACAGTATAGCCCAATTAAATAATAACAAAGGTTATTCCATGGGGTTTGAATGTGCCCAGGGGCTTGTTCAGCAGCACCCATTTCCCAAAAGCCTGTTTTCTTCCATTGTGAATTGGCCTTATGAAGATAGACAGTTTAAAGGGTTTAAAGATGCAGATGTCTATTTGCGAAATGGTTATGGCGATTATATGAAGCTTCCACCAGAAGAAAAACGTGTGTTAGTTCATGGTTATGACTGTTATTGGAAAGAATAATTGTGGGTGTATACTTATAGAATACGAAATTAACAAGATAATTATTACAAACAGATTTTTCAATGTGTTATGAAAATCAAACAACTTATCAAAAGATTCATAAAACCAAGTAGACATTTCCCGAATGCTGATAAAACAGCAGAAATCGGGGCTAATGTTAGGGTTTACAACAAAGATAATTTTGTGATGGAGGAACATACAAAAGTTGACATCAACTCTATAATCATGAATACCAATGCGAAATTTGTTGTAAAAAAATATTCGGGTTGTGCTATTAACCTTACTGTTATTACTGGTAATCATCCACAATTTCCAGGTCGGTTTTATCGTACAATTTCTAAGAAAAAAGAGAATCTGGATATTTCAAAATATGATAAAGATGTTATTATAAATGAAGATGTGTGGGTGGGTTGTAATGTGACATTACTTAGCGGCGTAACTATAGGTCGGTGTTCAATAGTCGCGGCTGGTTCTGTCGTGACTAAGCCTATGCCCCCTTATTGCATTATTGGTGGTGTTCCAGCTAAACCTATTAAAGTAAAGTGGAAAATGGATGAGATTTTATTTCATGAACAATCATTATTCCCATTAGAGCAAAGATATACAAAAGAACAACTGATTAAAGAATTTGAAAAGTATAATTTAAAAATCGAATTGTAAATTATGGACCAGGGAGTGAAAGATAGAATTAAACATAATCCGTTTGCAGTTCTTGCAATAAGAATCCTGCGCCCAATTTTTGATTGGTTTTACAGAAGACCGATACGCAGGCGATTCAAACTGATGACAAAGCAGATGCTCATGGTGGACCCTGCCCAGGACAAGCGCCCTAAACTTTGGAAGAAATGCGGTGTTGACACGACGGGTAATTTCAGAGTCGGTTATGGCGTTTATTTTGATGCTGGTAATGCAAAACATATTCATGTTGAAGACGGTGTGTGGATTGCATCTGAAACGCTCTTCCTGTGTCATCGTCGTGTTCTGAATGATTATTGCGTAGGAGATGATTACAATAAACTCGGGTACAAGATTGAAGATATATATCTCAAAAAGGGTTGTTGCATTGGCATGAAAAGTATTGTAATGCCAGGCGTAACCGTTGGTGAAGGTGCCATTGTCGGAGTAGGTTCCTTAGTCACGAAAGATGTACCTCCTTACACCGTAGTAGTCGGTAATCCTGCAAAAGTGGTTAAAACATTCCCTGTCCGTGAAGAAACGAGAAAACAATGAATATTATAAGCAAGATAAAGTATGACCAGAACTGGAATATTGGTTTCTGTGAACAGACATCCGAAGAACTGATTCGTGATAAGCAATTGAAACCAGTCAGATGGCTGAAGCATTCTTATCGTGATCGCTGGTTTGCAGATCCGTTTATTTACAAGGTTACGGAGAGTGAGATTATTGTATTCGTGGAAGAGTGTCCGATGGAGAACCCCAAGGGCATTATCTGCGAACTTGTGATAGATCGTAAATCCATGCGCCTGAAAGAGCGATATGTGATGCTAGAATTGGATACACATCTTTCATATCCGGCAATAATTTGGCATGACGGGAAAGTGTATGTCTATCCTGAAAATGGAGCCTCTGGAGAGTTGAATATATACGAATACGATGAAACCAAACACAGGCTTATCAACCCGACGTGTATTTTAAAAGAAGCAGTTGCAGATGCAACAATAATAGAAAAGGATGGCCATTTTTATATGAGTGCCACTAAGTACCCCGAAACACAAGTGAAGGCATACTTGTATGAATCAGACTCCTTATTCGCACTTTTTCATCAATTGAATGATTTGCCATATCAAACAGATAAACGTTGTTCACGGCAGGGAGGGAATTGGATTTCTAAAGAGACTACTCATTATCGTCCTGCACAAGATTGTGTGAATAGATATGGGGCGGCTATTTCAATTATGGAAGTGAGAATGTCAAAGGCAGGTATTGAAGAGAATGAAATGGTCCATATCAATCCGATAAGAGGCAGATATGGTTTGGGGTTGCACACCCTAAATTTTTATCGGGATATATGTGTTGTTGATGGTTGTGGCTATTTGTATCCATATTCTGGATTGATTGTTGAAATGATAAGAAAATTAAAAAGGAGATTATAACCCGATAGTAATTATGTCGCAAAAAAAGAACACAATTTTGGCCATATTGTTTTCAATAATTATTTTGATTATTACATGGTCATTAATTGAAGGTTGGGTGCCATTTGCCAGAAGAAAATGGATTTTTATGGCTATTGGCACAGGAGTGGCATCGTTTTACCCAAAAGCAAATTTTTTTTATAAGAGTAAACAATTCCTATGGCTCATAGCCTATTTATTGGTGTTGTTAGTGAATATGATCTCGGGGGATCGATACTTTTCAAATTTTGGAGCAGTTGGGTTTGAATTTTTTGCGTTATGTTTTTCCGCAATTGTGTCTTCTTATGCCCTGTCATCCGGTGATATACGGGCAATTCGTATAATAGTTGGAACTTTTCTTTTTGTTTTGGTGGCAACTGCCGTAATGTCCTTTTATATTGACGCCTATATTCTCCCTAACGCAATCCGAAGGATGACTGGATATAGCATAACATTAAAAGATATGTCAATTGTTTATCAGTTTTATAAAATGGGGCTAAGTACTTATTCGTTTCCTCATGTTTTACCAGTGTTAATTCCACCAGTGATTATGGGGATAAAGAATAAGCGTTTGACTAAGCAGGAACATCTTTTGTGTTGGATATTGTTAGGAAGCCTTGTTCTACTAATATATTTATCAGGTATTATGACATCCTTACTGCTCGCAATTTTGGCTGTTAGTATGGCCATATTAACAAAAGAAGGAGATAAAAGATCAACTATACTGAGAATAAGCATAGTTGGTGTATTGTTGATACCATTTCTTAGCCCAATGATAATGACAAGCATTCTTCATAGTGCAAAAGAAGCAGTGGGTGATGGTTCATATTATTATAGCAAACTAGATGCTTTTGAAAGTAGTCTTACTGGGGACGATGATATGGAACAAGGAGGCGACTGGGAAGAAAGAAAAGACCTATACGCTAAGTCAGTTGATGGATTAACGAGTGGTATTTTAATAGGAACAAATCAAAGAGTCGGAGGACATTCCACTTTATTAGACAGGTTTGGTGTTTTAGGCCTTGTCGGTATAATACCGTTTATCGTTTTTCTAATTATGCACGTTTCATCTTCAGCTAAGTATATGCCGTTTAATTGTCGCATTTATTATTTTGAAGGTTTTATAATAGGCTTGTTAATGATGACTCTAAAGTCAGTTTTCAAAGCTGAATATTGTATAGTTATGTTGTCTATTTTACCACTGTTAACTTATAGGTTTTCTGAAACCAACCAACAGATATGAATTCAAAAAAAAAGATATTATTTATAATTCCAACATACCAAATAGGCGGAGTTACAACGAGCTTGTATGCCTTTTTAACTCAGATTGACAGGGAACGATTTGATGTTAGTCTCTTCTGTCGTAACCAAGAGGGTCCATTAAAAGAGTCTTTTGAAAAGATTTGTAACGTGTTGCCCGAGAATATCTGGCTATCGGTTTTTATAAGGCATGGAAGATGGGTGAAAAAGATTAGTTGCCAATTGTTACGGTTTTTTCGGGGCGTTTTGTGTAAAATGGGGATAAATCTGTTCCCAGCTTATGGTCGCATCGGAGGAAGGCAATTAGGAACGATAGACTATGATTGCGTTGTTTCCTTTCATGAGGATCTCTCACCTATAGTTTGTTATTATCCTGCAAAAAAGCGAATTGCATGGATTCATTGTGACTATCGAAGGCAGCAGGCTGCAATAGGGAAGAGTGAATTAAAAGAATATGGATTATATGATAAGATAGTCTGTGTGTCTGGTTTCGTGAAAAATGTTTTTGCCGAAATTTATCCTTCATTAGCTGATAGGGTATGCGCTTTACATAATGTGGTTGATATTGATTCTATCAAGCAAAGAGCGCAGGAAGATATAAGTAAAGATACTGCTTATGATACATCTTGCTTTACAATTGTTTCAGTAGGCCGTTTGCACCCAGTTAAACAATTTGAAAAGATACCAGCGATAGCTGCCGAAGTGAAAAAGATGACAGAAAAACCATTTAAATGGTATATAATTGGGGGGAGTCGAGGCTTTGATGATGCGGAAAAGAAGATGAAGAACGATATTTCGCAATTAAGTCTTCAAAACCAAGTCGTGTTGTTGGGCGAAAAAAAGAATATATATCCTTATTTGTCAAAGGCTAACCTATTTGTTTGTACCTCATGGTCGGAATCATTTCCAATGGTCGTTTTAGAGTCACGTGCATTAAATGTTCCGATTGTGTCAAATGACTTTCCGAGTGTGTATGAAACAATGGTGGATGGGAAGGATGGAAGGATTGTGCCAATAGATGGAATGCCAAAGGTTATATCGCAGATGATTAATCATCCTTTTACGATTAAAAATAATGGGCTTGATCAGAAAGAGATATTAGAATCTTTTAATAAGATCTTGACAGAATAGATTATGAAGAATCTTAAGGTTTTGTGCTACACATATTCACCTAATGTGGCGGCTACAAGAAGGCATCTGGGCTTTTTTAAAGGCCTATCGGATGCCGGTTTAAACTTGAATGTTTCATTTGTCTTGCCCGACAATCAGTATAATAGAGTGCTGGAGAATATCCCCAATGTCCATTTTTCGTATCTATGGGATAGGATTCCTATCAAAAACCGCTACATACAGATGCTTTTATTCAAATACTATATAAGAAGCTATGTTGGCAGTTTGAAGGATGGTGATACTGTTTTGTTTTTTAATATGGCTAATGTGCTACCTATGGTGGTCGACAAGCCTGGTATACGCGTCTTTCACGAAAGAAATGAACATCCAGAAGCAGTCTTGACAGGGAGTAAAGTCGCTAAGATAACGTTGGATGAGTATTTGGAATGCTGCAGGAAAGTTGATGGCATTTTTGTCATAACACAATCGCTGAAGGATTATTTTATACGAGAAGGGGTGCGTGAAGACAAAGTCCATGTAATAAATATGTTTGTTGACGAGCAACGGTTTGAAGGCGTGGAACCTTCTAATGGTTCAGAAGACTATATTGCATATTGTGGTGCAGGGTATAACCAAAAGGACGGTGTTGATACTTTAATAAAAGCATTCGCCATCTTCAACAAAAAATACCCTAAAGTCAAATTGTATATAATCGGGCCAAAAGAAGATTGTGTCGATTATTATAGTAATGTTGAACTGATAAATCAATTAGGCATTTCAGACAGTGTCGTATTTACGGGAGTCCGTCCCAATTTAGAAATACCACAATTGCTTGTCAATTCCAAAGCCGTTCTATTAAGTAGGCCCAAAAACCAGCAAACAGAATATGGATTTCCTAACAAGTTGGGGGAATACCTCATGTCGGGCGTTCCCGCAGTTGTTACGAGAATAGGTGATATCCCGTCATATATGAAAGATGGAGAAAACGCCATGGTGGCGGAGCCTGACAATCCAGAGGATTTTTCAGGAAAACTGATGTGGTTGTTTGATCATCCCAAAGAGGCAAAGATAATAGGAGAAAAAGGAAGAGAAACAGCGATGAAACATTTTAATTATTTAACAGAAAGTAAAAAAGTCCTTGATGTTATCAGAAACATTCAATAAATATTATCATGCCGTCAATTATTAATAGATTAAAGAATCCCAGCCACACTATCGCAGGAGTATTAAGAAAAGTGTGGTTCCTATTCCCTAACGACAAGTCTTTTCTAAAGGTTATGTATCGATTGGAAATCGGGGAAAGGTTAAATTTATCAGCACCGGTTTCTTTTAATGAGAAATTACAATGGCTAAAGTTGTATGATAGAAACCCTAAGTATATAAAAATGGTTGATAAGATAACTGCCAAGGAATATGTGTCTTCAATAATCGGTGATAGATATATTATTCCCACATACGGGGTGTGGAATCACTATGATGACATAGATTTTTCAGAATTGCCCGAGCAGTTTGTTCTAAAAACAAATCACTCAGGAGGTGGCAGTGGAGTGGTATTATGTTTGAATAAAAGCAAATTTAATCATAAACTAGCGAGAAAAAAAATAGAAGCGTCACTAAGAAAGAATTCATACAATCAATCGAAGGAATGGCCGTATAAGAAAATTGAACCCAAAATATTAGCCGAAGCATTATTAATGGATAATAATAATTCCTCGTGTGATAAATTTGACTTGCCAGACTACAAATTCATGTGTTTTAATGGTAAGGTAAAGTGTATTTTTACTTGTACGAGTCGTTATTCTGATAATGGCTTGTGTGTTACTTTTTTTGATCCGAATTGGAACATACTTCCGTTTAGTAGAAATCATCCAATAGATAATAATCCAATAGCAAAGCCAAAGTCATTAGAATTAATGATTGAATTAGCAGAAAAGCTATCACAAGATATTTGTTTTGCAAGAATTGACTTTTATCAAATTGATGATATGCCCTATTTTGGTGAGATAACATTATATCCAGGTGGTGGGTGGGAAAGGTTTGACCCCAAAGAATGGGACGTGAAATTGGGAAATTGGATAACGTTACCTCCGGAAAAATGTTGTTGTGAATAATTCTGAAAATGGAATTAAAAGACACCCATGCTTCGTACCAACCAGACTATTATAGAAAGGATTTTACAATGAGCAAAAAAATTGGAATAGCCACAAAATGCTATTATCTGGAGAATTGGTTCTACAGGCACCACATGAAGATAATGGCTAACATTATTTATCGCTTTATGCAAATCGTTTTGGGTTGTACTATACCCCCATCTTGCGATATTGAAAAGGGATGCGATATAGCCCATTGGCATGGTATCGTTTTCAATCATATACTTCATATAGGTTCTGGTACTACCATTTACCAGAATGTCACACTGGGAGGACTGAAAGGGAAACACGGGCCTATCATCGGGCGAAATTGTATTATTGGTGCTGGTGCAGTTATTTTGGGAGAAGTGAAAATAGGCGACAATGTACACATTGGTGCCAATGCCGTTGTCCTCAAAGACCTCCCTGATAATTGTACAGCGGTAGGGATACCTGCAAAAATCGTAAAACAAGGGTAATGAATATTCTTTTTGTCTCTCATCTGACTTCAAATGTGGCCTCTGGCCCTAATTGGAGTGTGCCTGCCAGCGTTAACGCTTTGTCTGAGTTTGATAATGTTCTATGGGTAAATATGACCGATGTGCTTTTGCCACATTGGAAGGATGTCAAAGACTATCATAACATAAGTGATTATGGCTCTCTGAAAAAACTACCCATTCCTTTTGATAACCCTGATTTGGTAGTTTTCGAAGGGTTTTATTTTTTAGATGATGTGTTTTATGCCAAGTGGCTGAGGTTAAAAAGAATCCCATATATAATTGTGCCACGAGGATCATTCACTTGGCAAGCTTTGCATAATGAGGCGCGATTGAAGAAGGCTGTAGCCCATATGCTGTTTTTCGACAGTTTTATACGGAAAGCAACAGCCATCCAATACCTTACAAAGAAGGAACAGTCCGATTCCATGCGTACATTCTCAACAAGGTCGTTTATTGTACCGAATGGCTTTAATGAACCTTCAGTGAAGAAGTCATCTTTCTCAGATAATGGAATAAAAGCCGTGTTTGTGGGACGGTTGGGGATATATCATAAAGGAATTGACAACCTGCTGAAAGCAATATCAGAGATTAAGGAAGACTTAAAGAAGGCAAATTTTACACTTGAAATGTATGGTCCTGCTCATCAGTATGACTATGACGATGTGCGCAGAATGATTGATGACTTGGGTGTCTCTGACATTGTTTTTCTTTTTGATGCCATTTCTGGCAAAGAGAAAGAACAAGTATTGCTGGACGCTGATTTGTTTATACTGACTTCAAGGCTGGAAGGACATCCTATGGGACTGATAGAAGCGTTGGCTTATGGTTTGCCAAGCTTTGTCGCTCCAGGCAGTAATATGAAAGAAGAGATTGAAAAGCACAATGCGGGCTGGGTTTGTGACGGTGAAGTATCGGGAATTCGTGATGCTTTGTTGAAAGTCATTGCCGAGAAAGATAAGTTAGGAGAGAAGGGATTTAATGCACAAAGGCTTGCCAGAATTTATAATTGGAGAACTATATCTGAGCAATTCCACAATGAGATTGAAGGAATTTTGAATGATTAAAAAAAATAATAGAATATGGCATTAAAACTAATGTACATTACCAATAAGCCAGTAGTAGCGAAGATTGCGGAACAGGCTGGTGTTGACTGGATCTTCCTTGACATGGAGTTCATAGGCAAGGATGCCAGACAAGGAGGATTAGATACGGTTCAAAACCACCATACTATACAAGACGTGGCCAACATACGAAAAGCCGTCAATAATGCTAAAGTATTGGTGCGAGTGAACCCAATACATGATTCTTTGCCTGATTATCCATCCTCGAAGGATGAGATAGACGCAACTATAGAAGTAGGTGCTGACATTATTATGTTGCCTTTCTTCAAATCTGTGTCTGAAGTTGAATCTTTCATCAGTTTTGTGGATGGCAGGGCAAAAACCTGTTTGCTGCTTGAAACAGCAGAAGCAGCCACTCTAATTGATGAAATTCTGAAGGTGCCAGGAATTGATATGATTCATATTGGATTGAATGACCTCCATCTTTCATTGGGCATGAAATTCATGTTCCAGCTTCTTACAGACGGTATTGTGGAGAGTTTGGCTAATAAAATTAAAGCCAAGGGCATTCCGTTTGGTTTTGGTGGTCTTGCTCGTTTAGACACTGGTGCCGTTCCCGGTAAATATGTATTAAAAGAACATTATCGGTTAGGGTCTTCGATGGTCATCATCAGCCGGAGCTTTTGCAACACAGATAAGGTTGAAGACTTGGATGAGGTAAAACAGATATTCATTACAGGCATATCAGAGATTAGAGGTTTGGAGAAAGAGGCAGAGGCTGCTGCCGTGTATTTTTCCGATAATGAAGAAGCCCTGAAAGCTGCAGTTGATAAAGTGATTAAATGTTAAATACAATATGGATAAACAGATTATAAAACAGCTTCAGGCAGAATATGGTGAGGCTTTCTACCTTTTGGACAGTGCCCAGTTTCGTAAGAACTTTCTGGAACTGAAAGAGGCATTCAACAAGATTTACCCTCACGCCAATATCGCGTACTCGTACAAAACCAACTACACGCCTAAACTCTGTAAAATAGTCAACGAATTGGGTGGCTATGCTGAGGTAGTGAGCGAAATGGAGTTGGAGATTGCCAAGCGCATTGGCTGTAAGGCAAATCGCGTCATTTGGAATGGCCCCATCAAGAATGTTCCTATCATGGAACAGTTCCTCCTGGATGGTGGTACTGTAAACATTGACTGCATTGAAGAGCTGGAACAGGTGAAGGAGATTCACAACCGTCATTCTGATACACTGATTAATGTTGGTATTCGCTGCAACTATGAAGTGAACGACGGTGTGGTTTCCCGCTTTGGATTTGACATTGACGGAGAGGATTTCATGGAGGCCGTAAAGTTTGCCACAACCACGAAGAATGTGAAGCTGATTAATTTCCAGTGCCACTTTGCCAAGCGACAGATTGCCTACTGGCCTGCCAGAGCAAAAGGAATGGTAGAACTGATTGACCGTCTTGGAATTATCCCTGAACGTATAGATATTGGTGGAGGTCTGTTTGGCAAGATGGCTGACTCACTCAAAGCCCAGTTCAGTTGCGAGATTCCTGACTACAAGGCATACGCAGAGGCTGCTGCTAAAGTGTTTGCAGACTACTTTGCGGACAAGGGCGTGAAGCCAGAACTGTTGATTGAACCAGGAAGTGCCGTTGTTGGTGATTGTATGAAGTTTGTGGGAACAGTAAAGACCATCAAGAATGTGCGAGGTAAGTGGATAGCAACAGTATTGGGCAGCCAGAAGAATATTAGTATGACTGGCATCAATCCTCCGATGGAAGTGATTGCGATGGGCGAGGAACAAAAAGAGTACAAGGATATGGATTTTGTGGGCTTCACTTGCATTGAAGGTGATGTGCTCTATCACAACTATACCGGCAAATTAGCTCATCAGGATGTGATTGTCATCAGCAACTGCGGCAGCTATTCATTAGTGATGAAGCCGCCTTTCATCCTTCCAAACTTCCCCGTGTTAGACATCAGCGAGGGTAAGACCGAGGTGATTAAGCGGGCGGAGAATTTTGATGACCTGTTCCATACGTTTACATTTTAACGAACACGAATCTTACGTATAATACGAATGTATAAGTTGAATCTATTTATCAAGCGATGTTTTGACTTTGTCAGTTGCTTGATAGCCGTCATAATGCTCACACCTGTTTGGATTATTGTGGCTATTGCAATCAAACTGGACACGAAGGGGCCTGTGTTTTTTAAGCAAGGTCGCAGAACCAAGGACGGACGGGTGTTCCAGATGTTGAAATTCCGCTCGATGGTGGTGAACGCAGAAAATCTTGGTACGGGTTTGTTCTCATACGACAACGACCCCCGCGTGACCAAGGTAGGAGCCTTTTTGAGAAAGACCAGCATTGATGAGTTTCCTCAGTTCTTCAATGTGCTGAAGGGTGATATTTCCGTGGTTGGTCCCCGTCCCTGTGTGACCTACGAGTTGGGTGACTTTGATACGCTGAACAAGAAGTATAAGAAACGATTTGAAGTGAAAGGCGGCATTACGGGATTGGCTCAGTGCAAAGGTCGTAATGAAAATTCGTGGGACGAGAAAGTGACGCTGGATAACGAGTATGTTGACCTGTTCAAGAAAGAGGGTGTTTGGATTGACATCAAGATACTCTGGTGGTCGGTGCTGAAAGTGTTCCAGAGCGCGAACATCAACGAAGACCAGCGTGAGGGAATGAGTGCAGAGGAAAGTGCTGCAATGGATGATGAAGAAGTAAAAAGAATCGCACATTTCCCTGACGAAGAGTAATCTAATTGAAAGTTGAGAATTAAAAATTGATAATTTAATAAGAATATGGCAAAGACTGATGTTGCAAACAGGCTGATCTGGTTCAATGGTCAGATTATGAATGTGAACGATGCAAAGGTGAACGTGCTTGCACCTACATCGCAGTTTGGACTTAATGTATTTGAGGGCATCCCTTGCTATTGGAACGACGAGCAGAAACAGCTCTATGCATTCCGTTTGGATGACCACTATGACAGGCTTATCCGTTCTGCCAAACTGATACAGCTTGACAGCAAATACACAAAGGAAGATTACAAGAAGGCTTTGGTTGATACCATTAAGGCCAACGAATATGACGAGAACCTAAGTGTACGCCAGACGCTGTTTGTGGACGGCTTTGGCTCGTGGGGTAGTGAAGGACCGGTTGAGATGTTTGTGGCTCCGATTCCTCGTGGCCGTACTGCTGCTGAATACAACAAGAAGGGGTTAAACTGCTGCTTCACTTCTTGGCGCAGAATCAGCGACGAGAACCTCTCTCCAAGAATCAAGTGTGGTGCCAATTATATCAATAGCCGTGTGGGGCAGCGTGAGGCATTGCGCAATGGCTATGACACCTGCATCTTCCTGAACGAAGTGGGCAAGGTGGCAGAAGGTCCTGGTAGCTGTTTCTTTATGGTGAAAGGGAATCAGTTTATTACTCCTCGTCTCACCGACAGTGTGCTGGAAAGTATTACTCGTGATACGGTAATCAAACTGGCCGTTAATGAACTGGGTATGGAGTTCGTTGAGCGCACTGTTGACCGTACCGAGGTGTATATGGCAGATGAGGCTTTCCTTTGTGGTTCCGCTATGGAAGTGACACCTATCTATACCGTCGACAAGTACGCTATTGGAACAGGCGAACAGGGTGCAAAGACCAAGGCCATACACTTGAAGTATCTGGAGTGCGCACAAGGTAAATTGGAAAAATATAAGAACTGGCTGACAGCAATATATTAAACGATGGGTAAATACGTTGATGGATTGGTGTCGGTAGTTATACCGATGTACAATTCAAGTAGCTATATTACACCGACTATCATGTCAGCACTCAATCAGACATACAAAGATATTGAGGTGTTGGTTATAGATGACTGCTCAAAGGATAATTCCGTAGAGGTCGTTAATAATTTGGCAAAAACAGATGCTCGCCTTCGCTGTGTGCCGCAGGAGAAGAATCAAGGAGCTGCTGTTGCCAGAAATCGTGGTATCAATGAGGCGAAGGGGCAGTATATTGCATTTTTAGATAGCGATGACCTGTGGGCAGAGGACAAGATAGAGAAGCAGGTGGCTTTGATGAAAGCCAAGAATGCGGTTTTTGTTTATTGTGCCTACGATTGGGTTGATGAAAATGACGAACAGATTAAAGGGAAAATAAAGATTAAAGAGAGAGTTCGCTATAAGGACTTGATGACGAAAACGTATATCTGCACACCAGCAGCAATATATGACAGGAATGTGATTGGTGATGTGGAAATGCCATTGCGACGTACTGGTCAGGATTATGCTTTCTGGCTGGTTTTGCTCAAAAAAACGGATGCTTTTGGAATAGATGAGGCTCTTGTACATGTTAGAAGAAGGAGCGGATCTTTGTCAAAGAACAAATTCCAGAATCTGAAAGATATTTGGGAGGTTCAGACTATTAACGAGGGTATAAATAAAGTATCTGCTGCATGGCATCTATTTAGGTACACTGTCTTTACTATAAAAAAGAGGTTCTTATAATAATTTCAAATGGCGTTTAATTCATTTTCTTTTTGGCTTATATTCCCGATTATATTCACACTCTACTGGTCGATTCCGGCTAAGTGGAATGTGGGGAGGAAGGTTTTGCTCCTGATAGTAAGTTACCTTCTGTATATGAATTGGAAACCAGCTTATGCCCTTGTGTTGCTTGGAGTAACACTAATTACGTACTGGGGCGGAAGATTATTTGAGAATAAGGCTGATAAGAAAAAGAAGCTTGTATGGTCGTTGACGCTGTTGGGCATATTGCCATTGCTCATATTTAAGTGGTATAACTTCCTGAATGATAGTATTAGTGCAGGGCTTGCCAGTGTAGGATTGCAGTTTGCTCTGCCAGGATTGAACTGGGCAATACCGGTTGGAATCTCGTTCTTCACCTTCCAGGCCGTAGGGTATATGTTAGACGTGTATCATGGAAGGGTAAAGGCTGAAAAAAAACTGCTGGATTATTTGCTCTTTGTGTCTTTCTTCCCTCAGGTGATGAGCGGTCCATTAGTAAGGCTGATGAACTGCTACCACAGATAAAGAACCCTCATAGGTTTGACTATGAACAAGGTAAGCAGGGCTTGAAATGGCTCCTATGGGGTATGTTTATCAAATTGGTGATTGCTGACCGTTTAGGTTTGTTTGTGGATACTGTTTGTGCCAATTACATACATTACAGTGGTTCGTCTATTTTTGTTGCCAGTCTGTTTTACACTTTGCAGATTTATTGTGACTTTGCTGGTTACTCGTTAATGGCAATAGGTATTGCAGCAACTCTGGGCTTTAACTTGATAAACAATTTTAAGCGTCCGTATCTTGCAACAAGTATCACGGACTTTTGGAGAAGATGGCATATCTCACTAACCAGATGGCTCACCCAGCAGGTCTATATACCTCTTGGTGGCAGCCGTTGCAGCAAGGCAAGAACCTATTGGAACATCTTTGTGACCTTTTTGGTGAGCGGCATTTGGCATGGAGCCAACTGGACGTTTATAGTCTGGGGCTGTATGCATGGTGTTCTCCAAATAATAGAGAAAGCATTAGGATGGCAGAAGTACGAAGGTCACAATTGGGTTGTTAAAGTTGTAAGGATATGCGTCACCTTCCTGCTGGTGAACTTCGCATGGGTATTCTTCAGAATGCCAAGTATAGGTGAAGCATGGGGCGCGATTTGCAGAATCTTTACTGATTTTGGAACTCCGAAACTCTCAGACATGGGAAGTTCAATAATGCTTATTATTGTGATGGGGTTGGCAATTCTAATCTTCAAGGATCTTCGCGAAGAATGCTTTAGTGACAAGATGCGCTTTTTGGAGGCCAAACCAATCAGATGGGCTATTTATGTGGGGTTGTTCTGTATGGTGCTGATGTTTGGTGCACTGGACGGTGGTTCATTTATCTATGTAAATTTCTGAGCCATGAAGAAGTATATTGCCAAGATATTGATTTTCTTCGTTATCGTTGTGGTGATTGATTTTTGCGTTGGCTTTGTTGGAGGATATTTCCAATCACACGCAAAGGGAGGTGATACTCGCAAGACAAACGACCTCGTAATGAATGACCAACACGACATCCTTATTTTTGGTTCCAGCCGAGCATGTCATCATTACGATGCTCCATATATGAGCGATACATTAGGTTTGGATGTTTTCAATGCTGGCTATGATGGCAACGGTGTGATACTTTCTTATGGTTTGCTTTCCATGATGATAGAACGCTATCAGCCCAAACTCATCCTATTTGATGTTGAACCAGCATTTGACATAAATGTGTATGCAGCGGATAATGGGAATAAGCGATATATCACACCATTGAAGCCCTATTACCAAAATGCAAGGGTAAGTGAGGTAATTAAGGACGTATCTGAGGAAGAATGGTTGAAATCTTATTCTGGCATGATGCGCTATAACACTACCATTATTTCGAAGGCGTTGGATTATGTGCAAGGCAGTGGGGTATCGAATAATGGCTATATTCCAATGAAAGGAGTATATACAGGTGAACCCAATAAGAAAAAGGGAAATGACCCCAAGCGAGATGCTATCAAATTGGAATATGTGGAGAAAATCTTGGTTCTTGCCCAGACAAGGAATGTGCCTATAGTGGTTGTAGCTTCGCCTAAATATGGTAAAAAGAATGCAGACGATGTAAAACCAGTGATAGATATTTGTAGAAAGCACAATATCCCATTCATTGACTATTATGCCAATGAAGAATTCATGCAACACAAGGAGTGGTTCGTCGAGCCAATGCATCTGAATGAAGTGGGGGCAAGAGAATTTTCGCGTATAATTGTTGGCAATATCAGCAGTTTATTAGGACATTGACTTATAAGGTTCTATTGTTGGGTATAGATGGGAAGAAGTAAAGGTTTATGTTCGGGAGTTAGAAGGGAGTAAATACAAGATATTGATATGAACTTGGTTAATAGTACAAAAGAATTCTTGGTGAACGAGGCTCGCTCGTGTTCTATGGACTTCGGTTGCGTTACGCCACAATACGTTTCGCGTATGTTGGGCTGGGAAGTTTCTATGGATGAGATTGCCGAAGCATTAATTGAAGCAAAGAGACAGTTGAATATTCGGGTTCTGTAATCATAGAATGCAAAGATGGGCCGTATGAGCCGCTGAGTGAAGACGAGCTTTTCAAAGTGTAGAGTTGAGAGTTTAGCAAATCAATGTTATACCATGACCGAAAAAAAACGCATTTACCTTTGCCTTGCCAAAATGAGTGAGAGCGGGGCTGAGCAACATTTCATCAATGAGGCATTCGACACCAATTGGGTGGCACCGCTGGGACCCAATGTGGATGCCTTCGAGAAAGACTTGGAAGACTTCCTGAACGCTAAACTTATAAAGGACCCTCTACTCCCAAATTACAACGCTCAACTTTTCAAACGAGTGGCCGTGATGAATTCTTGCACAGCTTCCATTCATGTGGCCCTGCTTTTGTTGGGCGTTCAGAAAGACGATGAGGTTGTTTGCCAATCATTCTCCTTTTGTGCCTCATCGAATCCCGTGACATACTGCGGGGCAAAACCTGTGTTTGTGGATTCGGACAAAGAGACGTGGAACATGTCACCCAAGCTTCTCGAAGAGGCCATAAAAGACCGTGTTGCAAAGACTGGCCGCAAGCCCAAGGCCATTATCGCGGTCAATCTTTTCGGTATGCCAGCCAACTGGGAAGCCATTGATGAAATCAGCTGCCGGTATGGGATACCCGTTATAGAAGATGCAGCTAACTCTTTAGGCTCCTGTTATAAAGGCCAGCCATGCGGAACCTTCGGTGCGTTGGCCACCTTGTCGTTCAACGGCAACAAAATCATCACCACAAGCGGGGGTGGCGCTGTTGTATGCCCTGACGAGGAGACGAAAAAACGGGCAGTGTTCCTTGCCACCCAAGCCCGCGAGAACTGCATGCACTACCAGCATGAAGTGATTGGCTACAACTACCGCATGAGCAACATTTGCGCTGGTATCGGACGTGGCCAGATGATGGTGTTGAACGACCACATTGCGCATCACAAACACGTGCATGAACTGTATGTTGAGTTGCTGGCAAACGTGAAGGGGGTTGTGGTAAAAGGCAACCCAAGTGAAGACTATGACAGTAATTTCTGGCTGACCACGGTCACCTTTGAAGAGGGTGTTGACACGGTGGCTTTATGCAAGGCACTTAATGCCGCAGGCATTGAAGCCCGTCAGCTATGGAAGCCCATGCACATGCAGCCAGTTTACCAAGACGCACCTGCTTACATCAACGGTGTGAGCGAGAATCTATTCAGAACAGGCATTTGCCTGCCAAGCGGCCCATGGGTAAGCGATGAGGATGTGCATTACATTGTGGATACTATAAAGAGTGCTATTCTGGATGGAGAGTAAGAATGGGAAGTGGGAGCCGCTCACGGATGCAGACGTACTTAGTTGATAGTTGATAATTGACAGTTGAAATCATAAAAAAGGCTCGCCTGACGGCGGGCTTTTTTAATTTTTCCTCGGCTGCGTGAAAGAATTTGTGTAATTTTGCGGTTTGAAAATAAAAAATGGATAGTTATGTGTAGAGTTACCGTAGAAGTTGACCAAGAGGTACTTAGAAGTATGAATCCGGCATTGGACAGTACTGCTGCTATCCGTCATTGGGCTCAGCAGTTGATCGATATGCGTATCCAACAGATGGAATTTGAAGATACTGAGACTATGAGCATTGAAGAGGCTCGTGCAATAATTCATGAGACTATCAGGAAGGAATACGCTCTTATATGAAGCATATCATCAGAAAGCGATGCGTCCAAAGGATAGATTCATTCTATCAGACGCTTGCCACTCCCAAAACATGCATAACAAGAAAAAATAGTCGTGCGGCAAGCGTTTGCCTTATGGTAAACAATAATCTGTGAAATCAGTGCTATCTGTGTGACATGTTTAGTTCACCGCAAGGTGAACCTGAAAACAGCAGCGGCTACAACTTTATTACATGTTGTAGCCGCTGCTGTTGTAATAGGTAGGTTCAACTACCTAAGATCCGTCGGATGTTTACTTGTTTCCTATCCGTAGTACTCCTTATACCATTCTGCAAATTTCCTTAGTCCTTCCCTTAATGTAATCTTGGGTGTGAAGCCGAAGTCGCGTTCCAGTGCTGTGGCATCAGCGTATGTCGTGGGCACATCTCCTGGCTGCATGGGCACCAGTTGCTTATGCGCCTCGAAGTCGTAGTCCTGTGGGAGGACACCGGCCCTGAGGAGTTCTTCCTGAAGAATTTGGACAAAGTCCAACAAATTCTCTGGCTGACCGCCACCTATGTTATAGACGGCGTAAGGCGGAATCGGCAAGCCGTCCTCCCCTTTCTTACGCTCCGGAGCCTTGGCCATCACCCGGACGATGCCCTCAACAATGTCGTCAACATACGTGAAGTCACGTCGACAGTTACCGTAATTATAAATCTGAATGGTCTGACCCTTCAAGAGCTTGTCGGTGAATCCGAAGTAGGCCATGTCAGGCCTACCGGCAGGACCATAGACGGTGAAAAACCGTAGACCCGTGCTGGGGATGTCGTAAAGCTTGCTGTAGCAATGGGCAAAGAGTTCATTGCTCTTTTTGGTGGCCGCATAGAGGCTCACAGGATTATCCACGCGGTCTTCTACCGCAAACGGTACCTTCTTGTTGCCACCGTACACACTGGAACTTGATGCGTACACCAAATGCTCCACAGGATGATGTCGGCACGCCTCTAATATATTATAGAACCCGATGATGTTGCTCTCAATATACACGTCGGGGTTCTCGATGCTGTAGCGGACACCAGCCTGGGCTGCAAGATTGACTACCACGTCAAAGTGGTACTCGGCAAAAAGGCGGTTGACCAAGTCGCGGTCTGCAATGCTACCACGGACGAAAATCCAGGTGTTTGTTGAACACGAATGGCTTTTTTCTTCCGAACACGAATTGCACGAATCGGGCGAATCTTTATTCGTGTCATCGGTGCGATTCGTGTTTGCAATAGCATCCAGTTCGCGGAGGCGGTACTCCTTAAGCGAGACATCGTAGTAGGCATTCATGTTATCGATGCCCACGATGGTCGCCCCTTTCAAATCCTTGAAGAGACGCTTGACGAGGTTAGAGCCTATGAAGCCCGCTGCACCGGTAACTAATATACTGTTCAAAACAGTTGTAAGTTTAGAAAGGGACGTTAAGATTCGGCAGCCAGGTGGTTTCGATGGTAAACGAGCCTGCACCGGCATCGGCGGAGAACAGTTTACCAGTTAGAATGGTCTGGCGGTTGCGCTGTAACGGGACATCGCTGACCGTTGTCGAAAAGACCACGTTATCGTCATCGTCCAAAGTCTCAAGGGTCACACCCATTGTTTGCTCGTCGGAAGCCAAAAAGAGGTAGGTCGCAAAGGCCGATGTGGTACCTGCTGCATTAGGCAACGTAATGGAATTGGAAAAGCCAGTGTTGACGGTAGCCAAACCCGTGCTGGGACTGAAGTCACGACCGCCAGCAGGGAAGGTCATGCGCACCTTGGTTACTTCCTCCGGACGAACATCAGTAGTGGAAACGCAACAACGGGAAACGATTCTATTCAGTGTTGCCGACAGGTCAACGGCAGCAGTACCTGTGACATGAACATCCTGTGTCGCCACAAAGCTGTCCCAAAGCTTCTCATCCATCAAAATGGCCGATGTGGGACTGATCAAGTTAAACGGCACCGTGCAAGCTGAGCCGATGACCACCATGGTATAGTCACCAACCGGCAAATCACAAGAAAACTCGCCGAAGGTCTCGTAGGTGGTGGGGTCGTCGCGCAACTGGGAGACATTGTACTGAGCCGTACCATCGGCTTTGAAGAATGCCAAAGTCATCGTTTTCACGTTTGTGTAGGTCCCCACAGGTTCACCCTTGGTCGGGAAATCATCTACAAGGACTCCGAAGTCATTGGCATGTACATGTACTGGAACTAAGGCTTGGTTGTTCTTCTTGCATCCTGCCATCAGCAGAATCATTGCCAGAAACAAAAATACTTTTTTCATAAAGCTAAAGTTATAATTTTTAGGTTAGTTTCACATTCTTTTCTCGTCTCACACCTTTTCAAAATAGGTGTCAGGTTTATTGGGGTCGAAGATTTCGTTGCAGTACATCACCGTGACGAGGTTTTCGGTGTCGCTCAGATTAATGATGTTGTGCGTATAGCCAGGGAGCATGTGGATGCACTGAATGTTGTCGCCACTCACCTCGAATTCGATAATCTCGTCAGTGCCGAGCTTACGCTCCTGAATCAGGCCGTGGCCAGAGACCACGATGAAAAACTCCCACTTGGTGTTGTGCCAATGCTGGCCCTTGGTGATGCCGGGCTTGGAAATATTGATAGAGACTTGGCCACAGTTGAGGGTATGCACCAGTTCGGTGAAGGAGCCACGGTCGTCGACGTTCATCTTCAACGGGAAGGCGACTTTCTCTTTCGGAAGGTAACTGAGATAGGTGCTGTATAGCTTCTTGGCGAAGCTGTTGGCTGGAATCTCAGGGATCACCAGCGTCTGCGGCTGTGCAGAGAATGACTTAAGCAACTCTACAATCTCACCCAATGTAATCTTATGGGTAGTTGGCACATAGCAATAGCGACCATCAGCCTTTGGCACGACCTCCAATCCTTCAAATTCGCAATGATGCTCCTCTCCTTTCAGGCAGGCAATCATCTCGTCAACGAGGTCATCAATATATAGCAGCTCCAATTCAACGCTGGGGTCATTTACAGTGTAAGGCAGGTCGTTGGCAAATGCGTTGCAGAAAGTCGCGACAGCGCTGTTGTAGTTCGGGCGGCACCACTTACCGAAAAGATTCGGGAAACGATAAACCAGCACTTTAGCACCAGTTTCCTTGCTGTAGTTTAAGAACAAGTCCTCACCTGCTTTCTTGCTACGGCCGTATTCCGAGTTACCAAAGCGGCCAGTGAGCGAAGCCTGCTGACTCGAGCTAAGCATCACCGGACACTTGTTACCATGCTTCTTCAACGTATCTAATAGTGTACTGGCGAAGCCAAAGTTGCCTTGCATGAACTCTTCCTGGTTCTGCGGACGATTCACTCCGGCGAGGTTGAACACGAAGTCGCAATCGCGGCACCAAGCATCCAATTCCTCGGGCGTGCTGTCAAGATCGTATTCATAGACGACATCCACCTTTACACCGCCATAGCAACGTGCCTTGCCATCCTTTATGTTGTTCAATTGAGCGCAAAGGTTCTTCCCTACGAACCCTTTGGCGCCTGTTACCAATATCTTCATTTCACTCTGATTATATTTCTTATTTTTGCTTGCGGCTTTTTTTCTCACACGGATTTCACGGATTTCACAGATTTTTGTTCACCTTGCAGTGAACGGGCTACCGCACGCTAATTGACTATCCGTTTTATTCCCTCACGCAGGTTACTTGTGTTAAAGTTTACCAAAAGACCTACGTGTTTTTTCATCAATTTCAGATAGGTAAGCAGATGTTTTGCGAACACGGGCTTCATCTCCTCAACTGATTTCAATTCCACTATCACCTGATTGTTCACCATCAAGTCAAGCCTGAGTGCAGTTTTTAGCTTGCTGCCTTTGTAGATGATGGGCACCTCGGCCTGACGTACCACTTCCAAGCCGCGTTCCTGCAACTCGAATGCCAAGGCTTCTTCATACACCGATTCCAACAAGCCCGGACCTAACTCATTATATACGTCAAATATGGCACCTCTTATTTTGTAGGTAAGTTCATCATCCGTCATAGCCTGTCGTGCGTCAGCCGCTTGTCGCAAGGCAAGCATAATCCGTGTAATCTGTGTAATCTGTGTGACATAATAAACATCGTTCGTGAGAGCTACACAAGGTTCGGGATGCCATTGAGTTCGTTCTGGATGTACGTCAAGCTCGCAATCTTCTCCTTGGTCTCTTCAAGGTTCAATCTCTTGGTGTTATTAGAGTTAAATTCCTCGATGGTGGCGCGCTTCACGTCGCCCTCCTTGAAGAACTTGTCGTAGTTCAGGTCGCGGTTGTCAGCTGGAACGGCATAGAAGTTGCCCATATCTATTGCCTTGGCGGCTTCTTCCTTGGTCAACAAAGTCTCATACATCTTCTCTCCGTGGCGGATACCAATCACGCGAATCTCTGGCTCATTGGGTGCTTGGTGTTTAAACAGTTCAACAACAGCCTCTGCTTGAGTCTGAATCGTGCAGGCAGGAGCCTTTTGGACGAGGATGTCACCGTTCTTACCGTTTTCAAAGGCGAAGAGGACGAGATCCACAGCTTCTTCGAGTGACATGATGAAGCGGGTCATCTTGGGCTCAGTCAGCGTGATGGGGTTGCCTTTGCGAATCTGGTCTATCCAAAGAGGAATGACAGAGCCGCGCGAGCACATCACATTGCCATAACGGGTACAGCAAATCTTGGTGTTGCCAGAGAGGCGGCTCTTGGCCACGGCAATCTTCTCCTCGATAGCCTTGGTAATACCCATGGCGTTAATCGGGTAGGCAGCTTTGTCGGTCGAAAGGCAGATGACGCATTTCACACCAGCATCAATGGCTGCATCCAAAGTGTTGTCCGTACCCATTACGTTGGTCTTGACGGCCTCCATCGGGAAGAACTCGCACGACGGAACCTGTTTCAATGCAGCAGCATGGAACACATAATCCACGCCTTTCATGGCATACTTCAGCGTGCTCTTGTTACGCACGTCGCCGATGTAGAACTTAATTTTGTTGGCCACTTCCGGCATACGTGCCTGAAAATCGTGACGCATATCATCCTGTTTCTTCTCGTCGCGGCTGAAAATGCGGATTTCGCCAATGTCGGTGCGTAAGAATCTGTTTAATACTGCATTACCGAATGAACCGGTGCCACCTGTGATAAGGAGGACTTTATCTTTAAATACTGACATAATATCTTGTTACTTAATTGATTATCATTAAAACTTGCGCCAGACCATCTTATTGACCACACCCACGTAGGACTGAATGATGCGGACCACCTTAGTGGAGACGTTCTCATCCATGTAGTCGGGCACGGGAATGCCATGGTTGCCATCGCGGATAAGTTCCACTGCCACATCGACACTCTGTAGGAGGCCTACCGTATCGATGCCGCTGAGGACAAAGCAACCTTTGTCGAGAGCTTCGGGGCGTTCAGTACTGGTGCGGATGCAGACAGCCGGGAAAGGATGACCTACACTCGTGAAGAAGGAACTTTCCTCGGGAAGAGTGCCACTGTCAGAGACCACTGCGAAAGCATTCATCTGCAGGCAATTGTAGTCATGGAAACCCAAAGGCTCATGCTGGATGACACGTTTATCTAATTGGAAGCCACTGGCCTCAAGGCGTTTGCGGGAACGCGGGTGGCAACTGTAAAGAATCGGCATGTCATACTTCTCGGCCATCTTATTAATAGCGGTGAACAACGACATGAAATTCTTCTCCGTGTCAATATTCTCCTCGCGGTGCGCTGAGAGCAAGATATATTTGCCTTTCTCTAAACCCAAGCGTTTGTGGATGTCGCTGGCCTCAATCTCTTTCAAGTTGTTATGCAGCACCTCGGCCATCGGGGAACCAGTGACATAAGTGCGCTCTTTCGGCAGACCCGTATCGGCAAGGTAGCGGCGGGCATGCTCGGAGTAAGCCATATTGACATCAGAAATGATGTCCACGATGCGGCGGTTAGTCTCCTCGGGCAGGCATTCGTCTTTACAGCGGTTACCAGCCTCCATGTGGAAAATCGGGATGTGCAGACGCTTGGCGCCAATCACGCTGAGGCAAGAGTTGGTGTCGCCTAACACCAGCACAGCGTCCGGCTGCACCTCCACCATCAGTTGGTAGCTTTTAGCAATAATATTGCCCATGGTCTCACCAAGGTCATTGCCCACAGCTTCCATATAGATGTCCGGGTCGGCCAATTTGAGATCCTTAAAGAAGACACCGTTAAGGTTGTAGTCGTAGTTCTGGCCGGTGTGAGCCAGAAGACAATCGAAATACTGGCGGCACTTGTTGATGACCGCAGCAAGGCGGATAATCTCTGGACGTGTGCCCACGATAATGAGAAGTTTCAGTTTCCCGTTATTCTTGAATTCAGCCATATTCTTTTTTAGTTTAGTTTTAGAGATTCATTTTTAGATTTATTCGATGATAAACATTAGTCGCGCTTGAAAATATCACGGGTATATACCTTGCTAGCCACATCATCAAGACAGCTGTCATAACGGTTGGCGATGATGGCACGGCTTTCAGCCTTGAATTTTTCAAGGTCATTCACTATTAAAGAGCCGAAGAAGGTGGTGCCGTCTTCCAATGTCGGTTCATAGATGATGACCTCTGCGCCCTTGGCCTTGATACGTTTCATAATACCTTGTATGGCACTCTGACGGAAATTGTCGGAGTTGCTCTTCATCGTGAGTCGATACACGCCAATGACACATTTCTGCTCGCGACTGGTTTCATATTGGCTACTGGCCTCATAATAACCTGCACGGCGCAACACCGCATCGGCAATATAGTCCTTGCGGGTGCGGTTGCTCTCCACAATGGCACGAATGAGGTCTTCCGGCACATCTTCGTAGTTAGCGAGCAACTGCTTGGTGTCCTTCGGCAAGCAGTAGCCACCATAGCCAAACGATGGATTGTTGTAATGCGTACCGATACGCGGGTCAAGGCCAACGCCTTCAATGATAGCCCGCGTATCCAATCCCTTCATTTCCGCATAGGTATCCAATTCATTAAAATAGCTCACACGCAAGGCGAGGTAAGTATTGGCAAAGAGCTTCACAGCTTCGGCTTCTTTGGTTCCTATGATGAGAGTGGGGATATCTTGTTTGGCAGCTCCCTCTATCAGCAATTCAGCAAAACGACGGCCTTGTTCGGTCAGCCATTCCACGTCTGTGAGAGCCACAATGGCCTCGTTCTCCTCACGGAACGCTTCTCCCATTATTTTTGGGACGCCCACAATGATGCGGGAGGGGTACAGGTTATCATACAAAGCCATGCTTTCACGCAGGAACTCCGGCGAGAATAACAGGTTAAACTTCTTGACACCTTTTTTCTGATACTTCACATAGAGTGAACGGGTGTAGCCCACCGGGATAGTACTCTTGATCACCATCACAGCATCGGGGTTCACTTTCAGCACCGCATCAATGACAGCCTCCACAGCACTGGTGTCAAAAAAGTTCTTTTGGGTATCGTAGTTAGTAGGTGCGGCGATGACGACAAACTCCGCATCTTTGTAACCGGCTTCCTGGTCAAGGGTGGCCCTAAGTTTCAAAGGCTTGTTGGCAAGATACTCTTCTACATAATCATCCTGAATGGGTGAATGCCTATTGTTCACCATTGCAACACGTTTTGGCACCACATCCACAGCAGTGACTTCATTGTGTTGGGCAAGCAGCGTTGCCAAACTCATGCCCACATAGCCCATGCCTGCTACTGAGATTCTCATTGCGTTATCCGTGTTTTTAGTACAAAAAGTTGTATTTATTATCGCTGGAGTTGGCGTATAAATCCACACTCGCCTCTTTACAGCTCCGCCCCGTCAATCACTAAAAATGATGACAAAGTTCTGATTATCAATTAGGTAAAACAAAACTTATAAAGCATTGATAAACCTATAGTTGCCTGCAAAGATAGAAAAAAAACAAATGACAATGACAATACATCCTTTTTTTGAAAAATGTTGTATTTTTGCAGACTCAAAGTTCCAGATTACTGACTTTTGCCTGCCAATTGTCCTTCTGACAGAAAGAAAATGTTTCATTTATGGAAAAGAAAAAAATCTACCTGTGCCTTGCTCACATGACCGAAGCAGGACTTGAAGGGAAATACATCCAAGAAGCTTTCGACACCAACTGGGTGGTGCCGTTAGGACCCAATGTCGATGCTTTTGAGAAAGATCTGGAGGCTTTTGTCAACAAGAGTCTGTTGGACAAACGTGTCGTTGCCCTTTCATCGGGGACAGCAGCCGTGCATCTGGCTTTGTTGGCGAGTGGCGTGGGAGCGGGCGATGAGGTGCTGGTACAGAGTTTCACCTTCTGTGCCACGAGCAACCCTGTGGCCTATCTCGGGGCCAAACCCGTCTTTATCGACTCGGAATCCGACAGTTGGAACATGGATCCAGCGCTGCTTGAGGAGGCCATCCGCGACCGCATCGCTAAAACGGGTCGCAAGCCCAAGGCTATCGTTCCAGTGACACTCTACGGAATGCCTTACGATGTCGACAGCATCATGGCCATTGCTGAACACTATGACATCCCAGTCATAGAAGACACGGCAGAGGCTTTCGGCAGCTGTTGGAAAGGTCGAGCGTTAGGCACCTTTGGGCGATTTGGGGTGCTTTCATTCAACGGCAACAAGATGATCACCACTTCAGGCGGAGGAGCACTCATTTGCAAAGATGACAGCGAGCGTCAGCACATCCTGTGGCTCGCCACGCAAGCCCGTGAGTCGTATCCTTACTACCAACATGAGGCTATAGGTTATAACTACCGCCTCTCCAACATCTGTGCCGGCATCGGGCGGGGGCAGATGACCGTAGTTAATGACCACATCGCCCATCACAAGCACGTCTACGAGACCTACCGTGAGGGACTTAAGGGCTTGGACGGTATTGAGGTGCATGGTAATCCCGACAATCGTTACGACAGCAACTTCTGGCTCAACACTATCACTTTAGACCCGAATGTCCACGTCAAGGGACAAGAGGAAGCCTACAAGACCCAGCCCGCCCGTAGCGACTGCGAACCTAATGACAATGTGGAAGCCCTAAGAACTTGGCTTGACGCTCGTGGAATAGAGGCAAGACCCTTGTGGAAACCCATGCACAAGCAGCCTATCCACAAAGACGCATTAGCTTATCTGAACGGGGTGTCAGAGTCGCTCTTCCAAGTGGGTCTGTGCCTGCCCAGTGGGCCTTGTGTGTCAGACGAGGATTTGAATTTTATTATCCAAACCATCATAGAAGCAATAGGTTAATTTCGCTGAAACCAATGAAGACCATTGAGAAAAAATACCTACTACCCTTTATCCTTATTACGAGTTGCTTTGCATTGTGGGGCTTTGCCAACGATATCACCAACCCAATGGTGAAGTCGTTCAGTAAGATTTTCCGCATGAGTGTGACACAGGGCTCGCTGGTTCAATTGGCTTTTTATGGAGGTTATTTCGCTATGGCTTTGCCTGCCGCCCTATTCATCAAACGTTTCAGCTATAAAAAAGGCATCCTGATGGGTTTGGGGCTGTACGCTGTTGGTGCTTTGATGTTTCTCCCTTCTGCCAAAATAGGCAGCTACTGGCCCTTCTTGATAGCCTACTTTATCCTCACCTGCGGGTTGAGCTTTTTGGAGACAAGCGCCAACCCGTTCATTCTGAGCATGGGCAGTAACGAGACGGCTACACGACGGCTCAATCTGGCACAATCGTTCAATCCTATCGGGTCGCTGGCCGGAATGTGGGTGGCGATGAACTTCATTCAAGCGCAAATCAATCCCATGAGTACTGCTGAACGTGCTCTGCTATCCGATGCCGAGTTTGAGGCTCTGAAATCTGCCGATTTAAACATCGTCGTTAAGCCTTATGCAGCCATAGGCATTGTGCTGGTGGTCATCTTCATCCTGGTGTTGATAGCGAAGATTCCCGTGAACAAAAAGCCCGATGATGGAATATCCAGAGCTTTGGGGCCGAGCATACAGAGATTGTTGGCCAACAAAACCTACCGCGAAGGCGTGATAGCCCAGTTTTTCTACGTAGGCGCACAAATCACCTGCTGGACCTTCATCATTCAATATGGCACTAAAGTCTTCATGGATGAAGGCATGACCGAACAAGCAGCAGAAATTCTGTCGCAGCGACTCAATATTGTGGCAATGATACTGTTCTGCAGCTCGCGGTTTCTCTGTACCTGGCTGATGAAATGGCTCAATCCTCAACGGATGCTTGCCCTATTTGCTACTATAGCGATGGCCCTTACGTTGATTGTCATCACCATAGGTGGACGAATTGGGGTTTATAGCCTTGTAGCTGTTTCCATCTGCATGAGTTTGATGTTTCCCACCATTTTCGGCCTCGCCCTGAAAAACGTAGGGCCGGATACTGAATTAGGCTCAGCTGGCCTCATCATGGCCATCCTTGGCGGAAGCTTGCTGCCCCCACTACAAGCTATGATTATTGATACTGGACATATAGGGTTATCATTCATCGTTCCTTTCTGTTGTTTCCTGTCTGTTTTTATTTACGCACTTAGAACCTATTCTAAACCATGAAAAAAGTCTTCGTCAGCGGTTGTTATGACCTTCTCCACTCAGGCCATGTAGAGTTCTTCAGGCAAGCAGCGCAATATGGCGACCTTTATGTAGGTATCGGCTCTGATAAGACCATACTACACTATAAAAACCACCGAACGCTTTATAACGAGAACGATCGACTCTTCATGGTGAAGAGCATCCGTTATGTGAAAGATGCCTTCATCAATGCCGGTAGCGGGGTCATGGATTTTGTGCCGACAGTCGATTTCCTCAAACCAGACATATTGGTGGTGAACGAAGATGGTGCTTCGGATGAAAAAAGACGTTTCTGTGAGGAACGGGGCATAGAATACATAGTGCTACAACGCATCCCCGCAGAGGGTTTGGACGCTCATTCAAGCACAGCACTGAAAGACGCGCTCTGCCGTATCCCTACACGACTTGACTTGGCAGGCACTTGGATTGACCAACCTTATGTCAGCCAATATGCCCCAGGATGGGCTATCACTATCAGTTTGGAACCTACTTTTGAAATTCGTGAACGTTGTGGACTGAGCACCTCTACACGCAACATGATCAAGAAGATATGGCCGATACAGCTACCCGACATGAATCCTGAGATGCTGGCCAAACTGGTGTTCTGTTTTGAGAACGACCCCGAGAGGAGTGACGGCATCATCAGTGGGGCACAAGACTCGATTGGCATTTGTGTTCCAGGGCTATGCCGTCATTGGTACAACGGGCGTTTTTGGCCCGACAAGATTGAAACCTGCAACGATGAGGAAGTGCTAAGCTGGCTAGAACAGCATCTGGTCATGATTCCCATGGAACCGAGAAAACCAGGTTGCTCGGTTGTGGAAGGCAAAGACATCACAAAGCCTAAAGTGGAGGCCCTTGCTTCTGCTGCCGAACAATGCTGGAATGCCATTATGCAAATGGACCTCAAGGCGTTTGGCGAAGCCTACAAAGCTTCTTTCAATGCCCAAACCGCCTTGTTCCCGGCAATGATTCAAGGCTCGGTACAAAATTACATTGACGAATACAAGAATCAAGTGCTGGCTTGGAAAATGCCCGGTGCCGGTGGCGGTGGCTATCTGGCCTGCGTAGTGAACGATGCCGCTGCTTTTTGCAATGAACATCAACAAGCTATAAGAATCAGCATTCGTAGAAAGGGATAATACGCATTGGATTTTGCACCCATCAATGCACCATCAATCCTCCGATATTTCGCTCATCATCTTGCGGTAGGCTGAGAAAACGTTAGCGCGGGAGATGTAGCCCAGATACTTGCCTCCTTGGATGACGGGGATGTTGTATTTGCCCGACTTTTGGAACTTATGGACAATCTCCTCCATCGGCTCCTCGGGATGGATGACATAGTCGGGGAGAACAGCGAAGTTCTGTATTGACTGGTCGTAATACGAAGCATCGAAGAGGATAGCCCTCACGTCGTCAAACAGCACATGACCACAGAAGAAGCCCTCCTTATCGACCACAGGGAAAATGTTACGCTTGGACGACGAGACCAAGGGCAACAAATCGCGGAAGAGGCAATCGGGATGGATAGGGCTGAAGTTGTTCTCTATCAGTTGGTTGATGACCATCATGTTCAAGATGCTCTTGTCCTTGTTGTGGGTCACTTCAACACCCTTTTCGGCCACCGCATTGGTATAGATGGAATGGCTGAAAAACAAGCGGTTGATGGCGTAAGCCAGAGCCGCTACAATCATCAAGGGTACAATAAGGGCATAACCGTTGGTGATTTCGGCAATGAGGAAGATACCCGTCAAAGGCGCATGCAGCATACCTGCCACCAAGCCACTCATACCCACGAGGGCGAACTTGGCGGGGTCTAACTCAGCGATACCCAGATAGTTGATCAAAGTTGCAAAGAAGAGTCCCGTGAACGCACCAATAAACAAAGCCGGAGCGAAAGTGCCACCCACGCCGCCTGCGCCGAAGGTGAAAGCAGTCGCAAAGGCCTTCAGCAGAATCATGCCCGCAAAGAGGATGATGACCACAATGTCCAAGTCCTTAAATTGCTCAAACCAAGGGTTACCGAAAATGGGGCTGTAGTCGCCACGCAAAGCCGAGTTGATGGCCTCGTAACCCTCGCCATAAAGGGCTGGGAACAAGAAGATTAAGATACCCAAAAACGTGCTTCCCACAAGAAAGCGCATCCAAGGCGATTCTACCTTTTTGAAGCGCTTCTCCACACTGAAGGTCACTTTGAGGAAATAGGCTGAAATCAGGCCTGCAAAGAGGCCCAGACCGATATAATAAATGGCATTGGAAGGGATGAATCCTTCAGAGATGACAGCAGGGTATTCCACCGACTGTCCAAGGAAGAAATAAGCCGTCAGGATGGCCGTGAACGAGGAGACGATAATAGGTACTATCGCATTGAGCGACAAGTCTATCATAAACACCTCTAGGGCAAAGACGATGCCTGTGATAGGGGCTTGGAAGATAGCCGCAATGGCCGCTGCGCCACCCATGCCGATGAGCTGGATGGTGTGCTTGTAGTCGAGTTTCAGCAGCTGGGCAATGTTGGAGCCTATGCTGCCGCCTGTAGACACAGAAGGACCCTCCAATCCTACAGAACCACCAAAACCGACAGTCAAAGCACTGGTAACAATAGACGACCATGTACTGCTACGGTCCACCTTACCTTTGTTCTTCGAGATGGCATAGAGGATACCCGGGATACCGTGTCCGACATCCTTTTTCAGGATGTACTTGCAAAACAGGATGGTCAGCAGGATACCGATGGCCGGACAGACGAAGAACAACAGATGCGAATAGTTGAACTGTGCACTGAAAACCAGGTCGCGGATGCCGTGGGCCAGCTTCTTGATGATGACCGCAGCCGCACCCGCAAGGAAACCCGTCGGGATGCTGAGAATCAGCATAAAGCGGCGGTCGGTCATGTGGGTCTTGCGCCATGCATTGAAGCGGTCAATCCATCCGTCTATCTTTTCACTCAGCTTCACGGCTGTAGAAATAGAGTTGCCTTATCCGTTGATCCAAGCCTCAACCTCCTCCAACTGCAGAGCCGGGATATCAAGTTTGTTCTTCTTGCGCAAGCCGTTCAGCTTCTCGCGAAGGGCTGAGGGCTTTTCGGCCTTCAGTTGCTCGATGGTGTTGTAGCCATTGGTGAGGAGCAAGGTTGCCCAAGTTTCAGCCATACCCAGTGCCATGAAGTCTTCCTTTGTGGCGTTCTTCACAACCTTCTCTGGACGCATCATGGGGAAGAGCAACACCTCTTGGATGGTGGTCTGTCCCGTGAGGAGCATCACAAAACGGTCAATGCCGATACCCATACCTGAGGTAGGAGGCATACCATATTCCAAAGCACGCAGGAAGTCGTTATCAATCACCATAGCCTCATCGTCGCCCCTGCCAGCTAGTTTCATTTGTTCCTCGAAGCGGTTGCGCTGGTCGATGGGGTCGTTCAGCTCGGTGTAGGCGTTGGCCAACTCCTTGCCGTTGACCATCAGCTCAAAACGCTCGGTCAGTTCGGGATTGTTGCGATGACGCTTGCAGAGGGGCGACATCTCGACGGGATAGTCTGTGATGAAAGTCGGCTGGATGTAGGTACCCTCGCACTTCCCGCCAAAGATTTCGTCAATCAGCTTGCCTTTGCCCATTGTTTCGTCCACCTCGATGCCGAGTTGCTTGCAGACATCACGCAATTGGGCCTCGTCCATACCCGTAATGTCGATGCCGGTCTTCTCCTTGATGGAGTCAATCATCGTGATGCGCTTGAAGGGACGCTTGAAGCAAATCTCGTTGTCGCCAACTTTCACGGTATCAGTGCCTAAGACCTCCGTAACAGCACGTTCAATCATAGCTTCAGTGTAATCCATCATCCAAAGGTAATCCTTGTAGGCCACGTATATTTCCAGTCCTGTAAACTCGGGATTGTGGGTGCGGTCCATACCCTCGTTACGGAAGTTGCGCGAGAACTCATACACGCCCTCAAAACCGCCCACGATAAGGCGCTTCAGGTAAAGCTCATCGGCAATGCGGAGGTACATCGGAATGTCCAAAGCATTATGATGCGTGATGAAGGGACGGGCCGTTGCACCACCCGGAATGGCTTGCAGCACAGGGGTTTCCACCTCAAGATAGCCACTCTCGTTGAAGAACCTTCTGATGCTGTCGATGATGCGGGTGCGGGTGATGAAGATATCCTTCACGTGGTCGTTCACCACGAGGTCGACGTAACGCATACGGTAGCGCAATTCGGGGTCGTTGAACTCATCGTATTTCACGCCATCCTTCTCCTTCACAATAGGCAGCGGGCGGAGTGACTTGCTCAACACGGTCATTTCCTTCACATGGACGGAGATTTCGCCCATCTGCGTGCGGAAGGCAAAGCCTTTCACACCGATGAAGTCACCGATGTCCAATAGACGTTTGAACACCGTATTATATAAGGTTTTGTCCTCCCCGGGGCAGATTTCGTCGCGCTTGATATAAAGCTGGATGCGGCCTTTCGAGTCCTGCAATTCGCAGAACGAGGCGGCACCCATGATGCGGCGACTCATGATGCGGCCCGCGAGGGTAACTTCCTGAAACTGATTGGGATTGTTGTCGTCAAATTGATTGAGGATATCCGTAGTGAACACGCTCACGGGGAACGCAGCCTGCGGATAAGGGTTGATGCCGAGCTTATAGAGTTCGGCCAACGAATTTCTTCTGATTTGTTCCTGTTCGCTTAGCATGATGTAATGCGTTTATTTTGGGTGCAAAATTACGACTTTTTGAGACAAAATTGCAGAAATATTACACTTTTGTAATAAGGTACTCTTTTAGTAATTCAACCCAAACGCCCAAATCGGAACTACGTTTCCATAACCATATTCGATTTCGTCTTTCACCACATAGCCTTCCTTTGCATCGGTGATCTGCCGTTTCCCTTTGCTTTTGCCTCCCACCTCAAAGGTTTTTCCTTGAATCTCAAAATCAGAAATTGGAGAAGAGGTAACTTTATGGTTCACACGCATTTGGTTGAAGAAGAAGGTCTCCCGAATCGTACCCGCGTCTTCCTGACCTTCATTTAACACATGCATCAAATTGGTGTTGTCCAAATAGACTTTCTCCACCTTACCAAGTTCGCCCAAACCTCCCGTTCCGTCTTTCAGTTGGGCAAGCAGTCCTGCCTTTTCCAAATAGGTCAAATAGTCTTCCACGTTGTTGCGACTGGCTTGAATTTGACTTCCAAGACTGGCCATATTGGGTTTATACGGCACCAATCCAGCCAAAATGACCAACAGCTTCTTCAGTTTTTTCGCCGTGCCAATGTTCATGTTGGCATACTGCGGAATATCCACCTCGATGGTACGCGTGATGACCTGGTTCAGTTCAGTCTCAAAATCAAGGTCCTGACCAAAAGGATAATAACCCTCTTTCAGATATTCCTTGAAATACACCAATGGGTGAGTCACTCCTGGAATCTTCGCCTCGTGGTTCAGAATCTGCTGCAAACTGAAAACGGGCACTTCAATATGGTGCCGAATGGCCAAATATTCCCTGAAAGACAATCCTTGCATCAGATATTTTGGCGCACGACGGCTCAAATCGGCTTCTCCTTTCTCAATGTCGAGGATAGATGACCCCGTAAAATAAACATGCAAATCAGGGAAGGCATCATACATCAGTTTCAGCTCTTGCGACCAATTGCTGTATTTGTGTACTTCGTCAATGAAGAGATACTTTCCACCGTTCTTGTTGAAGGCTTCAGCCGTTTCAAAAAGGCTGTGTCTCATAAAATAAAGATGGTCTGCTGTGACGTATAGCGTATCTCTGAGCGAATGATGCTTTTTGATGTGTTGAAGGAACAATGTGGTTTTACCCACACCTCGTGGCCCAACTAAGGCCAACATGCGGTTTTGCCAATGAATGGCATCATACTTGTAGCGGACAAACTGGCTTTCAATAGCGTCGAGTTGTTTCTGCATGAATTGGTATAATCCTTCCATTTTTGCTTTGTTTTGATGCCGCAAAAATAATAAAAATGCACTGCATGAGTGCGGATTTCTTTAAAAAATGCACTGCATGAGTGCAGATTTATTCAAAGTACCTTGCGGTCAAGCCACTTTATGAATTAATGCAATCGAACAAATAAACAAGAACTATAAACAAAAAAAACGGGAAGATATAGATGAAAAAACTAAATATATGTTGTACTATTTGCCATTGTGGAACAATTATCAGAATTCCGATAGTGTCACCCTTAAAACTATTCTATCACCAACTGCTCCCAGCGGATTTTGGGTACATATTGGACACCTTCCTCGTCGCGGTAGTAAGCTAGTTTCTCGTCAGCATCGACGGGTTGGAGCTTGATGTTCTCGTTCCCCTTGCCTATCGCCAAGATAAGCAGCGGCTCATAGGGGAGTTGGAAGGCTTCTGTGATTTTCGCTTTGTTGAAAGCCCCTATCATGATGCCATTGAGGCCCATCTCGGTGGCCTTCAGTAACATGCTTTGTGCGGCTATACCTAAGTCGATGTCGACAAACTTGCCTTCGGGAATCGTGCTACAGATGATGATGAAGGCTTCCGGCTCAGTACCTGGGAAAGGCAAATGCAACTCGGGCAACAGACCGCCCAGTTTCATGTTCTGCACGATGATATCGGCCCCGGTTTCTTTCGTGACCAGCTTGAAGCGAAGCACCTGCTGGTTCTTCGCGGAAGCGATTTTGGCATTCACCGCCACGATGCGTTCCAGCATCTCGCGCTTCACCACAAAGTCCTGTTGGTAGCCACGAAAACTACGGTTCTTTTCCATTAAGGTTTCAATAGGGGTATGCCTTATTACCGTCTTCTTGGCTCCCTTGCCAAAGACCTCCTCGTAGCGTTTTTCCAAATATCCGTCAGCCATAGTATTGCAAATTTAGAATGAAAAAATTGATATTTTGTTTTCAAAACAGCGGCGAAGATACACACTTTTTACTTATTTTTGCGGCCTTAATTGCGTCACTATCGAAAAAGCCGCAAGTTGTTTATATAATGAATTGAAAATGAAGCCAATACGTATAGTAGTTTTTATTTCATCCATCATAGTTATCCTGCTGATAGGCTGGTATTTCTTCCCCGCTGAAGGGGTCAAAGCCGGCAATGTTGACCTGCGTTTCCCCTCCTATTCCGAGAGTCAGATAGCGGAAGAAAAGGAAGTCGACGTCGACGCTGTGCTCGACAGAGTGAGCCAGAGTTTCGAGATGACCTGCTCGGCATCAATGTACGACAGCCTCAGCTTCTTCCGCGACTACCTGAAGGAAAACCCGAACCGCATCTACCTGCCCGATAATGATTACACTTACTTTGACACTTTATTCGAATTGTTGGAAGGCGCAAAAGCCCAAGGCCATACCTACCGCGTAATGCACTACGGCGACTCGCAGATTGAGATGGACCGCATCTCTTCGGTACTGCGCCAGAAACTGCAAGAGCTGTTCGGTGGCTCAGGACCCAACATGATTCCTGCCATCCAGACCGTACCCACCATCTCGGTGAAGCAACGCAGCAACAACCTGCAACGCTATACGCTGTACGGCGACTCCACCACCCGCAGAGCCAAACACAATCGTTACGGTGTAATGTCGCAATTCTGCCAAGTGACGGGCGAAGGCACCATCACTTTCTCTCAGACCTCACACTCGCAGGCTTTCGACAATGCCAAAACCATCTCCACGGTCTCGGTGCTTTTAGGACACAACAGCAAGGGGTTCAAGGCCATCCTGCATTGCGACAAACTCTCGCTGAAGCCCAAAGTGCTGGCTGCCAATAATAACGTGCAGCTCATCACTTGGGATCTTCCCCACAATGTGCGTCAGGGTACCATCACCTTCAAAGGCAATGCTGAAATCTATGCTGTGCTGCTTGACGGCGACCCGGGTGTGGCCATCGACAATGTATCCCTTCGCGGTTGCACCGGTACTATCTTCACACGCATCGACGAGAACGTCATGCGCCAGTCGTTTGAGCTGCTCGATACCCGCTTGATTGTCCTCCAGTTTGGCGGCAACAGGATGCCCAGCATCACCTCATCGAAGAGCATTTCGACTTACATCGCTGCTTTGGAGCAACAAATCGACTACATGAAGCGCGTCGCCCCGAAAGCCACGCTGCTCTTCATCGGTCCCGCCGATATGAGTAAACGCTACAACGGCAAGCTGGGTACCTGGAAAGGGCTCCCAGAGTTGAATGACTCGCTACGTTCTATGGCCCTCCGCAACAAGGTGGCCTACTGGGATATGTTCAACGTGATGGGTGGCGAAGGCTCAATGGTGCAATGGGTGAAGCACAAACCCGCATTGGCCGGTCCCGACTATATCCACTTCACCTTCACCGGAGCACAAGCCATAGGCAGCGACTTAGCCAAGTCGTTCACCACCTACTACGATTTCTACAAACTGCGCCAGCACGTACCCAGCCAAGAGGTCATCAACTTCGTCAACCGCAGTGAGGAAGACAACGAGAAGCACATCCCCTATTGGATGCGGATGCCCAAATACGAACCCTATAAAAACATCTGACCATGAAGCGATGGTGGATGCTGACAGGATGGATTCTTGCCTGCTTGAGCCTTTTCGGGCAAACCGAACTCGCCTTGCGGTCTTTGCCTACCTACAGTTTTACCCACTTTGAAAAGAACCACCTCGTCTACCCTTCGGGCGACAGCACGTCGATGGAACGCTTCTTCATGAAGATGGACTCTGTCTTCCAGATGGGGAAAGGCAACGTCAACATCCTGCACATCGGAGGCTCGCATGTGCAAGCCGGCACTTTCACCCAACAGTTTCGTGACAACCTAATCAGCTGCAACGACACCCTGATGGGCGGCCCCTACTTCATTTTCCCTTTCACTGCGGGAGGTACCAACAACCCCTCGCACTACACTATACACGCTACCGGGGAATGGCACTACTGCCGCAATGCGGTCGAGCGCGAGGATGAAAAACGCATGGGATTGTCAGGTGCTGCCCTCACCACTACCGATTCCACTGCCACCATACAAATTGTCACACACGAAAGGTATCCCTCCGAAATGCCCCCCGAGTATATATTCAACAAAGTGACCTTGATTGGTTTTTCGGAGACCAACAACGTTGTGCCCGTTCTCAGCTATGAAAGCGACACCTTACACGGCGTGCATAACGACACCTTGTCGACCTACACCTTCACCCTACCCTGCTACACCGACTCCATCTGTATCCTCTTCGACTCCGTGCCTGGTGAATTCACCCTCACAGGTGTGCTGTTGGACAATAACCTGCCTGGTATCACCGTCCACGGCGTAGGAGTCAACGGCGCAAGGGTGTCCTCTTTCCTCAGATGCGAAGACCTCAAACGCGACCTTGAGCTCATCCATCCCGACTTGATTATCTTCGGCATAGGCATCAACGACGCTTTTGAGAAGGACTTCAACAAAACGACTTTCAAGCAAGACTGCTCCGAACTTATCAGCCTTATGCAGGAGGTCAATCCCGACTGTGCCCTGCTCTTCATCACCAACAACGACAGCTACACCCGTCGTCGCGTCAAAAGAAAGACCGTCTACGAGGTGAACCCCAACGGAAAGACCGCAAGGCAGGCCTTCATAGAACTCGGAGCGGAATACAACGCCGCCGTGTGGGACCAGTTCGACATCATGGGCGGATTGAAGTCGATGCGCAGCTGGCAAAAGGCCGGGCTGGCCCAGCGCGACAAGGTACACTTTACCAAAAACGGCTATACCCTGATGGGCGACTTGCTCTATAACGCCCTGATGGAACGCTATCTGGAACATATCGCAGCAAACGGAACCCTAAGATGACGAACCTCCCTGAAATAGCATTGGACTTCTTCCGCAACCTGTTCTCGTTCGACAGGGAGCACCCCCTGCTGTTCACCCAGTTCTACTTCTGGGCCTTCTTCGCCCTCGTGTTCGCCCTCTTCAGCTTCTTCAAGAACAAGACCCTGCTGCGCAACACCTACCTGTTCTTTGTCAGCCTCTTTTTCTACTACAAGACCAGCGGTCTCTTCACCCTGATACTGGTTTTCATCACCTTATATAACTTCTTTGCAGCCAAATGGATGCATACGCGCACAAAGGACCGAAGCCGCAACGGCATATTGGCTCTTAGCGTCATCGTCAACCTGTCGCTGCTCTTCTATTTCAAATACGCCTACTTCATCACCGATGTCATCAACAACCTGTTCCACCTACAGTTACGGGTCTTCGACATCTTCTCTTGGATAGGCAACAAGGTTATCGGTTCCAATGCCTTCAGCGTCGACACCATCCTGCTGCCTGTGGGTATCTCGTTCTATACCTTCCAAGCTATCAGCTACATCATGGACGTCTACCGCAAGCGCATCGAGCCCGTCCACAACATCTTCGATTTCGGTTTCTACGTCAGCTTCTTCCCGCAGTTGGTGGCGGGTCCCATCGTGAGGGCCAACGAGTTCATCCCGCAGCTCCACAAGAAATACTTCCTCGGGCGCAAGCAGTTCGGCATCGCCGTCTTCTGGATCATGAACGGACTGGTGAAGAAAATCGTACTGAGCGACTATATCGCTGTCAACTTCATCGACCGTGTGTTCGCCAACCCCTTGCTGTACACGGGATTTGAAAACCTCTCGGCCCTGTTCGGCTACTCCCTGCAGGTCTATGCCGACTTCTCGGGCTATACCGACATCGCCATCGGTGTGGCCATGCTGATGGGCTTCTACCTGCCGATGAACTTCAACTCGCCCTACAAGGCCAAGAGTCCCGCCGAGTTCTGGAAACGCTGGCATATCTCGCTGTCGCGCTGGCTACAGGACTACCTCTACATCCCCTTGGGAGGCAACCGCAACGCCACCTTCGGCTCTTACTGCATCATCGTGGTCATTGCCGCCATCGCCGCCTTCCTCTCCCATAGCTGGTGGGTGGCCATCGGCGCAGGGCTTATCGCTGCCATCTTGGTCCTCGTGGCTTACTTCAAGCCCGAGAAACGTAGGAAAATCACCACCGAAATCAACCGTATGGACACTATGCTGCTGGGCGGTTTATGGCACGGTGCCTCGTGGAACTTCATGATTTGGGGCGGACTGAACGGCATCGGGATGGTGTTCCACCGTTTCTGGAACGACTGGAGCATCTATGGGCGCACCTTATTTATCTTAGCCGTCACCTTCGCCCTGCGGGTGATGTGCGTCTTCTTCCCCCGTCCCGTGTTCAATGTGCTTTATGTGTGGTGCCTCATCATCCTTACGGGCAATATGCTCCGCATGCTCTACAACCTCTTCGGAGGCAAACGGACCTGGCACTGGCTGCAAGATGCCTGGGCGGTGCTCAACACCTTCACTTTCATCACCTTCACCCGACTTTTCTTCCGCAGTGGCTCGAACCTCGACCCTGCCGAAGCCAACGAGACAGCCTGGAACACGGCGAAAAACATGATTAACCAGATGGGCAGCCACTGGCGCATAGAACAGATTCCCGACATCGTGTATCACTACCGTAACGTGTTCCTATTAATATTAATAGGTATGGTCATCCACTGGCTGCCTGAGAAGTTCAAGCGCCGCTACCGCCTGTGGTTCGCCCGCATGCCTCTCCCGTTGATGATTGTGGTCTGCGTGCTCATCGTCTTCATCATCTACCAGTTCATCACCGCCGACCTGCAGGCGTTCATTTACTTCCAGTTCTGAGAGCCGAAGGGCTTTGGTAAAACTGTATTCTGCAAAATACATATTTGGTCTTGTTTTGTTCTTTACAAAAAACATTTTTGGGTCCAATTTGTATTTTGAAAAAACACCTACCTCACCATCAATGGCATCGACAGCGCAACTTCAAGGCGCATCCCGCTATGGGCTTTCGGGTTTCTATATTGAATTTTCTGCCGCTGTAGTTTATCCCCTGACCACTTCGTCAAGGGCTGCTACATCGTCAAGCTGATGCGCGACAACGCCGTAGTGAAATACGGGAAGCTGATGGTGAGATGAGGCTCTGACTGCAACTGCAACACAGGTCTGTACTTGTCACCCTGTCGTTACCTTAACGTTACCTTAAAGTTATGTCGAAGTATCAAAAAGTTTGATTAGTATTTGAGTAAAGTTTCAGTAGTGTTTGAGTAAAGGGGGAGTAAAACCTAAAGACCTCCCTGCTGTCTAATCCATCACCCCCGAAAGCAACTCTGATACAGTTTGTTAAACCCATCAATGTCCCTGTCCCACGCTGTCCCACACTGTCCCACCTGTCCCGCCCCTGGGACAGTGGGACACTTGGGACAGTCATCTTTTTCTGGCGAAAGACAAATATATTTTACCTTATCAAGTGCCATTGACTTTTCTTTTGTATTTTTGCGCCAATAAAACGCCACTGCCATGCAAGAGAGGAAATATCCCGTTGGTATTCAGACCTTTGAGAAAATAAGGGAAGAGAATTATCTTTATATCGACAAGACGGACTTGGTTTGGAAGATGACCAAGGAAAGCCCGTATGTTTTCCTCTCCGTCGACCGCTACGTGCAGCAGCCCGGCAACTCGCAGGGCTTCAACCGATACGCCTACTGCATGTACAACCCGCTGCGCTACACCGACCCGACAGGATGGCTTTGCGGCAATCCCAATCCAATTAGGCAGAGCAACGGCGCAAATTACAACGCCGAAACCACTTGGCATTCTGATGATATTAATGACGTATTGTGGGGAAGAAGCGTGCATCCGTGTGCTAACAGCTCTTCGGGGTATATCAATGGAGTGGCTTATACTTGTACCGGGTATGCGGAAGGAAATAATGGATTACACGGTTCTAATTATACTGTTAACAAACAAGGATATGTTAATAATGAGGGAAGTAATGGGATGAACTTTGATATTCTGTACACTTCAGAAGCTTATGAATTAGGTGACTATAGTAATGGACTGATTGTTTATGACAAAAACATATTAGCCGGTTTGACAGAAAACCGGGAAGACTATTGGGTTTGGATTAGCGACTATACAACTCGCTCTGGACACTATTCTTCAACCCAAAACATTGATGAAGCTTTCAAAGTTTATTTCTTTATGACACAAAATACCAATGTAGAATGGGCAATTAATGGATTCCGCACTGATGGACCAAATGAATATGTCATCAATACAACGCATTATCAAAATAAAGTGAAAAAGATAACGGAATCAAATAAATACTCAGAATACAATATGATTTTCAGTATTCATAATCATAATTCCGTGGATGGGACAAAAGGAGCGAGTGGAGATCGGCTAATTGGTGATATGTCTCAAATTAAGGATTTACATAAAAAGTTTCAAAACAAAAACATCCATCAATGGTGCGTTATTAATGGTGTAAAGACAAAATTTCCTCCACATTATGTCTACCACAATGAATCTTCAGTATTGTATTATTATACACCCACTCAAAGTAGTATATACATACGCAAAATCAATACCTATCAGGATTTATACCGTAATTTAGGTTTTTAAACATGAAAAACAGTATTATTATCTCATTAGCAACATTGTTACTGATGTGTTGTCAATCTAACAACAAAGGAAACATCTATGATAGTACTAAAGATAACCTTAGTCGTGACAGCACCTTAACCACCTTACCCCAAAAAGACACATCTGCATTTTGCCCCATCTTATTAAACGCCATTAAATCATTCATACATGATTATACGGATGATTTAGATTACGTTGTTTCTATTGAAATAGATAATGATGGAAGCAATTGCTATGTTTTCATGTCAACAAATATGTTTTATCTTTCTTCTTTACTTATTGGTTATCAGATAGTTGATAACAAGATGATTGCTTATTATTTCAATATTTCCAATGACACTGTTTCATTTTACGAACTATTGTCACAACAAAACACCAAAGACTTTAACAATCTTTTATATGAAAGTGACTGTTTTGATGGTCTGATTGATAAAAACAAACTGAATACAGACTTCCCGAAGTCTTTCCCCGATGAGAATTCTGATTTTGCAACAGGTTGGAATTATGATCCAGTAGGTAGAAAGTATATAATTCATAGTCCTGATAGTCTTGAACTTGTCTTTGAGGGATATTATTAACTTTAGGACTTTCTCCGCTACGACCAGATGAACCGCCTGACTGACATATACTTGGGTAATACGTACAGCCAGATTGTCTACGACCCGCTGGGCCGCATGACCGACAAGGAGGCCGACGGGCAGACCGTGTTCGACCGGGGTTTCACGGGCCACGAGCACATCACCGCCTTCGGCATCATCAACATGAACGGGCGGTGCTATGACCCTCTGACAAGCAGCTTCCTCTCGGTGGACGCCTACGTGCAAGACCCGACATCCGCCCAGGGCTTCAACCGCTACGCCTACTGCATGCACAACCCGCTGCGCTACACCGACCCGACAGGATGGCTCTCGGGACCAGGAAGGTCAGATGCGGCCAACTTGAACCACAGCCACGACGAGACGGCAAGATGGCAATCCGAAGACATCAACGACGTGCTTTGGGGAAGAAGCGTGCATCCTTGCGAGACGGGGAACCCTTATTGGATGAATAGCACTACAACTACTTATTCACAAGGCAATAAAAGCATGGGGGGAGATGGGAAGCCGACCACGCAAGTAGTCACTGATGCAGGGCATGGAATGAAAGGGAATAGTAATAGTATTATTGACCCTGGGGCTGTCGACGGTATTTATAAAGAAAGCGACTTTGCTCTCTTAATAGAACAAAGCGTACCAGAATGGCTTACTAAATTTGGGGTTTCATTAGAAAGAACTAGAGTGAGTGAGATGTCTATAGATGGCAATACTATTAATTATCGTTGGAAATTGGCCAATGAGTTAGATGCAGAAGTCTTTATAAGCATACACCTTGATTATGATGCAAAAGAAACTGCATACGCTGTGTATGAACCTAGAAAAGCTGATCAAAAATGGCAAGAAGATAACTCTATAGAATTGGCCAATTACATTATACAAAACCTGACTACAATATCTCCTTCTACAGTATCCGTCATACCAAGTACTAAGACTAATCATCGTACAATAGGGGTATTAAGGCAATTCAATGGTGATGCAGGTGTATTATTAGAAATGGGAGGTATAGCAAGTGCAGCAAACAGAAACAATATCATAAACAATCATGATGTTATTGGTCGTCAAATTGCCACTGGAGTATATCAATATCTTCACAAAGGCAGTTTGCCTTCCTATTCAATATATAAATGCATTTACTATTAAACACAGTATTATGAAAGATACTTTTATTATCATTCTTTTTTGCATGCTTTGTTTTGGCTGTAGTCATCCTGATGCCCTTATTACAATAAACGATAACAATTATACAGACAGTGTAGCTACAAATAAGCCACAAATCCTGACCCGAGACTTTAAGAAAGATGTCATCACAGCTCTGTTTATGATGGGCTGCAACGACCGTTTGGAGATGGGGCTGCCTAATGATTATTCTGAAAACTATTTTGGTTTTTTAGAAAAAATCGATAGTCTAGTGGCAACGCCCAACTATTTTGAAAGAATTGAGGCCAATATGGCAAGTGATTCCTATTCCCAAGATCTTCAAGACAGCCTCCAACGCTGGCTTTTTCTTGAACGAATGCTACTTTTCCCTCAAGATTGCGATTTAGACCTTTTTGAATATGGCGTTACAGATGAAATGCCACAGACCCACCATCTGTTGGACAAATACATCAATAGGGATATTCAAGGAGTTGAGAGCCTCTCGTTTTCACAATTAGATTTCTATCTCTTCGATATCATCAACTATCTTATGTCCCTTTCTGACAAAGAGCAAATTGAATTCATCATTGGGTATTATTCAAGAATAAAAGATGCTCCAAATCTACGATGAGGGGAAAAACTGTTCTTTCAGATTTGTAACCCGAAAGCATCGAATATCAGCATTTGAAATGCGAGAACGACGTATATTTCAACAGAAAACACTTTGTCACCCAAAACAACCAAGGAGGCGCGATGCACTACACCCTGAAAGACCACCAAGGCAGCCTGACGGCCACCTGCCGTCTTCGGCTCCATTCCCCGCTGTTCCCCTGCTGAATCCTTTCTGATTTCAGAACGCATTCAGCAAGGGGACAGCAAGGGGGCAGAAAGGGGATGGAGGAAAACCGATATTCACAGGCACTTGCGCCGTATGGAATTAATTACTATTTTTGCACTCGTAAACACGATACACCATGTTAGGCATAGACACAAAACGCGACGTTATTACCGGTGAGTTCGCCAAAAAAATCTGGCGCGAAGTACTTTCAATGTGGCTAATGGAGAAAACCGCCCAAGCCGAGGAAACCAACCAAAAATTTGAGGTGGAATGGCTGTGAACAGTTTGACTATTCGCCCATTAGTTGACGTTTCTTTATTGGCGAACTTCAAATGCGGCATTAAAGCCATGGACGACTTTATCCATTCGGGGTTGGATGATAGTATCCGCAACCATTATTGTAACACATATTCGGTTTCATTGGGCTCTGAACTAGTTGCCATGTTCGCACTTGGTTTCGACTCTTTGGAACTGGACTCCGACTCTTTGGAAGAGATGGCTGACGGTACCAATGTCGAAAACAAGCCGAATTTGTCAAAAGGCTACATTGACACTTTCTTAAGCAAGCACCATTATCCTGCTCTTGAAATCGCATATCTGGCTGTTGATGAGAAGTATCGTTCAAAAGGAATAGGAAAAGCTGTTGTCAATTCTATTGCACAAATGGCTCAACAACAGAAAATCGCAGGTTGTATGTTTCTTACAGTAGAGGCATATATTGAAAAGAACTATTCAGCTGTACCGTTTTATTACAGGTGTCGTTTTGAGCCATGCGAGTACAAAAAGCCAAACAAGGAAACTTTAAGGATGTTTAGGGCTTTGTATCCTGCCCCAACCCAGTATTAGAGACCCTTTGTCACCCAAAACAACCAAGGAGGCGCGATGCACTACACCCTGAAAGACCACCAAGGCAGCCTGACGGCCATCACCGATGCGGAAGGCACGGTGGAGCAGGAACTGAGCTACGACGCTTGGGGCAACCTGCGCGACCCCGACACGTGGTGCGTCGACACTTCGATAAAGCCCATGTTCGACCGAGGCTATACCGGCCAGGAGCATCTGACCGCTTTCGGCCTCGTCAACATGAACGGGCGAATGTACGACCC